>Ga0114129_10008510_pt1 | contig 14623 bp, 12 predicted proteins | sample RhiMetdeltSRZDD1_FD_80071 | JGI IMG/M metagenome (GOLD analysis project Ga0114129, IMG submission 80071) | Populus rhizosphere microbial communities from Tennessee, USA - Rhizosphere MetaG P. deltoides SRZDD1 (version 2) (version 2) | ecosystem: Host-associated > Plants > Roots > Rhizosphere >... | reverse complement strand
AGGCGCTTCGTGCATCACTCCGCGAGTTGATGCGGTGACCGAGCCTGCTGTGACGTCAGCGCAATCCACTGTGAACATCGCCGCGCACCTCGACTCGGAGCTCGCCGAACATACGGCCCTTGTCGCCCGCACGCGCGAGTCCGTCACAGTCGAGTTCGATCGGCTGGTGAGGGCGTGTATCGATGCCCTCCATTCGGGTCACAAGCTGCTGTTCTTCGGCAATGGAGGCAGTGCTGCCGATGCCCAGCATTTGGCGACCGATCTCGTCGTCCGCTATCGGGTGAAACGACCCGCGATTGCCGCGATCGCGTTGACAACCGACACGTCGGCGTTGACCGCCATCGGGAACGATTTCGGATTCGACGACGTGTTCGCGCGTCAGGTCCAGGCGTTGTGTCGTGCGGGAGACGTGGCGATCGGAATGTCGACGTCGGGCAACAGCGAGAACGTGATTCGGGGGTTGCAGGCGGCCAAAGCACAGGGGGCAGTGACCGTTGGTTTCGCAGGCGAAGGTGGTGGCCAACTCGCACCGTTCGTGGACCATGCCATCTTCGTCCCCTCGGCGACGACGGCTCGCGTGCAGGAGATGCATATGCTGCTCGGCCATGCACTGTGCGCGCTCTTGGAAAAGGAAGTGGCGTCGTGACCGACCGCTTGGTCACCTCACGGCCGTCTGATGAGGATGCCCAATACGAGGCGGGCCTGCGCCCGCGCACGTTGGACGAGTACATCGGCCAGGATCGCCTTCGCGACAACCTCGAGGTGGCCATTACGGCAGCACGCGGGCGCAAAGAGGCTCTCGATCACGTGCTGCTGTATGGTCCTCCTGGTCTTGGCAAGACCACGCTCGCGTACGTGATCGGCAACGAGATGGGCGTGCCCGTTCGAGCGACCGCCGGCCCCGTCATCGAACGGCCCGGCGATCTCGCGGGGATGCTGACCAACCTCCAGGAGCACGAGGTCCTTTTCATCGACGAGATTCATCGTATGGCGCCGGCGATCGAGGAGATCCTGTATCCAGCCATGGAGGACTACGAGCTGGATATCGTCATTGGGCAGGGACCCGGCGCGCGATCGGTCAAAGTGCCGCTTCAGAAGTTCACCCTGATTGGCGCGACGACCAGAGCGGGGCTTCTGACATCTCCCTTGCGAGCGCGTTTCGGCATCGTCCATCGTCTCGACTTCTATACGGAGTCGGATATCCAGGAGATCGTGCGCCGCTCGGCACGCATTCTTGCAGTGGAGGTCGACGAGGATGCCCGCGCGGAGATTGGGAGGCGCTCCCGTGGCACGCCGCGCATCGCGAATCGTTTACTCCGCCGTGTCCGCGACTACGCGCAGGTCCGCGCCGATGGCCGGATTACTGGAGCCGTCGCTTGCGCGGCGATGACGCTGCTCGAAGTCGACGACCACGGCTTCGATGAAGTGGATCGCAAGCTCCTGCGCACGATCATCGACAAGTTCAGCGGCGGCCCGGTTGGCGTCAACAGTATCGCCGCGGCGATCAACGAAGAGAGAGACGCGATTGAAGACATCTACGAGCCGTTCCTGATCCAGGTCGGCTTCCTCGATCGCACGCCGCGAGGCCGTGTCGCCACGTCGCGCGCATACGAGTATTTCGGGCTGACTGCTCCCGGGAGGGATTCTCGCCTGTGGTAACCCCCGCTCCACGCACGGTGTGCCGTGCGCGCATTTCCAGTCTCGCGACGTACGTTCCTCCCAAGGTGCTGACCAACGCCGACCTCGAGAAGATGGTCGATACCAGCGATGAGTGGATTCGGCAACGCACCGGCATTCGCGAACGTCACATCGTCGATCCAGGCGTGGCCACGTCCGATCTTGCTGCCGAAGCCGCGAAGGTGGCGATTGCGCGCGCGGGGCTCACGCCGGACGAGATCGATTTCATCGTGGTGGGGACGACGACGCCGGACATGCTGTTTCCAAGCACGGCGTGCCTCGTGCAGCACAAGATCGGCGCCACACGCGCGTGGGGCTTCGATTTGTTTGCCGCGTGCTCCGGTTTCACCTACGCGGTGACCACCGCCGCGCAGATGGTCTCGACCGGCGCAAGCAAACACGCGCTCGTCATCGGCGCCGATGTGATGTCCAGCATCATCGATTACACCGATCGCACAACGTGCGTGATCTTCGGTGACGGCGCCGGCGCTGCTGTCGTCGAAGCGACAGCCGAACCAGATATCGGCATCATCGATTTCGAGAACTACATCGATGGGAGTGGAGGCGGCGCACTGTGCATGCCCGCCGGAGGCAGTCTGCGGCCCGCATCGATCGAGACGGTGCAGCAGCGTCAGCATTACGTGAAGCAGGATGGCGGCGCCGTCTTCAAGTTCGCCGTGCGCAACACCGAGGAGGCATGCCGTCGAATCCTCCAGCGAAACAACCTCGAGGCCAGTTGCATTGACCTGCTCGTCTCACATCAGGCCAACCGCCGCATCATTCTGTCGGCTGCCGAGAAGCTCGGCTTACCGGATGAGAAGGTCGTGATCAACATCGAGAAGTTCGGCAATACCACGGCTGCGACGATTCCACTGGCGCTCAGCGACGCAGTCGCTGACGGCCGCCTCAAGCGTGGTGACCTCCTGCTGATGGTTTCGGTCGGCGCCGGGTTCACCGTGGGCGCGCTGCTCCTGAAGTGGGGACTCAAAACGTAAGATCGTGAAGTGAAACACGGTGACGGCTCGCGTGGTGGCGTCAGAAAACTGCGCGCGCTGACCGATGGTCAGGTGAGGCGTCTCGAGGCGCTGAGGCATATGTCCCGCCTGCTCGACTCGGCCTTCGTCGTGCCGGGCACGACGTTTCGCTTCGGCCTCGATCCACTGCTCGGCCTCGTGCCTGGCCTCGGTGACCTCGCCTCGCCGCTCTTTGCGATCGTCGTTCTTTGGCAAAGCCGCGATTTCGGCATACCAAGAGTCGTCCAGCTGCGAATGATCTTCAACGTCGCGATTGACGCGCTCGTCGGGCTGTTGCCGGTTGTTGGCGACGTCTTCGACTTCGCATGGAAGGCCAACGACCTGAATCTCACGCTCCTCGAACGCCACGCCTATGAAGAACGTCGCCCGTCGGTTGGCGACTGGCTCTTCGTCACGGGACTCATCGCGCTGCTCGTCATCATCGCCGCGGTCCCGTTTCTGCTGGCGGGCTGGCTGATAAATGGGGTCGGGAGTCATTTGTAGAGGACACTCACGAACGGCTAGCCTGGAGTGTCCTCTACAAATGACTCCCGACCCCGTTACGATTCCGTCGAACGTCGACAACGTGATCTTGAAGGTCGAGGGTCGCGACGTCCGACTGACGAACCTGCGCAAGCTGTTCTGGCCCGAGCGGAAGATCACCAAAGGCGATCTCATCCAGTACTACGCGGATGTCGCACAGGTCCTACTGCCGCATATCCGCCACCGCGCGATGGTCATGCGCCGGTATCCAAACGGGGCAGCAGGCGCTCAATTCTTCATGAAGGAAGCCCCTTCGCCTCGACCGGCATGGATTCGCACGTGCGCCATCGCCCATGGCGACGACAAGGTCGTGAACTTTCCGGTGATCGACGACCTGCCGTCGCTGTTGTGGCTCATCAACCTCGGATGCATCGATCTCAACCAGTGGTACGCGCGGTGCGACGACGTGGACAGACCGGACTACGTGCACTTCGATCTGGATCCGAGCGAGGGTGCGACCTTCGATCAGGTCCGCGAATGCGGCGAGATCGTCTACGACGCGTTGACAACGCTCAAGATGAAGTCGTACGTCAAGACGACGGGGTCGCGGGGTCTACACGTGTACGTGCCGATCGTGAGGGGACCGACACAGGACGTCGTGTTGACGTTTGCCAAGACCCTCGCGACCGAGTTGGCCGCGAGGAACCCGAAGCTGATGACGCTGGAATATCGCGTCGCCAAGCGTCCTCGCGGACGCGTGCTGGTCGACTACAAACAAAACGCGTGGGGACAAACCCTCGCCAGCATCTACAGCGTGCGTCCTCGACCTCTTGCAACAGTGTCCACCCCGTTGACCTGGGCCGAGGTCAGCAAGGGCGCGGGCATCGACGACTTCAGGATCGACAACGTTCGCGCGCGGATCGCAAAGGTCGGAGATCTCTGGAAGCCGCTCCTCGCAGCTCGAGGCCGCACCGATCTCGCGCGTTTCTTCGGGAAGGAGAAATAAGACGAACGTCAGCGATTTCGATTTCGACCTGCCCCACGAGCTGATTGCGCAGCACCCCCCAGTCAATCGCGGCCAGTCGCGACTGCTGGTCGTGCATCGCGACGCGGGCACGTTGCACCACGCTACGTTCGAGCGCCTTCCTGATTGCCTGCGTTCGGGAGATGTGCTCGTCGTGAACGACACGCGCGTGTTTCCGGCCCGCCTGATCGGACGCCGCGTGCCCAGTGGCGGCGCGGTGGAGTGCTTGCTAATACGTCAACTCCCAACTCCCAACTCCGCAACACCCAAGCACGCGCCGGGAATTGTGGAGAACAACAATTTGGGAGTTGGTTCTTTGGGAGTTGGAAGTGATCAAGCTTGGGAAGCCCTGATGCATCCAGGCCAGAAGCTCAAACCTGGAGCTCGCGTCCTCTTCGAGCGAGACGGGCAGTTGCTTCATGGCGAGATTCTCGATCGCCACTTCTATGGCCGGCGCACGATTCGCCTCTGGTCGAGTGATGGCCATGACGTGACGGCCACGATCGAGCGCATTGGCCACATGCCGCTGCCGCCGTATATCAGGCGAGCGGATCTCCCTGCCGATCGCGACCGTTATCAAACTGTCTATGCGCGCGAGGCGGGTTCAGTCGCGGCGCCCACCGCTGGTCTGCATTTCACACCTCAGATGTTGGACCTGCTCGCGTCGAAAGGCATCGAGAGAGCCACTATCACCTTGCACGTCGGCTACGGAACGTTCAAACCCGTACGTGTCGATCGCGTCGAGGAGCACGAAGTCGATCCGGAAAGATATACAGCGGACGATCGTGCGGCCGCCTCTCTGACGCGTGCCCTGCAGGAGGGACGTCGCATCATCGCAGTCGGCACCACGACCACGCGCGCGCTGGAATCACTGGAGGTCGACGGCGGCGGAGTGGTGCCGTCGGCAGGCGATACGCGCCTCTTCATCCGGCCCGGTCATCGCTTTCGTCTCGTCTCGGGACTCTTGACCAATTTTCATCTGCCGCGGTCGTCACTGCTGATGCTGGTAGCGGCGTTTGCGGGCCGCGAGAAGATCCTCTCCGTCTATCGTGAGGCGGTCGCCGAGGGATACCGGTTCTATAGCTACGGTGACGCGATGCTGATTCTCTGAATCGGGCATTGCGCCTCGAGCATTCGGCATTGGGCCTAGAGCATTGGGCATTGCTCGATATTGCCGTCCCTCGCTCCAGAACATCCTCATGAGTTGCTCACCCCCCGTCTCCTCATGTGGTGATTCGTCTCGACAAATCGTTACCACCTGGGCCGTAGAGGCCTGATGGGCACCCTCAAGGCGGCCCCTACGTGCCACTAAGGGCGGCCGCTGCGCACGCCCCGCTCACGCGGCCCCGCTCACGCGATGAAACGGATCGCGACCTCGATGCACTACAGCGACGAAAGACGATTCGAGCCACTGGAGGCAAGCAATGGAGAAGTCAACCGTCATGCTGGGCACGAGCGCCGCGATTCGAGACGTTGAGCAAGAGATTGCGGTGGCGGGCGCGTGCAGCGCCAAAGTGCTCATCACTGGAGAGAGTGGCGTCGGGAAAGAGCTCGTGGCACGGCTCATTCATGAGGGCAGCGGCCGTCGGGCGACCAGGTTTGCGGCCATCAATTGCGCCGGCCTTCCCGACACGTTGCTCGAGTCAGAGCTCTTTGGTCATGTGCGCGGCAGTTTCACGGGCGCCTACCGCGACAAGCGAGGATGGCTCGAGGCTGCCCATGGCGGGACGGTCTTTCTCGACGAGGTGGGCGAGATGAGCCTTCGCATGCAGGCGATGCTGCTCCGGTTTCTCGAGACGGGCGAGATCCAGCGCGTCGGCTCGGAGCGCCCCCTCCCTCCGCTGGATGTTCGCGTGATTGCCGCTACACATCGAAAGCTGGCTGATTGCGTGAAAGAGCGAACGTTTCGAGAGGATCTCTTCTATCGGTTGAATGTCGTCCATATCGAGGTCCCACCACTTCGGGACCGCCGCGAAGACATTCCGGCCCTGCTGAATCACTTTCTGTCGGCCTTTGCGACCACGCATCGCGTACCGCGGCCGGAACTCGAACCCGAGACGGTGCACCGTTTGTCGGCCTACGACTGGCCAGGCAACGTGCGCGAGCTGAAGAACGTCGCCGAACGGCTCGTCGTCGGGTCGCGTTCGGGCCGTGTCGACACGGGCGTGCTCCCGACTCACGTGGCCGAACACCGCCCGCAGGCGTGTCAATCGGTAGCCACGGCAAGCTCAGCTGGCGTCCAGCACCGGCTCGATCGGCTCATGAAAGAGCGGGTGTCATTCTGGTCCGAGGTGCACGAGCCGTTCATGAACCACGATCTGACCCGAGACGAGGTGCGCCAGCTCGTTCGAGAAGGCCTGGCGCACACCCGAGGCAACTACAAGATGCTCGTAAGAGCGTTCAACATGGAACCCACCGACTACAAGCGATTCTTGAGCTTTCTGAGAACGTACGAGTGTCACGTGTCGTTCCGACCGTTCCGGATGCTGGCCGACTGCGCTGAGGAGAGCCGTGTCCCGCTGGCGTGCGCGTAGTGTCTGGTGAGACCTGAGACCAGGTGTCTTGCGCTACGAGAGACCCGAGCGTACGATTTGCTCGCGTGTCTCGCGAAGGGCGATACGAGTTCGACCGTGTGTACCTCGATCGCCTTGCATCGGGTGACCCGGAGATCGAGCGACATTTCACGCAGTACTTCGGCGGTCTCCTGTTGATCAAGCTCAGGTCGCGCTTGCGTTCGCCGGCACAAGTCGACGACGCCAAGCAGGAGACCTTTCTGAGAGTGTTGAAGGCGCTGCGGCAGCCGGGTGGCATTCAGTCTCCCGGCGGCTTTGGTGCGTTTGTCAACTCGGTCTGCAACAACGTGCTGTTCGAGCTGTACCGCGCGCATTCGAAAACTACGCCGCTCGAGGACGAGTTGGGGTCGGCACTGCCCGATCCAGGTCGCGACGCTGAAACGTCTGTCGTCGTCGATGAGAACCGCGCTCACGTTCGCGCGGTGATGGCCACGCTGCCTCCCAAGGAGAAGCAATTACTGCAATGGTTGTTTTTCGAGGAATGCGACAAGGACGAAGTCTGCCGCCGCCTGAATATCGATCGCAATTATCTGCGCGTGCTGCTGCACCGCGCGAAACTGCGCTTCAAAACGGAATTCGTTCAATCATGAAACGGCGGATCGCGAATCTGCACTATCTGTGCAGTGAGCCATGACACACAAACAGGCCATTGACGGACTCGCATCGGAGCGCTACCTGCTCGACGAGATGAGCGAGATGGAGCGCCATGAATTCGAGGCGCACTATTTCGACTGCGCGGAATGCGCTGACGAGGTGCGGCTCGGTGAGTTGATTCGTGAGGAGTCGCGCCGGGTTGGTCCTGCCACAGTCGTGGTCAGCCAGTCCCCCGGCGGTGCCAAGGTGTTGACCCATGCCAAGTGGCGTCGCCCCCTGCGTGCCATCCCATGGGCCGCGGCAGCCGCGCTGGCGACGCTTGCCAGCTACCAGTCACTCGTGACCGTTCCGACGTTGAAGCATGCCGTCGCACCCGAAGCGATCTCGCCAGTGATGCTTCGAGGCGCGACGCGCGGCGCGTCAACCGTCGTCAAGATCTCCGCTGGCCAGCGCTTCGTTGCACTCGCCACCGACGTAATGGCTGAGGCTGGAGTTCGCGCGCTGACGTACGAGCTCCTCGACGCGACCCATACGCCGGTGGCGTCGGGCCAAGCGTCCGTTCCCGCCGCAGGCGCGCCATTGATGTTGGTCATTCCCGTGGATGAGCTGCACAGCGCTGGCAGGTACACCCTGATTGTGCGAAGCACTGAGCAAGGCGCAGTCATCAGCGAGAACGACTTCGACGTATCCTACTAACCGTGACTTCGCGTGAATTGACGATCACGACACACCGAGGCTCTGAGGCACCGAGGTAAGAGCTAAAGAATTCTCGATGTCTCGCTGTGTCGTAATTCATCGTCAACACAAGTGGCTTTCGGGATTAGCGATCTTCTCGTTCTCTCTCATTCCTCGTTGAGACCCTCGATATGGAACTGACGCGACGGTTCGTCTTCCGCGGTAACGCGTGCGCGCTTGCCGGCCAGATCTTCCGACCCAAAACCGTCGTTGTCGATCTCGACGGCGCGAGCTCGCTCGGTGTGTCGGGGGGGCGGTCGCAGTCGCAGATCAAGGGCCGATCGTTTGGGGACGCAATCACGTTTGCCTCGGCGTTCACGTTCGCCGAGGGTCTTTTCAACGACGAAAAGCTGGCGCGTGACGTCACCAATCACAAGAAGCGGCAGGTGGACCTCGAGACGACGACCAAGGTCACGGCGGAAGTTCGCGAATTGAGGATCGGGCAGAATCCCGCGTTCAGCGCCAAGCGAATCCGCGGCACGCTCGTCAGCCGCACGACGATCGGCAGCGGAGAATTGTCGATCTCACCAGAGCGCGACACCGTCATTCAGGGAGTCGCGATTGGCGGCTTCGGGCTCGAGGTGACGCTGAACCTGTCCCTGTTTCAGAAGCACGACACGCGCTCGAAGATCGTCGCCGCGGCGGATGACACGAAGTTCGTTCGGAGCTACGGCAACCACCTCGTCACATCGGCCACCGTCGACGGACAGCATCCGACGGGTCGGCCAGGGCTCATCGCGCGCGACGGCGTCATCTACTCGACCATCGTCAAGGAGATCAACTGGGAGGGGAAACCATTCCCCGGTGCGAAGATCGATGGTCACAGCGTCATCGTTCCGGAGCTCGGGACGCTGTTCTTCGGCGAACTCCTGATCGGCGGCGCCGAGCGCCGGCTGACGATGGTGCGATTCGAGCTGGGCTCGGAATTTGGCGGGTACGTGGACAGCGTAGACGTTGGCAGCAACGGCGGCTACTTCCCATGAGTCGCGTGGCGCTGGTCGCCGCGCTCGTGATAACCACGACGTGGGGCAGCGCCTGTCGGTCCCAATCCAACTTACAGCAGCTGTTCGACACTGCCACTGCCACCCTCTGGCGCGGCCAGCTGTCGGAGGCGCGTCGCCTTGCCGATCTGGGCTCGCAACAAACCGGTCAGCCTGACTCCGTGTGGTCCTGGAAGTTCCGCTTGCTTCGGGCCGAGATTGCCCTTGTCGGCGGCGAGCGCGCCGATGTCGCGGCGACAGTCACATCAGCGGTCCCAGACGGCGCCGGTTACGCGTGGATCCGCGCGAAGCAGAAGTATCTCCACGCGCAACTCACCGTCGTACAAGGTCGGGCCGCCGACGCCTTGCCCATCCTGGATGACGCGAATCGCCTGGCGACGCTGGCATCGGCGACAGACGTTGCGCTCGACACGCAGGCCCTGCTCGGCCAGACCCAGTCGCGTCTCGGGCGCTGGCGCGAGGCCGAAACCACGCTGACTTCGCTGGCCGAACGCACGCGGCAAAGCGGCGATGCGTATCGCGAGGCCGTTGCACTCGTGAATCTGGGAATGAGCCGGTTCGTCCGCAACCGGTTCGACGAGGCCGTGCCGCTGTTCGACAGAGTCGTATCGTTCGCGAGTTTGTCGCCGCAGTTGGTGTACGCGCGCGCCCTCATCAACGCTGGCATGGCTCACGCACGTCTGGGTGAATTCACCGAGGCGCTCGAGCTGCTGCAACGTGCCGTGCGCTCACACGAAGAGCGCGGGTCACGCCTGTATTTGCAACAGGCGCTAGGCGAGATGGGGAACACATACCTCCTCGCTGGCCGGTTGCCCGAGGGCATCGCGACGTTGAAGAAAGCGCTTGACGTCGCGAACCAGTCGCATCTGGATTCGGATGCGGCGATCTGGGCCGCCAGTCTCGCGTCGGCTCACATCGCGATGCAGCAGTGGGATCAGGCGGACGCGTTCAATGCCGAGGCGCGTCGATTGCGTGGCGATTCACGCAATCGGCCCTATCAGGTCGTGAACGATGCGCGCGTCGCCGAAGGGCGAGGAGACGTCGCCGCGGCGAAGAGGATCTATACCGACGCGCTCAGCATCGGACGCGACGAGCCGTCAGTCGCCTGGCAGGCGTACGCGGGCCTCGGGCGACTCGACATCGCGGCGTCGAAATGGCAGGAGGGGCTGCGGAATTACGAGGCGGCTCTCCAAATCATCGAGCGAAGGCGCGTGGATCTCGCGCGGCCCGAGTACCGGCTCTCGATTCAATCGCGGCAGAGTGACTTGTACCGCGAGTATGTGGACGTGCTCGCCGGACGCGGGCAGTTCGACGCAGCGCTGGCCATCGCCGATTCGAGCCGGGCGCGCGTGTTGGCGGAGCGTCAGGGTATGGCCAGCCCGGGCCGACCTCTGCCCGCGGTCTTCCGACAATCGGTTGCTCAGTTGCGCAGCGTCGCGCTCTTCTACTGGATTGGTCCGGTCAAGTCGTATGCGTGGGTCGTGACCAAGGATCGAGTGCGCTTCGTGCCGCTCGCAATCGATGCGGCGGAGACGACGCGCCTCGTCCGCGAGTATCAACGATTGGTGGTCGACGCGCTGATCGATCCCATTGCCGCTGCCACGACGCCGGGCGATCACTTGTACGACAAGCTGATCGCGCCTTTCTCGATGCTCATTCCGATGGGAGCGCGCGTTGTCATAGTCCCGGATGGCGCGCTCAACACGCTCAATTTCGAAACGCTGCCCGTGCCGGGTCAGAAGCGGCACTATTGGGTGGAAGACGTCGAGATTGCCATCGCGCCGTCGCTCGGCACGTTGAGCGAGGACGTTCGACCCGATCGGACAGCGCACGCTGGATCAGTACTGCTCGTTGGCGACGCTGTTTCCGCCGATCCGGCATTCCCTCAACTCCGGTACGCCGCCGCTGAAATGAATGCCGTGTCGAAGGCGTTCGACGCGCGCGCTTCGGTATTGCGCGCCGATCAGGCCTCGCCCAGGCGGTACCTGGAGGCGATGCCAGATCGATTCGACGTCGTGCATTTCACCGCGCACGCAGCCGCCAATGCCCAGAGCCCGCTGGATTCCGCAGTGATCCTGTCGAAGGATGGTTCTGGATACAAGCTCTACGCGCGTGATGTCGCGGAGCAGAAACTCTCCGCGGACCTCGTCACAATCTCCGCGTGTCGCAGCGCTGGCGAACGGACGTACGCCGGCGAAGGGCTCGTCGGATTTGCCTGGGCGTTTCTGCGCGCGGGCGCACAACGAGTCATTGCAGGGTTGTGGGACGTCGACGATCGATCGACGGCTGATTTGATGGGTCGCGTGTATGCGCAGATCGCCGAAGGCCGCTCGCCTGGTACCGCACTCCGCGCCGCGAAGTTGGAAATGATCGCGCGCGGCGGCCCTGCCGCGAAGCCGTACTACTGGGGACCGTTCGAGCTCTTCGTCGGCTCGAGAGTCGTTCCATAGCTGTTTGAGTTTTGCGTGCTTTTGAGTGTTGAGTGTTGAGTTTTGAGTTACGTTAGCCCCATGCCCTTCCCCTACGAAGAGTTCGATCTATCGGGTGTTCGCACGTATCCGCTCTCGTCGCGAGCGTCGAAAGCGAAAGCCGACGACTTTGCGAGACCAGTGGAGCGCGGCGCCACGTTCACCACTTGGTTCGACTCGCTTCCATCAATCCTGGGCGCCAAGGACATCCGGCGTGTCGTACAGGCCATGAGGCACGCTCATACGACCGGCGCAGGCATCGTCTGGGGGATCGGCGCGCACGTGATCAAGACGGGTGTCTCGCCCGTGCTCATCGATCTCATGCGGCGCGGCTATGTCTCGGCCCTGGCCATGAACGGCGCGGGGATCATTCACGACTTCGAGATTGCACTCTCAGGCGCCACCTCGGAGGACGTTGACGAAGCGCTCGGACCTGGTCGCTTTGGTATGGCGGAGGAGACGGCCCGCCTTCTCAACGAGGTCATCCGACGCGCGGCCGTGGGCGCGCAGGGTTTGGGTCAGGCCGTCGGCGCATATCTCGCCGAGACCAAGCCATCCCACGCGGATCTGAGTCTGGTCGTCGCGGCACACACGCTTGGCATTCCTGTGACCGTGCACGTGGCGATAGGCACCGATATCATCCACATGCACCCCGATGCCTCGGGCGCGGCGATTGGTGATGCAAGCCTCAGAGACTTCCGTTACTTCACGTCCTCGGTGGCGCGCCTGACTGGCGGTGTGTATCTCAATTGCGGGTCGGCGGTCGTGCTGCCTGAGGTGTTCCTGAAAGCGGTGGCGCTGGCGCGGAATCAGGGGATTTCGCTCGAGGGAATGACGACGGTGAACATCGATTTCCTGCGGATGTACCGACCCCAGACCAATGTCGTGAGTCGCCCGGTCGCTGGCACGAAGGGGGAGGGCATCACGCTCGTGGGACACCACGAGGTGCTCATACCGCTGATCGCGGCTGCCATCGTGAACACTGAGTAGGGCTCAGGAATCAGGAATCAGCCCTGAGGCCTGCTAGAATCACCAGTTGGGCCGGAGTAGCTCAGACGGTTAGAGCACGCGTCTCATAAGCGCGGGGTCGGCAGTTCGAGTCTGCCCTCCGGCACCAGCCTTCGCTCGCCTTCGGCGAGCTTCGGCTGGGCAGGCTCGCGAGTTGGCGTCTCGCGAAGGCTGGTGTCCCGCCGAAGCAGCGAAGCTGCGACGACGGACCTCCTCATGACAGCTCTTCATCAACAGATCCGCCGCACCATTCGGCGCCACGCGCTGTGCCCGCCCGGCAGTCGCCTGCTGGTAGCCCTCTCGGGTGGGTCCGACTCCGTCGCTCTGGCCGTCGTCCTGCGCGATCTGTCCGAGCACGGCGGGTTCAGCATCGTCTCCCTCGCGCATGTGAACCATCACCTCAGGGACACTGCTGCACGTGACGAGACCTTCTGTCGCGCTCTGGCCGATCGCCTCAGACTGCCAATTCGGGTCGAATCGGTCGACGCTCAAGGGTACGCCCTCTCGCAACGCCTCTCTGTCGAGGATGCGGCTCGCCGGTTGCGCTATGACTGCCTGCACCGCCTTGCCGCTGACGCGCTGGCCGATCGCGTCGCCGTGGGTCACACGCGAGACGATCAGGCTGAGACGTTCCTCCTCAAGTTGATTCGAGGGGCCGGGCTGACCGGCCTTGCAGGTATCTATCCGCAACGCGGGGATGTCGTCCGGCCGCTCATTGACGTCTCGAGGTCGGAGCTTCGGGACTACCTGACGTCGATTGGTTACGAGTGGGTCGAGGACGAAACGAATGCTGATCTGAAGAACCCCCGCAACCGGATTCGGCATCGAGTGCTACCTGAGTTGAGTCTGGCCGCTGGCGCCGATACGAGTTCTGCGATCGCACGAGCGGCCGGACTCGTCCGCGAGGATGGCCAATGGCTCGACGAGCTGAGCGACGGGCGATTCGATGCCCTTGTGCGGCCATGCGGCCACGGCATCGAGATGGACGCGGCTGCGCTGGGACGCGAGCCTGCCCCGATTCAGAGGCGAATCATCCTGAGGGCGCTGCGAACGCTGTCTGGGGGCCGTGAAATCGGACTCGAACACGTGGACGCGGCGCTCGGGGTTGCGGCCGGGCTGGCGGGTGGAGCAGACCTGCCCGGCGCACGCGTGGAACTTCGACGCGGGAAATTGGTCTTACAGGCTGTAGGCGGTAGTCAAGAGCCGGCAGGCGATAGTAGGTAATACATGGAAGCGGAAGGCAATCACGCACGTGCACTTGCCACCCCGTACGAGCGACGACCTACTGACTGCGCCCCGGAAGTGTTACTCTTATAAAGCGGTTCTGGGTTTTTCCCACACAGCTGGGTTGGAGGGTGCTTTTGAATTCAACACTGCGTAGCTTGGTGTTCTGGATGGTGATGGCCGTCATAGCGGTCCTCGTCTGGAATTTCTCCACCAAGTTCCAAACCAGCGCGAAGACCATTAATTTCACCGAGTTCATGGCGGCGGTCGCCAACGAGCAGATTGCCTCCGTCACCATTACCGGTAACGAAATCTCGGGAACCCGGAAGGAAGGCGAGCCGTTCCGCAGCTACGCCCCACCCCAATACGAGGGGTTGGCAAACAAGCTCCTTGAAAAAGGTGTGCTCGTTACTGCACGCGAACCGACCACGAGCCCGTGGGCCGCGCTTTTGTACAACTGGGCCCCCATCCTCTTGATGATCGGGTTCTGGGTGTTCATCATGCGGCAGATGCAGAGCGGCGGCAACAAAGCGCTCTCGTTCGGCAAGAGCAAAGCGAAGCTCTCCTCCAGCGCCCAGAAGAAAGTGACGTTCAAGGATGTCGCGGGCGTCGACGAAGCGAAGGAGGAGCTGCAGGAGATCATCGATTTCCTGCGAGAGCCGCAGAAATTCCAGAAGCTTGGCGGGCGCATCCCCAAGGGCGTGCTGTTGATGGGCCCCCCGGGAACCGGCAAGACGCTCCTCGCGCGCGCGGTCGCCGGCGAGGCCAACGTACCGTTCTTCTCAATCAGCGGTTCCGACTTTGTCGAGATGTTCGTCGGTGT
>Ga0114129_10008507_pt1 | contig 14627 bp, 16 predicted proteins | sample RhiMetdeltSRZDD1_FD_80071 | JGI IMG/M metagenome (GOLD analysis project Ga0114129, IMG submission 80071) | Populus rhizosphere microbial communities from Tennessee, USA - Rhizosphere MetaG P. deltoides SRZDD1 (version 2) (version 2) | ecosystem: Host-associated > Plants > Roots > Rhizosphere >... | reverse complement strand
CTGATCCCGAGCGCCTACGCGCTCGACTCGGTGATGATCGAGCTGATCTTCGTGGTCGGACCGCTGCTCACGACGGTCGTCGTGGCCACAGTGGGACCCGAGTACGCCCTCGCCGTCTCGGCCGCCTGCGTGCTCGGCGGGACCTTCATGCTGCTCGTCGGGCTGCGCGGACGCGGCCGCCCGGAGGCGCCGCGGGCCGGCTCGCGCCGCTTCGGACTCGGTGCACTCGAGGCCCCCGGTCTCCGCACCCTCGTGCTCGCCAGCCTGCCCGTGGGCTTCGCGTTCGGGGTGATCGAGGTGGTGCTGCCGGCGTTCAGCGCCGAGGAGGGCCAGCGGGAGCTGGGCGGCGTGCTGCTCGCCGTATGGGCCGGCGCCAGCGGGGTCGCCGGCCTCGTCTACGGCGCGCGCCCGCCGAGCTCCCCACTCGCCGCTGTCCACCTCCGCCTCGCGTGCGTGCTGCCGATCGCGACGGCGGTGTTGTTCGCCGCGACATCGCCGCTCACCATGGCGCTGCTCGTGGTGATCATGGGGCTGCCGATCGCCCCGCTGATCGCCTCCCGCAACCAGCTCGTCGAGCGAGTGGCGCCCCCGGGCACGGCCACCGAGGCATTCACCTGGCCGCTCACGGCGCTCGTGGCCGGCGTCGCGCTCGGAGCGGGGGTGGGCGGCGCGCTGGTCGAGTCGTACTCGTGGTCGGCGGCGGTCCTTTCAGCCGTGGTCGTCTCGGCTGCCGGGGCCGCGCTGCTCGTGGGGCGGCGCGACACGCTGGCGCCGCGCAGCGTCGCCGCATAGTCTGCCGGGCCATGGGAACCATCAGCGGTGAGCGCTCCGTCGAGATCAACGCCCCGATGGAGCGCTGTTACGAGATCGCCTCCGACATCGCGAACGCGCCGGAGTGGCAGGGCTCGCTCAAGGACGTGGAGGTCCTCGAGCGCGACGGCGAGAAGCGCGCCACGCTGGCCGAGACGGAGTCGGACGCGAAGGTGAAGACCGTTCGCTCCACGCTGCGCTTCTCCTACGAGGAGCCGACGGCGATCCGCTGGGTCCAGGAGAAGGGCGAGACGAAGTCGCTCACCGGATCCTGGACGTTCGAGGATCTCGGCGACGGCCGGACGCGGGCCACGTACGCGCTCGAGGCCGACCCCGGACGCATGCTCGGGCTGCTGCTGCGTGGGCCGGCTGAGTCGAAGGTCCGCGACTTCCTGCTCGGCGACGCCGCCGAGGGCCTCAAGCAGCGTGCGGAGGGCTGACACGTGGCCGCCTACACGCGCGTGAACCTGAAGTCCGACGTGCAGGACATGGCGCCGCAGTTCGGCATGGAGGGCATCGAGGCGCGCTTCGCGAGGAAAAACCTCGAGCTCGAGAACTCGGGTCTGAGCAACTTCCGCCTCGGGCCCGGATACCGCACTCCGTTCGGCCACACCCACTCCGAGCAGGAGGAGGTCTATGTGGTGGTCGCCGGGAGCGCGCGCGTGGCCGTCGGCGACGAGGTCGTCGAGCTCGGCGAGTGGGACGCCGTCCGCATTCCCGCCGGCACCATGCACGCCATGGAGGGCGGACCGGACGGTGCGGAGCTCATCGCCTTCGGTGCTCCGAACACGGAGAACAAGGACGCCGAGATGCACCCGGGCTGGTGGCCCGGGTCGGACTAGTTGAGCGACTGCCTCGCCGACTCGAGGTCCACGAAGGGCTCGATCCGGGTGACCTTCCCGTCCGCCACCGTGTGGACGACGACGGCCTCGAGATCCACCTCCAGCCCGCTCGACACGCCACGCCCGGCTAGGCGGATCCTGGTCAGGACGTGCTCGCCCTCCGGGAACAGCTCGAGGGCCTCGTAGCTGATCCCCTCGAGCATGCCGTCGAAGCCCTCGAAATAGCGGAGCGCGCCCTCGTGGCCGTGGTAGGTGTCGGGCTCAGCGGACAGCTCGGGCGGGATCACGATCACGAGCTGCTCGTCCAGCACCTCGAGGGCGGCATCCATGCCGCCGCTCCCGTACAGCTCGAACAGCCGGCGCACTACCTCGACGTTCGAGTCGTTCATGGCGCCCACGATAGGGCGCTCGGATAGCTTTCCGCGCGTGAACGGCACGCACGTGCACGACGTGGCAATCGTCGGCGCCGGCTTCGGCGGCCTCGGGATGGCGATCCGGATGAAGCAGGCCGGAATGGACGACTTCGTCCTGATCGAGCGCGGCGACGACGTGGGCGGCACGTGGTGGGCGAACAGCTACCCCGGCTGCCAGTGCGACATCCCGTCGAACCTGTACTCGTTCTCCTTCGCGCCCAACCCGAACTGGGATCGCGCATATCCGATGCGCGACCAAATCCTCGAGTACCTGCGCGACTGTGCCGAGCGCTTCGGGATCCTGCCGCACACGCGGCTGAACTCCGAGCTGCTCGAGGCCACTTGGGTAGCTGACGAGCAGCGCTGGGAGCTCGAGACGGCGAGCGGTCCGCTGGCGGCGCGCGTGCTCGTCGCCGCGCCAGGGCTCCTAAGCGAGCCGTCCAGCCCGGCGCTCCCCGGACTCGAGCGCTTCCAGGGCAACGCCTTCCACACCGCCGAGTGGGACCACTCGGACGACCTGACCGGCAAGCGAGTCGCCCTGCTCGGCTCGGGCGCCACCGCCGTGCAGGTGGTGCCCGAGATCCAGCCGCGAGTGGCGAAGCTTCACCTCTTCCAGCGCACGCCGCCGTGGGTCGTCCCCCACACCGACCATCCGGTGACGCGCGGCATGCGCGAGCTCTACCGGCGCGTGCCACCGCTTCAGACGCTGTCGCGGGGCGTCGTCTACACGCTTCGCGAGAGCGTGGCCGTCGGGATCACCCGCGACAGGCGCTGGCTGAAGGCCGCGGAGCTGAACGCGCTGCTACACCTGCGCCGGCAGGTCCCGGACCCCGAGCTTCGCGGCAAGCTCACGCCGAACTACGAGATCTTCTGCAAGCGCATCATCCTCTCGGGCAAGTGGTATCCGGCGATCCAGGAGCCGAACGTGGACATCGTCAGCTCCGGGGTCGAGGAGGTGCGCAAGCACTCGGTCGTAGACGGGGACGGAGTCGAGCGCGAGATCGACACGCTGATCTTCGCCACGGGGTTCAAGCCCGCGGAGCTTCCGATCGCCGAGCGCATCCGCGGCCGCGAGGGGAGCTCGCTGGCCGAGGTCTGGAACGGCAGCCCCGAGGCGTACCTCGGCACGACGGTCGCGGGCTTCCCGAACCTGCTGTTCCTTTACGGCCCGAACCTGAACCTGGGCCACAGCTCCATCGTCTACATGCTCGAGTCGCAGATCGCCTACGCGATGGACGCACTGCGCACGCTGCAGCTGCGCGGCGCCGCCGAGTTCGACGTGCGCGCCGAGGCCCAGGCCGCGTACAACGAGGAGCTCCAGGAGCGCCTGTCACGGACCGTCTGGAACACCGGCGGCTGCGGCAGCTGGTACTTCGACCGCAACGGCCGCAACTCGATCCAGTGGCCCGGCTTCACCTTCGAGTTCCGCCGCCGCACGCGCCGCTTCGACGCCGCGGCCTACCGGCTGGCGCCGCCGACGCCCGTGCCCGCAACGACTGCGGCGTCCGCCGCCTCGTAGCTCGGCTGCCACACGATTCGCGCCCCGTTCGCGGGTACGAGTGCGAGGCCTCGGCGGCCCACGGGCTCGTCCTCGGGAGAGGCGGGCAGCGGGCGGCCGAGACGGACGACCTCCGCCAGGACCGCCTTCATCTCGAACATTGCGAATGCACCCCCGAGGCAACGGCGGAAGCGATTCCTTGCTTCCCGCCCGTGGCGGCATGCGTCAAGGGTCCCGCCTTGGGGCGGGACCCTCAACAAGGTGTCAAATCACACCTAGCGCGGCTTCGGCGGCGCCGGCAGCGTGACCTTGTAGACGTCGATCGTGTTGCGGCCCGCCTCGCCGAGGCTGAAGTCGCCCGTGGCGCCGTAGTAGGTGAACGTGCCGTTCTTGTTCGGCTGCACCTTGAAGATCGCGGAGACCCACTCGTTCGCGTTGGCGGGGATGAACCAGCCCGCCTCCTTGAAGTCGAGCGTGCCGTTGCGGTTCTCGGTGAAGTCGATCACCTGCGTGCCCTGTGAGTACCAGCCCATGAAGATCCGGTTCTGGCCCGGAATCTGGTGCATCACGTGGGCCGTGCAGACGGTGGCCTGCGCCTTGGTCCGCACCGGCGCCCGGTAGATCGCCTTGTCGCCGCTCGAGGTCCGCGTAGGGCTCCCACGCCTCCTCGGGCGAGCTCGGCATCGTGGTCTGGAGCTTCGAGACGTCGTACGCGTGCACGCCCCCGTTGCCGTGCGGGTTGTCCACGCCCGGCGCGCAGGTGGAGCCCGGAGGCAGCACGCCGCCGCCGCGCTCGTCGGTGGCGAGCAGGTAGCGGCCCGACGCGGTCAGCTCGGCCTCGTGGTCGAAGTCGACGTCTTCGGTCGACGGATACTGGAGCTCGCCCGTGGCATTGCGGCCCTGGTGGTGGACGCTACCCAGGTAGCGAACGCCCGCGAGCGACGGTGCGCCTGAGGCGAGCCAGTTCGGGATGTTCAGGTCCTCGGTGCCCTCACCGGTTCCGTCGAGGCAGTCGGTGACCATCGCGCCGGTCGTAAACGGCGCGGTGGACAGGCTGCCGCGCACGCGGCACGGGAGCGGCGCGCCGCGCGGCTTGTCGTCGAGCGGCGTCTTGGTGCCGCGGTTGTCGAACGCGCCGCGCATGTCGAACACGAGCAGGGCAGCGCCGCTGCCGCACGTGAGCCGGTCGTTGGCGTAGACCTCGAGCTCGTGGCAGCCGTAGATGGCATCCGTGTTCGTGTGTCCGAGCGCGATGTCGGCGCTCGGCCAGCGGTAGCGGTACACCACAGGCCGGCACGCGAGCCGCTTCTCGGCAATGGTCGTGCCCGCCGGGAAGTACATGCACGACGACATGTCCACGACCTCGAAGCCGTCGAGGTTGAAGCGCTGGCTGCTGGTCGGGTTCTCGTTGGCGCGGTTGCCGCTGGCATCGACGCTGACGCTGTCGGACGTGACCGAGTACGCGATGTGGGGGCGCTTCGGGTCCACGTTCACCGTGTGCGACTCGCCGGTGTGGCTGGTGAGCCCGATCTCCTTCGGCTTCGACACCGTAGTCACGTCGACCAGCTCGAGGCCGCCGCGCGGCTGAGTCTCGGTGCCGAACCCGCTCGAGTCGTGGCAGCGCCCGCGCTGGTCGGTCGCGTCGACGATCAGCTGGGCCTCCATCTTCACGGCGCCGGGGTTGGCCGCGTTCAGGATCGTGCCGCCCTTCGGGGTCGCCTCGACGTCGTGCTGAAGGCCGAGCGCGGCCTGCGGGTTGCTCGGGCAGGTGGCCGACGGATGGCCGGCCACGAACTTCGGCGACGACGACGAGACCTGCCCGCCCTGCGTCAGCTGCACGATCGACTGACCGCCGCCGTTGGGGCCCGCCGCGAGCGTGCCCACCGAGGCGAAGGTCTCCCCGCCCTGCGTGAAGTAGTCGATGTCGGTGTGCGGATTCCCCGTGGGGATCGAGCCCACGAGCTCCCAGCTGGCCCCGGTGCCGCCGGAGCTGAAGACGGGCGACGGCGGCGCCGTCGGCGCGAAGGCCGGCATCGGGTGGTCGAGGTACGACTTAAGCCATGCGGCCTTCAACCCGTGTCCCGCGGACGCCGTGCCCGGAAGGGCGAGAACGAAGGCGAACGCGGCCACCAACACCAGCTTGCGCGACATGAAGGACAACTCCCCCTGCGGTAGACGTCGGCTTCTGTAACGCGAGCGGTACCCGGATCTTGCGTTGGGCTATCCCCAAGCTACCCTGAGCGTTGCCGTGGTCCATCCCGCAGCCATCCATCCGCTCACCCCGGGAAGCCCGGCCTACGCGGCGCTGAAGGTGGGCGCGATCGGCAGCATCGTCGCGCTGCGCTTCGCGCTCACGCGCCGCAGCCGTCACCAGGAGCGGGCGGCGCCCGCCGAGCAAACCGCGGTGGAGCCTCCGGCCGAGCGGCAGCGCTCTTCGCATCCGGTCAGCCGGAAGAAGAAGAAGCGCCGCCGCCGCGGCTGATGACGGAGACGCTTCCGTACAGCTGGTACACGGACGCCGACGTGTTCGCTCGCGAGCGTGAGCGGATGTTCGAGCACAGCTGGCTCTACGCGGGGCACCTCGGTCAGCTCGCCGAGCCGGGCTCGTACTTCACCCTGCGAGCGGGCGAGGTTCCGCTCGTGGTGGTGCGCGACCGAGAGGGCGAGCTGAATGCGTTCGTGAACGTGTGCAGGCACCGTGGCTCCGAGGTGATGGCCGGCTCCGGCAGCTGCACGACGCTTCAGTGCCCTTACCACGCGTGGACCTACGGGCTCGACGGCGCCTTACGCGCCGCGCCTCGCGCCGAGGCGGATCCGGACTTCGACCGCGAGCCGCTCGGCCTGCGCGCAGGCCAGGTGGGCACCTGGGGTCCGTTCATCTTCGTGAACGCCGATGCCGCCGCGCCGCCGCTCGCCGACACACTCGGTCCGCTACCCGAGCTCGTCGCCGAGGGTGGCGTCGACGTGGACCAGCTGGAGTTCCACAGCCGCGGCTCCTACTCGCTGCAGACGAACTGGAAGGTGGCCGTGGAGAACTACCTCGAGTGCTACCACTGCGCGGTCGCCCATCCCGGCTTCACCGAGCTGATCGACGTGACTCCTGACTCGTACCGGCTCGAGCGTCACCCGACCTTCGCGAGCCACTACGCCCCCACCCGCGACGGCAACGCCGAGGGTCAGTTCCACCTGATCTGGCCGGGAAACAAGGTGAACGTCTGGCCGGGACACGCGAACCTCTCCATCGGGCGCCTGGTGCCGGTCGACACAGGAGTGACCGAGGGCTTCCTCGACTACTTCTTCGCGCCGGAGCCCGACCCGGACTGGCTCGAGGGCTTCTTCGAGCTCGACAGCCAGGTGGGCGCGGAGGACCGGGAGCTCGTGGAATCCGTGCAGCGAGGCATGCGCTCGGGCGCCTTCGAGCACGGCCGCCTGATGCTGCCGAGCGAGGAACTGATCCAGGACTTCCAGAGCTGGGTGGCTGCCCGGCTGGCGTAGCTCAGCGCTTCGGCTGCCAGAGCGCGACCTCGCCGGCCGCCGGGGTGGCCACCACGCTGCGCCAGCCGGTCGGCCCCTCGCGCGCCTCGAGCAGAACCGTGGCACCGGACGCGCGCGCCGCGTCGGTCGCCCCGCCGATGTCCGCAACCTCCACGTAGGGCAGCCACAGCGCGCGCTCGGTCGCGCACTCCACGATCCCGCCACCGAGCCCGCGGCCCAACTCCAGCGAGAGGTAGGAGCGCTGGCCCGCATCGACGCGCTCCTCCCTCCAGCCGAAGAGCTCCGCGTAGAAGGCGCGCGCACGCTCGAGGCTCCCGGTGTGCAGCTCCAGGTGAACCACTGGCTTCATCGCTGTCTATGTGACCCGCATCGGTCGCGAAACTCATCGGACCGATGAGTTCGGGCGCCTCCGCGTGTCTAACCTGGCGAGGCATGGCTTCCCCTTCCACCGCCCAGGAACAAGAGCTGCTCGAGGCCGCCCGCGGCGGCGACGAGAGCGCCTACCAGAGCCTGCTCGAGCCCTACCAGGGCGAGCTGCACGCGCACTGCTATCGCATGCTCGGCTCCGTGCACGACGCAGAGGACGCGCTTCAGGACGCGTCGCTGCGCGCGTGGCGAGGGCTCACCAAGTTCGAGGGGCGCAGCTCGCTGCGGTCCTGGCTCTACACGATCGCCACGAACACCTGCCTGAACCAGATCGCGCGCCGCCCGAAGCGTGTGCTGCCGGTGGACTACGGGCCTGCGGCGGACCCGCACGGCGGACCCGGCGAGCCGGTCGTGGAATCGGTGTGGGTGGAGCCCTACCCGGACGAGACGCTCGGCGTCGAGGACGGTCTCGCGTCGCCGGACGCTCGCTACGAGCAGCGCGAGAGCGTCGAGCTGGCCTTCATCGCGGCGCTTCAGCTGCTTCCCCCGAACCAACGCGCGGTGCTGATACTGCGCGAGGTGCTCGGCTTCTCGGCGCAGGAGGTGGCCGACTCGCTGGAGACCTCCGTCGCGTCCGTGAACAGCGCCCTCCAGCGGGCGCGCAAGACGGCCGAGGAGCGCATGCCCGAGCAGAGCCAGCAGGCCACGCTGCGCGCGCTCGGCGACGACGAGCTCAGCGAGATCGTCGACCGCTACGTCGAGGCCTGGGAGCAGAACGACTTCGAGACCGTGGTGTCGATGCTCGCCGAGGACGCCACCTTCGCGATGCCGCCGCTCGCCACCTGGTTCGGCGGCACGGACGAGATCGGCACGTTCCTCGAGGGCTGGCCGCTGTCGGGCGCGTGGCGCTGGCGCCCGCTCCGCACCACCGCGAACGGCCAGCCGGCGCTGGCGTTCTACGCGTGGGACGACGACGAGCGGGCCTACCTTCCGTTCGCGCTGAACGTGCTGACGTTCCGCGGCGAGCAGATCAGCGACGTCGTCGCGTTCGTCGTCCGAGCCACCGACATCCCCGCAACCGAGTCCTACGGGCGCTGGGTGGACGAGCCCATGGACTCGAACCGGCTGTACGCCAGCTTCGAGCGCTTCGGCCTGCCCAACCGACTGGAGGAGTCCCGATGATCGGAACGCGCGAGGATCTAGCGCGGGAGCGGCGCGAGCTCCCCTGGGTGCCCGTCGAGGAGGAGTACGAGTTCGAGACACCCGAGGGCACGCGTGGGCTCGCCGACCTGTTCGGCGGCCGCTCGCAGCTGCTCGTCTACCACCACCACTGCTACTCCGCCTTTGACCGCGGCACGGACGTGCTCTGCAGCAGCTGGCAGCTGCTCGACCGGACGCCCAGGGGGCGGCCCGCCCGCGAGGAGCTCGGGGACTGGCCGCGCCGACACGACGAATACGAGGAGGCAGTTCATGCTGGCTGACAGCAAGGCATTCAGCGGCTTCGCGGTGCCGGACATCGACGAGGCACGGAGGTTCTACGGCGAGACGCTCGGGCTCAACGTCGAGCTGATGGAGGGGCCCGGCCTGCTGACGCTCCATCTCGCCGGCGACCGCCCCGTGATGATCTACCCGAAGCCCGACTTCGAGCCGGCCACGTACACGATCCTCAACTTCCCGGTCGACGACGTCGAGGCGGCCGTCGACGAGCTGAGCGCGCGCGGCGTGCAGTTCGAGCGCTACGACGGCTTCGACCAGGACGAGAAGGGCATCGCCCGCGGGAACGGCCCCGACATCGCCTGGTTCAAGGACCCGGCCGGGAACGTGCTCTCGGTGCTCACGCCCGGCTAGCGCGGCCGCCACGCGGGGCTGAACGAGCTGATCGAGCCGCTCTCGCCGCTGAACTGGGTGGGCGCCACCTCCCGCGGCGCCGCCCCGCTACCCAGCCGCTTCACGTAGATCCCGAGGTCGAAGCCGTCGTACGCGAGCCAGCGCCCATCCGGAGACCACACCGGATGCGAGACATCTGTCCGGCGGCCGACGCGGCGCAGCTCGCGGCCGCTCGGGGCAACCGTGTACATGCGCCCGGTCGGGCCGTCGAATGTGAGCGCCGGCAACGGGCGCACGAGCGCGAGGCGGCGGCCGTTCGGCGACCAGTCCGGCGACACGCCGGAGGTCACCCAGCGGCGATCGCCGCCGTTCGGGCGCGCGCTGTACACGTTTCCGCTGCGCACGTACGCGAGCCGGCCACGTGACGACCAGGCAGGCTCAGCCGCGTCGCGGATGATCAGGCGCGCTCCGCCGCCCTCGAGCCGGCGGGTGTAGAGGTCCGTCCCACCGCGGTCGTTCACGCCGGTGAACGTGATGCGCTTGCCGTCGTCGGAGAAGCAGGGGTCGCCGTCGTCCGTCGTGGTGGCGGGCAGGAGGGCCACCTCGCCGCCGTCGGCATCGATCACGGCGAGCCGCGCGCCGGCGTCGAAGACGATCCGCTCCCCGTCCGGCGAGTACGAGGGCGACCGGTAGCTCGTGCCGGGGCAGTCGGGCCCGCAGTCGACCAGGGTCCGGCGCCGCTCGCTCCCGAACGGGGGCAGCGCCACGAGGAGGCGTGCGCGCTCGGTGATCATCGGGTCGAGGTCGCCGCTCGTGGTGAGCTGCGCGTAGGCGATCCCGCCGTTCCTGCCGGGGAAGGTCGCGTGAGCCGGCACGGCGGCGACCAGCAAAGCCACCAGCGCTGCGAGCGGACCAGTCAGGCGGAGCATGCACCCTCTAACCCCGAGGGGCCGCAGAAGAAGCGGTGGGTCAGGCGCCCTGGCGACCTACGGCGTGGTGAGTGCCGGCTCGCTCGCATAGAGCCGGATCAGCTCGGCCCGCGAGTGGATGTCGAGCTTGCGGTAGATCCGGCTGAGGTGGAACTCGATCGTCTTGTGGCTGAGGAAGAGCGCGGCGCCGACTTCCTTGTTGGTCTTGCCCTCGGCGACCTGGAGCGCGATCTGAAGCTCCTGGGGAGTGAGCTCCTCCGCCTCGTGCGACTCGCGGCGCCGCAAGGTCTCGCCGCTCGCACGCAGCTCCGCGCCAACTCGCTCGGACCACGGCACGGCGCCGACGCGGTCAAAGGTCTCGAGCGCGGCGCGGAGCTGCTCGCGGGCGTCGACGCGGCGCCCGGCGCGGCGCAGGCGCTCGCCGTAGCAGAGCCTGGTGCGCGCGAGCGCGAACGGGCTCTGCGCTTGCTCATGGAGCCCGAGCGCAGACACGAAGTGGGCCTCGAAATCGTCGGCCTCCGCGAGCAGGCCGCGGCAGCGCTCGGCGTGCGCCCGGAAGATCGGAACCGACGCGAACTGGGAGCCATCGAACGCCGCGAGGAGCTCCTCCGCCTCGGTGTTGCGACCGCCCCGGATGCACGCCTCGGCGAGCTCGAGCTGGGGCGAGACGCCCGGTACATAGATCGCGCGCTCGTCGGCGTGCCGGGCCACCGCCTCGATCTCGCCGATCGCCTCCTCCACGCGCCCGCGCCCGAGGTGCAGCAGGCCTAGGCAGAGCGAGGCGAGCAGGCCGTAGAGCCTGAATCCGAGTTCGTCCGCCCGCCGCTGGGTCTCCTCGCCGTACTCACGACAGCGCGAGTCGTCTCCTCGCAGCGCGCTGACCCACGCGAGCACGCCGAGCGCCTGCGCCGCGGTCACGGGCTGGTCGAACTCCTCGGAGAGCGCGAGCGACTCGCTCGCGCCGGCGTAGGCCTCGGTGAACCGGCTCGCGTGAAGCGCCTGCCAGGCCGCCGCTGCAAGCAGCGGGGTGAGCGATCCCACGGCGCCCGTCTGGCGTGCATGCGCGACCGTCTCCGCGATGTAGGTGCGGGCCTCCTCGTAGCGGCCCAGCCAACCGAGCGCCGCGGAGAGCCGCCCCACCTGGAGGAAGCTCGGCGCCGAGGTCCTCCGCCCCGAAAGCTCGACGGCGCGGCGAAGGTGCGGCTCAGCCTCGCCGTAGCGGCCCGCGAAGCAGAGGGCGTATCCGACCGCGATCGTGGCCTCGGCGTCATCCTCGCCGCCGTCCTCCGGCGCGAGTGAGCGCGCCCTCAGCGCCGTCTTCACCGCGTCCGCCGGCCTGCGGACGCGCACGAGCGCATTGACAGCATCGGCCGCTGCCGCGACGGCGGCGCCCGGGTCCGTCCTCTCGAGCAGCGCGACGGCCTCGAGGATGGCGGCGGCAGCTGCATCACCGTTGCCCGCGAAGAACTCGATCGAGCCCTGAAGCCGGAGCGCCTCGGCCCGCAGCGCGTCGTCCGTGGCGCCGGCGAGCGCCTCTCGGACCAGTTCCGACGCCGTCTCGGTCCGGCCCGCCCGCCAGGCGGCGTCCGCGGCGGCGGCGAGCCGCTCGATGGAGAGCTTGGGGTCGGGGCTGAGCCGAGCGGCCCGTTCGAGCGCGGCGGCGGCGGCGGCGTAACCACCTCGCCGCCGTGCGTCCTCCGCCGCCTGAGCCAGCGCGTCCGCCGCCTCCTGGTCCGGGCCGAGCGCCGCGCCCGCGAGGTGCCAGGCGCGGGCCTCCGGCTGCGACGAGCCCGCAAGCCCCTCCGCCAACGCCCGATGCGCGCCCCGGCGGTCGGACGCGGGTGCCCCGTGAAAGACGGCGGAGCGCACCAGCGGATGCCGGAACTCCAGGCGGCCGTCGAGAACGCGGATCAGGCCCGCATCCTCCGCTGGCTCGAGCGCCTCCGGCGGCAGGCCGAGGCCCGCCAGGCCGGCCACGACCACCTCCGCGTCGCTCGAGCTGCTCACGGCGGCCACGAGCAGGGCCCTCTGGGAGCCCTCGGGAAGCGCCTCGGTGCGCCGCGCGAAGGCGCGCTCGACCGTGGATCCGGTGGGAAGCGGGTCGCTCAGCGACTCCGTCCCCGCCAGCTGTTCGTCCGAGAGCAGCCCCGGCAGCTCCAGCAGCGCCAGGGGGTTGCCGTGCGTGGCCTCGTAGAGCCGGTCGGCCACCTCCGGCGCGAGTTGCGTGGCGTCGGCTCGACCCAGCAGCTGCGCAGCCGCGTCGCGCGGCAGGCCGGACAGGGAGATCGACTCGATCCCGGGCGCCTCGAACGGCCGCTCCTCGCCGTCGCGGGCCCCGAACAGAAGTGCCGCGCGGTCCGCCTGAAGCCGCTTCGCCGCGAAGATCAGCGCCTCCTGCGAGGCGGGATCGAGCCACTGCGCATCGTCCACGAGCACGCAGACCGGATTGGCCTCGGCGGAGGCGGCGAACAGGCTGAGCGTGGCGGCACCGACCGAGAAGCGGTCCTGCTCCTCCCCCGGGCCGATGCCGAGCGCGGAGCGAAGCACGCCGGCCTGATGGTCGGGCAGCTCGTCGAGCGTGTCTCGCATCGGCCAGCAGACCTCGAGCAGCCCTGAGAACTCGAGCTGCGCCTCCGACTCCACGCCGAGACCGCGCACGACCGTCATGTCCTCCGCGCGCCCGGCCGCGTAGTCGAGGAGCGCGGTCTTCCCGATGCCGGCCTCGCCCTGGATCACGAGCGCTCCGCTCCTGCCCATTCGCGCGCGATCGAGCAGCTCGTCGAGGCGAGCGCACTCGCTCTCACGGCCGATCAGCACATATCAACCGTAACCCGCCCCAGCAGCCCGGACAACGACCGGATTAGGGATGTCCCCGGCGCGATCAGAGGGCCCGTCACTGCAGGCTGCGTGTCATGAACTCATACCGACACAGAACACTTGCCGCCTGTCTGGTGGCGCTCGTCCTCGCCCTCGCGGCGGCGACGCAGGCAAATGCCCAGTCGATCGTCCAAGTGGACCTCCAGGGCGGCGGAAGCGGCCGCGTGACGGGCCAGGAGGGGATCAACTGCCCAGGCGTGTGCTGGGCGGACATGGAGGGGTTCTACGACGTCGTCTATGCGGCCGCCGGGCTCCAAGCGAAGGCGGACCCGGGCTCGATCTTTGCGGGCTGGGGCGGCGCCTGCCTCTTCACGGGCACCAGCCCCAACTGCTATATCCCCCGCTTCTACAACGCGACGAGGACGGCCATCGCCCGCTTCGAGCGGCTCACGATCCTCAAGCCCTCCGCCTTGACAGTCACCGTTGCCGGGACCGGCGCCGGCACCGTTACGGCGCCGGGGATCGCCTGCCCCGGCGACTGTGCCCAGGCCTACGTGAAGGACGCGCAGGTCACCCTGTCTGCCAGTCCGGCTGCAGGGTCGAGCTTCGCCGGCTGGTCCGGGGCGTGCTCGGGCTCCGCCCCCGAGTGCACGGTCACCATGAGTGCCGCCAAGTCCGTCGCGGCGCAGTTCACGGCCGACCCCGCCACGAGTGGCGGAGAGACCGGCGCCGGAGCTCCCGGCTCGGTGTCGCGGCCCCGCGGCGACTGCACCATCCGCGGCACCCGCGGTGCCGACCTGCTCGTCGGCACGCGCGGCCGGGACGTGATCTGCGGTCTCGGCGGCAAGGACCGGCTGATCGGCCGTGCCGGGAACGACGTCCTCAGGGGCGGCCCGGGCGCGGACTACCTCCGTGGCGGCCGGGGACGGGATCTCCTGAACGGCGGCACCGGCGTGGATCGGGCCATCGTGGTGAGCGGCACGGACACGAAGCGGTCGGTCGAGCGCGTCCTCTGAGGAGCTCGGTGAAGCCGATCACCTACTCGCTGCAGTTTCGAGGCCAGGTCGAGAGGCTCGACGGAGACCTGCGCAAGCAGGCGCGTGCCCCGGGCGGCGCGCTCGTCACGAGCCTGACCGCCGACGGTCCCAGCGGGCGCTTCGTATGGGCGCCCGAGGACGAGGAGGCGCTCCTGGAGTCGAGGCTCGCGTTTCAGGACGAACGGCGCTTCGTGGAGGCGGGCACGATCGTGTTCGCCATGGGCAACACCCTGCGGATCCGGGGCCGCGGCCGGCTCACGCCGAGCGCGGACCCGGATCTGCGGCAGGGAACGGTCGTCTGGAGAATCGAGGGCGGCGCAGGGCACCTCGAGGGTGCCACCGGCCTGATCACCTCGAACCTGCTCCTCAGCGCGACCGGAGACCTCACCGAGAACCAGCTAGGCGTCATATTCGCGCCGGCGCTGGCGGAAAACCGACCCCCGTCTGGCGGCTAACCGTATGTGCCCGGGCGCTTAGGTCCACGATGATGCGAGCCATGCCGGTCGCGGTCCTGATCGTGGACGACAACGCGCGCTTTCGCGAGCGCGCGCGTCGGCGGCTCGAGGCGGACGGGTTCACGGTCGTGGCGGAGG
>Ga0114129_10008503_pt1 | contig 14629 bp, 12 predicted proteins | sample RhiMetdeltSRZDD1_FD_80071 | JGI IMG/M metagenome (GOLD analysis project Ga0114129, IMG submission 80071) | Populus rhizosphere microbial communities from Tennessee, USA - Rhizosphere MetaG P. deltoides SRZDD1 (version 2) (version 2) | ecosystem: Host-associated > Plants > Roots > Rhizosphere >... | reverse complement strand
GCGCGATCCGATCGCCGTCACGTTCGAGCCGCACGACCGGCGACTCCAGCAGCACGTCATTGCCGTGCCTCTTCACCTCCGTCGCCATGCGCTCGTAGAGCACGCTGATTCCCTTGCGGGGGTACATATACTTTGTGAAGTACGTCGCCGGATCCGCCTTGATGCCGAGCGTGCGCAGGATGATGTTCTTCAGATTCAGCTTCGCGACGCGTTGTGCCTGCTTCGACGAGATCTGCGACGTCGGAAGACCCCACACCCGCGCTGAGTAGAGGCCGAAGCACAGGTCGTACAGCGTGCGCCCGAGATTGCGCACGCCCCACTCCTCGAACGAATGCTCTTTTCGCGGAGGCGCCAGCGCCGACTTGATCGTTGCAAGCAGGTAGTCGAAGACGATGCGCGCCGACAGCAGCGGGCTGACGCCGGTCAGGACCTGCAGCATCTCGAGCGGGTAGACATATTCCTTCCCGCGCAGCAGCACTCGCGTGCCGCGCGTCAGGATCAGCGGGTCCGCTCCGAAAAAAGGGCGAATCGCTTCGTGGATGGCGCGGCTCTCTTCGGTTTCGCGGATGTGGAACGTGTGCGGCCCGTAGTCAACCGCGTACTTTCCGACGGCGATCGTCTTGCCCATGCCGCCGACGGCGCCATCTTTCTCGAGCACCGTCACCGGGCGTCCCAGTTCCGAAAGGCGCCAGGCCGCCGACATGCCCGCCGGTCCGGCGCCGAGAACGACGATGCGGTCGCTCGGCAACTACAGACGCTCGGCGACGACGAAGTAGTAGAGGTTCATCGCAAATGGGAGGCGCCGGAACGGCAGCGTGAAGGCCTCGCGAATTCGGAATCCTTCGCTCAGCCAACGCCGCATCTTCCCGGGCGTCGTGAACGTCAGGTGATCGGGATACCGAATGGGAAACTTGCGGAGCAGCAGCCGTCCGGCGCTCATCGTGGCGTCGTTCGGAACCACCATGATCGCCCGCCCGCCCGACTTCAGTACCCGCCTTGCTTCCGACAGCATCCGCCACGGCTCACGCGTATGCTCGAGGACCGCGATTAGGAGGACCACATCGAATCGCTGGCTGGCGAACGGGAGCTGATACCCGTCGGCGCACAGCAGCAGCCGGCACTTCCGCGCTGCCCGGCCGACGCGGGTCAGCGAGACGTCCATCTGTACCGGGGCGGTCGCCGTGCCGTCGAACATCATCCCTTCACCGCACCCGACTTCGAGGATGTCACGGCCGCGGATTCCCTGCACTCGCGCCAGCACCTCGGCGCGATACATGGCGTAGAAGTAGCCGACGATGCCGGTGACCTGCGATTCGTGCCCCTCCACGTCGGCGACGTGCTCGTGAAGCGCACGCTCGCTGAGGCTATGCCGACTGGCCAACGCCCGATCCCTCCCGAGCGAAGTGCTCGTGCAGGCGCCTCGCGCCCTCGTCGAATGACGTCCTCGGCACAAACCCGAACCGGTCGCGCATCGTCCGGTCGGCGGAGGTGAACTGGATGAACTCCTCGGTGTGGCCCTGATGGACCACCGACACGTCGAGCCCGAGAACGCGGGCCATCGCGCGCACGACGTCGTTGACGCTCACTGGCGCGTGCGACGCCAGATCGACCGTGCCGGAGAATCCTGCAGCCGTCGTCAGCGCCAGGAACGCGTCGGCCGCGTCGTCGACGTACATGAAGTCGATCAGGTTCTCTCCGCTGCCGCGCACGGTGAACGTCCGCTCGCCGGCCATGACAGCTCGCATCCAGCGCGTCGTGACCTTTCGCGCCGACTCATAGGGGCCGTAAGCGCCAAAGAAGCGGACGTTCACGAAGCTGTCGATGGCACGCCGGCGTTCGGCGAAGTAGCGCACGTAGTGTTCGGACGCGAGCTTCGAGATCGCATACGGCAGGCGGGGATGCACCGGCGTGGACGGTGTCACGTCGCCGACCAGGCCGTCGTACACGGCGCCGGACGAGGCGAACACCACATGGCCGACCGGACAGCCTTCGAGAAAATTGATCGCGGCGACCGCGTTCGACTCGAGATCCCATCGCGGCCGGGCCGCCGACGCCGTGGGATCGCTGTTGGCGGCAAGATAGAGCGCCGCGTCCGCGCGACCGCCCGATGTGGCGGCCACGGCGCGCACGCCGGCTTCGTCGGTCAGATCGCACTTGATCGGCCTGACGTGCGCGAGCCGGTGCCGCGCGACGAACGCCTCGAGATCGGCGGCGCGATGGTAGAGCGCCACGATCTCCCACTCGCGAGGCGCCCGCAGAAGAATGTTGCGGCCCACGAAGCCTGACGCGCCCGTGAGAATCAGCTTCATCGCATCGCCGCCATGTGCTCGACGTACCACGGAATCGTTCGCGAGATGCCTGCTTCGAGGGAGACCTTCGGGCTGTAGCCGAGCATCTGCATCGCCTTCTCGATCGAGGGCACGCGCAGATCCACCTCGGGCCCCGGGTGCGGTTTGAACACGATCTCCGACTTCGAGTGCGTGAGCCGCAGGATCATGTTCGCGAGCTCGAAGTTCGTGATGGTGCCCTGCGGGTTGCCGAGGTTGAACGCGTGGCCCACGGCTTCCGGCCTGGCGGCGCAGCGCAGCACGCCGTCGACGAAGTCGTCGACGAAGCACCACGCGCGAATCTGCGTCCCGTCGTTGTAGAGCGTGATCGGCGCGTGCTGAAGCGCCTGAAGGATCATCCCGCGGACGGCGCCGTCGCCCACCTGGCGCGGGCCGTACACGTTGAACGGCCGGACGATCGCGAGCGGCAGGCCGTCTTCCTTGTAGTGCGCGTAGGACAGATGCTCCGACGCCAGCTTGCTCGCCGCGTAGACCCACCGGCTCTCGCCGATCGGCCCGATGGTCGTGAGATCGTCTTCCTTGCCCTTGTGGATGAACGGGCCGTACACCTCGCTGGTCGAGAACTCGACGAACCGCTCGACCCCCACGTCGAGCGACGCCTTCACAACCTGATGGGTGCCGAGCATGTTCACTTCCATCGTCGTCACGGCGTTGCGATCGACGGAATAGACCCCGGCAATCGCGGCGCAATGAATGACCACCTGGCACCCCTCCAGGGCCCGGCGCGTGGCGTCGTAGTCCATCACGTCGCCTTTGATGAAATGCAGGTGCGGGTGGTTCTCGACGTGCGCGAACTGCAGCGCGTTGCGATGCAGGTTGTCGTAGACGACGATCTCGTGGTCTTCAATCAGACGCTCGACCAGATGGGAGCCGATGAAGCCGGCGCCGCCGGTGATGCAGATGCGTTTGCTCGTCAGAGGCATGCGCGCGTCTACCCGTCCTGACCGGTGCCTGTGCGAGCCAGCTCGGGCGCCGGTCTGCGCCGAGGCAGCTGTTCCTGTCTAAGCGGAACGAGTTTTTCACGCGGCACGCCGTCCCCGACGAGCGACGCCAGCTGCTGACCGGACCGCTCGAGCGTCGCGACGATCATCAGGTCGTAGTTCACCTGGTCGTGGCCGCTGACCGCCAGCACCGGCATGCCGAGGAATTCTGTGCCGCTCTCCACGTCGAAGATCGCGACCGGCTCGAGGCCGCACTCCTTGAGCGAGAGGTACGCGAGCTCCGCAGCTTCGCCGCGCCCGAAGATGGCGACGCGGCGATCGGCCGAGGCACAGTTCTGGAGCACGCCACGGAGATGCTGCCGCACTTCTCCGTACAGATGCAGCGAGTAGTCCATGAACTCGTAGGTCAGGCGCGCCTTTTCGGCGATGCCGCGGGGGGTAATCAGATAGCTGATGCGATTGGGCTGCACGTTCACGCACTTGATGTAGCCCTTGCGGACGAGCCGCTTCAAGTAGATGTTCGTCAAGCCGAGCGCGATGCCAAGCTTGGTCGCCAGCGTCCGCTGCGTGACGCGCGAGTCCTCTTCGACGGCTTCGAGCAGCTTCAAGTCCCGATGGGCTTCGATATCCATGTCCGGCCTGCTCACGGTGGTGTAGGTCCTCGTTGTCCGGCGTCAGCCGGCGGTGTGTTCCCCGATGGCGCGCTCCGCCGCGCTCCAGTCGCGCGAGTCGTCGATCGCGAGACCCCGCTCGGCGGGCATCACGTAGATGGCGGTTCGGTCGCCGTACAAGCTCGGCTCCTCGTCGAACAACAGCGGCGTGCGAAACAGGTAGATGGCCTCGTTGATGGCCCACACGCTCGGAAGGTCCTGACGCCGGACGGCGCGCCGGCGGACCGGTTCTGCAGTCGCGAAGAGCGTGGCGAACCCGCGGTCGTCCGCGGTCAGCATCCGCATCGGGTTGTAGTGCGCTGGCACCGCGCAGACGCCGACCACGGAATCGGCGCCCGTAGTCTCCAACAGCCCGACGGCGGCGCGGATGTCGTCAGGTGTGCGGAATGGCGACGTCGGCTGCAGAATCATCACCGCGTCGCATTCATAGTTCTCGCGATCGCGCACCCACGCGACGGCGTGAATCATGACGGGGAGATGCGGGGTCACATCGAGGGCCAGATCGGCCGGCCGCATGAAAGGAACGTCACAGCCGAGCGACCGTGCCGCTTCAGCAATCGCCGGATCGTCGGTCGAGAGGATCAGACGGTCGAAAGCGCCGGACTGTTGTGCCGCCTCGATCGAATAAGCGAGCAGCGGCTTGCCGGCGAGAAGCTTGAGATTCTTTCCGGGAATGCCTTTCGACCCGCCTCGCGCGGTGATGACGCCTAGGACCTTCATCCTTCAGGCTTCACACTTCAGACTTCACACTTCATGCTTCGCGAAGGTCATCCCACCGAATCAACTGGTCCTTCGCGATCGCCTTCTTCGCGACGCGTCCGATCACGTCGCCGAGCTGGCGCGCTGGGATCCCGGTTCCCGGCCGCTTCGCCCAGACGTCGTCGGGGCCGATGGTCGCACCCGCCCCGATGTCGCGGATCGACACCACGCTGTGCAGCGCCATGTCGCGGACGTCCTGCTCGCCCGGCTGAATCTTCTTGGTCGCACCCCGCGACTGTTCGATCGCGCGGATGCCGCGTACCAGCTCCTCGAGCTCCTTCGGCTCCATCGAGCCCTGCTGATCGGGTCCCGGCAGCGAACGCGAGAGGGTGAAGTGCTTTTCGAAGAGCTGCGCGCCGCCAGCCACCGCCGCGAATGCCGCGAAGTTGCCGAGCGTGTGATCCGAGAAGCCGACCGGCACGCCGTAGCGCTCCTTCAGCCAGCCGATACACCCCAATTGCACGTGCTCGTACGGTGTGGGGTAGGTCGACGTGCAATGCATCAGCGCGAACGGCGTGCCTTCAGCGCGAATGGTCTGCACGGTGCGGTCGATCTCCTCAGGCGTCGACATGCCGGTCGAGACGATCATCGGCCGCCGCTTGCGGGCGATGTGGCGCTGCATCGGCAGGTGCGTCAGCTCGCCGGATCCGGTCTTGTACGCCGGCACGCCCACGGTCTCGAGGAAGTCGGCCGCTTCGCGCGAAAACGGCGTGGAGAGAAACAGGATGCCTTGTTCCCTGGCGCGGTTGCGTAGCTCGAAGTGCGCCTCGCGTGACAGCGCCGTTCGAGTCAGCAGATCGAACAGCGACTCGCCGACGTAGGCCGCCGTCGCGCCGCCCCGCAGCATCTCGTGCTCCGGGAAATGGGTCTGAAACTTGATGGCGTCTGCCCCAGCCGCCGCCGCGGCATCGACCAGTTGCGCGGCCAGCGCCGTGTCGCCGTTGTGATTGATGCCGGCTTCCGCGATGACGAAACAGGGCCGACCGTCTCCGATCTGCCGACCGGCGATGGTGATGTGCGTCGAGTCCGGCATCAGGTCCTCACGGTCGTCCTTCGACTGCGCTCAGGACGACCCTGAGCCTCTCGAAGGGTCGCAGCGGTGTTGTCGAAGAATCGCTTCTGGATATAAAGATCGAGCGTCGCGAGCAGATCGACGATCGTCTGGCTCGCGGCGGGCTTGTAGTAGACGTTCGACGAGGGGTAGCGACCGTGGGCCACCTGCGTCCGGACCGCGGCGAGAATCGAGCCGCTTTCGTCGGCTGCGTGAACAACGTTATCCGCATGGAGACGCCCTTGCTGCCGCGCGCCGATGTTGACGACCGGCGTACCCAGATACGAGCACTCCTTGATCCCCGCTGACGAATTGCCGATCAGACAGGCGGTCCCCTTCAAGAGCGCAATGAACTCGTTCACCGGCAGATCGGTAATGAAGCGCATCGTGTCGGCGTCGTGCCCGGCGTTCTCGCGGAAGTTGCGCAAGAGATCCGCCACTTCGCCGGTGCCGGCGTCCGGATTCGGCCAGATCCAGATCGTCGGCATGGCCAGCGCCGTCACCGCCTTGAGCGTTTCCTCGACGTGGCGCCGGTTCTGGCGTTCGGTGGTCACCGGATGTTGAATCACCATCAGGAACGGCCGTGTGACATCGACCTCGTGGCCGACGCCGTAGCGATTGATCGTCTCGTTGGTGATTGCCGCCTCGACCTCGGACGCGACCTCGACGTCGAGCGACCCGGTGTTGAAGACGTACTTCGGGTCCTCGCCCATCGCGAGTACCCGCCGCCCGGCATCCTCGTTCGTCACGAAATGGAAATGCGCCAGCTTCGTGATGGCGTGGCGGACGCTCTCGTCGATGCTGCCGCTGACGTCGCCCCCTTCGATGTGGGCAATCGTCCTGTTCAGATACGCCGCCGCCATCGCAATCGCGAGCTGCTCGAAGCGATCCCCGCAAATGACGACGATGTCCGGGTCGGCGGTATGGAAGCCGTTGGTGAACTCGAGCGCGGTCAGGCACGCCGTCTTCGCCATCGCCACGTGATTGCCGCCCTCGATCACGTTGAAGAGCGACGCGGAAATCGTGAAGCCGCCCGCCTCGATGTCCTCCGCGATGTGACGGCTGTACTTGTCCAGGAGGATCGAGCCGCCGAGCATCAGCTCCAGTTCGATGGCCGGATGATCGTGGAGCTTGCGGATGAGCAGCTGGCTGCGGCCGTAGTACGCCCGACTCGTGATGGGGAAACAGATTTTTCTTCGCATATTCAGGCGGCTTGTCCGCCGAAGCTCGCGCGCGTCGAGTGCGCGCGAAGGCGGATCAGACTCGCGCGGGATCGTGATTCACGACGATCGTCTTCCACTCGCAGTACACGTCGAGCGCCTCGGTGCCCGGTTCACGGAAGCCGTTGCCGGAATTCTTGACGCCGCCAAACGGCATGTGCGGGCCGGCGCCGTAGGTCGGACCGTTGATCGACACGAGCCCGGCCCGGTACCGGCTGATGAACTGCTCGATGCGATTGCTGTTGACCGTGTGAATGGCGCCCGTGAGGCCAAATGTCGTGCCGTTGGCCAGCCGCACGGCCTCCTCGAAGTCGGCGACCCGGTACAGACAGGTGATCGGGCCGAACTGCTCTTCCTGCGACAGCTCGTCGTCCGGCGGCACGCCTTCGAGAATCGTCGGCTCCATGTAGTAACCGGGCGCGAGAGCGTGAATGCGACGGCCGCCGGTCAACACACGCGCACCTCGGGAGACCGCCCGTTCCACAACGCTCAGCAGGCGATCGAGGCTCGCTCTGGAAATCACCGGTCCGCAGTCGTCCTGCGGGCCGGATCCGACCTTCACGGCTGCGGTGCGGGCGAGCATCGCCGTTCGGAACGCGTCGTAGACCTTGTCGAACACGATGATTCGGCTGCCGGCGGCGCACCGCTGTCCCGCATCGATGAATGCGGACGCCACCGCGTGCTCCGCGGCGATCGTCAGGTCTGCGTCGTCACATACGACCAGCGGGTTCTTGCCGCCGAGCTCGAGGCACACCTTCGCCAGCACCGCACGGGCGCTGACGGTCTGCTGGATGTGCTTGCCGGTCGGCACCGATCCCGTGAAGCTCACGAGCCCGACGCGACGATCCTCCACGAGCGGCGTGCCGACATCCGGACCGAATCCCTGGATGACGGAGCAGAGACCGCGTGGAAGGCCCGCTTCCTGCAGTACGCGCGCGAATGCGATCGCGGTGTACGGTGTCTGCTCGTGCGACTTGACGACAACGGCGTTGCCGCATAGGAGCGCGGGAAAGAGTTTCCACGCCGCGCCGGCGAGCGGGCTGTTGAACGGCATAATCGCCGCGCACACGCCGATCGGCGCACGCTCGGTCCGCACCGCACGATTCGGGACCGGGCTCGTCATCGTCCTGCCGTAGAACCGGCTGCCCTCGCTCTCCATGAAGAGGCCGAGGTCCGCCGACGATCCCACTTCGGCGACGGCGTTCTTCCAGGGCTTGCCCGTCTCAGTCTGGATGATCTCGCCGAACTCGCGCTCCTTCGAGCGAAGCAGCGCGGCGGCGCGACCGAGGACTTCACCGCGCCGCGGCGCCGGCAGCCGTCCCCACGATTCGGCGGCAGCCGTAGCCGAGGTGACGGCGCGATCGACGTCAGCGACGGTGCCTCGAGACACGCGCGCCACGACACGGTCGTCAATCGGGCAGCGCTTGTCGAACGTCTCGCCGCTTGCCGGCCCGACTTCGGCGTCGTCTATCCAGTGCAGGATTTGTTGGGGATACACCGTGTTGTGGCGCAGGCCTTTAGGCCTGCGTCGCTGTCGCCCTCAGACCCTCGAACGCAGGGCTGAAGCCCTGCGCCACAACTGCCGTGTGACCTGTGCGATGCCATCCGCGTCGAGGCCGTGGTGTGCGAGGACTTCGGCATTGCTGCCGCATGCAGGAACGTCAGTGAGGCCAATCGATCTGACTTCGGCGCGAATGCCGGCACGAGCGAGCGCGGCGGCGACCATGACGCCCTGACCGAGCACCACGTAGTGATTGTCGAGCGTGACGATCGCCGGGAAACGAGCCAGCGTGTCGGACACCCAGGCTTCGTCGATGCGATTCAGCCACGGAAGATTGATGACCGCCACGCTCACGCCATCCGACGCGAGCTGATCCGCAGCGCGCCAGGCCTGACTCATGAGCATCGGCCCGTATCCAACGAGCGCGACATCTTCGCCGGCACGGAGCGTGACGCCCCATCCCACTCGCATCGCGTAGGAATCCGGCAGCGCGTACGGCAGATCGAGCGGCACGTTGACGAACCGCAGGTACGTGCTGGCAGGGTTCCCCTCCACGGCCCAGCGGATAGCAAGCCGCGCCTCGCGCTCGGAGCACGGTTCAATCGCGACGAGCCGCGGGACCGATCCGATCGCGGAGATGTCGCGCACCGACTGGTGGGAATGTCCCGGACCGCCCGGCACCAGGCCGGCCAGCGTCGCCGTATAGATGATCTTCCGGCCTTCGGTGGCGTTGTTGTAGATGTGCTCGTTCGCACGCGTCGACAGAAAACAGGCGAAGGAATGGACGACCGGCAGGATGCCATGGAGCGCCATGCCACCCGCCGCCGACACCATGTGCTGCTCGGCGATTCCGCATTCGATGAAGCGATCCGGCAACTCTTCCTTGAACGCCTCGATCCCGCAATCCGACAGAAGGTCCCCGTCCAGAACGACGATGTCCTTCCGGGTGCGCGCCATCTGCAGCAGCTCGTCCCCATACGCGACCACAAGACGCTCAGGCTTCGAGGGCGCCACGCGCACAGGCTGGGGCGCCGAGGCGAGGGTCAGCGATGGGGCGCCCACGGCCGACAACCGATCGTTCACGCGCGCGACGATCTCGCCGACCGCGGCGAGATAGTCCTTCAACGACGGGGCGCCGGCGTGGAAGAGGTAGGTCTGATCGCCGCAGGCCAGCCCTTCCATGAAAGACACACCTTTGCCTTTGATCGTGTCGGCAATGAACACTTTCGGCCGATCGGCGATGGTCGCGAAATGATCGAACACGCGGCGGATGGCACGGAAGTCGTGACCATCGGCCCGCTGAACCTCCCACCCGAACGCGCGGAACTTGTCCTCGAGCGCTCCGAGATCGCTGACCGCGGCCACGGCCGAGTCGGACTGGAGCTTGTTGTGATCGACGATCGCGATGATTTCCGACAGCCGCTCGTTCGCCGCGGGCTGCAAGGATTCCCAGATCTGCCCCTCCTGCAGCTCACCGTCGCCCGTCATCAGCACGATGCGGCCACGGCGGCCCGTGAAGCGGCGCGCGCGCGCCATCCCATAGGCCTTCGAGATTCCCATCCCGAGCGAGCCGGTGTTCGTGGCGATGAACGGTGTCTCGACATCAGGGTGACCGGGAAGCCCGCCCAGGCGCCGCAAGCGGTGCAGCAACTCGACATCGAGCTTGCCAAGGGCGATGAGCAGCGAGTACAGCGCTGGCGCGTCGTGCCCCTTTGACGAGAAATAGACGTCGCTGCCAGGCGCGCCGCTGTTCGGATCGACGAGCGCTTCGGTCCAGAGCCACGTGATCAGATCAGCGGAGCTGAAGCTCGATCCGATGTGCCCGGAGCCGGCCTGCATGATCATGTAGAGCGTGTTGAGGCGGCACACGTCGGCCAGTAGCTCGGCCCGCGCCACCGGATCGGACGTCGCCGCGCGCACCGCATCGATCGCCTCACGCGAGACGTACGAGAGCCCGCCAGCGCCGGCGAGCTGTTTGTCTGAATGATCTTTTTCGCCCATCAGCCGTCCACGTTCGAACCAGCCTTCGCTCGCGGCCGTGCGACCGAGCTACAGCTTGGCAGGCGCAAAGACCGCCAAGACCGCAGAGAAAACTTCGGCTTTGCGGGCAGAGCGACCTTTGCGTTCTTCTTCATCGCGCTGTCCACCCTCCGTCGACGACGAGCGTGGCGCCCGTCATGTACGCCGACGCGGCCGACGCCAGAAACAGGACGGCGCCGTTGTAGTCGTCGTCGCGGGCCATCCGCCCGAGCGGCGTCCGTTTGACGTACTCGGCCACGAACTCCGGAGCGTGGTCGGCTTCCTGGACGCCGCCGGGGACGAGGGTGTTGACGCGAACGCCGAACGGCGCGGCGTATTCAGCCAGCCAGCGCGTGAAGTTCAACATCCCGGACTTTGCGACGCTGTAGCCGATCGGCTTGTAATACGCCTGCCCGCCGAGGCGGCGGTAGTCATAGACCGATTGATCCGGCGACACGACACCATAGGTCGAGGAGATGTTGATGATGCTGCCCGGCAGGACCGTCTGAACGTCGCGCGCCGCCTTGTACTGGGCGATGAAGGCCTGCGACACGAAGAACGCGCTTTTCAGGTGCGAATCGATCATCACGTCCCACGACGATTCGGGGTAGTGCTCGAACGGCCCGTTGTCGTCGGCCGGCGCGTTGGGCGGCGATCCGAGGCCGGCGTTGTTCACGAGAATCGTGGGCGGTCCGAGGCGCGCGGCGGCGGTGCGCATGGCCTCCGCCACGTGATCGCGCCGGACCAGATCGGCCGGATGAATCGACACGGGACGGCCTTCGTCAACCAAACGCTCGACGATCGCGCTTCGGGCGGAGGGGAGATCGAACACCGCGACCGAGGCGCCCGCCGAGACCAGGGTCTGGACGTACTCGCTGCCCAGGCGGCCGAGCCCGCCGGTGACGATGGCCACGTGGCCGTCGAGGCGAAACAGATCGCGGAGGGTCTCGGCAGGAGTCAGGAAGAGGGGCTACCGCCCCGTGACTTACAGAAAAAACCCCAAAACGTGGCGCAAAACGCCCTGGTCTGGGGTCAGCCGTTCATGAATTGAACAGGTATTATTCTCCCACCGGGCGAGGCTGTCAAGGCGGGCTGCTGCATGTTCAATGTACGAACACGCGCGCGTCAGAGGCGGAAGATGGTTGGACCGTGCCGATGCTTGAGCGCGTTGCGCGTGTCGACCACGAGCGTGCCACTATCGACCAGCGCGTCGTAGTCGAAGACGTGATGATCCGTGCAGATGACCGCGCAATCGGGCCGCGCCGCGACGGCGTCGACCAGATCGATCGACCTCGACAGCCGACCACCCTGCGTCAGTTCGGGCACATAGGGATCCGAATAGCTCAACTGGGCACCGCGCTTCGCGAGCAGCTCCATCACGTCCAGCGCCGGAGACTCACGCATGTCGTTGACATCGCGCTTGTACGCCACGCCGACGACATGGATGCGCGATCCGTTGATCGACTTCTTGCGCGAGTTCAGCGCCTCCGCCACGCGGTCGACCACGAAGTGCGGCATCGACGAGTTGATCTGGCCGGCCAGCTCGATGAACCGGCACTCGAATCCCGTCTGCCGCGCCTTCCACGACAAATAGTACGGATCGATCGGAATGCAGTGCCCTCCGAGACCAGGGCCCGGATAGAACGGCATGAACCCGAACGGCTTGGTCTTCGCCGCGTCGATCACTTCCCAGACGTCGATGTCCATCGTGTGGCACATCAGCGCCACCTCGTTGACGAGACCGATGTTCACCGCGCGGAACGTATTCTCGAGCAGCTTCACCATCTCGGCGACGCGCGTCGAGCTGACCGGCACCACGGACTGCACCGTCGCGCCGTACAGGGCCGCCGCGGCCTCGGTGCTGGCCGGTCCCACGCCGCCGACGATTTTCGGGATGTTCTTGGTGTTGAACTGCTGATTGCCTGGGTCGACCCGCTCGGGCGAAAACGCCAGGAAGAAGTCGACGTCGGCCTCGAGCCCCTTCGCTTCGAGCATCGGCTGCACGACCTCGTCCGTCGTACCGGGATAGGTGGTCGACTCCAGGATGATCAACTGACCGCGCCGCAGCGTGGCGGCAACCGCCTCGACCGCCTTCACCACGTACGACAGATCGGGGTCCTTCGTCTTGCGGAGCGGCGTCGGCACGCAGATGTCGATCGCGTCCATCGCGCCGAGCGCCGTCATGTCGGCGGTGGCGCGCAGCTTCCCCGCGCGCACGCACGCGGCAAGGTCCCCTTCGGCGACGTCCGGAATGTAGCTGTGGCCGCCGTTGATCTGATCGGCTTTCGTCGAGTCAACGTCAAAGCCGGTGACGTCAAATCCGGCGTGCGCGAACTCGACCGCCAGCGGGAGCCCGACGTAGCCGAGGCCGATGACGCCGACGCGCGCGGTCCGCGAGCGGATGCGTTCGAGTGTGGTCGTCGCGGCGGAGGGTTGGGTTGCCACCGTTACAACGCGGAGAGTCGATCGGCGGGACGAGGCTCGGCCGAGACGCGCTGAAGATCAGCGTCCACCATCATCTTGACGAGCGATTCGAAATCGACCGACGGCGTCCACCCGAGTTGCCGCCGCGCCTTCGAGCTGTCGCCAATGAGATGCTCCACCTCGGCGGGACGGATGAGCGCGGGATCCAGCTTGACGTATTTGTTCCAGTCGAGCCCGGCGCAGCGAAAGGCGATCTCGACCAGGTTGCGTACCGAGTGGCTGATGCCGGTCGCGATGACGTAATCGTCGGGTACCTCCTGCTGGAGCATCAGCCACATCGCATGCACATAATCGCCCGCAAAGCCCCAGTCGCGTTGCGCGTCGAGGTTGCCGAGCGCCAGCGTGTCGCTCAGACCCAGCTTGATGCGTGCGACGGCGTCGGTGACCTTTCGCGTCACGAACTCGAGGCCGCGGCGCGGCGACTCGTGGTTGAACAGCATCCCCGACACGGCGAACAGGTTGTAGCTCTCGCGGTAGTTGACCGTGATGTAGTGCGCAAAGACCTTCGAGACGCCGTACGGGCTGCGCGGATAGAACGGCGTGAGCTCGGTCTGCGGCACCTCGCGCACCTTGCCGAACATCTCGCTCGAAGACGCCTGATAGAGCCGGATCGACGGATCCACGTGTCGAATCGCCTCGAGCACGCGGGTCACGCCCTGCGCATTGAATTCGCCCGTGAGCATCGGCTGATCCCATGACGCCGGCACGAACGACATCGCCGCGAGATTGTAGAACTCGTGCGGCCGGACCTCGTCGACGAGACGAATGATTGACAACTGATCGAGCAGATCCGCGGGCTTGATCGTCAGGCGATCGAGCAGCGGCTGGATGCGCCAGTAGTTCGGTGCGCTCGCACGGCGCACGGTCCCGACGACCTCGTAGCCCTTCGAGAGGAGCAACTCGGCGAGGTAGGATCCGTCTTGCCCGGTGATTCCGGTGATAATGGCCCGCTTGGACATAGCGAAGCGTAGGATCTTAGCATGAGCCCCGACGAGCTCCATACGCTCGAGCGCGAGCGTCGCGCCGCCGACCGGCAGTACAACGACGCGCTGACGGCGTTCGACCGGACGCTCGTGAGCACGCCGCCCCGGGCCGCGGCGAAGATTGTCGCTGACGCGACTCCGCTGCCGCTGCCGACGGGCTGGCGTGGGCGCAGCCTTCGTGTCGTCTCGCAGTGGCTGGCGCCGTGGATCGAACGTCAGCACGCGCACAACGCCCGCACGGCTGAGGCGATCGAGACGCTCGTCAACCGCGATCACGAACGGGCGATCGCGTTCGAACAATTCCAATCGGCCCTGATCTCATTTCTCCAGCAGATCACGGCCTTCATCGATACAAAGGATCGTCAGCTGAGCGCGGTCGCCGCTGGGCGACTCGACGAGCAGCAGACGATGCTCGCCGCGCTGCAGCAGCGGATGGACAACACGCTGCCCGAGCTGCGCGCGCAGGTCGCCGTCCTTCAGCGGGCGATGGAGATGCTCAAACGCCGCATCGCCGAATCGGGACAGAACCAGGCGCAGGGCACCGCGCCGTCCGCGACAGGCGAAGGCGCAGCGGTCACACGAAGCGATTCGACCGACGACGACTACAAGTACGTGGGTTTCGAGGATGCGTTCCGCGGCTCGGACAACAGCG
>Ga0114129_10008502_pt1 | contig 14631 bp, 14 predicted proteins | sample RhiMetdeltSRZDD1_FD_80071 | JGI IMG/M metagenome (GOLD analysis project Ga0114129, IMG submission 80071) | Populus rhizosphere microbial communities from Tennessee, USA - Rhizosphere MetaG P. deltoides SRZDD1 (version 2) (version 2) | ecosystem: Host-associated > Plants > Roots > Rhizosphere >... | reverse complement strand
GCCGATCTTCGTGCGATCGGTCGTCGGTTTGCCGGTCGTCGTGTAGTGCATCTGGAAAATCAGCGTCGAGCCGCCGATGAACTTCGTCGCCGTTCCCGGCTGATAGATGCGGTAGCCGTTCCCCGGCACGTAGCCGCCGATGGTTGGACCGAGCTGCTTCGGCATCGGACGATCGTTCGGACCGGCGTTCCGCTTCTGACCGTCGGGCAGCGCGGGCCCGCCGGTCTGGCCGGCCGGAATGTCCATCCCGTCGGCGAACGTGATCGCCGGCTGCGGACGCGGCCGGTTCTGTTGCGCGCCCGCGGGCTGGGCCGACGCCGGCGCCTCGGGCGGCCGCATGTAGACAATCACGTGGTGCACGGTGGCACGATTACCAGGCCGCACCTCGACCGCCTGCACCCAGCGATCTTCCAAGAACTTCGTCGGCACTTCGAAGTACTGATAGGCGATCGTTCCTGACGCCGGCAGCGGGTAATCTTCCTGCATCTCGAACACGACGTCGGGCTGGCCGATGGCCCAGCCTTCGGCGTACTTCGGCGGCGCCGGCAAGTCTTTCGGATCACCTTCCGGTCCTCCGGCGTTGACCCAGCGAAGCAGGGTGTCCTTGTCCGCGGCGTTCAGGCGGCGATCATTGACAAACTCACCGTACGACGGATCGGCGTGCCACGGCGGCATTGCGCCTTTCGCGACCTGCGTGCCAATCGACTTGATCCACGGACGCGCGTCCTTGAACGTCAACAGCGACATCGGCGCGATTTCGCCAGGCCGATGACAGCTCGTGCAGTTCTTGTAGAGGATCGGCGCGACATCTTTGGAATATGTCGGCGGGGCAGACTGGGCAGCAGCCGTCCCGGCTGCCGCCAGCGTGATGATCGCGGCGAGAATCGATTTGCTCATCGGTTTGCGCCTCCGGGCGCTGTCGTCGGCGACGGCCGCCCAGGGAGGCTGAACGTGAAGGCGGTGAACTGCATCTCCTCCCACGTTTGATCGCCCCAGTAGACGTCCTTCGTTGGATCCGGATTGGCCTTGTTCGCTGTCGAGTTGTCGTACCACGCCGACGTCTTGAGCTTCGTCCCTTTCGGCAGCAGCAGCGGTTCCTTGTAGATGTAATCCGTCTGCCAGTTGAAGTCGTACCTTGGCACATCCAGGATCAGCTCCGATCGGCCGTCCGGATAGACCGCAGTGACTTCCCATTTCTTGCCACGCATGTGCGTGTGCGGCAACGCGCTCCACAGCGTCACGTCGGTGTTCATCGTCATCTCGGCGTCGACACGCGTGTCGGTACTGCCCGCCTTGAGCACGAAGTTCGCGGTCTGGAGCGGTACGACGAGGACCTCGGTCTTCGGCGGCTCGGATGCGAACTTCACGCCGATGCGAGTGCGATCGGTCGTTTCCTTCCCGTTGGCGGTGTAGTGCATCGCCACGGTCAGCACGGCGCCCTTCGGCATCTTCAGGGCCGTGCCCGGCTGATACACGCGGACCGACTGCCCGGGCGCATAACCAGTGAGCCACGCGCCCGGATCGCGCTTCGGCGCGCGATCGTTTTCGATCGGCGCCTTATCGGGCTTCGGCGCGTCGGCGGGACGCCGCATGCCTTGTCCAAAGGAGAACGGCGGCGTGGGGCGCGCGGCGCCTTCTCCGGCCGGTGCGGCCGCCTGACGCGGTTCGGTCTGCTCGCCGCGCATGTACACGATGACGTGATGCACGGCGGCGCGAGCGCCGGGACGCACTTCAACGGCCTGCACCCACTTGTCCTCGGTCAGGTTCGTCGGGACTTCGAAGAACTTGTAGTCGATGGTGCCGCTCGAGGGGATGGGATAGTCCTCCCCCATCGTGAAGATGGCGTCCGGCTGGCCCATCTGCCACCCCTCGGTGAACGCGGGAGGCTTTGGTAGATCGGCCGGATTCCCTTCCGGCGCGCCCGAGTTGGCCCACTTCAGGATGGCTTCGCGATCCGCAGCCTTGAGGCTGCGGTCGTTCAGGAACTGGCCGTGCGCCGGGTCCGCGTGCCACGGCGGCATCGTGCCGTTGGCGATACGTGTCGCGATCGACTTCGCCCACGGGCGCGCATCCTTGTACGTGATGAGGGGCATCGGGCCGATTTCCCCGGGGCGGTGGCAGTTCGTGCAGTTCTTGTACAGGATGGGGGCCACGTCCTTGGTGAATGTGGGCGCGGCCGAGGCCTGCGCATAAGCAGCCACGGGCACAAGAGTCCCAAAGAGGCCCGCCAGGGCCGCGGTAACCAGCGTGCGGTGCATAGACTCCTCTGCGGAAAAACGGGTTTGGGGAACCACGAAATGGTACCACGTTTGACGAGGTTCCCGCGGGAGAGGTTTCTACCTTTTTGGGCTACTTTTGCGCCTTCTGACCAGGTTTCGCCACAAGGTCACAAAAGCAAGGCCCCGAAGGCATCCACGAGCGACCGATCCCGCCACCCTTTCGACGCTTCGTCGGCGACCACGTCGAGCGCTTCGTCAGGCGGCACGGCGGTGTGATACGGTCGGTCGGTCGTGAGCGCGTCGAACACGTCGACGATGCCGATGATTTGCGCGAGCAGGGGCACCTGCGCGTTCTTCAGCCCGTCGGGGTAGCCACTCCCGTCGAGGTGCTCGTGATGGTGTCGAACGATCGGCCGGACTTTCTGCAACGATCGCAACCCCGTACAGATCGCATCGCCGACGATTGGATGCTCGCGCATGACGCGCGATTCCTGCTGATCGAGTTTGCCGTCTTTCAGCAGCACGCGATCGGGCACGGCAATCTTGCCGATGTCGTGGAGAAAGCCGCCGCGCTCGAGCGCGGCCAGGTCCGCGGCGTCGAGGCCCAGGGCTCGCCCCATGCGCGTGGCGTACGCCGCCAGCCGTTGACAGTGCCCTTGCGTCGTCGGGTCGCGTGCTTCGATCGTCGCGCCCATGCCGAGAATGATTGTTTCGGCCGACTCGAGTTCGTCGGTGTAGCGCTTCAGCCTGACCAGCGAGTGGATGCGCGCGTGCAGCTCCAGCGCGTCGAAGGGCTTGCCGAGGAAATCGTCCGCGCCGGCCTTGATGCCGTTCAGCCGATCGTCCCGAGCGGATTGGGCCGTCACGATGACGACAGGCACGAGCCGCGTCGACGGCTGCTCTTTGAGACGGCGGCAGATTTCGAACCCGTGGCCGCGAGGTGCCACGAGATCGAGCAGGACCACATCCGGCGGATGCGCGGCGCACGCGGCCAGGACCTCGTCGGCCGAGTGGACCACCGACACATGATGTCCTTCGCGCGTCAGCAGCCGCTTCAGGAAACGGGCGCTGATTTCGTCGTCATCGGCGACGAGAATTGAAGCGGAAATGGTCACAGCGGTCCGAGCCGGTGCAAAAGCAGGGCCTGCGAGTTCAGCCATAGCGCTCTAGTGGTAATCTTTGGTGGGGCTACGGGAACTGTTTACCGCGATGGAGGTAACGTCGATGCGCGCATTCATTGGGCCTCTCGTTCTTACACTGGCTGCCAGCTCGGCCGTAGCCGGCGACTTGTCCACAAAGGAAGTCAACCGCGTAAAAGAGGCGGCCACCGTCCTGCGTGAAATTCACGCGGTTCCCGACAAAGACGTTCCGCAGGAGCTGTGGGAAAAGGCCGCGTGCGTCATCGTCGTTCCTGGCTTGAAGAAAGCCGCCTTTGTCATCGGCGGTGAGTACGGCAAGGGATTGATGAGCTGCAGGCATGACGGTGAGTGGGGCGCGCCCGTCTTCATGCAGATCGGCAAGGGCAGCTGGGGACTCCAAATCGGCGCGCAGTCGATCGACCTCGTACTGCTCGTCATGAACGCCAGCGGCACCGAGAAGATGCTCCGCAACAAGGTGACGCTGGGTGCCGAAGCCTCGATTGCCGGCGGTCCGGTCGGCCGCGACGCGCGTGCGGCGACCGACGCGCAGATGAAAGCGGAAATCCTGTCGTACTCGCGAACGCAGGGACTGTTTGCCGGTGTCAACCTGTCGGGAGGCGTGGTGAAGCCCGACCCCGACGACAACACCGATCTCTACGGTCCGAATGTGTCCGCGCGCGACGTCGTCCTGGGCACGTCGGTGAAAGCGCCGGCCGTCACCGAGCCGTTCATGATCGCGCTCAGACGAAGCAAGTAATCAGTGGGGACCCTAGTCCCTCTACGGCTGTCTCACCGTCGACGACCCCGATCCGCCGCGACGGCGCGTGAGGCGCGCATCGCCTTGCGTGCTCGACTGCGCGCGGGAGTGCCTTTTTCTTCCTCGTCGTGTCCCGCATCGGCGGCTTCCTGATTGACGAAGCTTTCGGCGATTGTGGTGAGCTTGAGGTCCGCTCCTTTCTCTTCCTCCAGCGTGTCCTCGAGCTGCGCGGCGACGTCGGTCTTACCGAGCAGGTTCGCCCACGTGCGGATCGTTCCGTAGCTCGCGATCTCGTAGTGCTCCAGCTTCTGCGCGGCGGCAATCATCACCGCGTCGCGTGTCGCGTCGTCCTGGGCTTCCGCAATTATGTTGTTGCCTTCGGCCAGCAGATGCTGCATGCCTTCGCATTTCTTGCCGCGCACCGGCAGGCCCAGCTGTTCGAAAATCTGCTCCAGGCGACCGACGTGTCCTTCGGTTTCCCCGAGGTGAACCTGGAGCGCCTCTTTCAGTTCAGGTGCCGACGCTTTCTTCACGAGCTTCGGCAGGGCCTTCGTCAGCTGCTTCTCCGCGTCGTACATGTCCTTGAGCTCGTCGTGCAGAAGATCTTGCAGTCCTTCCATGACCATCGTCGCCTCCAGGTGAGTCGCTTTCGGGTACGTCGCAGCAAGATTCATACTCGGCATACAACGTGCACAGCTTCACCTCGAGCGGTGTGAACGCGAAGGAGGCAAAGCTCATGCGTGTATTGAAAGCGTTGTGCTGCGCGGCGATCGTGACGATGATGGCGGCGCCCGGCGTGCGCGCGGACGTGTGGAACAAGAAAACGATTCTCACGTTCAGTGGTCCGGTCCAGATTCCGGGAGTCACGCTTCCGGCTGGCAGCTATGTGTTCAAGCTGGCTGATCTGGACGGCAACCGTCATGTCGTCCAAGTGTTCGACAAGGACGAAAAAAAGATCTTCGCCACGTTGCTGGCGATTCCCAACGATCGGCTCGACCCCGCCGACGAGCCTGTCGTGATGTTCACTGAGCGTCCCGCAGGTTCGCCGCAGGCGGTGAAAGTGTGGTTCTATCCTGGCGAGCGGACCGGGAACGAGTTCGTGTACCCGAAGAGCATGGCTATCCGACTGGCGCAGGCGAACCACCAGTCGGTGCTCGCCATGGAGGATTCGAGCTCGTCCAACGCCTACAAGACCGCGAAGGTTGGCCGCTTCGATGACAAGGGCGCCTGGCAGGCGGAGGGTAACGCTGCCGTTGCGACGACGACACCACCGACCAGCGCGCCGCGGTCGACGACCATGGCGCAGGCGTCGCCGACCCGGAGTGGCGGCAGCGCAGTCGGCACGAGCGGCGCGCCCACCCGCCGACATCTGCCGCGCACGGCCAGCCCTCTCCCGCTGTACGAGCTGTTGAGCGGCTTGTCGATCGCCGGTGGACTCGCTCTGCGGCGGCTGCGCAAGGCCTGACGCGGACGGGACAGGCAGGAAAGGCTGGAAGGCTGGATGGGCAAGACAGGATGCGCGGCTTCGACGATCATCGCGCTCGTCTTGCTTTTCGATCCTGCGCGTCCAGCCTATCCCGCCTTTCCCGCCTATCCTGCGCTTCCCGCCCATCCTGCTCTTCAGGATCCCCCGAGCTTCCGCAGCGCGTCGAGCGAGCTCGTCGTGTTGCCGGTCGTCGTCACGGACAAACAGAACCGATACATTTCAGACCTCGCGCGGGAACGATTCGTGGTCTTCGACAACGGCCGGAAAGTTCCGATCGAGTTCTTCACCAACGAGGACGCACCCGCCACGATCGGTCTCATCGTTGACGCCAGCGGGAGTATGAGAAAGAAGCTGGGCGAGGTAATGGCGGCGGCGCTGGCGTTCGCGAAAACCAGCAATCCACAGGACGAGCTGTTTGCGCTTCGCTTCAACGACGATGTACGTAACGCGGTCGCCGATCATCGGTTTCTCCTCGCCGACAATCTGACGGCGCTGGAGCAGGCGATTGGATCGATGCGCGCCGAAGGACGCACCTCGCTCTACGACGCGCTCATTTCCGGCATGGACCATCTGCGCAACGGCTCGCGCGCCAGGAAGGCGCTCGTCGTGATCAGCGACGGTGGCGACAATGCCAGCCGATCGACGCTCGATCAGGTGCTGGCGCGGGCGCGCGAGTCGAACGCCGCGATCTATACCGTCGGCATCTTCGACGTGAACGATGTGGAAAAGAATCCTGGCGTCCTCAAATCGCTGGCGCGCATGACGGGTGGCGAACGATTTCTGCCGCGGTCGCCGGGCGAGCTCGTGCAGGCGTGCCAGCGAATCGCGCGCGACATCCGCAGCGGGTACACACTCGGGTACGCGCCCCCGGATCGCGATGGTGCGTTTCATCGCGTCCGCGTGGAAATCGCACCCGCCGACGCCCGTCGCCTGAACGTCCGCACACGGCCCGGATACTTCGCCGCAGGAGGTCCTTCACAGCCGTGACTACGAACCGGCTGTTGAAGTGGCTCGAGCGCGGCCTCCTCGCCGTGGGTATCGTGCTCGGTCTCTGGTGTGCGGTCGTCCTGCTGCGCGCGCACCAGACGCAGAATCTGGCGGTGCCCAACGTCACCGTGACACAGACGGTCCTGCCGGCCGACACGAACGCGAGGACGGCGCCGGCGCCCGGCGCGTGGGTCGCTCGGCTCGAGGTGCCTTCCGTGAAACTCGCGACCACCGTGCTCGAGGGCACCGATGACGGCACCCTGAGCCGGGGATCCGGCCACATCGAGGACACGCCGTTTCCCGGCGAAACAGGCAATGTCGGGATCGCGGGCCACCGGGATACCGTGTTTCGTCCGCTGCGCCATATTCATCCCGGCGATGCCCTCGATCTCACCACCGCCGACCGGGTATACCGGTACAGGATCAGTAAGACGCTGATCGTCGGTCCCGATGATGTGTACGTGCTCGATCCAACGGACCATCCGACGCTGACGCTGGTCACCTGTTACCCCTTCGACTTCATCGGTCATGCCCCGCGGCGGTTCATCGTCCAGGCGACCCTGGTTTCCGACGAAGCGAGAGTGGCTTGCTGCCTTCCTGCCTTGCGGCCTTACCGGTAGTGGTATCCTGATCGCATGGAATCGGTGGAACTGACATCGGATGTGCCGGCCGAGCCGCGTCAGGGCGAGCTCGATCTGCCGCCGTCCGTGTCTGAGCCGGTGGCGCTGACGATCGTCGAGCCGGCCGCTGTGGCGGCGCCGTCGGTCCAAACGCCGGAGGCCGTCGATCACGTCAGCGCCTGGAAGCGGATGGGCCGGGAAGTCGTGGCCGGCGTCCAGACGCTGCTGTCCGCGGCGGTTTACGCGACGCTCATCGTCACGTTCGGTGTGCAGGTGGCGCGCGTCGACGGGCTGAGCATGGCGCCGACGCTCGAGGATCACGACCGGCTCATCGTCAACAAGCTTGTGTACGAGCTCGGTGAGCCGCGGCCCGGCGACATCGTGATGCTCTATTACCCGCTCAATCCCGAGAAGATGTTCGTGAAGCGCGTCATCGCCCGGGAAGGCGACACGGTCCGCATCGTCGACGGCCGTGTCTATGTCAACGACATCCCGCTCCACGACGAGTACGTCCCCGCCGAATTCCGCAGCCACGACGACTGGGGCCCTCAGGTCATCCAGCAGGGCTACTACTTCGTCATGGGCGATCATCGGAACAACAGCTCCGACAGCCGCCACTGGGGCCCCGTGCCGAAGAAGTACATCGTCGGCAAGGTGAAGGTCCGCTGGTGGCCGCTGCAGGATGCCCGGATATTCTGAGCGTCTTGCAGAACTAAGTTCTGAGGGCGTCCTCGTGGTCCGCCCTCAGCTTGTATTTCTGAATCTTCCCTGAAGCCGTCATCGGAAAGTCCTGGACGAAGCGGACGTATTTCGGAATCTTGAACTTTGCCAGGCTGCTCGCGCACCAGGCGATCAATTCTTCCGGAGCTGGATGGCCCTGCGGCTTCAATCGAACGGCTGCGGCGACGGCCTCTCCGAAAAAGGCGTCCGCGACCCCGTAGACGTAGGCATCGGCCACCGCCGGATGCTCGCGAAGGCGATCCTCGATCTCTTTCGGCGCGATGTTCTCGCCACCGCGGATGATCAGGTCCTTGATCCGGCCGGTAATCCGGAAGAAGCCGTCGGCGTCGACGCTCGCTTCATCGCCGGTGTGAAGCCACCCGTCGGCGTCGATCGCCGCGCGCGTGGCGTCCGGGTTGTTGTAGTAGCCCTTCATCACATGATACCCGCGCGTGCAGAGCTCCCCGCGCTCGCCGGCTGCGCGAGGGGCGCCGGTTTCGGGATCGACCACCTTGGCTTCGATTTCGGGCAGCAGGGTGCCGACGGTCTGCGATCGCTGCTCGACCGACGACTCGCGGGGCGTCATGGTGATGACCGGCGAGGCCTCGGTGAGCCCGTAAGCGATCGTGATTTCTGAAAGGTGCATGTCCGTGATCACGCGCCGCATCAGTGGTTCTGGACAGAGAGAGCCGGCCATCACGCCCGTGCGAAGGGAGGTGAGGTCGTAACGCGCAAAGTCCGGATGCTCGAGCTCCGCGATGAACATCGTCGGCACGCCGTAGAGCGCCGTGCAGCGCTCGCGATGCACCATGTCCAGCACGCGCTTCGGATCGAACGCCTCCACGACACACAGACACGCGCCGTGCGTGAAGGCGCCCATGACGCCGATGACGCAGCCGAAGCAATGGAAGAGCGGCACGCAGAGACACAGGCGATCGTCCGGTGTGAAGCCGAGCACCTCACCGCACGCGAATCCGTTGTTGAGAATGTTGCGGCTCGACAGCATCACGCCTTTCGGAAACCCCGTCGTGCCGGACGTGTATTGCATGTTGATCACGGTGTCGACCGTGACGTCGCGGCTCAGCGCGTCCAGCTGCGCCTCGGAGACGCGTGTCGACTGACCCCGGATGTCCGTGTAGGGCATGACCGTGACGGGGTCGGGCGACTGCGACACCGCGCCAAGCGCACCTTGGGCCGCCTCGCCGAGGCCGATGACCCGCCTCAGCGTCGGGATCGTTCCGCTCATCGCTCCGATCTGCGCCAGCTCGGCGACGTAGTCCACGTCACGAAAGCCGTTGATCGTCACGACCGTGGCGGCTTCGCTCTGGCGCAGGACGTAATCGACGTCGCGCGCGCGCAGCGACGTGTTGGCGGTGACGAGAATCGCGCCGATTTTCGCGAGCGCGAATTGCAGCACGATCCATTCGGGCACGTTCGTCGCCCAGACGACGACGCGCTCGCCTGGTGACACGCCGAGCGACACGAGCCCGCGCGCGATCGTTCGGGCTTCCTCTTCGAGCGCGCCGAACGTCCATCGCGGACCCTGCGCGTAGACGACCGCTTCGCGGCCAGGCACCGCGCGCGCCAGCTGTGCCAGCAGATCGCCAACGGTGATGTCGCTGTAGGGAGGCTGGTCCATCGCGGCGGCGATTGTATACTGGTGTGCTGTGTCTGAGCCGTGCGCCGTCCTCATCGGTTCCGCCGATCTGCTTCCCGCACTCCGAGAGCGCGCCGGCGCCGTGAACGGCGAGCTGCTCGAGTTCCCGCACGTCGACGCGCTCACGGCGCTGCAGACGATCACACAGCGCAAGCCTCAGCTGGTCGCGCTGGAGCGGCTGTTCGCCATGACGTCGCGGGGAGCCGCGCTGATCAATCGCATCAAGGCGGACCCGTCGCTGCGCGACACCGAAATCCGCGTGCTGGCCCACGACAGCGACTACTCTCGCATCGTCCCACGACACACCGCCCCGGCGATTGCCGATCCGTCCCTCGACCAGCGCGGCACGCGCCGGGCGCCGCGCTTCAAGATGGCGGGTCGTGTCGACGTGATGATCGACGGACGCAGCTCGGTGCTGGTCGATCTCTCGACCACGGGGGGACAGGTGCTGTGCTCGGTCGCGCTGCGGCCGAACCAGGAGGTGGCGATGGCGTGGCCGGGCCAGGCCGAGTTCCACGCGAAGGTCGCCTGGACGTCGTTCGACATGAGCGGGGTCGGCGGATTGCAGTACCGGGCGGGCATCGATTTCGTCGATGCCGACCCTGTGGCCGTGAGCACGTTCCTGCAGCACCATAAAGCCTGAGCCGAGTCGCATGTCTCCTGTCTCGATCGCCAACTCCGGCGCCGTCTACGATGCATTGAAGCGGAGCGGCGTCCGCCTGCTGTCAGCGTTGCCCGAGACGTGGCTCGTGCACCTCATCCGGATGGCCGAGGACGATCCCGAGATGACCCTCGTCCGTCTGGCGAAGGAAGAAGAAGGCGTCGGCATCTCGGCGGGCGCGCATCTGGCCGGTGTCAAATCCGCGATGCTGATGCAGAATCACGGCTTCCTCGCGTCGATCAACGGCATCGTGTCGTGCGCGCAGCTGTATCACATTCCCCTGCTGATGCTGATCAGCTATCGCGGGGAGTTCGGCGAACGCGATCCGTGGCAGACCGAAGGCGGCGGGGTCACGGAAGATCTGCTTCGAGCGCTCCGCATTCCCTTCTCCTATCTCGACCGACCCGACCACGTGGTGCCGCGCATCGCGAAGGCGCAGACGCTCGCGCTGTCCGCGAACAAGCCGGTCGCGCTGCTGCTGTGCCGCGATCTGATGTGGGAAGACGCATGACGCGCCTCGACGCGCTCACCGCCATCTATCCGCGACTCGAGCAGCAGATTGTCGTCACGATCATGGGCGCCGTCGCGGCGGAGCTGCAGTCGATTGGCCATCGACCGAATTTCTTCTACCTGCAGCACGCGATGGGGTTGGCGTCATCCATGGGCCTGGGCATCGCCTTGTCGAAGCCCGATCGGCAGGTGGTGGTGCTCGATGGCGATGGGTCTGTCCTGATGAATCTCGGCGGCCTCACGACACTCGCCCGCTACCGGCCCCGCAACCTCGTCCACGTGGTCTTCGACAACGAGAGCCTCCTGTCGGTCGGCGGCTTTCCGACGGCGACCGCCACGGGCAGCGATCTTGCGGGCGTGGCAGCAGCCGCCGGTGTGCCGCGCACCGCCACGGTGGGGACTGTCGCCACCTTCCGGAACGCCTTCGACGAGGCGCTCGCCGCCGGCGATCTGACGACCCTTGTGGCGAAAGTGGATGCCGTGGGACCATCCGGATACGTCACCGACCTGTCGCTGCTGGAGAACCGGTTTCAGTTTCAACGGTACCTGCGATCGTGACATCCATCCTCACGCAACTCGTCGACGCGCTCGCCGCCGGCACGGTCAAGGTCGTGGACCTGACGCAGCCCCTCGGTCCGGCGACACCGGTGATCGATCTCCCGCCGATCTTCGCGGCGTCCCCAGGGGTGACGATCGATCAGATTTCACGGTACGACGGGAAGGGGCCGGCCTGGTACTGGAACACGCTGCGCTTCGGCGAGCACACCGGCACGCACTTCGACGCACCGGTGCACTGGATCACCGGAAAGGATCTGCCGGACAACGCCTGCGACACGATACCGGCGCGGCGCTTCATCGGGCCGGCGTGCGTCATCGACGCGGGGATGGACCCGAAGTCCGGCGCCGTCCGGGCTGACTCCGCCGCCGACGATTTCCTCCTGACGCCGTCGGGGATCGAATCGTGGGAACGTGAGCACGGACGCATTCCCGCTGGCGCCTGGGTGCTCCTGCGCACCGGGTGGAGCCGGCGGACCGATCCGAAGGCGTTTCTGAACGTCGCGGCTGACGGTCCACACAGTCCCGGGTTCCGGGCGGATGCCTCCCGGCTGCTCGCGCACGAACGGGACGTGCTGGGCGTCGGCGTGGAAACGATCGGCACCGACGCCGGACAGGCCGGCACGTTCGACCCGCCGTTCCCGAATCACACCATCATGCACGGCGCCGGCAAGTTCGGCCTGGCCAGCCTCTGTAATCTGGATCAGCTGCCGCCGACCGGGGCGATCGTGATCGCCGCGCCGCTGAAGATCGTCAACGGCAGTGGCAGCCCGCTACGAGTGATCGCCTTGGTTCCTGCTTGATGTACAAAATACAAATGCCGAGGCGATATACGGTCTCGAGCGCCCGCGCGCGATTGGCCAACGTGTTGGACGAGGCCGAACGCGGTCGGCCAGTGATCATCGAACGACGTGGCGTGCGATTCGACGTCGTCGCGCGCCCTGCGACTACGGGCGGGCGAGCGCGCCGATCGGTTATCAAGTACGTAGATCCGGCGATTCTCGACGGCACGTGGACATGGGCATTCAGCAGGAAAGGGCTGAAGCTCGAGGTGCCTCGCCGCAAGCGGTAACAGATTTCTAGGCGGTTGGCGTGACCGCGGGGTCCAGCTGGAGGATCTCGTTCCGCACGATCGTGTCGTCGCGCTCCGAGCCGGTCGAGACGAGGGCGGCGCGGACGCCGGACACTTCCTCGAGCCGCGCGACGTACTTGCGCGCCTCTTCCGGCAGCTGATCGAACCGCCTCGCGCCGGCGGTCCGGGCTTTCCAGCCGGGCATCGACTCGTAGACGGGCTCGCAGGCGGCGAGCTGGCCGACATCAGACGGAAACTCGGTGACCGTGCGGCCGCCGCATCGGTACGAGGTGCAGATCTCGATGCGCTCGAGGCCGTCGAGGACGTCGAGCTTCGTCAGCGCCAGGCCGTCGAGGCCGTTGATGCGCGCGGCGTAGCGGACGGCCACCGCGTCGTACCATCCGCATCGACGGGGACGTCCCGTGACGGCGCCGTACTCGCTCCCGCTCTCCCGCAGCCGGTTCCCCATCTCTCCCGACAGCTCGGTGGGAAACGGACCCTCTCCCACGCGCGTCGTGTAGGCCTTGACCACACCGAGGACCCGGCCGATGGCCCGCGGCGGCACGCCTAGGCCGGTGCAGATGCCGCCAATCGAGGCATTCGACGAGGTGACGTACGGATACGTGCCGTGATCGATGTCGAGCAGCGTGCCCTGCGCGCCCTCGAACATGATTGGCTTTCCGGCCCGCATCGCGTCGGCGAGCCACGCGGATACGTCCCGAATCATCGGACGCAGGCGCTCGGCGTGCTTCAGCAGCTCGTCCAGCACGACGTTCCAGTCCATCGTCGTGTCGTGCACTAGGCGATTGCGCGCCGTGACGTTGTCGCGGACGTTCTGCTCGAGGCCCTTCGGATCGTTCAAATCGCCGACGCGAATCCCGCGCCGCGCGATCTTGTCCTCGTACGCCGGGCCGATACCACGCGAGGTGGTGCCGATCTTCCGCTCGCCACGCCGCGCCTCGGACAGGAGATCGAGGTCGCGGTGGTACGGCAGAATCACGTGTGCCTTGTCGCTGACGAGCACGCGGCTGCCGACGTCGATCCCGTTCCTGGTCAGCTCGTCGACCTCGGCGAACAAGGCTTTCGGATCGACCACGACGCCGTTGCCAATCACGCACGTGATGCCGGGATGCAGGATCCCCGACGGAATGAGCCGCAGAATGAACTTGGCGCCGTTGACGTACACCGTGTGACCGGCGTTGTGTCCACCCTGATATCGCGCGACGATGGAAAAGTGCGACGTCAGGAGATCGACGATCTTTCCTTTGCCTTCATCGCCCCATTGAGCGCCAAGGACCGCAAGATTCATATAGAAGGGACTAAGATTCTAACCTCAGATGATTCAGCTGGACGGTTCGTCACTCACAATTGAGCAACTTCTGCGAATCGCCGACGACCACGAGCCTGTCGCGCTGGCGCCCGACGCGCGCGCGCGCGTGCTGGCCTCGCGTGCCGTCGTCGAGCGGCGGGCGCGCAGCGACGAGCCGGCCTACGGCATCAACACGGGCTTCGGGTCCTTCGCCGACGTGAAGATCGCGCCGGACGCGCTCGAAGCCCTGCAGCTGAATCTCCTGCGAAGCCACGCCGCCGGCCTGGGGCGTGCGCTGCCTGTGCGAACCGTGCGCGCGACGATGGCTCTTCGCGCCAACGTGCTGGCGAAAGGCTTTTCGGGCATTCGTGTCGAAACACTGGAGCACCTGATCGCGCTGCTGAACCACGGGGTCCATCCCTGCGTGCCCTCCCGCGGTTCAGTCGGCGCGAGCGGCGACCTGGCGCCGCTGGCGCACCTCGCGCTGGTGCTGATCGGCGAGGGCGAGGTGCTTGACGACGAGGCCAAAGAACGCAAAGGCCGCGAAGACCGCAAAGATAATCAAGATCCTTTGCGATCTTTGCGCGCTTTGCGTTCAAACGTGATCCCGGGTGCGGAAGCCCTCCAACGCGCCGGCCTGAAACCCATCACGCTCGGCCCAAAAGAGGGGCTCGCGCTGATCAATGGGACGCAGCCGTCCACCGCCGTCCTGGCCCTGGCGCTCGCCGGCGCCGAGCAGCTCGCGCGGGCGGCCGACATTGCGGCCGCGCTCTCGACCGACGCGCTGCTCGGATCGATCCACCCGTTCGAAGCGCGCATCCACGACGCGCGCCCGTTCCGCGGCCAGCAGACCTCGGCGTCCAACATCGAGATGCTGATGCGCGGCAGCGGCATCAACAAGTCGCACGAGTTCTGCGGCAAGGTGCAGGACGCCTATTC
>Ga0114129_10008499_pt1 | contig 14634 bp, 8 predicted proteins | sample RhiMetdeltSRZDD1_FD_80071 | JGI IMG/M metagenome (GOLD analysis project Ga0114129, IMG submission 80071) | Populus rhizosphere microbial communities from Tennessee, USA - Rhizosphere MetaG P. deltoides SRZDD1 (version 2) (version 2) | ecosystem: Host-associated > Plants > Roots > Rhizosphere >... | reverse complement strand
TGCTGACCCGGTCGCCCAGCTACCCGCTGGCCGTGCACCGGCAGCGTGCGCTTTACGGCGCGTGGTATGAGTTCTTCCCCCGCTCGGAAGGCGTGCGGACCGACCCGATGGGGCGGCGCGAGCCGACCGGGGGGACCCTGCGCAGCGCCGCATGCCGGCTGGAGCAGATCGCGGCCATGGGCTTCGACGTGGTCTACCTGCCGCCGGTCCACCCGATCGGGACGACCGCCCGCAAAGGGCGGAACAACGCGCTGCAGGCGGGTCCCGGTGACCCTGGCTCGCCATGGGCGATCGGCTCGCCGGACGGCGGTCACGACACCATCCACCCCGAGCTCGGCACGCTCGCCGACTTCGACGCCTTTGTCCGCCGGGCCGGTGAGGTCGGGCTCGAGGTGGCGCTCGATTTTGCCCTCCAGGCATCGCCGGATCACCCCTGGGTCCGGCGGCACCCGGAATGGTTCACCACCCGGGCCGACGGCGCGATCGCCTATGCGGAGAACCCGCCCAAGAAGTACCAGGACATCTACCCGCTCAACTTCGACCAGGACCCGGAGGGTCTCTACGCCGAGGCGCTGCGGGTCCTGCGGCACTGGATGGATCACGGGATCAGGATCTTCCGGGTCGACAACCCCCACACCAAGCCGCTGCCGTTCTGGGAGCGGCTGCTGGCGGAGGTGGACCGCACCGACCCGGATGTGATCTTCCTCGCGGAGGCGTTCACTCGCCCGGCGATGATGCACGCCCTCGCCCAGATCGGATTCCATCAGTCCTACACGTACTTCACCTGGCGGAACACCGCCGCCGAGATCGTCGGCTACCTGCGTGAGCTGTCCGGTCCCGCCGCCGCGTACATGAGGCCCAACTTCTTCACCAACACCCCCGACATCCTGCACGAATACCTCCAGCATGGCGGGCCTCCCGCCTTCAGGACGCGAGCGGTCCTGGCCGCCATGCTGTCGCCGTCGTGGGGAATCTACTCGGGGTACGAGCTGTGCGAGAACACGCCCGTCAGGCCGGGGAGCGAGGAGTACCTGGATTCCGAGAAGTATCAGTACCGGCCGCGCGACTGGGCGAAGGCGCAGGAGCCGCCCAACGGCATCGCGCCGCTCATCACCCGGCTCAACGCGATCAGAAAAGCCCACCCGGCGACGCACTGGTTGCGTAATCTACGCTTCCATCACGTCGACCAGCCGGAACTGATCTGCTTCTCCAAGCGCAGCCAGCGGGACGAGGACACCGTCCTGGTCGTCGTGAACCTCGACCCACACACACCCCGTGAGGCGACAGTCTGGCTCGATATGCCCGCGCTGGGCATGGACTACGGGTCGCAGTTCGTTGTCACAGACGAGCTGTCCGGGCATTCCTATCAATGGGGGCGGGCCAACTACGTACGGCTCGACCCAGCCATGACGCCAGCCCATATCTTCACGATCACGCCGCAGCCCCCCTCGTGACGGCGCACCGTACCTCCGCAGGAGACGCCAGTGGCACCACCTGAGCCCGACCGGAGCCGGCCCGGCCCGTCCCGCCGGTCCGGCCCAACCAGTCCGGTGGGCCCGCCCGGCCTGACCGGCCCATCGAGCCTGCCGACGCTGCCGCTGCCCGTTCAGCCGGCCAGCTTCGCCCAGCCGCTCAGCGAGCCCATCCCGGACCCGTTCTCGTTCGAGCAGCCACGCGACCCGCAGTGGTACAGACACGCGGTCTTCTATGAGGTGCTGATCCGCGGCTTCCACGACTCCAACGGGGACGGCACCGGCGACCTGCGCGGACTCACCTCCCGGCTCGATTACCTGCAATGGCTCGGCATCGACTGCATCTGGCTGCTGCCCATCTACGACTCGCCGCTGCGCGACGGCGGCTACGACATCTCCGACTTCACCAAGGTGCTGCCCGACTTCGGGCACATCGGGGATTTCGTGGAACTGGTGGACGGGGCGCACGAGCGCGGCATGCGGGTGATCGCCGACCTGGTCATGAACCACACCAGCGACGCCCACCCCTGGTTCCAGGCCTCCCGCAGCGACCCGGACGGGCCGTTCGGCGACTTCTACGTATGGTCCGACGACGACCACCGGTACACCGACGCCCGCGTCATCTTCGTGGACACCGAGGGGTCGAACTGGACCCATGACCCGGTCCGCGGCCAGTACTACTGGCACAGGTTCTTCTCCCACCAGCCCGACCTGAACTACGAGAACCCACGGGTCCAGGACGCGATGATCGAGGTGCTCCGGTTCTGGCTGGACCTGGGCATCGACGGCTTCCGGCTGGACGCCGTCCCCTACCTGTACGAGCGGGAGGGCACCAACTGCGAGAACCTCAAGGAGACCCACGAGTACCTCAAGCGGGTCCGCGCCGAGATCGACCGGCTGTACCCGGACCGTGTGCTGCTGGCGGAGGCGAACCAGTGGCCCGCGGACGTGGTGGAGTACTTCGGCGAGCCGGGCACCGGCGGGGACGAGTGCCACATGGCCTTCCACTTCCCGCTGATGCCGCGCATCTTCATGGCGGTGCGGCGCGAGCAGCGTTACCCCATCTCCGAGATTCTCGCCCAGACCCCGCCGATCCCCTCGTCCTGCCAGTGGGGCATCTTCCTGCGCAACCACGACGAGCTCACGCTGGAGATGGTCACCGACGACGAGCGCGACTACATGTACACCGAGTACGCCAAGGACCCGCGGATGAAGGCGAACATCGGGATCCGGCGCCGGCTCGCCCCGCTGCTCGACAACGACCGCAACCAGCTGGAGCTGTTCACCGCCCTGCTGCTCTCGCTGCCCGGCTCACCGGTGCTGTACTACGGCGACGAGATCGGGATGGGCGACAACATCTGGGCCGGTGACCGGGACGGGGTCAGGACACCGATGCAGTGGACTCCGGACCGCAACGGCGGCTTCTCCACCTGCGACCCGCAGCGGCTGTACCTGCAGACCCTCACCGACCCGATCTACGGGTACCAGGTCATCAACGTGGAGGCCCAGCAGCGCAATCCCGGCTCGCTGTTGCATTGGACCAAGCGCATGATCGAGATCCGCAAACGCCACCTCGTGTTCGGGCTTGGCGGGTACGAGGAGCTGAACTCCTCCAACCCCAGCGTGCTCGCGTTCGTCCGCGAGCACCCGGAGACCGGCGGCCCCGACGTGACGGACCAGGGCGACCGGATCCTGTGCGTCAACAACCTGTCCCGTTTCCCGCAGCCAGTCGAGCTGGACCTGCGGCGGTTCAAGGGGATCACCCCGGTCGAATGCATGGGCGGGGTTACCTTCCCGCCGATCGGGGAGCTGCCCTATCTGCTCACCCTGCCCGGCCACGGTTTCTACTGGTTCCAGCTGCCAGAGTCGCGGGGGGACGTCCCGTGGTGAGCAGGGCCATCGTCCAGCGGGCCGTCCACCCGGGGTGGCCCGGGAGAGTGAGACCGCCAGCCCTGGGCAAGAGGGTTCCACGCGGGGCACTGACGGCCGGATCGACAGGGTAGATCCCACATGACATTCGAGGAAGCGCTGACGGGCTGGCTGCCCGGGCAGCGCTGGTTCGCGGGCAAGGGCGCTCCGATCGACCGCCTCGCGATCGTCGCCGACACGGTGCTCGTGGACGGCGATCCCGGCATGCGGCACCTGATCGTCGCCGTCTCCCAGGCCGGCGGCACCGACCGCTACCAGCTGCTGGCCGGCCTGCGGACGGCGATCCCGGGCCGGCTCGAGCACGCGGTGATCGGACCGGCCGGAACGCCGGCCCCGGCCGGCCAGGCATGGACGGCCTACGACGCCCTGCACGACCCGCCGCTGACCCGGCGGCTGCTGCGGGCGATGGTGGGCCAGGAGACGATCGGGCCGCTGAGCTTCGCCGCCGAGCCGGATGCCGCCATCGACACCGGGCTCGACAGCCTGGTGCTGACGACCGAGCAGAGCAACACCAGCATGCTGTTCGGTGAGGAGGCCATCCTCAAGGTGTTCCGGCGGCCGCACCCGGGCCCCAATCCTGACCTGGAGATCCCGCGCGCCCTGCACCGGGCCGGCTCCCCGCACGTGGCGCCGCCGCTGGGCTGGGTCCAGACCACCCTGGACGGGATGCCCACCATCCTGGCCATCCTCTCCGCCTACCTGCGGTCGGCGACGGACGGCTGGCTGCTGGCAGCGACCAGCGTGCGCGATCTCTACGCCAGCGATGCCACCTGCGCGGCCGAGGCCGGCGGCGACTTCGCGGCCGAGGCGGAGCGGCTCGGCGAGGCCACCGCCGAGGTTCACCGCGCGCTGGCAGAGGCGTTCGGCACGGAGGAGCTCCCGCCCGGCGCTTACCGCGATCTCGCCGTGCAGATGCAGGGCCGCCTGGACGCGGCGGTCGCCGCGGTGCCCGAGCTAGCCCGGCACGCGCGCCTGGTCGGCGCGGCCTTCGCCGAGCTGGCCGCCCTCGACGAGCCGCTGACGGTCCAGCGGATCCACGGTGACTACCACCTCGGGCAGGCGATACGCACCCAGGCCGGGTGGGTGCTGCTGGACTTCGAGGGCGAGCCCGCGGTGCCGCTCGCCCAGCGGCGGGCCCGGTCACCGGCGCTGCGTGACGTGGCAGGCATGCTGCGCTCGCTCGACTACGCCGCGCGGCACCAGCTGCCCGGCCACGCTGATCCCGGGCGCGTCCGCGCGGCCGCCCGCGACTGGATATGCCGCAACCAGGCCGCGTTCTGCGCCGGCTACGCACAGGCAGGCGGCACCGACCCCGGCAAGCACGCCGTTCTGCTGCGTGCACTGACCCTCGACAAGGCGGTGTATGAGGTGTTGTACGAGGCTAGGCACCGGCCATCATGGCTGTCCATCCCGCTGGACTCCATCGCCGATGCGTGACCGGGCCGGCCCGCCGGACGGGCACAGCAACGCCGACGCGCCCGCGCGGGCCGGTGGCTCCGCGAACGCCGACGTCCCCGCGCACGCTGACGAGCCCGGCAGCCAGCCACCCCCCGCCCTCCCCGCACCCGGCGCCGGCCTCCGGGCCGCGATCGACGCGATCGTGACGGGCGTCAGCCACGATCCGCATGCCGTGCTCGGCGCCCACCCCGGCCCTGGCGGCGTGGTCGTGCGGGCGCTGCGCCCGCTGGCGAAGACGGTAACGGTCGTGCTCCCCGATGGCCGCCGCTTCCCCGCCGGTCACCTGCACCAGGGAGTATTCGCCGCCATCCTGCCGGGCACCGACGTGCCCGACTACCGGATCGCGGTCACCTACCCGGGGCCCGGCGGCAGGACCGGCCAGGAGACCATCGCCGACGACCCCTACCGTCACCTGCCCACCCTCGGGGAGATGGACACGTACCTGATCGGCGAGGGCAGGCACGAGGAACTGTGGCGGGTGCTCGGGGCGCACGTGCAGACGTTCGGCTCAGCCGGCACTGTGGCGCCCTCGCCCGGTGCCGCGACCGGCTCCGCGGGCTCGACCGGTGCCGCGAACGGCCCGGCTCGCGCTGCTAACTCAGCGAGTGCCACGACGCGCGGCACGGACGATGAGCCGGAGACGGCCAGTGAGCCGGAGACGACGGGCAGCACGGGCCTATCGTTTGGCAGCGAATTCGGGGAAGTGACCGGCACCTCGTTCGCGGTATGGGCGCCGAACGCGCGGGGGGTGCGGATCATCGGCGACTTCAACCACTGGGACGGGCGCGGCCACCCGATGCGCTCGCTCGGCGGCTCCGGGGTATGGGAGCTGTTCGTGCCCGGGGTTGGCGACGGAACCAGGTACAAGTTCGAGATCTGCGGGCCCGACGGGCTGGTGCGGCGCAAGGCCGACCCGATGGCGAGCCTGGCCGAACAGCCGCCCGCGACGGCGTCGGTGGTCTTCACCTCCCGGTATCAGTGGGAAGACGATGACTGGGTGGAACGCCGGGGCCGCGCCGAGCCCTCGCGGGAACCGCTCAGCGTGTACGAGGTGCACCTCGGCTCCTGGCGTCCCGGCCTGTCCTACCTGGAGCTGGCCGAGCAGCTGACCGCCTACGTGACGTCGATGGGCTTCACGCACGTGGAGTTGCTGCCGGTCGCCGAGCACCCGTTCGCAGGCTCCTGGGGCTACCAGGTCACCTCGTACTACGCGCCGACGTCCCGGTTCGGCAGCCCGGACGAATTCCGCCACCTGGTGGACCGGCTGCACCAGGCGGGGATCGGGGTCATCCTCGACTGGGTGCCCGCCCACTTCCCGCGCGACGCGTGGGCGCTGGCCCGGTTCGACGGCACCGCGCTGTACGAGAACGCCGACCCCCGCCGGGGCGAGCACCCGGACTGGGGCACGCTCATCTTCGACTACGGGCGCACCGAGGTGCGCAACTTCCTGGTCGCCAACGCCAGCTACTGGCTGGAGTCGTTCCACATCGACGGGCTGCGGGTGGACGCCGTCGCCTCCATGCTCTACCTCGACTACTCACGCCCCGAAGGGCAGTGGACGCCGAACGTGCGCGGCGGCCGGGAGAACCTCGACGCGGTCTCCTTCCTGCAGGAGGTGAACGTCACCTGCTACCGCCGGATGCCGGGCACCATGCTGATCGCGGAGGAGTCCACCGCCTGGCCCGGCGTGACCCGCCCGGTGCACCTGGGCGGGCTCGGGTTCGGCTTCAAGTGGAACCTGGGCTGGATGCACGACACGCTGACCTACCTGTCCCACGACCCGGTGTTCCGGAACTACCACCACAATGAGATCACCTTCTCGCTCATATACGCGTTCAGCGAGAACTTCGTGCTGCCGCTCTCGCACGACGAGGTCGTGCACGGCAAGGGATCGCTGCTGGGGAAGATGCCCGGGGACGAATGGCGGCGTTTTGCCGGGCTGCGCGCGCTGCTGGCGTACATGTGGGCCCATCCCGGCAAGCAACTGCTGTTCATGGGCTCGGAGTTCGGCCAGGGCGCCGAGTGGTCGGCCGAGCGGGGCCTGGACTGGTGGCTGCTCGATCACGAGTACAACGCGGGCACGCAGCGGCTGGTCCGCGACCTGAACCAGGCCTACCGCGCCGCCCCCGCGCTGTGGACGCTGGACGGCTCGCCGGAAGGATTCAGCTGGATCGACGCGAACGACGCGGCCGGGAACGTGCTGTCCTTCCTGCGCTTCGACGGCGACGGCGGCATGATCGCCTGCATCGCCAACTTCGCCGGCGGGCCGCACCGCGCCTACCAGGTGGGACTGCCCCGGGCGGGACGGTGGCGGGAGCTGGTGAACACCGACGGCTATGAGTACGGCGGCAGCGGTGTCGGCAACCTGGGCGCCGTCGAGGCGGCGGCGGAGCCCTGGCACAGCCAGCCCGCCTCCGCCGTGGTGACGCTTCCCCCAATGGGCGTGCTCTGGCTCGCCCCGGAGGACTAGCTGCCGGGTAGCTCGCCCGTTGGGGGCCCGGTTACCGGTAGGCGGAGATGCCGAGCGTGACCGCGACCGCAAGGCCGCAGACGGCAACCACGATGCGCAGCACCTGCCCGGGAATCCGGCGCACCAGCGCGGGGCCGATCCAGCCGCCGACGATGAACCCCGCCGCGAGCGGCGCCACCGCCGCCCAGTCGACGTGCCCGAACACGGCGAAGGCGGCCGCAGCGACCACATTCGCCACCGCACCAAGAATGTTCTTTACCGCGTTCGTCCGCGCCAGCGGCTCGCTCACCATGGCGGCGAGCAGGGCGAGCATGAGGATGCCGCCGGCCGCCCCGAAGTACCCGACGTAGACCGCCACGCCAAACACGCCCGCCAGCAGCGACGGATTGCGCGCGAAGTGCCGGGGCGGGCCATGGCCCGGATTGTGCCCGCCGGGCTGGCGCCGGACGAGCAGCGCCACCGAGGCGGCCGCTATCAGGACGGGTGCCACCCGCTCGAACGTCTGTGACGGCGTGATCAGCAGCAGGGCCGCGCCGGCCCCGCCGCCCAAGGCAGTGATCACTGCGAGGCGGCGGATGCGGGCGCCCTGGCCGGTCAGCTCCGGCCGGGAGCCAACCGCCGCGCCCGCCCCGGTGAACAGCAGCGCGACCGTGTTCGTCATGTTCGCGGACAGCGGCGGCAGCCCGATCGCGAGCAGCGCCGGGTAAGAGACGACCGACGCCAGGCCCACCACCGTGCTGACCATGCCCGCGACCACCCCCGCCACGACCAGCGCCAGCGCCTCGACAACGATCACCAACCGACCCAAGCACATCGGCTGGCCAGCGGCATCGCGGCCCCGCCGCGACCCGACATGATCATGGGATCGCTACTGCAAGAACGATAGTGATCCCATGATCACGGCTTGCAGTATCCCAGTCGCCGAGGGCACGACCGGACCGGCGCCACACCGGGCACGTCACCTGAACAGAGCCGTCAGCCACCGTGGCCCGGTGACGGCCGCACCCGCGGCCACGCACCGCCGCCGCAATTCCCGGTCTGCAGTGACGACGAACCGGCGTCCCGGTAGCCGGCCGGCCAGGTCGGCGATCGTGTCGTCACCTGCCGCCGGGGCGGCCACCACCCGCACCGCCTCGGCGCTAGGCAAGCGGCCCAGCACCGTGCGGGCCTTGCCCTCCACCACCAGCACGAACTGCGGGTACCAGCGGTCCAGGGCCGCCTCGTCGCCATCACCGGGCAGCCGGGCGACGCCGTCGGCCGCCAGGACCGCCAGCTCGCCGTGCAGCCGCATCATCGCGCCGGCCCGGTCATGCCACCAGCCGTCGGCCCGCGACCCCATCACGTTGGCGCCGTCTACGATCAGGGTGACCGGAGCGAGGGCCTTGTGTATGACCGGCCACGTGGCGGCGAAACCCGGATGCAGCGCGAGCGACGCGACGTCGTCGGCCGGTATCCAGGCGGTCTCGGTGGCCTCCTGGCTGGGCCGCACGGTGAAAGGCTCGGTGGCCTGGCCGATCAGGGTCTGGTAGCTCCAGCCGCCGTGATCATCGTTGAGCAGGCCGTGAATGTGAACCACACCCGGAGGCGCGCCGCACTCCTCGGCGGCCTCCCGTATCGCCGCCTCGGCAGGCGACTCGTGGCTGTCCCGCGCCCCGCCCGGCGGCCCCCAGGTGCCGCCGTGATGGCTCCACCCGGCCCGCCGGATGAGCAGAACGAGCGGCCGCCCGGAACCGTCCAGTGCCCAGATCAGCAACCCGGCCGCGCCGTGCCTTCCCCAGTGCCTGTGGTCCTGGTCGCAGCCGACCCAGCCGTTGCCATCGCCTTGCGTCATTTCAGCCGACGATAGCTCAGGCAGCGACGGTCCCGGCCGGGCGCACGGCCACAGCCGACGATCCTGCCACCTGGCGTCGGCGCCCACGCCCCGTAAGGTGGAACGCATGGCCGAGTTGATGCTTCAGCAGAAGATCACCAGGATGCGTCAACGGCGAAGCGCCCCGCTGATCCTGGAACTGGATCTCACCGACGGGCTCGCCGAGGAGCCGCCCACCGATCCTTTCTCCGCCTTCCTCACCATGCGCCGCCCCCGTCTTGCCGACGTGCTGGAGGGGCTGCGCCGCGCCCGCGCCGATGACCGGGTGAAGGCGCTGGTGGTCAAGCTCGGCGGGCGGGAGATCGGGCTAGCCCGGGTCCAGGAGCTGCGGACCGCCGTGCGAGAGTTCGCCCGGGCCGGCAAGACCACCGTGGCCTGGGCGGAGACGTTCGGCGAATCCTCGCCAGGGAACGTCCCGTACTACCTGGCGACCGCGTTCGACAAGATCTACCTTCAGCCGTCCGGGGAACTCGACCTCACCGGGATCAGCATCCAGCAACTGTTCTTCCGCGACACGCTGGACAAGCTCGGTCTCGACTACCAGGTAGCGAAGCGGCAGGAATACAAGAGTGCCGCCGACCGGTTCACCGAGCGCGGGTTCACCGGGCCGGCCAGGGAGGCGTTGCAGCGGCTCGCGGTCTCGATCACCCAGCAGCTCACCGACGCGATCGCGGAGCGGCGGAAGATCGGCGACGCCGAGGCCAGGGCGCTGATCGACCACGGCCCGTTCCTGGCTACCGAGGCGCTGAACGACCGGCTGGTCGACGCCCTCGGTTACCGGGACGAGGTCTACGCCGACGTCCGCAAGGACACAGGACCCGATGCCTTCCTGCTCTACCTCGGCCGCTACCAGCGCTCCCGCGCCATCGCCCAGCGCGCGCGCAAGCTGCCCAACCCGTCCGAAAACGTGGTCGCCCTCATCCACGCGACCGGCCCGATCCGGCGCGGCCGCAGCGGTCGTGGCCCCGCCAGCGGCGGGGCGATGGGATCCGACACGATTGCAGCCGCGCTGCGTGCCGCCACCAGGGACCATCGGGCTCAGGCGATCCTCCTGCGGATCAACAGCCCGGGTGGCTCCTACGTGGCGTCCGACACCATCCGGCGTGAGGTGGTGCGGGCCCGCGCGGGGGGCACGCCGGTGGTGGTGTCGATGGCGGACGTGGCCGCCTCCGGCGGCTACTTCATCGCCATGGCGGCCGACGCGATCGTGGCGCAGCCGGGCACGCTCACCGGCTCGATCGGGGTGCTCGGCGGCAAGCCCGTCACGGCCAATCTGCTGGAGCGAGCCGGGGTGAGCGTGGACGTGGTGACCGAGGGCCGGCACGCGGACATGTTCACCACCACGCGCCCATTCAGCGACGAAGAGTGGGCCACGCTCAACACCTGGCTCGACCGGATCTACGAGGATTTCACCAGCAAGGTCGCTGAAGACCGCGGCCTGTCCATGGACCAGGTCCACGATGTCGCGCGGGGGCGGGTGTGGACCGGGGCGGACGCGGCGACAAACGGGCTGGTGGACGAGCTTGGCGGGCTGGAGACGGCGGTGGCGCTCGCCCGCCGCAAGGGCGGCCTGCCGGACACCGCCCCGCTGCGGCTCTTCCCGCGGGCGCACCCGCTGGACCGGCTGCGCCCGCCGGAGTCGAGCGAGGACAGGGCCGCCGCTCGCGCCGTCCTGCTCGCCGAGAGCTGGGGGCCGGTCTGGCAGCTGGCGGCTGGCGCCGGTCTCCCGCTCTTCGGGCCGCTGCAGCTCCCGGGACGGTGGATCATACGGTGACCGAACGCCTCGCGCCCGGCCAGGCACCGCCACCTGGCTCACCGCCGTCTGGTGAGCACGTGCATGGCCTCGCGGAGGCGCTGGCATCGTTTGCGACCGGTGTCACCCTGGTGATGGTGGCGGACGGGCGGGACGACATCGGGACGACGGTGAGCGCGTTCTGCCCGGTATCGCTATCGCCGCCGCTTGTGCTCGTCTCGCTGATCGCCGGCTCCTACCCGGCCGATGTGCTCGGCCGGGTGGACAGGTTCGCGGTAACCATGCTCGCGGCAGGGCAGCGGGCGCTCGCCGGCCGGTTCGCCGTCGGGGGCCGGCCGGGCGCCCGGCTGCTGCTGGACGACGTCCCGCACCAGCGTGGCCCCGCGTCGGGCGCGCTCATCCCCGACGGCGGTCTGGCGGCGCTGGAGTGCCAGGCCGTCCAGCGCGTCCCAGCCGGCGACCACCTGCTGGTCATCGCCTCCGTACTGCGGGTCCCCTACGTGGCCGAAGCCGGCGAGCCGCTGATCCGCTTTTCCGGCCGCTACCCCGGCCTCCGTTAACCCAGCCTCGGTAGGTCCGGGCTGTGCGGCGGTTCCCGCCCTGCGGCGCCCAGCTGGGCACCCGGCTGTGGCGTCCGGCTGGGGGCAGCCGCTGTCCGGCGTCAGGTTTGCGCGGCCTCGGGACCCAGGTTGCCGAGCTTGGCGTTAGGTTGCCCCGGCACGGCGTCAGGTTGCCCCGGCTCGGCGCCGGGTGACAAGGCCAACGGAACGGCGGCCGCCGGCGCAACCGTGTCCGTCGGGCCGCCGAACAGCCCGCCCGGAACCGGGTATGCGGCTCGCCTGTGGATTTCATGTGGAGAAAGCGGGTCAACTGGGGGATAACTTGGGCTTAACTGTGGACAATTGGTGGACGGCCAAAAAATCTTGAAATTGCTTGCCGAAACCTCTTGTGCGCCAGCCCGAGATAGGCGTAGAAATCTCTCACTGCCGAAAACGGAACCATCCGGGGGGCACCCCGGGACGCAAGGGGAACTGGGCAACTGGGACTTCGAGCGGGTTTCCGGCTTGGTGGTTGATCGAGTGGTACGGACGCTGAGCATGAGATAGCGGTGTCCGGCGCTGCTGGATCGGATGGGCCCCTCCATCTCATGCGTGGAGGGGCCTCTTCCTTTGTCCGGCTCGGGTTGCCTCGGCGGCGTCTCCCCGCGCAGTCCTGCCCGTGGTGCGGCTTCTCCCACTGCGGCCCATGCGGCCCGGCCCACGCGTACCCGGCTGATCTCCTGCCAGATCGGCTGAGCTCTGCGGCTTGGCCGAGCTCGTGCGCACGGCCCGGCTGATCTGCTGGTTGACCGGCCGACCGCCTTGCGCCCGGCCGGGCTGGTCCATGCGGTCCGGCTGATCTCCCGCTTAACCGGCCAGCCTCCTTGCGTCGAGCCGAGCCCCTGGGCGCCGTCCGGCTGATCTCGCGCCAGATCGGCTGACCTCTGCCGCTTGGCCGAGTTCGTGCGCGCGCGGTCCGGCTGATCTCCCGCTTAACCGGCCAGCCTCCATGCGTTCAGCTGAGCCCCGGGCGCCGTCCGGCTGATCTCCTGCCTCGCCGACCGATCCTCTTCCCGCATGGCCGATCTCGTGCTTGCGGCCCGGCGGAAAAGGCTGAAGCCAGCGCCATCCGGGCTCTATCTGTGGATTTCCTGTGGAGAATCCGGGCTTACAGGGGGATAACTTCCGCTGAACTGTGGACAGTTTGTGGACGGCCAAAAAATCTTGAAATTGCTTGCCGGAACCTCTTGTGCGGCCCCACACGAAGGGCGTAGAAATCTCTCACCACCGAAAACGGGGACTACCCGGGGGGCACCCCGGACGCAAGGGGAACTGGGCAACTGGGACTTTGAGCGGGTTTCCGGCTTGGTGGTTGATCAAGCGGCCTGGACGCAGAGCATGAGATAGCGGTGTCCGGCGCTGCTAGATCGGGCGGGCCCCTCCATCTCATGCATGGAGGGGCCGTCTCTTATTGTGCCGGATTCGCCAGCAGGCGCCAGTAGCGACACGCCAGAGATTTAGTTGCCGCGCTTTGTCATCAGGCCGCCGGAACCGCCCCAGCGACCAGTTCGCCCGCCCGCCAGACCGCCGCGGCAAGGGGCACGCCGGGCCGGTAGGCCGGATAGGCATGAGATGGCGCATCAAGCAGGACCAGGTCCGCGCTGGCGCCCACACCGAGGTGACCGACATCGGCGCGGCGCAATGCCCGGGCCCCGCCCGCGGTCGCGGCCCACACCGCCTCCTGGGTAGTCAGCCCCATCTCCCGCACCGCGAGCGCGATGCACAGCGACATGCTGGAGGTAAAGCATGACCCGGGGTTGCAGTCGGTCGCGATCGCGACGGTCACTCCAGCGTTCAGCAGGCGGCGCGCATCCGGGTAGGGCTGCCGGGTAGAGAACTCCACACCGGGGAGCAGGGTGGCGACCGTGCCGCCAGCCGCCAGCGCGTCCACGTCCGCGCCGGTCAGGTAGGTGCAGTGGTCCGCAGAGGCGGCACCCGCCTCCACCGCGAGCTGCACCCCCGGTCCCGGGCCCAGCTGGTTGGCATGCACCCGCGCCTGCAGCCCCGCTGCCCGCCCGGCCGCCAGGATGGCACGCGCCTCGTCCGCGTCGAACGCTTCCCGTTCGCAGAACACGTCGATCCACCGGGCTTGCGGCGCGCATGCCGACAGCATCGGGCCGCACACCAGATCCACGTACGCACCGGGGTCGGCCTCGAACTCCGGCGGCACCACGTGCGCGCCAAGGAAGGTCACCTCGTCGGTGATCCCGGCGGCGGCCGCCACGCTGCGGCGTTCATCGTCGACCGTGAGCCCGTACCCGGACTTGCATTCCAGGGTGGTCGTCCCCTGGCGGAGCATCTCGCCGGCCAAGCGGCGCGCGTTGGCCCGAAGTCGCGCGTCGCTGGCCTTCCTGGTAGCGGCGACCGTGCTCTTGATGCCACCCGCCCCATAGGGCGTACCAGCCATCCGGGCGGCGAACTCGGCGCTGCGCTCGCCATCGAACACGAGGTGGGCGTGCGAGTCGACGAAACCGGGCAGGACCGCACGCCCCCCGCAGTCGGCTATGTGGTCGGCGGCGGGAGCCCGCGCCGCCGGGCCGGTCCAGGCCACCCGGCCGTCCTCGACCACCAGCGCCGCGTCGGCGATGGCCGCGAACGGGCCGGGCCCGGCGGGCCCGGCCCGTTCGCCGGCATCCGGCGCATTGGTGACCAGCTCGCGGATGTTGGTGATCAGCGTGCTCACGGTGCCACACGCTAGCCGTTATGCCGCCAATGTGCCGTGCCGGTCCCGGGCGCCGCCGTGGCCGGAGCGCGCCGGGTGAGCTCAGGCGAAGTCGCCGGGCGTGAACTCCTTGGGCTCGACCAGGACCAGCCAGTTGCCGGAGACGTCGCGCATGACGGCCTCCACGCCGTAGGGGCGGTCCGCCGGCTCCTGCAGGAAGGTGGCGCCCTTGGCGCTGAGCTCGGCGTAGGTCTTGCGGCAGTCGTCGACCCGGAGCCCGAGGCCGCCCATCTTGCCCGCTTCGAGCTGGCGCCGGATAAAGTCGGCCGCATCCTGTTCGAGCGGCGGCCCCGGCGTCATCAGGGTGATCTCGAGTTCGGGCTGACTGGGGTGGCCTACCGTGACCCAGCGGAGCCCTTCA
>Ga0114129_10008498_pt1 | contig 14634 bp, 14 predicted proteins | sample RhiMetdeltSRZDD1_FD_80071 | JGI IMG/M metagenome (GOLD analysis project Ga0114129, IMG submission 80071) | Populus rhizosphere microbial communities from Tennessee, USA - Rhizosphere MetaG P. deltoides SRZDD1 (version 2) (version 2) | ecosystem: Host-associated > Plants > Roots > Rhizosphere >... | reverse complement strand
CAGCTATACCGCAACGGGCAGGTGAAAAAACTGTTTGTAAGCGGTGGCATTACAAAAGGTTTTCCACCCGAAGGAGATGCCATGAAAGCCTACCTGCTCAATAAAGGGGTCGACAGCAATGATGTGATAAAAGACAATTACGGACAAAATACCTATCTCACCGCCCGGCATTTTATTGAATTGAACAAACTGGAAAATTATAATTCAGCTGTAGTGGTCACCAGTTATTTTCATGTTCCCCGTAGCAAATACATTGTAAAAAAGCTGGGTTATAAAAATGTACGGGGCGATTACTCACGAGCCTTTTTCTGGCAGGACGGGATCGCCCTGGCAAGAGATTGTGTAGGGTTTTATAAATATTGGCTTGTTTATTAGTTCTTAGTTCTGGGTTCTAAGTTCTGAGTATTGCGGGGCTGTTTAAGGTATTTTACAACTTCCATTCAACAACGTTATTCACCCATTCTGCTTTATAGGGAGCCACCACTTTAATATAGTTATCGGTATACCCTTCCATCATACCGTTCTTTTCATTTTCTTCAAACAGCACCTTGCGGGTTTCGCCGGCATGTTGCTGCGTAAAGTACTGCATTTTCATATACGATAAATTGCGCAGCGTTTTATTACGCTCGTTCCTTACCGGTATGGGCACCACCGGAGTGAGCGTTAATGCATGTGTATTGTCGCGTTCGGAGTAAGTAAATACATGCAGGTAGGTGACATCCAGTTCATGCAAAAAATCGAATGTTTGCTGAAAATCCTCATCGCTTTCGCCGGGAAAACCTACAATAACATCAACCCCGATGGCGGCATGCGGCATCAGTGTTTTAATAAGTTTTACACGTTCGGCATACAGCTCGCGGCGATACCGTCTTTTCATCAAACCCAAAATGCGGTTGCTGCCGCTTTGCAGGGGAATATGAAAATGCGGCATAAACTTATTGCTGTTGGCCACCAGCTCAATAATGGCATTGGTAAGCAAATTAGGCTCAATGGAAGATATGCGGTAGCGCTCGATACCATCGATCTGATCGAGTGCGCAGGTCAGTTCGTAGAAATTCTCTTCTTTATGTCTGGTACCACCTGCCGCTACACCGCCTTCAGTACCTTTGCCAAAATCGCCCAGGTTTACACCTGTCAGTACGATCTCTTTAACTCCATTGGCGGCCAGTTGCTGTACATTTTGAACCACCCGTTCAATTAAATCGCTGCGGCTTTTACCACGCGCCATGGGAATGGTGCAAAAAGAACAGTTATAATCGCAGCCGTCCTGCACTTTCAAAAAGGTGCGGGTGCGGTCATGTATCGAAAAAGAAGAATGAAAACCGCTCACATCTTCAATATCGCAACTGCATATTTTGGCGGCATCTCCTTTGGTCAATTCTTTTAAATGATGAGCTATATTGAATTTTTCGGCAGCGCCCAATACCAGGTCAACCCCCGGAATTGAGGCAATTTCGGCGGGTTTCAGCTGGGCATAGCAGCCGGTTATCACCACCAGACTTTCGGGCGATTTACGTTGAATGCGCCGTACAAGCTGTCGGCATTCCTTATCGGCATTGTCGGTTACCGAACAGGTATTGATCACATACACATCTGCCTGGTTTTCAAACGCGGTTTTCTCAAACCCTTCATTTTCAAGCATGCGCGAAAGGGTAGAGGTCTCTGAAAAGTTCAGTTTACAACCCAACGTATGAAAAGCCACTGTTTTTTTTGAGCTCATAGAAGGCGCAAAGATAATTAAGTTTGTGGTTTGTGGTTTATGGTTCCCCAACCCGGCGCCTTAACTTATTACTTAATACTTATAACTTATGAGATTCAGCCTGGTATTATTAATCGTTTGGATTTGTTCAGCTGCCTGTGCGGATAATATGGGCACCCCCGAAAGCAGCAATATCGACCGTAACCCGGCCCACATCGTTTATACCAAACATGCCCGCTGCCGCATGGGTTGCCGCCATATCGATGAAAGCGAAGTACAGGAAATTCTGCGCGAAGGGCATATCAATTACCGCAAAAGCGAGCCTGCCGCACGTCCTGATCCCAAATATGCTTTTGAAGGCGCCACCCACGATGGTCAGCAGGTACGCATCATTTTTGCCCCTTCGCAACGCGGTACCGTGGTAATTACGGTTATAGACCTCGATAACGAATGGCAATGCAATTGCAGGTAGCCCCTTTTCACCCTGAAGTGAGTTTTAAGGGCAGGGGCTGATACGGGGAGGGTACTTGTGCCATGTTTCCTGTGCAGTTATCTTGTGCCTTGAGCCTTGTGCCTTAAAACTTGACCCTGCTCAAGTCTTTTGGCTGTTAACAAGCTCTTGTGGTGAATTACCTATATATGTGGTATTTTTCTAAATTAATTATTCCCGAATCGAACCTGTGCGCGTGAGAACCAACAAATCCTTTACCTGGATGAAACATCCACTGAGATTCCTGCGATATGTTTACTGCCTGTATGCATTGATCACGTTTATTGTGTTCATGCTGCTGGTGATCCCGTTTGTAATTGTGGCTTCTTTTTTCGGAAAAATGAAGGGGGGGAATTTTATTTATAAAGCCTGTAGTGTATGGGCCGATGCCTGGTTCTTTTTAATCGGAATACGGCACCGGAATTTGTATGAGAGTCCACACAACAAAAACAAGCAATACATTTTTGTTGCCAATCATATTTCCTACCTCGATGCGCCGGTAATTGTAAAAACACTTCGGCAAAAAGTACGCGTACTGGGCAAGGTCGAAATGTCGGCCGTTCCCTTATTCGGTTTTATTTATCGCAAGGCGGTGGTAACGGTTGACCGCAGCAGCGCAGCGCATCGCGCGAAAAGCGTACGCATTTTAAAATCTGTAATCAGAAGAGGCGTCTCTATTTTTATTTTTCCCGAAGGAACTTTCAATGAAACCCACAGGCCATTAAAAGACTTGTTCGATGGCGCTTTTCGCATAGCCATAGAAACACAAACGCCTATTAAACCGGTGTTGTTTTTAGATGCCTATGAACGGATGCATTATCATAGTGTATTTTCTCTCAATCCCGGCCGGTCGCGCACCGTATTCCTTCACGAAATTCCTGTGCATGGTTTAACCGGTAAAGATGTGGAAGCATTGAAACAAAAAGTAGCCGCCATTATGGAGCAAAAACTGCAGGAGTATAAGGCAGGATGGATACAGTAAAAATATTGAATAATGAATGTCCAATGATGAATATCGAAGTGCCTTTACTTCGACATTCGACATTTATCATTCGATATTCGATATTACTTATTCGTATATTGGGCGTTGAAATTTGAACATTGAGCAATCCTATCTTATTTGCAGAAGTGATCATTCCCCTGGCATTGCCCAAAAATTATACATGGTCGGTGCCCGAAGCACTGCGCGATCAGGTAAAACCGGGTACAAGGGTAGAAGTGGTATTGGGAAAGAATAAAAAATACGCCGGTTTGATTAAACGGCTTCATACCGAAAAGCCGGAGATCTATGAAACAAAAGATATCCTGAATATACTGGATGTTGAGCCCATTGTTTACGAAGAACAGCTGAAATTGTGGTCATGGATCGCCCGCTATTACATGTGCAGCGAAGGCGAAGTAATGGCGGCTGCTTTGCCCGCCCATTTTAAGTTAAGCAGCGAAACCGTGCTGGTGTTTAATGAAGAATACGGCGAAGATTTTTCACACCTCGATCACGATGAATATCTTGTTGGCGAAGCCTTACTGATCAAAAAAGAACTGAAGCTGGCCGAAGTGCAGCAGCTACTGGATATCTCCCATGTATACCCGGTTATAAAAAGGCTCATCGAAAAAAAAGTATGTTTTGTTTGGGAAGCACTGAAAGAAACCTGGTCGCCCAAAAAAGAAACCTTTGTACTGCTGAACCCCAAATACGACAATGAAGAGCAACTGGCTTTATTGCTGAATGAAGATAAAAAACTGCAACGCGCCGAAAAGCAAATGGAGCTGTTGCTGAGTTACCTGCACCTGGTTAAAACCGAAGGCGAAGTAACCAAACCCGAACTGCTGAAAAAAAGCGGCGCTTCGGATGCGCAGTTAAAAGGCCTGGTAGATAAAAATATATTATGGCTCGAAAAACGGCAGGTCGACAGGCTGCAATACCTGCCCCGTAATATTCAGATAGATTTTGAGCTTTCTGCTGCCCAGCACCGGGCTTTTGAGTCAATCACCGAACAGTTAATGACTAAACCGGTGTGCTTGCTGCATGGCATTACCGCCAGCGGTAAAACGCAGGTATATGTTAAACTGATTGAATCGTTTATCCGGCAGGGAAAACAGGTGCTGTACCTTTTGCCCGAAATTGCCCTTACCTCGCAGATCATTCGCCGTTTACAAAAACATTTTGGCGGATACATCGGTATTTATCACAGCAAATTCAACCAGAACGAACGGATTGAAATATGGAACAAGGTTAAAACCGGCGAAATGAAAGTGGTGCTCGGGGCAAGGTCGTCGTTGTTTTTACCATTTAGTGATCTGGGTTTGATCGTAACCGATGAAGAGCACGATGTAAGTTATAAGCAGCAGGACCCCGCACCGCGTTACCATGCCCGGGATGCCGCTATTTATTATGCATCGTTATTCAATGCAAAAGTATTGCTGGGCAGCGCTACGCCTTCGGTAGAAAGCTATTTTAATGCGCAGAGCCAAAAATACGGACTGGCAATATTAGCCGAACGTTTCGGCGGGGTGCAGTTGCCGGTTATTGATATCATTGATACCAGTCGCATGTTCGGCGCCGATAAAAATAAGATCATCATTACCCCTCCGTTAAAAGCCGCCATTGATCAGTCGCTCGAACAAAATAAACAGGTGATCCTTTTTCAGAACCGGCGCGGGTATTCGCCCTACCAGGTTTGCCAGATTTGCGGCTGGATACCGCATTGCAAATACTGTGATGTTACCCTTAACTTTCATAAGAACACACAAAAGCTGCATTGTCATTATTGCGGTACTGTGTATCCGCTCGTGCATAGTTGTATGGCCTGTGGCAGCGATAAATTTGCCCAGCGCAACTTTGGTACCGAACGTATAGAAGAACAACTCGAAGAGCTTTTTCCCAAAGCCCGTATTGCCCGTATGGATATCGACAGCGTTCGTGGCAAAATGGCGCACGACAACCTGATACAATTGTTTGAGCAGGGGCGGCTCGATTTGCTGGTGGGCACCCAAATGGTAGTAAAAGGGCTCGATTTTGAAAATGTGAACCTGGTGGGCATTCTGGATGCCGACAGCCTGTTGAGCTTTGCCGATTTCAGGGTAAATGAGCGGGCGTTTCAGCTGATGGAACAGGTAAGCGGACGGGCAGGCCGAAAAGATAAACAGGGTAAAGTGTATATACAGGTGGCCAACACCAAACACCCGGTTTTATACTATGTGCAGCAGCACGATTACGGGCTATTTTATCAAAATGAAATCGAGGGGCGGCGGCAGTTCTTTTATCCGCCTTTTTCGCGCCTCATACAGCTTACCTTTAAACATAAGCAAAAAGACGCGGCAGAAGCTGCGGCCCATTTAATGGCAGAGGCATTAAAACCCGAATTTGGTAAATACCTGGTCGGTCCGGCTGAACCGGTCGTAAACCGCATCCGCAACCAGTTTTTAATGGAATTACTGATCAAATTGCCCAAAGACAGCGAACTCATTCAGCGCTGTAAAAGGTTTGTACAGGAGCAGGTAGCTGTGCTGCACAACGATAAAAGGTTCAGGAGCGTGGTGATGATTGCCGATGTGGACGCTATGTAAATTAGCTAATGTGCTAATTAGCTAATGTGCTAATTGAAATACAGGGAATGTGTTTTTCATTAGCAAATTAGCACATTAGGCAATTATCACATTATCACATTGGTTTTATCATTTCATCATATTCATACATATGCACTCCCGCCTGTTCCTTATTGGCGGCGGCGACCATGGCCTGGGCTACAACGGCTGCCTGAATTGGTTTGTACTTACGCCAGGCCCCTACAAGCAGAAAGGAAAACGGTTTCATTACTACTTGTCCGATGCGTTCAGCGAGGCGAAACTCATTTCTTTTACCCAGTAAAAAAGATGGCCTGAATATATGGATGGCCTCGAACGGAAGGGCGGTTATATCTTCTTCGATACAGCCTTTTAGCTGCAGATAAAAATTGGCGGCTACCGGGTTGGCGCCAATGGCCGACACCAGCAGGTACTGGCTAAAGCCATGCTGAACGCCCAGGCGGGCGGTGATGATGGGAATATCGTAATCTACCTTGCGGTATTCGGTTTTATTGCCCTTTACTTTTTTACGGGTGGTGCCAATGCAACAAAAAATCACATCGCCGATATCCAGTTTCGCCGCTATGTCTTTTTCGTCGTTAAAATTTACAATCTGTACGTCTGCTTTAGGGTGTTCAATTGAAATGGGTTTTCGTACCAGTATTCGTACCTTGCTAAAATGCTCATTTTTTAACAGTTCCTGTACAAGGTGCCCGCCAATTAAACCGGTGGCTCCTAATACAACGGCGGTTTTTCGATACATAATTTGTTATTTTGCCCTGCTGATGACGCAAATTCAACAAAATATTCCGCTTAGGCAATACAACACACTGGGTATTGATGCAATAGCCAGGTACTTTGCCTCTTTTTCTTCGGTTGATGAACTGAATGAATTATCCGAAAAAAATCCCGTAACGGGCACGCCGCCCCTTATTATTGGGGGCGGCAGTAATATTCTATTTAAAAATGATGTGAATGGTTTGGTATTAAAAAATGATATTCCGGGTTTGGATATCGTTAAAGAAGATGCCAACCATGTATATGTAAAAGCCGGCGCCGGGGAGAACTGGCATGGGTTTGTGCTGTATTGTTTGCAGCGAAACTGGGCCGGGGTCGAAAATTTGTCCCTTATTCCGGGTTGTGTGGGCGCCAGTCCCATGCAAAATATAGGCGCCTATGGGGTCGAGATCAGGGAAGTTTTTGAAGAACTGGAGGCCTGGCACATACATGACAAAAAAATACATGTATTCAGCGCCAATGATTGCCGGTTTGGCTATCGCGAAAGTGTGTTCAAGGGAAAATACCGGGGGCAGTATGTTATTTTAAATGTTACCTACCGGCTGAATAAAAAGCCGCGCTTCAATACCAGTTATGGCGCCATTGACCAGGAGCTGGAACGCATGGGCGTACAGCAATTAAGCATTCAGGCCATATCGCAGGCGGTGATCAATATACGCAGCTCCAAACTGCCCGATCCGGCGAAGATCGGCAATGCCGGCAGCTTTTTTAAAAACCCATCTGTTGCCGCTACTACCTTCAGCAAATTACAACAACAGCATCCCGGTATTGTAGGGTATGCCAATGCCGACGGAACCGTTAAGCTCGCAGCCGGCTGGTTGATCGAGCATTCAGGTCCTGCCGGAGCAACCACCTGGAAAGGTTTTCGACGCGGCGATGCCGGCGTACACGAAAAGCAGGCACTGGTACTCGTTAACCACGGCCACGCCACCGGCGCAGCCATATATGACCTGAGCGAAGAGGTTATGAAGAGCGTGAAGGCGAAGTTTGGCGTGGTGTTGGAGCGGGAGGTGAATGTGGTGTGAGACACAAGGGGCCAGGAGAGGAGAAAAATAAAAAAATGATATGTATCAAGTTTGTGTAACCGAAGTACGTATTATTTAATTTTATACTTTCTTTGCCGGACAATGTTGGGATATGAACCTTGATCATTATGCCTATCTGATGAGTGAAGATTTTCTGAGTTATCACTTTTGCAGTGAGGGGCCAAACGGAAAAATTAGAAAAGTTATTTTGTTTACGTTGGTAACTATGCCATCCAAATCATATTATAACTTGTCTTTTGGCGATTTAGATGAAGAAGGAAAAATTAATGATTTTGTTACCAGCAACAACCATGATGCGGAAAAGGTTTTAGCAACAGTAGCCCGTGCTGTTATTGTTTTTACCAATAATTACCCTGATGCGGTGGTATTTGCTGAGGGGAGCACTGCTTCAAGAACACGGCGCTATCAAATGGGAATCAATAAGTTCTGGAACGAAATTGAACCTGTTTTTAAGGTGTTTGGATTTGTTAAAAGTGAGGGTTTTAAACCTTTTCGATCAGGAATGAATTATATGGCATTTGCAGTTAAAAGAAAAAAGATGTAATTTTATTTTAATAAATGTATGTTATGTTAGATAAGAAGAAACATAATAAAGCAATAAAAGAAGCTGTATCTAATGGCAACGTGTTTACTAACGTGAAAGATTATAGTAAAGACCCTTTTGTTATTAAAAAGATTGAATCTTCAAAAAAAATTGTTGAAAAATACGGTTTTCCTAAAGAGTTGATTACCGGTTAAGGATCTTCAATCTATTTTTACTGCATATAAATTCCCATCAGCACTTCCAACATAAAGAATACCTTCTTTAATTACGGGCGTAGAGAGGATAGCACCAAGGTTCATGATTTTTTGTTCGGCTATTTTGGTAGTGGAATCATTGCCATACATGTTAAAGTCTTTTCTGAAATGCCCTGTTGAATCATATACTGTGGAATAATTCCGTTTGTTCCCATCTGTCTGGAATGTCCATTGAATATTGCCGGTCGTCTGTCCAAATCCGTAAACATATCCGTTAAAACAACCGGTAATAATTAATGTATCGTACCCTGCCGGTGTATTGTACGATCGCAAAGGCAAGGCAGCCTTCCAGTTAACCTTTCCATAATAATTATTCAATGAGTAAAATGCATGAGAATCTGACGTGCCGAAAAATATTTTACCTCCTTTTTCAAATGGGGTTGCAATAATCCAACTGCCATGCTCCTTCATATTCCAAAGCCCAGTACCTGTTGATTTATTCAGCGCATATAAGTTATAATCCCTGCTGCCAAAATAAACTTCATTGCCCGTTACCAGGGCAGCTTTTTGAATTTCACCTTTGGGAAAGAACCTGTCTCCGACAGTTTTAAATTTCCAGATGAGTTGACCCGTTGTACCATTCAGGGAATAAAAGTTCCCATCAAAGCTGCCAATGTATACGGTGTCTTCGCTTACAACCGGGTCGGCATGTACAATGCCTCCGGTTGTATAGTGCCATAGTTCTTTACCATTCATCGTATTGATGGCATATACATTGCCATCACCGCTTCCTATATATAACCTGTTTTTGTAACAAACCGGTGAAGACCGGTAATAATCCCACAGGTCATAAGCGTGTTCTCCTTTAGTTGCAAATTTCCACAGTAAAGTGCCTTTGAATGCATCCAATGCATAAACATAACCATCCTCACAACCAAAATAAACCTTACCGGCTGCTATAGCGGCAGATGACCTTATAGGTTGGGCTACAGTATATTTCCATAACAATTTACCATCACTTATGGAGTTGCAATAGAAATTACCATCCTCACTTCCGTAATAAATGTTTGAGTGATCTATACAAGGGGTAGCAACAATTTTGTTTTGGGTGCTGTATTTCCATACAAGCTGTCCTGTTTTTATTTGTGCGTTGCAATTAATAAAGATTAACAGACTTAGAAATAAAATACATTGTTTCATATGGGGTCATTTTTTTACGGCAACTATGATTCCTGTAGCCCAAACCTGTTTTGTCAATATCAAATCTTCTCTCGTCTCCAGGTATGCAATTAAGTTTATTACCTTTTCGGGATGTCCATCGGGCCAGTTAGGTTGTGGTAGCATGTCGTCAATGATATAAAGTCCTCCTCTGTTTAACATTGACAATACTTCGTCTAAAAGAAGGTACTTGCCATGCCAGGTATCTGCAAAAATGTAGTCAAATTTTTGATGCTTATTTTCTTCTATCCATGTGCCACCGTCTGCAAGCACCAGATCCAGGCGATTGTCGGATCCCAGTTTATCGTTAGCTATTTTTAAAAACAAAGGATCATTGTCTATGGATATTAGTATTGACGCTGCATCCATTCCGTCGAGTATCCATGAGGTTGAAAGTCCTGTGCCGGTGCCCAATTCCAGAAATCTGCCTGATGGTTTGGAGGCTGCAAGCGTTCTTAGCAATGAACAAGTCAAAATATCGGATGCCATTGTAAAGCCTGATAATTTTGTTGCTGCATCAATTTCATTATATGCCTTTGGCAATCGTTGATTTATTTCTTCTGTCATTGTGTAGTTGGTTTAATCAATTCATCAACGCATATACCGCAAAGCTTGCCAGCCAGTGCTCGCCGCCGTATTGGCCGCTGGCTATGTGGGGCAAACTGCTGCTTAATAAACGGATGGATGCTTTTAATAGCCGGGTGCGGCGGGGATCGGTTTTGGGTAGGGTGGAGGCTAGTCCTTTTAAACACCAGCTGCGGCTGAAACACAAACCATCGAGGTGAACAATCTGCAGATCGCTGCGGTCGCTTACTACCGGTATCTTTAATACGTTTTGCAATCCGGTGACAGGCATATACTGATTGAACCATTTTGCAAATTCAGCAGGCGTGAGCACCCGGCGCATCAGATCGGTTTCTTCGAGTGAGGGTGAAAGAAAGTCTGAACCATCGGGTTCCCAGCGGGCGGGCGCCTGTACATCTTTCCCAAATAAATTTTTGGCCGCTTTTATAATGGCCTGTTCAAAATTAGTTTTGCCGGCTGCACGTGCGTAATCAAGCGCAAACACCAGGCCGAAGGCCGTGTTGGGATGTACGCCGGTTCGGTTGGGGTATGTTTGTTTTGGCAGGAAGGCCGTCCACAGTTCAATGATCTTTTGGGTGAGCGGTTGTAATGTTGCATGCCATTTTTGAGCGCTTGTATCTTTCCATTCCATCAGTTCCTGATCGAGCTTTAACAACCAGGCCCAGCCATAGGTGCGTTCGTAGGAGCGGGCAAGCGGAAGCTGATAGTATTTTACTTCCTGTGCTATTTTTTCGGGCGTAAGGGTAGTGTTAAATGCGTTTTCTATGTCGGCCCGCTGCGGCAGAGCGGGAAATTTTTTCATTAGTCGTGTCAGCATCCAGTAGCCATGCACGCAACTGTGCCAGTCGAAACAGCCGTAAAAGGAGGGGTGTAGTTGTTTGGGCGTTAGCACCTGGTCGCTGTCGCCAATGGCGGTGTGACTGGTTTTGTTGGGATACTCCTGAAAAATACATTTCAGCGGCAGGGATGCGAGATGACCGGCGCCTTCAACGGTTAGTGAAAAAGCGGTGCTGTCGGCATTGATGTTGAAGAAATTTGTTTGTTGGGAATGTTGGGAATGTGAAGCAGTTGTGATAAATGTAATAAACAGGGTAAAGAATATTCTCATGCTTTAAAAATAACGAATATTGAATAATAAATGTCGAATATCGAAGTAAAGCGCGGTGAACGGTTTTTACTTCTTCATTCGACATTCAACATTCGTTATTCTACATTAATTAAAATCATCTTCATTAAACTCCTCATCGTTGAGGGCGGTGGTATTGCCTAACATCGATCCCATGAGGTCTTTGAATTCAACCCGGCTTTCGAGCACTTTTTTGCTGATCATCGAAAAGGCGGCGAGGCCATGCAATACAAATTCCATTAATAAGGCGGCTTCTTTTTCGTTGGCCTGTTTGAAAAACTTTTTTACCAGCGCATGCAGTCCATCTACCTTATACAACTGCTGTATCTTTTCTTCATCTTTTGTATGAAAGAACAGGTTCAGCGAATTGCCTTTGTCGAACCACGATTGTATGCCGCGGTAAGGATTTTCATCGGCGGGCTGCTGTCCGCGTTTTTTCTTGAGCGACTCGGGATTGGGAAAGTATTGTACAAACTGCGAACGGATCGATTTATCTAACAGATTCATGGCTACCTGGTAGGGGCCTTCCTGCTCGCCTTCATACACCAGCTCAATTTTACCGGTAATAGAAGGAATGAGGCCGATCATATCGCTGATCCATACCTGTGTTAAGCTTTCTTTGTTTATAATTGACCTGCGTTCGGCCGAGCTGATAGCATTTTCGAAAGCTGAAATGCTTAAACGGGCCGATACGCCGCTTTTTTTATCTACCAGCTCGCTGCCGCGGGCTTCAAATGATATCTGTTCAATCAGGCGTTTTACGAGATCGCTGATCTGCACCTTGATTTTTTGTTCGTGCAAAATATCGGCTTCCTGTTCGGTAATGGTAAGGGCGGTATCGATGGTTTTTGGATAGTGCGTTAATATCTGGCTTTCGATACGGTCTTTCAGCGGTGTTACAATAGAACCGCGGTTGGTATAATCTTCGGGGTTCGCCGTAAATACAAATAAAATATCCAGCGGCATGCGCAGTTTAAAACCGCGTATCTGCACATCGCCTTCTTCGAGGATATTAAACAACGCTACCTGTATGCGGGCCTGCAGATCGGGAACTTCATTGATCACAAATATGCCGCGGTTGCTGCGCGGAATAATGCCGTAATGGATCACGCGTTCATCGGCAAAGCTTAACTTAAGGTTAGCCGCTTTGATGGGATCGATATCGCCGATCAGGTCGGCTACGCTCACATCGGGGGTGGCCAGTTTTTCGCCGTACCGTTCGCTGCGATGTACCCACACAATGGGTGTGCTGTCGCCTTTTTCGGTGATCAGGTCTTTGGCATAGCGCGATATGGGATGTAGGGGATCGTCGTTGATTTCGCTGCCTTCTATGGCCGGTACATATTCATCGAGCAACTGTATCATTTGCCGGGCCATACGGGTTTTTGCCTGTCCGCGTAAGCCGAGGAACAGGATATTATGACGGCTCAGCAGTGCTCGTTCCACATCGGGGATCACCGTTTCTTCGTAGCCTATAATTCCGTTAAAGGTGCTTTCGTTCTTTTGCAGTTTGCAGATAAGGTTTTTTCGTATTTCATCTTTTACCGACTTTGGTTCATAGCCGCTCTTCTTTAGTTCGCCAAGCGTTTTTATTTTGGGTATATTCATATTTTATCCTTTTCGTATACTATCTGTAATTTTTTGTTCTGCCGTATTTATTTATAGTTATGTTCGCTCCTTCGGCTACGCTCAGGGTGCGCATACTTCGATCCTTCGACCCGCCGAAAGTCGGGCAGTCTTCGCTCAGGATTCTCAGTATACCGTTTTCCTTTTTCCATTTTCAAAATCACGGAATATAAAGGCGCCCAGCCGGTCGAGTGAAGCAAAGAAGGCTTTACCGCTGTTGGTTTCGGTAAATTCCTGTACAAACCGTTGCAGGTATGGGTCGGTAGCGATCATGAAAGTGGTGATGGGTACCTTTAGTTTTTTACATTGGGCGGCCAGGTTCAGGCAACGGTTGGTAATGCGCCTGTCTAACCCAAAACTGTTTTTATAATACCGTTTACCTATTTTTAAGCAGGTGGGTTTACCATCGGTGATCATAAAGATCTGTTTGTTTGGATTTTTGCGGCGTCGCAAAATATCCATCGCCATTTCCAAACCGGCCACGGTATTGGTGTGGTAGGGGCCTACCTGCAAATAGGGCAGGTCTTTTATTTCTACCGGCCATGCATCATTGCCAAATACTACAATGTCGAGCGTGTCTTTGGGATATTTGGTGGTGATCAGTTCGCTTAGCGCCATGGCTACTTTTTTAGCCGGCGTAATGCGGTCTTCGCCGTACAGGATCATCGAGTGCGAAATATCGATCATCAGCACGGTAGATGTTTGCGATTTAAAGTCGGTTTCGCGAATGGCCAGATCGTCTTCCTGCATGCTGAAGCTATCGATACCATGATTGATCTGTGCGTTGCGAATGGAGGTGGTAAAATCAATTTGCTCCAGTGAATCGCCGAACTGAAATGGCCGTGTTTCGGGATTCATCTCATCGCCCGAACCGGGTTTAAACGTATGGTGATCGCCCTGTTTGGTTTTCTTCAGTTTACCGAAAATTTCCTCGAGCGATTTTTTGCGAATGCCCTGTTCTGTTTTTGAGGTAATGGTTATTTGTCCGCTTATCTGGTTCTCCTGGATATATCCTTTTTCTTTCAGTTCTTCGATAAAATCGCCCATGCCGTATTCGTTGTTGGTGAGCTCGTATTCTTTATCAAGCTGATTCATCCAGTCCATCGCTTCGCTTACATCGCCGTTGGTATAGGTTAGCAATTGCATGAATACATCCAGCAATTGCTCGAATTTTGTTTTGCCCTGTTGATTGGGATCGAATCTGGTAAAATGGTGTCCTATCACTGCAAATCTTATTAGTGTTAATAATTGATACTTCGACTTCGCTCAGTATCCTGGCGCCTTCGATCCTTCGACTTCGCTCAGGATACCCAATTTAAGCATTAAAATTCATTCATTGATATATGTAGTTTTTGTTAACAGATACAACAAAACAGTCATGGAATTGTTTCGCTGCGCGAGTCGGAAAGTCAGTAAAGTCGGAAAGACAGAAAATCCTGAAAACAAAAAGTCCGAAAGAAAGTTGCATTAGCGGCAACTTCTTTCGGACTTTCGGTCTTTTCCGTCTTTCGGACTTATTTCTTCATCGTATCTGTCTGTTTTTTCTGCGAATCAGGAGCTTGCAGGGTACCGGTGGCGTTTTCCAACGCGTTTTTACCGGCGGCGCCTCCGAATTGTTTTTCCCAGTCGCTCATTTGCATCAGCATCTGGTACGACGACATGATATCCTGCGCAAACACTTCCTGTTTCTCGGATAATATGCCGCCTTTGTTATTCAGATAACCGGCCGCCTGCATAGCCAGTG
>Ga0114129_10008497_pt1 | contig 14635 bp, 15 predicted proteins | sample RhiMetdeltSRZDD1_FD_80071 | JGI IMG/M metagenome (GOLD analysis project Ga0114129, IMG submission 80071) | Populus rhizosphere microbial communities from Tennessee, USA - Rhizosphere MetaG P. deltoides SRZDD1 (version 2) (version 2) | ecosystem: Host-associated > Plants > Roots > Rhizosphere >... | reverse complement strand
GTCTTGTACGCCATTGCTATACCCAACTGTCTTGAGATACTTGTCTAGGTGTGTTTTGTAACCTCCTTTAGTATAATCGGATGAAAGAGAGTTTAGGAATAATCTTTCTTCTTTACTGCTGCTGGTGGTGCTGGTACTGGTGCTTGTTGTATTCGTGCTAGTACTACTCATCATAAGATTAGTCTAATCTTCTTGTGCTAGTTAAAATAGGTACTATAAGATAGATAGTTTAAGTAGTTTATCCAGTTTGATCCCCATAAAAATCTTAATAGGTCGGAAACAAATTCATTCTTTAGATCGTGCTTTCTAATCGGAATAATATGATAATTCCAGGATCAAAGGTAGTAAATCTTTCCATCATTATTCCAACCTATAATGAATCTGCTAATATTGTCAATCTTATCAATCAAGTGGAAAGGCACATTCCAAGTGATGTACGATCTGAGATATTGATAGTAGACGATAATTCCCCGGATGGCACGGGAGTTATGGTAGAGAAATACGTCGGAAGTAAGGACCTCTCCTTGGATAAGAAGCAAATATTGGCAAAAAATATCGTGAGTCCAAATAGGATAGAAATAAGGGTAATTCATAGACGAGAAAAGAACGGGTTAATACCTGCCTTACTTGAGGGCGTCAGACAGTCAACAGGTAGAAATATTATGATAATGGATGCAGACCTATCTCATCCTCCGGATGTCATTCCTCGTATTATCACTGAATTGAACAATAATCCTGGCTCCATAATTGTTGCTTCTCGCTATGTCGATGGTGGGAGGGTAGTGGGCTGGCCAGTTAAGAGACGATTGCTAAGTACTGGGGCCTCTAAATTAGCAAGACATGGGTTAGATGTTCGTGATGTAAAAGATCCAATGTCCGGATTCTTTGCTTTACCACGGGAGCTAATTGAAGATATTTCTATAGATACAAAGGGTTACAAAATACTACTTGAAATCTTAGTTAAGAATAAGGGTGTTCCTGTGAAAGAGATTCCTTATACTTTCACGGATAGAATGTCTGGAAAAAGCAAGATGGACAAGAATGTAATATTGAATTACGCAGCTGCTGTATGGCAATTATATGTTTACGGTAAAAATGCCAAGAACAGAACAAAGAACAGAGAACTCGAACGACGATCAGTCGTATTCTTGTCAAAGATCGGTAGGTATTATACAGTCGGCATAGCTGGATTAGTAATTAACTACGTTGTTTCATTCCTTCTGGCGAATGATGTTGCAAATTCATTAAGATTACTTTCCAATATATGGTATATCGAAGCATCTATGATAGGGATAGGGATTTCAACTGCCTTCAATTTCTTCTTTAACAAGTATTGGACCTTTGAAGATCGAGAATTCTCTGCCGGATCTACTGCCAGACAATTTCTGTCGTTTCTTGGAATAAGTGCGTTAGGTGCATTGATCCAGATAATGTTGCTTTATATCCTAGTAGAGAACGGATCGCCCTATCGTCTTGCCCTAGTATTAGCTATTTCTGTTGCATCTATGTCAAACTTCGTACTTTACAAGAAAATAACTTTCAGAGAGCGGGTTCTGGCATAGAAATCAACATATATGATATCCTGGCGCAATCAGAACCCCATACAATCCGATCGAACAAGATTCTATTGACATTGCCCTAGCTCCAAACCATAAAGCAGACTGCCTAATCTCAAAATAGTCTTATGAATTTGACGGCGTAAACAATAGTTAAGGCGATTGCAATAGCCAACATGGGTTTCCAAGGGGTAGCGCCTAACCTCGGTGACCTTAGTTTAATCTGATGGTTATCAATAATGTTTGTGATATATGCTCTTACTCTTGCATTCCATATTCTATACTCTATCTTGTGCTTCTTCAGGATGGATTCAATCTCATAAATGACCGGAGAGCGAACTGAGCGAATATGCTGTATGTATTTGCGAGATATTTCAACTTCTGCATGAATTCCTATCATGCCTTTTTGCAAGTTAAGCAAACGTAAGTGTAGCTCCCATGGGCTCTTCACCATTTTAGAAAAACCATTACCGATTTGGTAGGGTTTCTTATTTTCGAGCTTAACCTTCCGGAATCCTTCCTCGATTAACGCCCTAATCAATTCCTCCTTTCGCTTAACCTTTACTGCCAAACTGAGGTGATCAAGTAAAATATCCTCGTGATGAATAAAATCCTGTATACCCTTCACTATATTTATTCTTCGAGGATAGGTAGTCAAGAATTCGGACATGTAATGCGACTAAAAATTTTTCCATAAACACATATTAAAACTCTGTGATTGGAATCTGAGGTCCAATGAGAGAAAATTTGTATTGTATTTCTAGGCGAATTTTTGCTAGAATTCGAGCAGAACGGTTAAATTCGAATTGACTTGACTGCAATTCATGCCATAGATGGTTGTTATCAACAGGAAGAATGTTTCAGAAGATGAGGCTGATCATATCCAAAGTATATATCATTCCGTACGCCTATTGTCAAATCACGGTAAGTAAGCTTTCTTCCAGTAAATTTCACTTTCGCACCTCTAATGACCACTATGGGAATTGATTCATTTCTTTCTCCCATCATGAAGACACCAATTGTCGCTAGATCATCGGCTACTGCCTTCATAGTCACTTGCAGTTTTTTGCCAAAAAGGTCTGGCAGTCCGCGAAGATCTTCAACTGGCTCTAGTCCAGAGACACCAATTGCAATACCTGTGGTGCCAATTCTAGTTGGCATTAGACGACTATCGGAAATAATTACTCCAAGTCTTAAGCCTAATAAGGATTTAAATTTAGAGCGCAGTCGGCTAGCAGTTTTGAAGGAATCTTTAGGATACAAGATTACATGTCCTGATGGTGCATTCGATTTGTCTATACCGGCATTTGGTGCAATCATGCTATCTTTAATGGTCAGTAGGAAGCCAGGAATACCTCTGAGAACAACGTCAGCTTCTTTTAAGACTATAGCCGCGATCCGTTGATCCATTTTAAATCTATCTGCCAACCCACGAGATCTATTTGTAGGTTTTACTTCAGAAAGGCGGATTGTTGATCCCTCGGATATAGATACAAACTTGCTTGAAATTACAAGTATGTCATTGTTTAAGAATTTGAAGCCCGAATTGCTTATCTCGTTGAATAGATCAAATTTTCGATTTTTTCTTTCAACCTTAATTGGGAATACTTGCAGCACAAAGAAATTACATGTATTGCAATCATAATATCTGTATTGCATGATTGAAAGGTTTTAATGCTCCATTCAAGTCACAAATTCTATAAAGTGAAAAATTGCTTTGGGTATGACTATAACTGAAAAAATAATTGCTCGCGCCTCATCAAGATCGAGGGTTGTACCTGGGGACGTATTGTTTGTGAATGTAGACAAGGTAATGATGCATGACGTTTCTGGCCCAGGAGTCATCAAGGTTTTCGAAGAGTGGGCCAAGAAAGGAGTAGAATTCAAAAAGATATGGAATCCGGATAAAGTTTGGGTTACAGAGGATCACTTCGTTCCTGCTTCAGACAAAGTTTCTGCAAATAATATAATGAAACTATCAAATTGGACAAAAAAATATGGGATCAAGCGTCACTACAAATATGGACTCGGCCAATATGGAATTTGCCATACTCTATCTCATGAGGATGCAATAGTGCTCCCTGGAGAAGTTTATCTTGGAGGCGACTCTCACACTAATACTACTGGCGCATTAGGAGCACTTGCAATTGGCCTAGGACATACAGACATAGCATATGCCCTGATGAATGGTCAAATTTGGTTAAAGGTTCCTGAAACACTATTGTTCAAGTTGGAAGGTGAGAAACCAGAACATCTGATGGCCAAGGATATTATCCTTACAATCATAGGTGAAATAGGGACAGATGGGGCTAATTACAAGACTATGCAATTTGCTGGTGAAACTATAAAGCACTTGACTATGGACGAACGATTGACTTTGACGAATATGACAACTGAAGCCGGTGCAAAGAACGGAATAATTGAGCCTGACGAAGTTACTGAGTCCTATTTGCAGGAACGGACTGATGCTGCGTATTCGCCAATCAAAGCAGATGCAGACGCTAATTACTCAACTCAAATTACCTACGAAATTGATCGACTGGAGCCTACGGTAGCAAAACCATACTCTCCTGGGAATATCTCCATAGTGAGAGAGTTGCAATCAACTGAAGTTGACAAGGCCTATATTGGTTCGTGTACCGGGGCAAAATTAGATGACTTAAGAGCTGCTGCTAAAATTATGAAAGGTAAAAAGGTAAAGGTTAGAACTGAAGTACTGCCAGCAGCTCAGTCAATTTTCATGAAGGCAATGAAGGAAGGTCTTATTGATATATTCCTGGAATCAGGAGCTGTAGTAGGGCCACCAACCTGTGGTGCATGTTGTGGTGCGCATATGGGTGTCTTGGCTAAGAATGAAGTATGTGTAAGTACTACTAATAGGAACTTCCCTGGACGCATGGGTGATGTGGAATCGCAAACATATTTAGCCTCACCTTTAGTTGTAGCCGCATCGGCTGTTACCGGAAAAATAATAGATCCAAGGGATATTTAGAAATGGCCACAATTAAAGGAGTAGTCCACAAGTATGACAAGGACAATATAGATACAGACGTAATACTGCCTGGTCCATATCTAAAGGTTCACGATCATGCCGAGCTGGCGAAGCATGCTATGGAAGGAATTGACCCCAATTTTGCGAATAAAATCTCACAAGGAGATTTTCTATTAACAGGAGCGAACTTCGGTTGTGGATCAAGTCGAGAACATGCGCCCATTGCACTCTCCTCTGCAGGAATTAGAGCCGTTTTGGCACCATCTTTTGCACGCATTTTCTATCGAAATGCTGTTGACGGGGGTTATTTATTACCTATTGAAATCGATCGTGCTACCGTAAGCGAGCTATCTGACGGTCAAATGCTAGCCCTTGATATAGAGGAAAACATCATTACTAACATTCAAACTGGAAAATCATATTCTATGAAACCCTTTCCCACACTGATCAAGAAGATTATAGAATGTGGCGGGATCCTCCACTACAAACCATAAGCAATGAGTAGAAGAAAGGGATCTATCCGGGAGATCATAAGTAAGGCACTTTTCTACGATGATCCTTCCCTTTATAGCGTGTATTACCGAGACTTCGAAAAAGTAGTTCAAGTTACTCTAAAGGACTTTCTTGAATCCTCAAATTACTTGGAAACAATTCCTGTCACTAGGATAATTGAAATACGAAAGGCCAGTCAAGTATTATATAGAAAAATCGGATATCAGGGAAAGATGTCATTTGAAAATCCACTACAAAGTTAGATAGCTTACTAAGATCTTCAGTAATCTATCTTTAGAAATGATTAGACAAATGTGAAAACGATCTGAAGGTGGTCCAGACACACATTTTTTAAGTTAGGTGTGATTCAGAACATGCAAACTACCTTTACCAACATTAAATATTGGTAAAACTAGATTAGCGTTTATTGTTTCTATAAAAATTATTTTTACTATGGTTCAGGAAATATTTTTTGAATTTCAAGAACAAGATATTCAAATGAAGCTGTTAAAACGAAGGAAAAACTCATGTGGGTAGTAATGAGTCGCATACTGCAGATCAACAAAAAATTTCCTATTTCAGTTGATGCTGGAGTCAATCCTACGTATTTGCCACTCGAATCATGAGGTCAAGATTCCTAGTCAGTTAGGATTGTGCCTCCAGATACCAACCCTCAGGCAAAAACTGCTCTGTAAATTTTCTGTCACCCGTATGTGTAGCATAACGCCAAATATTGGTATTTTTCCCAGGGCTAATGTAATCCCTTATCTTTTGCAATGCTAGCAACTCGCTATCCATCAATTTCGGAGAGCATACGGCTCCATACTTGCATGAAAAAGCACATCTGGAGTCTAGTGTCAGGGTCCTTTTCGACTCTCCTAAGACAGGATAAGCTTGGCACGCCAATGGGCGGGATTTGTATATACTGCACAAATACCCACCATGCGGCGACTTAGATTTTGATTTAAGATCAAGAAATGGACAATAATCACCGTCACTATGTCTACCCATAAGTTGAAACGCTATGATTTTCTCAGGTCGCTTTTTCATTTCAACACTACTAATTCCTAGCCTTGGAAGGATCTTAATTCTAATTTTAAGTGTACTTGCCATCCTTTCAATTAATCCTCTCTCATGTGGAAGCAGTAGTACACCAATCTTTCCATACTTAATGGATGGAAAATATTGCCTATTCATGCAACAATCTGAACAACCCTCAATGCAACCAAAAATATGATCACTAGGCAGAGTTCTTTACCTTACCTATGGCCTTATATGCAGTACCATCCACTGGAATATCTTCATAATGCAAAAATTCTACTCCATACGCATACTTAATCTTTTTCAGCAATCTGAGATCATATGATACGTCCTCATTTTTTTTAGCTCTTGAGCTGGTACTGTAAATTGCAAATCGAATTATTACCTTAAGCTCATATCGATTCTTAAATTTCAAATAGTTATTACTAATGGGAACACATTTGATAAAACCAATATCTTCCTTTAGTAATATGCTTGAACCTTCTTGAAACAATATGAACCAATAATTTCCACCATCTTCAATGAACATTAGTTTTACTTGATCATCAGCCCAACCATCAATTGACCTATTCCATAATTTTACTGCTACAGAACGATCACTAAAGAGGAGTAACACATTCATGTAGACATCATGATACCTATATCCTACCCCAAGGAATTCAGAATACCACAATTTGGGACTTTTATTCATAATATATTGACTAATTCCTTCAATTTAAGGTCTCGAAATATAACCTTTGGGAACTAAAACATGATAAGGTGGCTCACTTTCATTATTTTGTAAGCGTTTATTTCGCTGGCGCCAAGAAGTAAAGGAATAACTGAGTCCATAAGTGCTACTATGTCTTTGAATCACTAGTCTATTAGTCTTATTTTGAACTTAAACCAGTAATTCATTTTATTCTTTCCATTCTACAAATATTGGCGTGAAGTGCAACACATAATCTTTCCAGATTGCAAATTGAAAACTTTGACGTGATTTAGTCTGATTTTTCAACTGCTTCAATGTGACATTGGTGACCCCGGTGTTCTTTATCGAGCTCTTGAGCCTCTTCATTGGATATTGGAAATTGCCCTGTATTCAAATATTCTTCTCCAGTTTTTTCAAGAATGACTTTTTTACAGTCGTCGCAAAAAAGCTGCTGAATTATGATGCCCATTTTCTTCGCCTACCATTACTTTTCGTATATAAAACTATATTTAAACGATTTAGTATCAGATATTTCTCAAAAGCTGAGCTTTAGTCTTTTTTGCTTTGCGCGGTAGAGTGAAAAAGTGATCATTGTGAGGATTGCTGCAGCGCTTACAGTTACAATGTCAGAGAATGCATTATTTTCATAGTATACCTTACAATCGATTTCTCCGCTAACGCAACCTAAACTGAAAAATGAAATATTCCAAACGGAATGGGCGACAATCGCAAACCACCCTTTACCACTGATCCAAGTTCTGAAACTCAAGAATATCGAAGGCAACACAAACAACCAATTTGAATATGCTAAACTATCGAGCTGAACTGTTGGTCCTAGTAAATGCCACATTGCCCATAGTATACCGCCAGCCATAACGATTAAATGGCTACCAGTCGCATAAAGTGGGATTCCAAAAAACAAAGTCTCTTCAATAGGACCAGCAAAAATTACAGAGATGACAGTAATAGGTTTCAACGGTTCCTTATAATCAGTTATAATCGATTGTACAACAATTGACCCAGCTACTAATAATGCGATTCCTATAGCGTGGTAGAATAACACCATTACGATTAGATATGGTACTGAAGTTCTCAGGTACTTTCCTGTCCAACGTCTGGGGTTGATATCTCTGATTAAATCAGCTACAAAAGGATGCAAGTGTCAATCCCATTATCAAATTGTCCTAGACAAAAACGTACCGTTCAAAACTGTGCTTGCAGGCTGGAATTAACTTTGTTAGCTTCATGCAAATTAACTTTAAAGTACCTGACTCGGCGAAATTAACTTATTCCCTAGTTGAATTGATAACTTGCAATTGCTCTTCGAAATTTGGAACGGAAATAACCGGTAGTGAGCATGTATAGTTCTTACAGATATAAGCCACCTGCGACACATCGCCATCTTTCTGATTGAGATTTTTTCCCTTAAAAAATGAATACTTCTTGAGCTCCTCAAAATCGAGGCCCTCCTCGATTATTGCAGCTATGGAATTTGGGATAAATTGCCTTGACATCCACCTTACCATGTCGACACTTTGGGAGGAAGCTGAATTAGATTTTCTTTTAATTATACTAATTTCAATTGGGGTCCTAATTTCAAGATAAATTGCGCATAATAATTGTGCAAACCCAAAAGGATTCTCACTTGCTGCTTTAGATCCTAGTTTCATCAGTCTAGTAGCTTTGGTTAAGAAATCTTGTTCCTGTGTATAGTAATATAGTCTCAAAAGATTTGAGGCAGCTATAGAGTTACCACTTGGTATGGCTAGGTCATAATGATTTTTAGTTCTGAGGATGAGTTTTTCTTGATCGTCCGAGGTAAAGAAAAAATCCCCTCTAATAGGATCCCAGAAATGATCTATCGTCGAGTACATATAGTCTAGTGCTCTCTTCAGATAAAGAGGTTTAGAATCGACTGCAAACAGGTCAAGAATGGCTTTCACATAGAAAGTGTAATCATCCAAATAACCGCTTACCTTAGAATTTCCATTTTTATAAACCCTTTTTAGTCTATTCTGACTATCGGTCAAATTGCTTTCTAAGAACTGGAAAGCTTGATTTGCAGTTTCTAGATATGTGCTATTCCCAGTTACTTTATAGCCGTCTATAAATCCTGATATCATAAGCCCATTCCAAGAGGTTAAAATCTTATCATCTCTTCCTGGCTTCGTTCGATTTGATCTAATCAAGTACAATTTCTTTAATGATTCATGTATTTTCGACGCGAGAACATCTTCTGCGAATCCATATTTTCTGCTCAGTAAACTGATTGAGCTTTGAATGTTAAATATGTTTTTTCCTTCAAAGTTACCGCCCTGAGAAACTCCAAAGTATTTACAAAAGGGTTCGAGTATGTCTGGGTCCAGTATTTCTTGGATTTCAGTGAATGACCAGATATAGAACCTGCCCTCTTCTCCTTCCGAGTCAGCATCCTGAGAGGAGTAGAAACCCCCATAGCTTGAGCTCATCTCGTTTGATACGTACTGAAGAATTCCATTTACAGTGTTCAGGTATCTTGAATCTTGTGTTACTTGAAATAATTCCGAGTAAACACTTGCAAGCTGCGCGTTATCGTATAACATTTTTTCAAAATGAGGTATCAACCATTTTTGATCTGTAGAATATCTAGCAAATCCCCCACCTACGTGATCGTAAATTCCGCCTTCGGACATCCTATTAGCCGTAAGAACTACAAAGTCCCTGAACTTACCGATCCCAGACAAATCAAAAGCTCTTAATAAGAACAGTAAATTCGATGGATTGGGAAACTTTGGAGCTTGTCCAAAACCGCCATACATATAATCACCCATTTGGAGAAGCGCCACCGCTGCCTCGTCTATTATTGTCCTTTCGAGCTTTTCTGATTCTTTATGAATTATATCTATAGAGCTATCTTTCAATGCTCGCATAAATTCCTCAGTTGATGACAGTATTTGATCACGTTTTGTGTTGTATGCTTCAGCAAGACTAGTTAATATCGTGGCAAAGCCAGGTAGACCGTGTCTGCTGGCTGCAGGAAAGTAAGTCCCGACGTAGAATGGCTTTTGAGAAGGAGTCAGAAAGACTGAAAGAGGCCACCCGCCTGTCCCTGATGTCAGTTGACAAGCTCTTTGGTAAATATCATCAATATCTGGTCTCTCCTCTCTATCAAGCTTGATATTCACGTAATTTTCATTCATAATTTTTGCAATTTGTTCGTTTTCAAATGACTCGTGAGCCATCACATGGCACCAATGACAGGAACTGTAACCGATACTGAGAAATATCGGCTTATCTTCTCTACGCGCACGCTCTAATGCCTCGTCTGACCATGGATACCAATCGACCGGGTTGTATGCGTGCTGTAGTAAGTAAGGGCTACTTTCATGAACTAAGCGGTTTGATTTTCGATCCGAATTTTCGTCCAAAGTTGAGTGTTTAGTTCTGATTGAAATGGATATTTAGATTATTGCATACATGGCACTAAAATTTTCCCAACCCTTGCGATATCTCTAATGTCCATTGTGTCCATTACGTTCCTTTGAAATCAAAAATTTCAAATTAACCGATAAATTACCTTACATATTATTTGAAAGTAAGAGTCTACAATCTACAATTAATTGCAACTTGAGGTGCATCATCTTCATATAATTAAGAAACCCTTGCTATTATGACTCATTGTGGTAATTCATTTAGAAAAGAAGGGAATCCGAATATTTGCTATCGCTGAAAGCTTTGTACAGTCAGATCTACGATCAATTTTGGCAGGAGTAGTCATAAGGCGAGATTTGACGATAGACGGATTAATTTTTGATTCGGTGACAATAAAGGGTACTGATAGTACTCAGATAATATTATCCATGTATCGAAATATCAACAGAAATGATATAAATTGTATTCTCCTAGGTGGTACGATAATTAGTATTCTTAACATTATAGATGGGCACAAATTACAAAATCTATTGCGAGTACCTGTTATTGCAGTTTCAACTGTTGAGGGGAAAGGATTGAACAAACACAATTTGCTGAGATTTGAAAATGGAGATTCTAGAGTACAATTATATGAAGCCTTGCCGGAACGAGCAGAGCTTAAACTTTGGACAGGCAAGGCAGTTCATGTTAGGAACTGGGGAATAACTGAAAGTGAAGTATTGTCATTGCTAAATGATATTACACTTCAAGGTTCAAGACCAGAGCCAATAAGAATTGCTAATTTGGCTGCTCGTGCTTACAGAATAAGTTGTAAGCCAACATCTAATTTATGACAGAGTATTAAGTCCTCATTCTGTCTGCCTGATTATTTCGTTCATCTCAAGCCGTGTGGTTTCGCATTTAGTTAGTTGCATTTTCTAATTTAATTTCGTCTTCTTTTGATGAAGCTCCCGATCGTGATCTCGGGATGTAACGCATATAGGCATCGTAATAGGTTTCGTTCCCATGACCTGTTGAAGTGTTGATAAAAAAAATATCTATAATCGCTCGAGTCTCTTTCTCGATAAAGTGATTCACGTCCTGTTCTAAACCATGAGGATCAATTGATCTCAGAAACTTTACTTTTTCTTTTACCATTGGCGGATATGCTATATGTCTTAGACGTAATATACTTTATTAATAGGATAAAAGGGTTCAAGGATTGTCGGCCATTGGGTTCAAGATTGCCAGCTAATAGTTCGTATCATATTATTTACTACTTTATTTAGTATCTCTCTGCAACTATCTTCGAAAAATCAAGATTCAAGTTAGCAAATATTACTTGAGCTGCGTTTCTGCCCGGAGCCATAGATACCCCAGGCCCAGGGTGAGATCCAGAACCACAAAGATAGATATTTGGAATCGAATTAACTTTATAACCAGCCAGCTCAGGTATCGGCCGCATTGAATATTTCTGATATGGGACCAATGCTCCGCACGCAAGAGTGCCCCGTACTGAAGTTGAAGGTCGTGTTTCAAAATCAATGGGAGAAAATACAACTTTCTTGATCATTATCTTCTTCAAATTGGGCATGTACTTTTGAGTTATCATATTGATTAAATAATCCGCATAGTGTTCTTTGATATATTCACTCCAGTCCTGACTGTTCGATCTTGTCTTCCTAGATGGTGAATTTCGCATCATTATCCTGCCACTAACACCGTCAGACTCGAATTCTTTAATCTTGTACGGTACATTTAAAATGAGAAACTTGATCAGGTGCTTACCTTGTGGAACTCTACTTGGGTCACAGGCAGAGTCATTACTCATTATCGCTAGCGGATCTGAAGGCAAGATTCGAGATCTGCATTGATAGTATGTCTTTGCAAAGCTGTCAATGGTATTTCCAGAAAGATGGATCTGTGATGAATCAGATACTTTAGCGCCGGCATAATATTCAGGCGCGTCATTCAAGGCCAAGTAAATTGCCATTATTGCATCACCCCATTCGATTTTTTTGACCTTCTCAATTATCGGTTTTTCCAGGTAATCTTCTCCTATATGCTTGAGAATTAATGTGGAAGGGTCGGTGCTTGAAGCTACAAGTTTCTTTGCTGCTATTTCCTTTCCGTTATCAAGTTTCACCCCGTGGCCCTTGAATTCTTCATTATTATTTTTTCAACACCCAAATTCGTAATTACTTGGCCCCCTTTTGATTCAAGGTACTTTGCTAAAGAATTAGGTAGATTTCCAAATCCTCCTCGGACAACATTGTTTCCACAATCCTGCATCACGCTTGCAAAAAGATATGATAATTCACCTCCTCCTGCATCATCTGGGGAGAGTCCAACGAATGATGCAAAAGTTCCGAACATTACCTTCACTTCCTCTGTTTCGAACCACTCATCACACCAAGAGCGCATAGATTGTAATGCGATCCGATATTCAGTAAAACTTTCGATGATTCCTTCTGTTTCATTTCCCTGATTGTATGCGGAAGGATTAGAAGAAGTAGGAGGAGAATTAATTGAAGATACTATGCTGTCCCTCTGGGCTTTGTATTTGTCAAATAGCTTATTCCAGACTTTTGCATCTTTCTTGGAATACTTTTGAATACTCTTTAGAGTCTTTGAGATATCCCTGTACATGGCAATGTATCCTAAACCAGTATCTTTTGGAAAAATATGCGAATATGAAATCTCAGGACGTATAAGTTCAAAACCCCAATTTTCTAGATTCAATTCTTTTGGAACAGGGGATAAGTTGGCAAGCTGATATCCAAACGCATGCACATCTGATTTGAATCCTGGCAATGTTACCTCTTCTGTAATTGTCATCCCGCCTATAGAATGGTACTGTTCAATTACTACGACTTTGAGTCCTGCTTTTGCAAGATAGCATGCACAAGTCAGACCATTATGTCCAGCTCCAATAACTATGGCATCATATTCTGAAGTAGACAATTTGCATTTGAAGTTACACGACCCTACAGATATTTATTATGAATTCAGAAATTCAATCCCAGTGCGCAGTTTGTAATAAGGCGGTGATCTCTAGGTTACAATGATAACCAGATTTTGATTCCCATCTAGATGTTTTCGGAAGATTTTGTTGCATCATGGGTCGAGATATATCATCAATGATCATCATGAAAACAAATTAATGCACAAAATTCAGAATAGTTTGCACTTCAGTAATAATAAAAATGCCATCCAAAAACGACCGTGGTAAATTCATGTGGGGCGTAGCGACCTCGTCCTATCAAACAGAGGGAGGAATCAATAATAATGATTGGCACTATTTCACTACGTCAAATTCTATCAAGAAAAGAATATCCACATTAACGAGGCAGTCAATTTTTTACAAGAATATCAGACATCTGCAACTACAACCGGCTGGAGATGCGGTAAGATTTTGGGATAGCAAGTACTATCTAAAAGATTTTGATAATGCTAAAAGTTTAGGTCTAAATTCTTTTAGAATAGGCTTAGAATGGGCAAGAATAGAACCTGAAAGAGATCAATGGGATCAGAATGCCATTGATAGTTACCGAAAAATGCTAATGTCTATGCGAGATAAAGGTCTAGAGCCAATAGTGACACTCAATCATTTGACATTGCCACTATGGGTGCTAACACCTCCAATTCAATTCAAGAAACGGATTTATCAATATTTAATGCCCAATCCGATAAGACAGTTGCCACTGGACAACCCCCCATCTTCCGACCCATTTTGGAGATCACTGAGAGGTTGGGAAAATGAAGAAACTGTTCGAGAATTTGTCAAGTTCGTAGAGATAGTTGTTTCTGAGTTTAAGGATCTAGTTGATTATTGGATAACTATTAGTGAACCTGTTGCATCAGTCATAGGTGGAGGATACCTTGCAGGGATATCTCCACCTGGATTCTTTCTTGATGGCAAAAGAACCAGATCTGTACTACACAATTTGATAGAAGCGCATGTTCAAGCCTATGACAAAATATCAGAGTTGGATGATACAGACGCTAATAATGATGAAAGTCCCAAAAATGTAGGCTTCAGCCACCTAATGATGATAGTTCAACCGCCGTTTAACTCCCGTGACTCGGTAGATGTTGAAGCTGCTAAAAACTTTTCATATTTCATAAATAATTATTTTCTCAATGCTGTTATGAATGGAGAAGAAGATGTGAATTATCTGAATACTCTAGAAAGATATAACAAAGATAGCAGGAACTTCCGCATTAACAGTAGGTGGAAACAAAAGACAGATTTCATTGGACTTAACTACTATCGCCTTCTACGTGTGCGCAAAAGTCAGATGGTAAGAATTTCAAATGCAAAATTCATCGGCGGTGCGCCTTTAAGTGATTTAAGCTTAAGTAATGATTTTGTTGGGAGACTAAATGATCTTGGTTGGGAAATTTATCCACAGGGACTATACGAAATAATCAGATCTTTAAGAGAATGGAATAAACCTATATTCATCACAG
>Ga0114129_10008496_pt1 | contig 14635 bp, 11 predicted proteins | sample RhiMetdeltSRZDD1_FD_80071 | JGI IMG/M metagenome (GOLD analysis project Ga0114129, IMG submission 80071) | Populus rhizosphere microbial communities from Tennessee, USA - Rhizosphere MetaG P. deltoides SRZDD1 (version 2) (version 2) | ecosystem: Host-associated > Plants > Roots > Rhizosphere >... | reverse complement strand
TACCAGATCACGCGCGGCACGATCGACTTCAACAACCCGACGCGCATTGAGCCGTTCTTCGACGTCGAGACCGAGACCCAGGTTCGCGTGCCGAGCCAGACCTACCGCGTGACGGTCCGCGTCACCGGCACGATGGCGCGGTTCACGCCGGTCTTCAGCTCCGATCCACCCCTGACCGACGTGCAGGTGCTCAGCCTGTTGTTCACCGACGTGGCGCCGGGACGCGACGTCGAGTTCAGCCAGTACGGCACCGTGACGCCGCAGGAACAGCTCCTGCGCGAGCGCGCCGCGCGGGCGCTCACCGGTGCGCTGACGACCGAGATCGGGCGCGTCGCCGAGCAGACGTTCGGCCTCGACACGTTCCAGCTGACGCCGTCGCTGGTGACACCGAACGCCAACTCGTCGCGTCTCGATCCCGCGGCCAGGCTCACCATCGGGAAGCGGATCTCCGATCGCGTCTACCTCACCTACTCGCGCAGCCTCTCCTCCACGACGAGCGATCAGATCATCCTGCTGGAGTACGATCAGACCAACCGCTTCTCGTGGATCCTCTCTCGCAACGAAGACCGCACGTACGCGCTCGATGTGCGCGTCAGACATGTCTTTTGATGACGTGTAATGCAAAATTCAAAATGCAACATGCAAACGCCGCGTGGTGGCGAATCACGTTGTGTTTGCATGTTGCATTTTGCATTTTGAATTGCAGCGCGCCAGCGTCCGCGCAGACTCCGCTTCCGACGATCAGCGAAGTGCGCGTCGAGCAGGAAGGGCAGGTCGTTTCCGACGCACTCGTGCTCAGCCTGATCGAGACCAGAGTCGGGGCGCCTCTGTCGATTGCCGGCGTTCGCGAGTCGATCACGCATCTCACGAGCCTGACGCGCTACGAGGATGTGCAGGTGTACCAGGAGCCCGCGGGCAACGGGGTTCGCCTCCGCTACGTGCTGTTCCCAATCCATGCCGTCGAGCGCGTGGAGTTCCGCGGCCCGATCGGCGTGGCCGAAGGCGATCTCCGGCGCGCCGTGACCGAGCGCTTCGGTGCGGCGCCGATTGCGTCGCGCGCGCCCGACGTGGTCCGGGCGCTGCATCTCGTCTACCGGGACCGCGGGTACCTGCAGCCGCGGATCACGCCCCTCATCGAGGTCACGCACAATCCGGATCGCGCGTCGATGGTGTTCGACATCGATTCCGGTCCACGCGCATTGATCCAGCGCATCGAGGTCGATGCCGAGTCCGACGATCGCGCCGTGTTCACGAGCGCGCGACTCCGCGTCGGGCAGCCGTACGACGCCGCCGTGGTCCTGGAGCAACTGCAAAAATACGAGACGACGCTGCGTGGGCAGGGATTTTACGAAGCGCGCACGACCTCCAGCGTCGACTTTGCCGATAACGGCGCGGTGTTGCGCATTTCCGTCGACCGCGGCCCTCACGTGTCGGTGGCCTTTTCCGGCGATCCCATGCCCGAAGCCGACCGGGATCGGCTCGTGCCGATCCGCGCCGAAGGATCCGCTGACGAGGATCTGCTCGAGGATTCGAGCCGCGCCATCGAGGAGTACATGCACGAGCGCGGCTATCGCGACGCGATGGCTCCGTATGTGCGCGACGAAACGCCGGAGGAGTTGACGATCCGCTTCACGATCACCCGCGGTCCCCGGTATCTCGTTGACGACGTGTCGATCACGGGGAATATGGCGATACCGACGGCCGACCTTGCGCCGATCGTGCGGCTGAAGAGTGGCGATCTGTTCGTACAGGCAATGCTCGACGGCGCCGTCGCCGAAATCCGGACCACGTACCGGGGTCGTGGCTTCACCAAAGCGATGGTCATGCCCGGGGTCGCTGTGCTGCCACCGAGGACCGGCGCCGGGGCGAATGACGATCGCCGGGTTCAGGTCAGTATCGACGTCACCGAAGGTCCCCGCACGCTGGTCGGCACGGTGGATATCACCGGCAACATGGTGCTCAGCGGCGATCAGCTCCGGACGATGCTGACCGTCGTACCGGGCCGCGCGTACGCCGAAGTCGAGGTGGCCTCCGATCGCGACCGCATCGATCTCGAGTACCGCAACCTGGGCTACGAGAACATCGTGGTCGAGCCGCGCGTGATGCTCGCGGACGGCGACACCCGCGCGAACATCACGTTTACGGTCCGTGAAGGGCCGCAGGTCCTCGTCGACCACGTGATCATCGTCGGGAATCGCCGCACCAGCGCTTCGACGATCCAGCGCGAGCTCACGCTGAAGCCCGGCCAGCCGCTCGGCTACTCGGCGCGCATCGAGAGCCAGCAGCGGCTCAGCGCACTTGGCCTCTTCCGACGTGTCAGTATCACTGAGCTGCAGCACGAATCGGAGCCGCGGCGCGACGTGCTCGTGCAGGTCGAAGAGGCGCCGCCGACGACCATCTCGTACGGCGGCGGCCTCGAGGGTGGCACGCGGCTGCGGCCGACCGGCCCGGGCGGTCAGGCGGAGGAGCACTTCGAGCTCGCGCCGCGCGGCTCCTTCGAGATCGGCCGGAACAACCTGTGGGGCAAGAACCGATCGGTTGATCTGTTCACGCGCGCGAGCTTGAAGTCGCGCGACATCGTGGTCACCGATACCGGCGTGCGTCTTGCGACGCCGGCCGCGGGGAGCGGCTATGGATTCAACGAGTACCGCGTCCTCGGCACCTATCGCGAGCCGAAGGTGTTCAACACGCGGGCGGACCTGCTGCTGACGGGGATCCTGGACCAGGCGATTCGATCGACCTTCAACTTCCGGACGCGCGAAGTTCGCGCGGAGGCGGGGTGGCGTCTGGCGCGGTGGTACAGCATGTCGGGACGCTACTCGTTCCAGCACACGAAGCTCTTCGACCAGGTGTTCACGCCCGACGACAATCCGGTGCTCATCGACCGAATCTTTCCGCAGGTGCGCATCTCGAAGTTCTCGCACTCGATGATCCGCGACACGCGCGACGATCTCCTCGATCCGGCCCGCGGGACGTTCTTTGCGTTGACCAACGACGTGGCCGCGCGCGCAATCGGCTCGGAGGTCGGGTTCGCGAAGACGTTCGTGCAGCTGTTCGACTACTACCGGCTGCCGGTCGCGCGCCGCATCGTTCTCGCGACGGCGGTGCGGATCGGCGCAGCGCGCGGTTTCTCCCGCACCGTGCCGCAGGTCGCCAACCCGGACGGCTCCGTCACGCCCGGCACGGTGGAGGACCTCCCGGCGAGCGAGCGCTTTTTCGCCGGCGGCGACACGACGGTTCGAGGCTTTTCGCTCGATCGGCTCGGCACGGTGGAGACAATCAGCAAGTCAGGATTCCCGACCGGTGGCAATGGCGAGGTCGTGCTGAATGCCGAGCTGCGGGTCACGGCGGCGAAAGGATTCGCGGGAGTGATGTTCCTCGATGCCGGCAACATCTTTCTGCACGCGAGCGATCTGAGCTTTACCGATGTGAGACCCGCGGCCGGCTTCGGGGTGCACTACCGGTCACCCGTCGGCCCGATTCGCGTCGAGCTCGGGTTCAATCTCAGTCCGCGCGAGCTCGTGCCAGGCGTCCTGGAGCGAAAGACCGTACTGCATATTTCATTGGGCCAGGCGTTCTGATGGAAACCCGTAATGCAAAATGCAAAATGCAAAATTCAATTAGTGCACTTGGGGCAAGCGCTCGGATCATGCTTTGTTTGCATTTTGCATTTTGCATTTTGCATTTCAGCGTCGCCATCGCGTCAGCGCAGCAGTTGCTCGATCGCGTCGTCGCTCGTGTCGAGGGGTACGCGATCACGCTGACCGACGTGCAGGCGGCGCTGGGACTTGGAGTGACCCAGGTGCCTCCCGGCGCCGATCCGATCGAAACCGGCACCCAGCAGATGATCGATCGTCAGCTGCTGCTGGCGGAGGTCCAGCGGTTTCCCCCACCGGAGCCGAGTGCCGCCGCCGTCGATCGCGAAGTCACGCAGCTCAACATGCGCGCTGGCGCCGGGCTGGGGGGCCTGATGCAGTCGACTGGACTCACCGATGGACGGATCCGCGAGATCGCGCGGGACAATCTGCGGATCCTCGACTATCTCGATCAGCGCTTCGGCACGACGGTGCAGGTCAGCGATGAAGAAGTGGCGCGGTACTACCGCGAGCACGAGTCGGAGTTCAGGCGCGGGGGAGACCTCATACCGTTCGACGAAGCCGAGCCCGTGGCGCGGCGGCGCGCGGGGGGGGAGCGTCTCCGCGCCACCATCGATCAGTGGCTGCGCGACCTTCGTTCCCGCGCCGACATCGCGATCAACCCTTCGGTACGAACACAGTAGATCCGGTCGTTTTTCTCGACTCGAGATCGCGGTGCGCCTGCACGGCGTCCGTCAACCGGTACCGCTGGTTGACGTCGATCTTGACCTTCCCCGACTTCACGATGTCGAAGAGATCGTTCGCGGTCGTCATCAGGTGATGGCGTGACGTCGTGTAGGGGGGAAGCGACGGGCGCGTCACGAAGAGCGTTCCCTTCAGCTTCGCGAGATCGAACGGTGGCACGGCGCCCGACGCGTTCCCGAACGTCGCCATCATCCCGAAGGGCGAGAGACATTCGAGCGAGCCTTCGAACGTGTCCTTCCCGACACCGTCGTAGACGACCGGCACGCCCTTGCCGCCGGTAATTTCCTTCACGCGCGCGACGAAGTCTTCCTTCTTGTAGTTGATGCAGTGCGCGGCGCCGTGCGCCTTCGCCAGCGCGCACTTCTCATCCGAGCCCGCGGTGCCGATCATCGTCACGCCCAGCGCCTTGAGCCACTGGCAGGCGATGAGACCCACGCCGCCCGCGGCCGCGTGAAACAGGACGGTCTCGTCCGCGCTGACCTTGTAGGTCCGCTTGATCAGGTACTGCACCGTCATGCCCTTGAGCATCATCGCGGCGGCCTGCTCGAAGCTGATCCCCTCGGGGATCGTCACGACCCGCGCAAGCGGAACGTTCCGCACCTCGGCGTAGCTCCCGACCGGTTGAAGCGGCGTTCCACTCCCGTACGCGACGCGATCGCCCACCTTGAACTCCGTGACCCCGGGCCCGACGGCCTCGACGATGCCGGCGCCTTCGCTGCCGATGCCGCTCGGCAATGGGACCTTGTAGAGGCCGGTGCGGTGATACGTATCGATGTAGTTCAGGCCGATGGCCTCGTGCCGCATCTGGATCTCACCCGCGCCAGGCGGGGAGATCTCCGCGTCTTCCCACTTCATCACTTCGGGTGGTCCCTGTTCGTAGATGCGAATCGCTTTGGGCATGCTGTTCCTCGCTGCTTACTGTCCTACCATCGCAACGCGAAGTATTTCGAGTGAATTGAATCCCGCGTGACTGACCACCGGAGCGATGCTGCTGCGCCGCCGCAGGTACATGCTTGCCCAGACCGCGCCCAGTGTTCCCGTAGTGATGACCGCGTCCCACCCCTGCACGATGTGGCCGAGGCCGAATGCGACGCTGAGCACGAGCACGCCGACCGCTGCGCCACCCAGGTACTGGTCGAAGCGGTGGAGCATGAACGCGCGCTGCAGCTCCTCACGCACGCCCCCCGCAATAATCGCGACGAGGGAAAACATGACGGCTTGTCCTGGCGTGGCAGCCATCTGCTCGAGCGGATTGGTCCCCACGTTGTGCAGCGACGGCATGACCAGCCGCAGTGCGTTCAGCATGATGCCGACCATGACGAACACGAGGGGGACGGTCAGCAGACCCACGATCACTTCGCGCGCAACCGGGCGATCGCCGATCCACAGGCGAATGGCACTCTCGCCGTGCGCGCGCATCAGCAGCACCATGATGACCACCAGTACTACCGTGTCGACGAGTGACAGGACGAAAACGAAAGGCAGAGACAGCCGGCCGGACGCGTCGGCGGGTGCCCAGCCGGCCGCCCGCAGGAGAGCGCCGATTGCCAGTTGCGTCGGAACGCTCGAGCATAAAAGTATTTCCAGGATCGCGAGGACCCGGTCGCGCCCCTCGACGACTGCCGGGCGGCCCGGGCCGAACGAAGGCCGGACGTCGTCCTTGGTGGGAGTATCCGGCGTCAAGGGGTCGGGATCCGAATCGGACAAGCCCCACATTCTATCGTTGTGCTTCACCATGTAAATTCTACAGATGTGCTAGACCGTGTAAAAACGACAGGCTAGTATCGGTGCAGCCGTGGCGGGCTCCCCCCGCGATGCGGCTTACGAGGTTCAGATGGTTTCAACTACGTCGGGTGAGCGTGTCCTGATTGTTGAGGATGAGCCCACGACGCGCCTGGGACTCACCGAGCTGGTGCGAACCTGGGGATTTACAACCGAGGCTGCGGCGGACGGTGAAGAGGCGCTTCAGCGCATCACCGCGTTCCGTCCGTCCATCATCATCAGCGACCTCGTCATGCCGCGCATGGGCGGGCTCGAACTGCTTCGCGCGCTGAAAGATGAAGGCAGCTCGCTCACCATCGTCATTCTTACCGCGCAGGGGACGGTCGAGACCGCAGTCGAAGCGATCAAAGAAGGCGCCTACGACTACCTGACCAAGCCGATCGAGCCGCAGCGGCTGAAGATCCTGCTCGACAAGATTGTCGAGCGGCAGGACACGCTCCGCGAAGTGAAAGTTCTGCGCAAACAGCTGCGGGAGCACGGCAGCTTTGGCCGCATGATTGGCAACAGCACGCAGATGCGCAGGGTCTACCAGACGATCGAGCAGGCCGCGCCGACCGCCGCATCCGTCCTCATATGGGGGGAGTCGGGCACCGGCAAGGAGCTGGTGGCCCAGACCATCCACCAGCTCAGTCCACGGGCGCAGATGCCGTTTGTGCCGATCAACTGTGCCGCGATCCCCGAAACGCTCCTCGAGAGTGAGATTTTCGGCCACGAGAAGGGCGCGTTCACCGGCGCGTCCGACCGGCGCGAAGGCTGTTTCGAGCTCGCCGATCGGGGCACGCTTTTTCTCGACGAAATTGCGGAGATGACTCCTGCCACTCAGGTTAAGCTCCTGCGCGTGCTGCAGGAGCGCAAGTTCCGCCGCCTTGGCGGGAGGCAAGAGCAGTCGGTTGACGTCCGCGTCATTGCGGCAACCAACGTCAACCCCGCGGACGCCGTCAAGAACGGGAAGCTGCGCGAGGATCTCTATTACCGCCTCAACGTCTTTGCCATCGAGCTGCCGCCGCTGCGGATCCGAAAGGACGACCTCTCGCTGCTGATCCAGTCGTTCCTTGCCGAGTTCAACGAGCGCAATAACAAGGCCGTCTCCGCACTCGATCCCGCGGCGATGCGGATCCTCGAGCAGTACAACTGGCCGGGCAACGTGCGCGAGGTGCGCAACATCATCGAGCGCGCGGTGATTCTGTCCACTGGCGAGTTCATCGAGCCGAAGCAGCTTCCGCCGCTCGTCACCGAGTCGCCCGACGTCGTGAAGCCGACGCTGTCCCTCGTGCCTGGCACGACTGTCGAGGAGGCGGAGCGGCGTCTGATCTTGATGACGTTAGAACACACTCGCGACAACAAGACGCGCGCCGCCGAGATCCTCGGCATCAGCCTCAAGACGCTGCACAACAAGCTCAACAAACTTCGCGGTCGGGTTCCTGGAAAGCGGCCCGAGGAAGAAATAGTGTCCCAGTAGTGACGACTTTCACTGAGACAGGCCACGGAGGCTCGGAGGCACGGAGCGCGAACATGTTTCCTCCGTGTCTTCGTGTGTCCGTGGCGTGTCTCAGGGAAGATGGCCCCGTATGCGCATAGGCATCAAGGCCAAGCAGATCGCCGCCGTCACCGCCATCGTCGGGCTGGCGGTCGTGGCGTTGAGCGCCGTGCACGTGACGCGGCTCGCGCGCGTCGTGCTCCACGAGAGCCACGCACGGGGACAGCTCCTCGCGAATGCGATCTTCCATCGCGCCCGTGAGGTCGTCGTCATCAACAACAGCGATCCCTACGTTGCGTTGCGCAGCGATCCAGGCCTCCGCGCGATCCTCGAGTCCAGCATCTACGGGGAGAACGTCACCGACGCCGCCATCCTCGACACTCAGGGCATCGTCCAGGCCGCCAGCGACCCCACGGAGGAAGGGAAGCCGCTGCCCGAGCGCGCCGATATGGCCACGCTTGAAGACTCCGGCCCGCTCGACCAGCTGAGCGTGATCTACTCGGGAGAAGGCCGGACCTTCGAAGTGCGCCAGCCGATGCTGTTGGGCGAGGAGGCGTTCGGATCGATCCGCATCGGCCTCTCGACTGTGCTGGTACGCCGCGAGCTGAACGCCTCGCTCCGGCCGGCCGTAAACATCGCGCTCGCCTCCCTGTTCATCGCGGTGATCGTGGCGGCGCTGCTCGCGCAGTTGTTCCTCCGCCCCATCAACGTGATCCGGAGCGGACTGACGCGCCTCGGCAAAGGGGAGTTCGGGATCACGCTCGATCTTCCACAAGACGATGAGTTTGGCGAGCTCGGGACGTTTTTCAACACGATCAGCCAGCAGCTTTCTGCGGATCGCAGCCTTCTCGCAGGGCAGAAGGCGAACCTCCAGTCAGCCGTCGAGCATCTGGAGGATGCGGTCGCGCTGTTCAACCCGCAGGGTGAGCTGCTCTTCAGCAATCCGGCGATGCAGCCGGCTCTTCCGGCCGATGCGATCGGCCGTGCGCTGCGGGGATTGCTTCCAGACGGCGACGCGTGCCGGACCATCGTGGAGGAGACGCTTGCGACGAGGACCTCACGCGGTCCGGTGCAGGTGGCCGATGATGTACTTTTAATGACGCACGCGATCGAGGGGACGGATGGGCAGCTCGTCGGGGTCCTGCTCGTCTCGCGCAATCTCTCGTACTTGTCGCGCATGCAGTCGACCATTGCGTATTCGCGGAAGCTCGTGGCGCTCGGACGATTGACCGCGGGCATCGCGCACGAGGTGAAGAACCCGCTCAACGCGATGATGATTCACCTCGAGCTGCTGCGGACGAAGATTCGCCACGGCATGGCGCGCGAGGTGGCGCCGGTCGGCGCCGGGGGCATGAGCATCGCCGAAGCGCGAACCCCGGGCCGCGCCGAGGCGGGTGCGCTCGAGCACGTCGAAGTCATCGAAAGCGAGATCCGCCGGCTCGACGAGGTGGTCCAGGGCTTCCTGAAGTTCTCGCGCCCCGAGGATCTGCGCCTGCAGCCCGTGCGTGTGACGGCGATCTTCGATGAGATTCTGCCGGTGATCAAGCCGGAGGCGGCGGCCAACCACGTGCGCGTCGAGGTGGATTCCCCCATCACGGTCCCCTCGGTCAATGGCGACGCCTCCATGCTGCGGCAGGCGTTTCTCAACCTGGCGATGAACGGCTGCCAGGCCATGCCGAACGGCGGAACCCTGCGTCTCTCTGCCGCGCCCGCTCCGCGCAACCAGGTGGAAGTGAAGTTCGAAGATACCGGCGTGGGCATCCCTGGAGACCACCTGGGAAAGATCTTTGACCTCTATTTCACAACGAAGGATCATGGGACCGGCATCGGGCTTTCGATGGTGTACCGGATCATCCAGCTGCACGATGGCGAGGTCGAAGTCCAATCGACGCCCGGCCGCGGGACGACGTTCCGCGTCCTTCTACCCAGAGCAAACGAGATTTGAGATGACCGTTCACTCCCAACGGGCCAGCTCCCTCCTGCCAGGGGTCGTGCGCGCGGCGATGTTCGTCCTGGGAATAGGTTTTTTGGGACTTGGGAGTGTCGCCTGCGCAAAAGCGCAGGCGGCGAGCGTGCCCGAAGGCCCACCGCTCGACGTACCGGCTCCTCCTGCACGCGTGCTGGCGCCGGTCGAGGAACCGGAAATCGCGGTTGCGCCGCCTCCCGAGCTGCCGGCGGCGGCCGCGCCGCCGCGCACACCCCCGCGACCGCCGGTGCGGCGTGTTGAGCCCCAGCCGCCGGCTGAACCTGTGCCTGCCGTGGCAACTCCGCCTGTAGAGGTTCCAGCCGAACCGCCGCGCGAGTTGCGTCCTGCGTCGCCCGCGCGCGACGCGGCGGCTGAGAAGCAGGTGCGCGACACCCTCTCGCTCGCGGCCCGCGATCTCGGCGGGGTCAACTACGGCCGGCTGAGCGCCGAAGCAAAGGCGCAATACGATCAGTCCAAGCGCTTCACGCAGCAAGCCGAGCAGGCACTGAAAGATCGGAACTTCGTCTTTGCCGCGACACTTGCCGACAAGGCGGCGACCCTCGCGGCCGGGCTGGCGGGGCGTTAGGAAATCCCAAATCCCAACCCCTAACCCCTAACCCCTAACCCCTAACCCCTTCTCAAACCCCCCTCCCCTCCCCTAACCCATAGATTTCCCTTGCATTCGGCGCGCTATCTGTTTTACTGTCCGATTTAACTAAATGATTAAATCGCGCAGTCAACGCGATGAGTCGACCGAGCAGCGGATCCTCGACGCCGCGCACGCGGTGTTCATCCGCTCCGGGACGGCGGGTGCACGGACGCAGGAAATCGCGAAGGAAGCAGGGGTGAACTCAGCGCTGCTGCACTACTACTTCCGCACCAAGGAGCGCCTCGCTGAAGCGGTGTTCACACGCGCAGCCGGTCAGCTCCTCCCCGCCGTCATCCGAATCCTTGCCTCGGACGCGGGGCTCGAAGACAAGGTCGATCAGGTCGTGCAGACCGAGCTGCAGCACCTCGCCAAGGCGCCGTACTTACCCGGTTACATCCTCAGCGAGCTTGCGCACCACCCGGACCGCGCGGGGCAACTCGTCTCGGCGGTCACCGGAATGGTGCCCGCCGAAATCGGCATGCGCGTCAGCGCGGTCCTGGGCAGGCAGATAGACGAGCGAGTCCGCGCCGGCCGCATGCACCAGATCGCTCCCGATCAGTTCATCGTCAACCTTCTCTCGATGTGCGTGTTTCCCTTCGCAGCACGGCCGATGCTCATGGCGCTGCTGGGGTTCGATCAGGCGGCCTTCGACCGGTTCATCGACCGGCGGCGCAAGGAGCTGGCGCCATTTTTCCTGAGAGCCTTACGCCCATGAAGATTCGTTCGCGTTCCTTCATCGCCGCCTGGCTGCTCACCGCGCATGCTGGGATATGCACGGCCGGGCAGCTGACTCCAGGTGGACGTTCCTTCGATCTTGCCTCGCTGCAGCAGGCGGCGGTGGACACCGATCCGCGGCTGCAGCAGCTTCAGCTGCTGACCATGCAGACCGAGCTGCGGCTCCGTAACGTCGCAGCCGGGCGTCTGCCGTCGGTCACCGTCGACGGCCAGGCGCAGTACCAGTCGGATGTACCGCAGCCACCGCTCACGCAGCCGGGGGGCCGTCCCCTCTTCTCGCCGCCGAAGGCGACCTACGACAGCGGACTCCGCCTCGATCAGCGCATCTTCGACGCCACGATCAATGCACAGGGCGCGCTCGAACGAGCCCAGCTCGCCGAACAGCAGGCACGCGTGCGGACGACGCTCTTCAGCCTGCGGCAGCAGGTGAATGAGGCGTTCTTCACTGCGGCGACACTGCAGGCGCGGCAGGGCGCTCTTTCCGCCTCCATCACCGATCTCAGTGCGCGGCTGGACGAGACCAACGAACGGGTGAGTGCGGGCACTGCGTTACCGGCGGAGGCGGCGTCGATCGAGGCCACGCTGCTGCAGCGGCGGCAGGACGAAGAGGAGCTGCGCGCCATGCGCCGTACTGCGCTGGCGCGTCTGGCGATTCTGACGGGGCAGACGATCTCGGAGAACGACGCGCTCGCGATGCCCGATCTCTCGGCAGCGGTTTCCCGGGCACGCCAGGCCTCAGGGGAGTTGCGCGCGCGGCCCGAGTACGACCTGTTTACCAGAACACGCGAGCGTCTCGCGAAACAGCAGGACGCGGCGGCGGCGCAGGAGCGGCCGCGCGTGTCGACCTTCGCGAGGCTCGGCTACGGCCGTCCGGGACTCAATTTCGTCAGCGACCAGTTCGAGTCGTACGGACTCGGCGGCGTCAGAGTGCAGTGGAATGCATGGACGTGGGGAAGCAGCAGCCGGGAGCGTGAAGCGCTCGCGATCCAGCAGCAGATCGTCGCGGCCGACCAGGCCGCGTTTGCGAAGGGGCTCGGCGAATCGATCGAAGGGGACGCGGCAACGGTCGATCGCCTGCAGGCCACGCTCGCGCTCGACGATCGGATCGTTGCGCTGCGAGAGCAGATCGAACGGTCGACGCAGGCTCGTTTTCAGGAGGGAGTCGTGACCGCATCAGAGTTTCTCGATCGGAGCAGCGAGCTCCTGCAGGCGCGCTTCGCCCGCGCGACCCACCAGGTGGAGCTCGCACAGGCGGGCGCGCGGCTCCTCACCACGCTTGGATTGGAGGTCCGCTGATGCGCACCATCACACCGCATCCCGACGCTTGTCGACAATTCCCAACCTCCAACTTCCAACTCCCAAGGCGCCTTGGGAATTGGGGCTTGGGAGTTGGGAGTTTGCCAAGGCAGCTGACGATACCGGCGATTGCTGTTGCCCTGGCCGTCGCTGGGTGCGCTCGGGAAGTCGCTCCAGACGCCTACGGGAATGTGGAAGCCACGGAAGTGGTGATCTCGCCGGAAGCGGCTGGGCAGCTCACGAAGCTCTCCGTCGAGGAGGGACAAGTACTTGCCTCGGGGGCGGTGGTGGGCGAAGTCGATTCGACACCGCTCGTGCTGCAGCGCAACCAGCTGACGGCGCAGCACGCCGGCACTGTGTCGCGTGTTGGCGAAGTTGACAGGCAGGTGCAGGCGCTCGTGGCCCAACGCGACGCGGCGCAGGCGGTGCGGGAGGCGGCGATCGCCCAGCGTGGTGCACTGCAGGCGCAATTCGAGATCGCGCGGCGCGCGCACGAGCGCACCGCGCGGCTGTTTGCGAAGCAGGCGGCAACCGCGCAGCAGCTCGATCAGGCGGAGCGTGACGATCGCGTGCTCCAGGATCAGATCAAAGCGCAGGAGCAGCAGATCGAAGCGCAGGGCCGGCAGGTCACTGCCCAGACCGCTCAGATTGCCGCGGCGCAGGCACAGCGCCAGACTGCCTTGGCCCAGGTCTCGTCCGCCGACGCGCAGGTGGCGCAGGTCGACGATCGCATTCGGCGGAGCATGGTGACGAACCCGAGCGCGGGTACCGTGCTCGTCACCTACGCGCGCGTGGGTGAGATGGTGCAGCCGGGCCAGCCCCTCTACAAGATCGCCAACCTCGATGCGGTAGACGTGCGCGCATACATCAGCGAGCCGCAGCTCGCGTCAGTGCGAGTCGGCCGGCAGGCGCGTGTGGCGGTCGATGCCGGTGACGGGCGAAAAACACTCACCGGAACGGTCTCGTGGATCGCGGCGCAGGCGGAGTTCACGCCGACTCCCATCCAGACGCGCGACGAGCGCGCCGACCTGGTCTACGCGATCAAGATCCGCGTGCCCAATCAGGATGGCGTGCTCAAGATCGGGATGCCGGTCGACGTGGAGTTCACCCAGTGAACGCGGAACTGCCGGGTGCTCGAATCCCGAATCCCGAATCCCGAATCCCGAGTCCCGGATCGCTTGCGGTGCGCGTCGAGGGACTCCTGAAGCGCTTCGGCTCAACAATGGCACTGGACGGCGTGACGTTTGGCGTCGAGAAGGGCGAGCTCTTCGGCTTCATCGGACCTGACGGCGCCGGCAAGACCACGCTGTTTCGAATTCTCGTGACGCTCCTCGTGCCCGACTCAGGGCACGCATCCGTTCTCGGTCTCGACGTTGTCCGCGAGTACCGCGCGTTGAGGCAGCGCGTCGGATACATGGCAGGGCGGTTCGCCCTCTATCCCGACCTCAGCGTCGAAGAGAACCTCCGCTTCTTTGCCTCCGTCTTCGGCACGACCATCGAGCGTGAGTACGCGCAGATAGCGCCCATCTACACCCAGCTCGAGCCTTTCAAGGATCGCCGCGCCGCCGCGCTTTCGGGCGGCATGAAGCAGAAACTCGCGCTCTGCTGCGCGCTGGTCCATCGACCGGACATCCTGTTTCTCGACGAGCCGACGACGGGCGTCGATGCCGTGTCGCGACGCGAATTCTGGGATCTGCTGGGCAATCTGAAACGCAGCGGGCTGACGATCATCGTCTCGACGCCGTACATGGACGAAGCCGACCGCTGCGATCGCGTTGCGCTGATCCACCGAGGCCGGCTGCTGGCCGTCGACGCGCCGTCGGCAATCACCCGCGCGTTCGATCGGCCGCTCCTGGGGGTGCGAGCGAAGGAGCGATACGAGGCGCTGCTCGCGATGCGGCGGTACGAGCATTCCCACAGCGTGTATCCCTTCGGCGAGGTCATCCACTACACCGACAAGCGCACAGACGCGCCCGTGAACCAGCTCGATCAAGAACTGCGCGCCTTCCTCGCGGCAAACGGCTTCGCCGATGCCTCCGTCGAATCCCTGGCGCCAACTGTCGAAGACACGTTCATCGCGCGCACAGCCTCTGAGGAAATCGAATCCCGATTCCCGAATCCCGAATCCCGAGGTGCCGCGTGAGCGACGTGGCGATCGCGGCACAAGACCTGACGCGGACCTTTGGTTCGTTTACCGCCGTCGATCACATTTCCTTCGAGGTGCGCACGGGCGAAGTGTTTGGTTTCCTGGGCGCCAATGGAGCCGGCAAGACGACCGCGATGCGCATGTTGATCGGGCTCCTTGCGCCGAGTGGTGGCACCGCGCGTTTTTCTAGTGACGAGGCGTACACCGAGAGCGAGGCGATCAAGCGCAGCATCGGCTACATGAG
>Ga0114129_10008491_pt1 | contig 14638 bp, 11 predicted proteins | sample RhiMetdeltSRZDD1_FD_80071 | JGI IMG/M metagenome (GOLD analysis project Ga0114129, IMG submission 80071) | Populus rhizosphere microbial communities from Tennessee, USA - Rhizosphere MetaG P. deltoides SRZDD1 (version 2) (version 2) | ecosystem: Host-associated > Plants > Roots > Rhizosphere >... | reverse complement strand
GCGCGCTTGCTGGGCCAGTTCGTCGTCGAAAGCCTCATGCTATGCGTCGCAGGCGGGATCGTGGGTCTCGGCATTGCGTACGCGCTCCAGCGGATTCTCGTGGCCGTGCATCCGACGCTGCTGCCTCGGCTTGCGGATGTGTCTCTCGACGCTCGCGCCCTGGCCTTTGCATTCGGAATCTCACTGGTGACCGCGACGGTGTTCGCCGCCCTTCCGTTGATGCACGCGTGTGTGCCCGATGTTGTCACCTTGCTCGGGCAGACGCAGCGTGGACTCGCCGGAAGCAAACGGGCGCACCGTCTGCGAAGCAGCCTCGTCGCGGGGCAGGTTGCGATCGCCATGCTGCTGCTGGTCGGCGTCGGGCTATTGGCGAAGACGCTGCTGCGGCTCAATCATGTCGCGCTCGGCTTCGAGCCCGCCAGCGCCACCACGTTCGAAGTGTCGATTCCTGGCACCAAGTATCAGCGCGGCGAAGGTCCAGCGGTGCTGACACGCCTGATCGAGCGGTTGCAGAGATTGCCCGATGTCGCGGCCGTCGGCACGATGAACGTGCTTCCACTGGCGACGACCGCGTTCACCTGGAGCTTTCATATCGAGAATCGGCCGGATCCCGAAGGGACACCACCTGCACGCTCAGACTATCGGGTCGTCACGCCGGGCATTTTTGCTGCGATGCAGATGCCTCTTACGAGAGGGCGTCTCATCAGCGACCGCGATACGCGGGACTCGACGCCCGTGGCCATGATCAACGAGGCGATGGCCGGACGGTTTTGGCCGAACGAGGATCCGATTGGCCGGCGACTCAGGATCGACGGGCCTCCTACGCCGTCGTTTGGATGGGCCACGATCGTGGGTGTGGTTGGAGATATTCGCGGTGCCTCGGTCGATGAGCCCGCCGCGCCGGCGATCTATCGGCCGGTGGCGCAACATCCGTTCATGCAGATGGCGGTCGTCGTACGCACAAAGCCAGGCACAGCCGCACCCGTCAGCGCGCTTCGCGCCGAAGGGCGCGGCGTCGATCCAGACTTGATGCTCCACAATTTCAAGTCGCTGGATGCGTTCGTGGCTCAGTCGACGGCTCTGCGGCGATCGATGCTGTTGATCGTCAGCCTCTTCGCGGGGGCCGCGCTCTTTCTCGTCGCCGTTGGGATCCATGGTCTGATGACGACCATCGTTTCTCAACGATTCGCGGAGATGGGCATTCGGATGGCCATGGGCGCGACCGATCGCGAGATCGTGTGGACGATCATGAAGCACAGCGTCACACTGGTTGCCGCCGGTCTCGTCGTCGGTGTGGTTGTGGCCCTGGCCGTGATGCCAGCGACGGCGGCGCTTCTCTTCGAGGTGCGTCCGACAGACACCGTCGCTTACGTTGGGGCAGCGCTGCTCCTGGCGACACTCAGTCTTCTCGCGACGTATCTTCCGGCGCGACGCGTCAGCCGTCTCGATCCGGCACGGGCCCTTCGATCCTCCTAGGCTGCTACGTCGCGAGCCGAAACGAGTCAATCCGAGTCAGCCAGCTGATCAGTGGGTTCCAACTGGTGAGCATCTGGGTCACCAGAGGTCGCATTCGTTCGGAGTGCGACTATGACGCTTTGAAGAACCGCGTTGGAGCGAGCGGGCCTCGAGTCGCCGCGATCTCGAGCCATCCGTCACCGGACACGCAAGCGTGGCTGACTCTCGTTCCGCACCGTACGACTTGAGTGCCGCGGTGCGCCCGAACGTCGACACCAGGGTATTCGACACGTCTATTCGTAACGCAACGCCACGACCGGATCGATCTTCGTCGCGCGCCGCGCGGGCACGTATGACGCCAGGCCAGCAACCGCCGCCAGCGTGAACGCCACCGCCGTCATCGTCGCCGGATCGCGCGGGCTGACGTTGTAGAGCAGGTTGCCCATCAGTCCCGTGAGCGCCGATGCTCCGGCCATGCCGAGCGCGAGGCCAACGGCCGTCAGCCACGCGCCGCGTTGGAAGACGAGGCGCAGCAGACTTGGTTTGGATGCACCCAACGCCGCGCGGATACCCATCTCGCGCGTGCGCTGCGCGACCGAATAGGAGATCACCCCGTATACGCCAAGCCCCGCGAGCACGAGCGCGACGGCTCCAAAGACACTCAGCAGCACCGACTGGAGGCGCCGGCCGGCCATGGCCAGATCGCGAATCTGGTCGACCGTGCGGACGTCGATGATCGCCTGATCCTTGCTGACGGAATGAATCGCCGCTGTGATGGCCTTCTGCAACGTCAGCGGATCGATGCTGGCGCGAACGCTGAGCACCATGCCGTAGACGGGACTCTGCTCGTGCGAGACGTACACGCCTGCGGACTGATCATCGGCCGGCCCGCCGATTTTCTCGTCGCCAATCGTGCCGACGACCTCCCACGAGATCTCGGAACCGAGCTCGGTCTTCCCGGGAACGATCTCCTGGATCAGGATCTGTTGACCGATCGGATCCTCGTCGCGAAAGTAGCGGCGCGCAAATCGCTCGTTAATGACCAGCACCGCTGGCGAGCTGCGCGTGTCGCGATCCGAGAGCGCCCGGCCTTTGACGATCCGGATCCCCAGCGTCGAGAAATACGAGGGGCTGACGATCTTGAAGAACCCGCCCTGACGGTTGGCGCGATCGATGGTCGGTCGATTGGCGATCTGCATGGGCATGCCGTAACACGTGCCCTGCATCGGCGGCGCGCAGCTGTACGCCGTTTCGCGTACGCCGGGCACCGCCTCGACCGCTGCGCGCACCTCCCTGAGATACCTGTTCATCTGATCGGCATCGGGAAACTGATCGGTCGTCATCGGCAGCCGCATCGTCAACAGGTTCGTCGAATCGAAGCCGGCGTCGACATTCATCAGCCGAAAGAAGCTGCGCATCATGAGCCCCGATCCGACCAGCAGCACGAACGCCAGTGCGACTTCGGCCACAATGAGCGTGTCGCGAAGACGACGCCGCGCGAGGCTGCCGCTCGAGGATCGATTGTCGTCCTTCATGGCGGCAGCGAGATCGGGGCGTGTGACCTGAATGGCAGGCACCAGGCCGAACAGGATGCCCGTAGAAATCGCGACGACCATAGCGAACGCCAGCACCCGCGCGTCCATCTCGATCGCGACCTCGCGCGCAAACGAGAACGGCGGCAGCAGCGTGAGCATCGCGCGCATCAACCCATAGCCGACGGCGAGTCCGAGCGCGCCACCAGACACCGACAGGAGGACGTGTTCCGTGAGGAACTGCCGGATCAGCAACCCGCGCCGGGCGCCGAGCGAGGCGCGGACGACGACTTCACGTTCGCGGGACAGGCCGCGCGTGAGCGCGAGATTGGCGAGGTTGGCGCATCCGATCAGGAGGACGAGACCGGTCGCCGCCATCAACACCAAGAGCGCCCTGCGCATGTCTGATCCAATGAGCGTGTCGGCATAGCGTTCCACGACCACGCCCCAGCCTTTGTTCGACGCCGGAAACTCCGTGGCGATCCGAGCGCCGAGCGCGCTCATGGCCGATTGCGCCTGTTGAAGGGAGACACCCTGTTTCAGCCGCCCGAACGCTACGAGCCAGTGAAAGTCGCGCGTCATGTTCGACGGTTCGAACGCCAGGGGCCGCCAGATCTGATTGAAGGCGCGGTCGAATGCGCTGCCCTTCGGCAGCACGCCGATCACCGTGTGCGGCTGGTTGTCGAGCAGGATCGGCCGATTCACGATACCGGGATCCGCTCCGAACTGGCTGATCCAGAGCGCGTGGCTGAGGATCACGACACGGTGGTTCCCGAGCTGATCCTCGCCGGGCGCGAACGTCCGTCCGAGAGCAGGTTCGATCCTGAAGATGCGAAAGTAGTCTGCCGAGACGCGCGCGCCGCGCAGCTGCACCGGCTCGCTGACGCCCGTCAGCGTGGCGCCTCCGCCCGTTTGCGCCGCGAGGAAGTCAAACACTGTGTTGTCGCGCTGCCAATCGAGAAAGTTGAGCGTCGAGATCACGTTCCGTTCGCCTTGAGGCGGTTTTTCCATCACGCGCACGATGCGGTCCGAATCCGGATATGGGAGGGGCTTTAGCAACACACCGTCGACGAAGCTGAATATTGCGCTGTTGGCGCCAATGCCGATCGCCAACGTCAGCATCGCGATGGACGTGTAACCAGGGCTCTTACGCAGTAACCGCAGGGCATATCGCAGATCTCTCGTGAACGACGCCATGTTCAGCCTCCCGATTCGCGAGCCCAGATGCGGGCAGACGTGGTTGGTCAACGGCAACCGCGCCACGGCGAGTTAGACGAGGTGACGGAGTTGAAGGTTTGGGGGCGCAGCCGACCTCAAGCGGACCGACTCGCAGGGCACATCATCAGGCCTTGGGCAAGAGACTCGCTGCGGGGGGTCACGGTGACGGCCTCGGAGCGCGGGATTCCGGACTTGCATGAGTGAGACGGTGAACACCTTCAGTCAGACCGCCCGGCGGACTTCCTCAATCCGCCTCAGACATTCGCGAGTTTGGTTCCAACTGGCGAATGTTGGGGTCACCACTCTTTCCGAACAAATCTAAGGATTGGTTGCGGCGCGGACTCGGGCTGACACACAAGCTGACACACTGACGCTGCAGCAGTTCGCCGTCGACCGTGACGCGAATCTCCCCGCCGATCGGATGGGTTGATAACGTGCGGAGCGCCTGGCGGTCGCCCTTGCGCAACCGCCAGACGTCGGTCACGTGTTTCGCTTGTCCATTCCACTCGGGGAGGTTCACGTATTCGATGGGCATGGCAAATCAAGTGCTAGCGGAATCCTCGCAAGCTCCGTGGGCAGGTCAAGGCTTAGGACCGCTTGCGCGTTGAAGCGCGCTTGCCGTCCGCTTTTTTGATGGCATCGATCCGATCGAGGTCCGCCGGTTCGTCCACGCTCTTGCCTGGCTCCGCGCCGCCATGCGCTTATCGCGTGCGAGTGCGCCACCCCCAACAAAACGCCGCGCGTAGCGCGCGCCGTCTCTCGTCGTCAGCAACACAGCGGTAAGCACCAGTTGTGCTTGTCAACAAGCCGCAGCGCCATGTACGGTCAGGGGATGGCCGGACCGGCTGCGCGATCATCGAACGGCCTCCCTGCCCCTCGTGCGGATCCAGGGAGACTGTCCTCGTTATCCCTCCAGAGGACCTCGCCACATACAGGTATCGGTGCGGCGCGTGTGGCCGTCGCTGGACGACTCGGGCAGACGTGTGGTCGCAGCCCATTGATCGAGCTAGTGATCAACATTCGTGCAAGGTGCTGATTCGCATCGACCGCCGAAGCGACGCAAGCGATCGACATGACGACGATAAATCCTCCAACGGGCGCGCGCCAGATAGCCGCTAAAGGCTCCGTTCACTCACGACTTTCGTCCAGACTCTTGACGAAACTGAGTAGTAAGGAACGTGGTGCGCTGAGCGGAATGCGCCATGGGTTGAATCCATCGACTCTGATCAGTATACTCCCTCGGCCTGCCGGTCTTTTTGCACTCTCCAGGGCAGCTTTCGGATAACCATGCCTGAGAATCGTCAGCCTCCCGCTGTCTTGACGTGCCCGCAGTGTGGTGAGGCGCTCCGCTATATCAGTACGATCAAAAGTGGCAGCGTGCCGTTGCAGCCAGGAGTCACGATTACGACCAACGCGGACATGCACATCTACCGCTGTCCACGGGATGGGCAGTTTCGTTTCATGCAGGAGGACGGACTGTCGGATGTCGGTGGGTCGATTGACCTCTCCACGCTCGCCGAGATTCGTGAACAACTGATCACACTGAAGAACCGCGGCGGCACGCGCCGCTGTAGACAAGTGCGACAGCTCCTTGTAACCAAGATCGCGCAGGTCGACGCGCAACGTGAGCAGCTTGATGAATTTCGACGGACGCTTCAGGCACTTGCGGACCAATGTGAAGAATCGCTCCGCCAGGCGCCTGATCCCGAGTGCCCAGTGATCGCCAAGCTATGAAGCTCACAGAAAAGATCGCGCCGATCGTCGCGGCAGTGAGTGCGCTCACTACGCTGGCGTGTCGCGGTGTCGCGTCAGCCGGTCTACCGAACAGCTTGTCCGGAATCCCTATCTCAAAGCCGACATTCATCCGGACAACTTGTCCCGGACTGCAGCAAGCACTTTCCGCCCCGACGGGAGGACACCCAAGGCCGCCAAGGCACCACCATCAACCACTGTCTCTCCGTCCACCATCACTTTGAACTCGCCGTACCGTCCCCGCACCATCTCAACTTCTGCATGTAGTTCCCGACGAAGCCGCGCCGCCACCCGGACGGCGTGCAGTCCAGAAACTCAATACGCGCAATAGCGAACCACAATTCGCGCCATGACTCACCTCTCTGCAGGTCGTCAGAATCCCATTCGCATAAAACCGACGGGTGCCGTCGCATGCGGCTAAGCCAGCAGGCTAGGCGTGACCGATCACCAGCACACACAGCCAGATTCGAACCATCAGTCGCCAGTGCGGCGCTACTCGAGAGCTTCTGCGATGTCATCTGCCCACGGTATCATCCGCTGCCTGCAATATGTCGCCACTAAGGCCCGCCGTCGCTAGTTTGTTCGTTGCCATCGGATTCGCCGTGCTGACTGCGTCAAGCCAGAGTGCTTCCGGACGCGAGTGGCCGGTTGGAGCAGCGACGCGTAAGGTCGTTCCGCAAGGGGCGTACAACTGGCGCGGCGCAAAGACGCATGCGCTCGTGACCAGCCTCTGGTACCCCGCCACCCCCGGAACATCGATGTTCGACCATGACATCGGGCCACCCCGGTCACCGCTGTTTCGTCTTGGAGCATGGGCGGACGATGCGAACCCCGCGGCCGGACCGTTTCCCCTGATCGCGCTGTCGCATGGAACCGGAGGTTCAGCACAAATCATGGCGTGGCTGGCGCGTGCTCTTGCCTCGCGCGGCTACATTGTCGCTGCCGTTAATCATCCAGGGAATAGCGCGCTGGAGGAGTACACCGCTGAGGGATTCCTCCTCTGGTGGGAGCGCGCGCGCGATCTGACGACCGTGATCGACATGCTGTTTCGCGACCGACAATTCGGGCGGCTCATCGATCCGAATCGGATCGGCGCCGCCGGATTTTCCTTGGGCGGCTACACGGTGATCGAGATTGCCGGCGGACGCACGGATCCAGCGCGGTTTCGGGAATTCTGTCGCTCGGCGGAAGCCGAAGGGTGTGCAGATCCGCCGGAATTTCCGAACCTCTTCGCGCGCTGGGCTGAACTCGAGTCGACGGACGAGGCATTCCGACGCGCCGTCAGTCGGGCCGGACGTTCGTATCGTGACTCTCGGATTCGGGCGGTGTTCGCGATCGCGCCGGCGCTGGGACCAGCATTCATCCCGGAGAGTCTTCAGCGGATAACAATCCCTGTCACGCTCGTCGCCGGAACGGACGACCGGATTGTTCCAATCATGTCGAACGCGCAGCTCCTTGCGAAATGGACACCGCGCGCCAGCTTGACTCTCTTGCCTGACGCAGGGCATTACACGTTCCTCGCCACGTGTACGGAGGCCGGACGTCTCGCGCGGCCTCAACTCTGCACTGACGCCACTGGCATTGATCGAGAGACGATCCATCGGCGCACAGCAGAACACGCGTCTCAGTTCTTTGACAACACGCTGAGGTAGATGCAGTTGTCACGTGACGAAACGTGGGCACCTCGCGGGGACTGTCACTGACATCACCCGCTATTAGTTACCACGTAGCCAGGAATGCTTCCGCCGTCGCTCGCCGCCTCAGTTTCTCCGGTGTTGCGGCCGCGCAGCCGCTCAACACGGGCGATGCTTCTCAGACCTCAGCATCGACGCGAGCCACTCGCGGTCGCGTGTGAGCAACGACAATCCGTTCTCAGAAGCGCAATTCCGCACGTTCAAATACCGCCCGGAGTTTCCGGATCGATTCGGCTCTCTCGAAGACGCCCGCGGCATCTGCCACGATCTCTTCGCGTGGTACAACGACGCGCATCATCACAGCGCCCTGAACTATCTCACGCCGGCCGACGTGCACTACGGCCGCGCGGCCACCATCCTCAAGGTCCGCCACCGCGCGCGCCTGGCCGCCTACGCCGCTCATCCCGAGCGATTTGTGAATGGGCCGCCACGACCCGAAACCCTGCCCACAGCGGTGTGGATCAATCCGCCGCCGAAAACGACCCGCCAGCATGCCACAGGAACGGCGATCGTCATCCCGAACGACCCGCAGCATGGGGTGATCGAAGGGCCACACTCGATCGTTGGAGATCGACCGATCTCGCTCGTCAACAGCGTGCAGTCGCAGCATCGGGCGTTGGATCGAGAAGTACAATGCCCGGCCAGCCCGATCGTGGGCAACGAGACCCCACTCCACGCGAGGCTTTCGTGACTGGAGGCGAGAGATGAATCGTAGGGCATTCCTTGCAGTCGGAGGCCGGACGGTCACGTTCGCACTGGCCGCCAGCGCTGCTAGAAAGGAGCGGTTGGCCGCGCTCGAGCAGCCGCAGGCCTCTTCGGACGGAGTCGAGCAACGCGTGGCGGCTGTGATTCGCGCGTACGACGCGCAGGGGAACCATCGCACGGGAACGGAGGTCGACAAGGCATCGGCCGAGTGGCTGGCCAACGAAGTACGGCAGCTAGGCGCAGAACCCTCGTTTGAGGCCTTCCCTCTCAGTCGGGTCGATCCGCAGTCGTGTTACCTACGTATTGCCGATCGGCGCATCGACGGCGTGCCCCTGTTCGACGCTGGTTTTACTGACACGGAAGGGGTGCGCGGCAGGCTCGGTCCGCTCGGCAGTGATGGCGCGATCGGGTTGGCAGAAACGACGCCGTTCACACTCACCGAACCTGGGAGCGAGCCGCCAAGCCAGGTTGCCGAGGCGCGGCACAGCCGACATAAGGCTGTAGTCCTGATCACACGCGGCAACAGGCCTGGACTTTTCCTGATGAACGCCGATGCCTTCAACAAGCCGTTCGGCCCGCCCATGTTGCAGGTCTCGAGCGCAGATAGCGAGTGGCTCAACGAACGGGCCCAGAGGCGTGCGGAAGCAACGGTCGTGGCCCATGTAAGACGAACGATGACGGAGTCTCTCAACATCACTGCGAAGATCGTAGGGAGCAACCCGAGACTATCGCCGATCGTTCTCATGGCACCACGGAGTGGCTGGTGGCAATGTGCGAGCGAACAAGCGAGTCGGCTGGCCTGTTGGTTGGAAGCGATCCGCGTTCTGGCGGCAGGCAACCCGTCGCGCGACTGCTTCTTCGTTGCGTTGAGCGGTCACGAACTTGGGCATCTCGGGATCGATGCATATCTCAAAAGCAGACAGGACCTGATCAAGCGCGCCCACGCGTGGATTTTTTTCGGCTCCAGCATTGGCGAACCGCGACAGCCTAATCGCATCCACACCTCTGACGATGCGCTTGAGCAATGGACCGTGGCGGCGATGGATAAGGAAGGTCTCGCCGTAAACGGGAAGGCGCGGCATGGCGCTATGGCTCGCGGAGAGGCCGGCGCCATCCAGCAAGGCGGCGGGAGATTTGTCACGCTGGTGTGTGGCAGCAATGTCTACCACAACGTGGCCGACCGCTGGCCGGAGGCGGTCGATGTCGCGATTTTGGCCCGCTATGCCAGAGCGTTCGCAAACGGAGCACTTGAGCTGGCACAACAGAGCTGATCGGGGACACGGCTCGACCACCGTATCTGGAATGTTCTTGAAAGCGGGATGAGAGAGAGCGCGCCGCCGGCAAAGAATGCACACCGGTTCGCCCGAGATCACGTGCTGGCCTGATCCAATGCAGCGACGTCGCCACGCCCCCACACCGCTTCATCGGCGAACTGACCCCGAAACTGTGGTCCGAGATCTTCGGCCACCGCGCCGCGGCGTCATGCAGCGACCCTTCGACTTTGTTGATCCAGATCAGCCGCCACAGTCAGATGGATCATCAGTTTGTAAGAATGGCGTTGGCTACAGTAAATGCTGAATCAGGTTGTCTCACGAGCGTTGACACGGCCCGCGTATAGTCGAGGTCCGCTTGCCGCCGACGTTCCTTCATGAACTCCGAGGCGTATGCGAGCGCCACACTCGGATACGGGACGACCTGATCGACCATCTTGCGGCGCAGCGCGTCCTGCGCATTGACGATGCGCCCTTCACCGAACGTCTTGCGCACCGTTTCTGCGGTCAACCCGCGTCCACGCCCGCGAACGATGTCCGCCACAAACGCGTCGTACACTGTCTCGACTCGTGACTGCAGAAACCTCCGCGTCTCGTCAGACAGCGGCCTGTCTGAATTGCCCTCCGCCTTGTACTTTGGTACGCCGATGTACGTCGGCCTGATCCCGACGCGCCCGTTCATCGTGCTGTAGTCGGTGTGACACATGTAGACGCCCACACTCCCTACATCGCCACTCGGCGTGGCGATGATCTCCGAGCACTGCGCCGCGAGCCAGTACCCGGCCGAACACGCCATCGTGTTCACGATAGGCGAGGATCGGCTTCTTCTGACGCGCGGCTCGTAACTCCGCGGCGTACTCAACCAGGCCGTCGATTGTCCCGCCCGGCGTATCAAATTCGATGACGACCGTTTCGACGCGTGAATCGTCGACCAAATCGGCAAGCGCGCGTCGTGCCTCGACGATCGAGGTCCCACCGAACAGCAAGCTGAGAAGGTTCGGCCGGTGGAAAATCGGTCCCCTAAAGCCGAAGGTGCCGACACTACCGGACGGCGTCCTCCGCCCCGCCGCGGCCTGAACCTTCGGCATGTCCGCGACATCGATACCGGTCGCCAGCGCCTCGCACCACGATTCGAGCGTGGATTCGCGAAGCGCGAGGGGGCTTTCACGGAACAGCGCGAGTGCAGCTTGGTGACTCATGGTTAGCGCTCAACCCGCTGAAACATCGGCGCCCTACCAACGACATCGATTGGGAATTCGAAAGCGGTCGAAGACAGCCGCGGGATTGATTCCGCAATCTGTCTGAGTTCCTGACGAATAGCTGCCCGCGAAAGGGGTGCCGTGACGAGGTCGTCACAGCGACGAATGCGGACGACGGCCGCCGTCATTAGCGTCGTGACGGGCACCGCGTTCGAGACCACCTTGCCGGGTTTTGGATCTGTGGCGAATTCTGGTTTGTGGGGACTCATGAGATCGCCCCTGCACCTGAAAACCGTCGAGGTGGAGCGCTTGGAGATCAGCATTCCGCCGGGCGGAGTTCGCAGTGACGACGGAGAGCCTTTCCAGAACGGAGGTGAGTCGCCGGCGCGGTCCGCCGTGCCACCCAGGGCGGCGAGTCCGTCGAGGCTCGTGATCGATCAGATCGTCTCACGAACCGCTCGGCTCGACATCGTGCCGCGAGACCGAGGGAAGCTCCCCCGGCAATTTGAGATTCACAATCTCGTGATGCGCGGTCTCGGTGACGGTGGCGGCGCCAGCTTCGATGCTGCGCTCACCAATCCAATACCTCGCGGAGAAATTACCACGCACGGTACGTTTGGCCCCTGGCAGGCGGAGGAGCCGCGTCAAACCCCCGTCCGTGGCGAGTACGCCTTCAACTCGGCGAATCTCGACACGATCAAAGGCATCGCCGGCACGCTGTCATCGCGCGGTGCCTACTCCGGCGTGCTCGAACGGATAGACGTGAACGGAGAGACAGACACGCCGGACTTTTCAATTGATACCGCCGCGCAACCGGTACCGCTCAAGACCCGTTTTCACGCCATTGTCGATGGCACCGCCGGCGACACGTGGCTCGAGCGTGTCGAGGCCCGGGTGATCGAAACGTTGATCATCGCGCGCGGCGCCGTGGTACGAACCGAGAATGCAAAGGGGCGCCGGATCTCACTCGACGTCGCGATCGACGATGGCCGGATAGAGGATGTGCTGAAGTTAGGGGTCAAAGCCGACAAGCCGCTCATGACGGGACGCATGCATCTGGCAGCAAAGTTGTTGTTGCCAGCGGGCGATCGAGACGTCATCGACAAACTGGAACTGGCCGGAACCTTCAGCCTGAAGGAGGCGCGGTTCTCGAACGTCAACATTCAGGAAAGATCAACACACTCAGTCAACGCGGCAAGGGGAACGAAACCCCTGGCGACGGTCCAAGTGTTGTGTCACGCCTATCCGGTAAGTTCACGCTGCGGGCAGGCACGCTGACCTTCTCGGATCTTTCGTTTGGTGTGCCAGGCGCGATCGTTCAGCTCGCTGGGACGTACGACGTAAAGCGTGAGACGCTCGATTTTCGCGGAAACCTCCTGCTCGACGCGACGCTCGCCGACACGACGACCGGATGGAAGGCGGTTTTGGGGAGGGTCGCGCAGCCTCTCTTCCGCCGTCAGGGCGGTGGCTCGAAGCTGCCTATTCGGATCTCCGGACCTCGAGAAAAACCGGAATTCGGGCTCGATGTGCGCCGTGCGCTCGGTCCCGGCTAGCGATGGCACTGCGATGCGTTAGAACTGAGCGCATCGGTCGCAGCCCGTCGTTCCGCTACTTTCCATCGCGACCATGAGAGCCAGGCCTCCCCATGTCGTGACCAACGCCGGCTGATCTGCATAGAACTTGCTGATGCGGTCGACGACCGATGGATCCTTTTTCTCGGTCTCCGCTGCGACCGCCTCTATTGAGTTTTCTGGGATCTGCTCCGCGACGGCCGAGGACGGGTCGTCTTTCGGTTTCCCTCAGAAGTCCGCACTTTCAGTGCGTACTGGCTCGACGTGTTCGCTGAGGGTCGCTTTCTCTGATCTCACCGCTCGCTCGCGACGAAAGCGACCTTGTGGTGTACGGGAAACGGTGGATTCTGATTTGACGGCTGGGATACCGCCCTCCGCGTTGGACTCCAATCTCGGAATGCGCTCGGATCAGATCGATCGTTTCAGCGACCGCATCAAAAAGTTCGGCGCCGAGTCCGAGCGCCGTTCCTTAGCAACTGAAACGAACATCGGGTTCGCATCGGACGCTGAGCCGCGAGGGCTGGCCCGGACTTCGTGTTTGCCTTCCACGATGATGAGGAGATCGGACCCGGGATGCTCGCACGCATTTGAACGGGACTGACGCCTACCGATCTCTGACCGGTGCATGCGCTTTCGTCTTGGGCTCAGGTTGCGCCTGGGTTGCATCGACGTGCCACGATCCGCCGCTTTCTGCACGCTGAGCCCCAAGATCATTGCAAGGAACGCGAAGGAGCCGATATCCCTAATAACGATTGACGGGAATGCGCCGAACATTTCGCCTTGGTGCGGCGGCGCGCCTGACCGGCCCGCGACATGCGAGACCGTCGTTTGTGTCATATCCACGACATGGCGCCGTAACTTACGATGACACCATGCGCTTCATGTAACCGGTGGCCACAGCGCGACGATGGCCCACTTTTGTGTTCGTCCATGCCCACATCAACAGAAAATCGGCGTCATGGACAGTCTCAATGGCGAACATCTGTAGGATTTCGACGTCACCATCCAGAAACGTCAGAGTGCCAGTGCCGTTGGTTCCCAGAACGTAACGGCCGTTCAACTTTCTCGACGTATCATATGAACGCTGTTCCCTCCTAAGTTGAGCCGAAACTCTCCGGTGAACGTGAGCTTGCCCGGGTCGAAAGTTAAATACCCTCCCTCAGCAAACGGATAGTAGCCTGTCCGATAATCGTAGCCGCCCGGCTGCTGGAACTCGTCGGTGCCCGGCTTGAAGGCGACCATTACCGATGGTCTCGTAAATTCCTGTCCATTGGGAGCCGGTGCAGGTGGAACGTTCTGAAGTTCAGGATTAGAAAACGGGACAGCTTCCAGAAAGCCCTGTAGCAGGAACGCAAATGTTCCACGAAGACGACGGAAGGGCACCTCTTCTACATGATCACGTGCGTTCGTCACAATCATCTCCAGGTTGATCAGAACAACGCGCGGACTGCCTTGTCGCTGCCCTCAGCGCGAGCGGCCGAGGTCCAGCACGGCGCGCCGGCTCAGCGCGCCCGAGATCGGATCAGGGATTCTTGCGTCCCGCGTTGTCGGCATCCGCGGCGAGATCGCTGAGCGCCTCGAAGAACGCATTCGACTGGCCGATGAACAGGCCGTTACCGGTCAGGGCGGCCGCTGCCTTCATCGCCGCGCCTGCCGTCGCCGTGGGGCGCACGATTGAGCACGCCGGAAAGTTCGTCTCGAGAAACGCGCATGGCTCCGGCATGATCAGGCTCTTCTCGAAGAGCTCGTCGGTGGCGAACTGTCCCGAACTGAGGTCCGGGAACACCAGCGTCCCATCGGTGACCGCCGGCGCGTTGCCGGCCTTGTCGTGCCACGTCTGAAAGTGCATCGACTCGGTGGGACCGATGCTGAGGAGCACGCGCAGGACCTCAACGTCTATCACACGCTGCGCCAGGGCTGGATAAAGACTGGTGCCGCCCTGTTCGATGAACGCGAAGTGGAAGCCCGCGGTGTTGGCAACCGCCTGAATGTGATCGCTGATCACTCCCGGAGGCCCCGACTCGTCGTCGGTTTTCGGAATGCCTGGATGCTGGCCAACCGCGAGCGACGGGATTGCCGGCGGAAACATCGCGCCGAAATCCGGGTTCTGGTCGCTGCGGTATCGCGTCCACCAGCTGGTGTCCACGGTGAGCTCGAAGAGGTTCGTGAGCCGACCGATCTGCTGTGCGCCGGTGGCTTTGCTGCCCTCGAGCGTGCGGAACTGATCGAGGTTCACCGGCT
>Ga0114129_10008490_pt1 | contig 14639 bp, 10 predicted proteins | sample RhiMetdeltSRZDD1_FD_80071 | JGI IMG/M metagenome (GOLD analysis project Ga0114129, IMG submission 80071) | Populus rhizosphere microbial communities from Tennessee, USA - Rhizosphere MetaG P. deltoides SRZDD1 (version 2) (version 2) | ecosystem: Host-associated > Plants > Roots > Rhizosphere >... | reverse complement strand
CCTGAAGTCCCCCGCCCTCGGATTGGCGATCGTCCTGGCCATGCAGTACCTCCCCGTCATGATCGGGCAAGTCACCATCGTCCAGATCGTCGGGGGCATCGTGGCCGTACTGACTCTCGTCTGGTACGGAGCCAACAAGCGGGGGATCGTTTTCGGCAACGTCATCCTTCCGATGATCTGCACCTTCCTCCTGACCTTGTACTCCTTCGCCATCACCAAGAACTTCGCCGTGACGCTGGGCTCGGTCCGCAAGCTCTTTTTCAACATCATCCTCTGTCTCCTCGTGGTCAACGTCCTGGACAGCTACCGAAAACTCCGTCTGGCGCTCTGGGTTCTCGTCGCCATGGGTGTCATCAACTCGCTCGCCGCCTTCTACCAGCACGCGACCGGGCAAACCCTCGATTACCGTGCCAAAGGGCTGCTGGAGAACGAGAATCTGTTGGGTGAAATGGCCGCGACGGCGTTTCTCATTCCGTTCTACGTCTATCTGTACAGCTCCCGCCGCTGGGAACGAGTCCTGGGTATGGCCCTCGCCATCATCCTGGCGGGGGGCTTGCTCACGTCGATCTCGAGGGGGGCGATTCTCGCATTCACTTGCGGCCTCGGCTTGATCATCGTCCGGGAGCGACGCTCCTGGTCCCGCATCGTGCTTTTCATCGCCCTCGCTGCGTGCATCTATCCGTTCCTGTCCCCCCGATTCTTCCGGCGCTTCGAGAGGTTGGGCCAGGAGCTGCGTGGAACGGTCGTTCTCTCGGAGCGCCAGGGACTTTCCACGCGCGGGTTTTACAACAAGGCTGGCATGAAGATCTGGAAGGCGCATCCCTTCCTGGGAGTCGGCATCGGGAATTACGGCTACTACTTCATCCAGCCACAGTTCAACCCGGGGATGTTGGGAACCACCAAGCTGCCGCCACACAACATCTACGTGCAGGCGCTGGCGGAGACCGGAACGATCGGCTTTCTGTTTCTTTGCTGGTGGATTCTGCAGGCGGGCTATAACTACTGGAAAGCCGAGATGAGGGCGCCTCCGGAAGAGGATCGCATGATTCTTCGCGCCTCGGAGACCGTGACGCTCGTGGCGCTGATCGCCGCATTCGCCTCGGGCAGTCTCACCGATTCCGGCCTCGCGATCGTGCTGGCCATCAGTTTTGTGTGCCTCAGGGCCTCGAAGCGCGAGGCCGAAGACCTTCCGGCCGCGGCTTGATCGAGTCCGGCGCGGATTGAAGGGAAGAGAGGGATGCATGGGAAACTGGCAGGAGGCCGTTTATCGCCGCGCGCCGATTCCGGTGCAGAACACCCTCCTGACGCTTCATGGACGGCGGCTGCGGCGAGCCCGATTCGGAGACCAGTACCGTCGCCTGAGGCGGGAATTCGAGGCCTTGGAGCACGGCACGCGTCTGGAGCAGAGGGCTTATCAGGAAGAACGCCTCGCCGCGCTGATACGGCATTGTTACGAGAATGTTCCGTACTACCGGAAGGTGATGGATGACCGGCGACTTCGACCTGCGGATATCCAATCGATCCCCGACCTCGTCAAGCTTCCGGTCCTCGAAAAGGAGGACTTGCGGGGGAACTTCGATCACCTCGTCTCCCGCCAGGCGAAGCGAGCCAGCCTGAGACGGGCGCATACGAGCGGCTCGACGGGCTCACCGCTGGAATGCTACTGGGATGATTCCGTCGATTCCGCCACCAACGCCGTGCTGTGGGAGCACCGATCCTGGGCCGGTTTCAACTTCGGTCGGCCTTACGCCGCGCTCCTCGGCCGCATGATCGTCCCCGAGGGCCAGCATGCTCTGTTTTTCTGGCGCTTCAATCGCGTTTGGAACCAGCTGTATCTCTCTTCCTTTCATCTCGACGATCGATCGGTCGATCTCTACCTGGAGGCCATGAAGGCCTTCGGAACCGAGGCGCTCGACGCTTATCCATCCACCGCCTATCTGCTGGCCTGCCATCTCCGATCCCGGGGAAGGACGTTTCCATTGCAGTCGGTCTTCACTTCGGCAGAGACTCTCCTTCCGATTCAGCGGGAAGTCATCGAGGAGCGCTTCGTCTGCCGCGTTTACGATTACCTGGGAGAAGCCGAGCGGGTCCTGTTCGCCGGGGAATGCGCTTCCGGTGGAGGAATGCATCTGTTCAGCGGGTATGGGATCACCGAAATCACCGACGATGGCGGGCAGCCCCGCCCGGAGGGGGAAGCGGGACACCTGATCGTGACCGGCCTCCACAACCATGCCATGCCCCTGATTCGGTATCGCCTGGGCGACGTCAGTGCCCTGCGGCCGGAGACCTGCCGCTGCGGCCGTACCCTTCCTCTGATGGATCCGGTGACGACCAAGGCTGAGGACATCGTGGTGACTCCTGAAGGTCGTTTTGTCAGCTCTTCGACGCTGACCCACCCCTTCAAGCCGATGAAGAACATCCTGGCCTCGCAGATCGTTCAGGAAACTTCCGACTCGCTGGTCGTCCGGATCGTGCCGCGCCCCGCTTACAGCGACCACGACACCCGCGTCCTGGTTTCGGAGTTCCGAAAGCGCGTCGGGGCGAGCATGAAGATCGATGTGGTGCTCGTGGATTCCATCCGGAGAGGGCCGGGCGGGAAGCTGCGCTGGGTGATCTCGAAGGTCCCTTTGCGCTTCGGGGCCGACACGTTGAGAAACCTCTTCGCTCCGCCGGACGAGGGCGATCCAAGGGTTGGCGGAGACCCCGGTGATTGAATTCGAGGAAGTGGGACAGGTTTCGGCCGAGACGTGGGATCAATGGCTCGAAGCGACCGGCCAGGCTCGTCTCTACCATTCCTCCGCATGGCTGAGGTTCCTGGACGCCACGCAGCCGGGCCGCACGCTGCGCGCCAGGATTCTGGATGGCGGGAGACCGATCGGCTGCTTCGCGGGAAGGCTCCTGACCAAATGCGGATTGCGGATCTTGGGAAGCCCTTTGCACGGATGGACGACACACTACATGGGTCCCGTGCTGAACGCGGATCGGATCTTCTCGGAGGAGCTTTTTCGAGCTCTTGACCGGTGGGTCTTCCAGGAGCTTCGCTGCATGCACTTCGAGATGCTCACGCCCGACATCCCCGCGCAGGCCGTGGGAGATCTGTCGTACGAGGACCAAGGATTTCAGAGCTTCCTCCTCAATCTGGGACCGAGCGAAAAGGAGCTTTTCGGCCGCTTCAACAAGGGATGCAAGTGGTCGATCCACAAAGCCCAGCGCGAAGGCCTGCGCGTCGAGGAGGCTCGGGACGGAGAGTTCGTGGAGGATTACTACCGGCAGCTCGAGGACGTCTTCGCGAAGCAGCGACTCGTCCCGACGTATCCGCGTTCGCGCGTGGAAGCCCTCCTCCGGTTCGTCCCTCGCGACCGGATGCTCTGCCTGAGAGCCTTGCGGGAAGATGGAGCATGCATCGCCACGGCCATCGTGGCTCACGATCGGCGCAGTGCCTATCTGTGGGGTGCGGCGAGCTGGCGCGAGGAGCAGAAACGATGTCCCAACGAGCTCCTCCAATGGGAGGCGATGAAGCGGCTGAAGGAGCTCGGCGTGCCGGCCTACGATTTTGGCGGCGGCGGGGAGTACAAGGCCAAATACCGCGGGGCGCGGATCCAGGTGCCCTGGTACTCACGAAGCCGCTACAGGCTTCTCGCCCGCCTCCGGGACGTCTACCGCGATGCCTTCTACGGACGGCAGCGACTGAAGGGCTGGCTGAGCGCGGCTTGGCCGGGCAAGGAGCGTCGGGAAATCGTCGTGGGGGAGGGCGGTGGATCGTAGAAACTCCTGCGTCGTCTGCGGAGGCGCTCCCCGAGCGGCCGGACGCGATTCCCTCGGGTATTACGTTTGCGCCGCTTGCGGGCTGGCCTGGAGCGACGCCACGGAGCCCCCGGACGTCGCCGGGGACTGGGAAACCAACTATTACGGAGACCAGGCGATCCTGAAGCTCCACCGGGCCCGCCGGTCCGCCATGGAAGCCATCGCCAATCGCTTGGGCGCCCTGTGCCCTGAGCGGGGGCGGCTCCTCGACGTGGGATCGGGACTCGGGTTTCTGATGGAATCCGCGGCTCGCTCCGGATGGACGGTCGAGGGGATCGAAGCCTCGCCGACGGCGGCCGAATCGGCCAGAAGCCTCACGGGCGCCAGGGTCACGGTGGGCCTGATGGAGGTGATCGACCTTCCGGCCGGCCAATTCGATGCGGTCACCATCCTCGATACGCTTCGTTGCGCCGCCGATCCGATGGCGCTGCTGCAGTCGACGAAGCGGGCCCTGCGCCCCGGCGGTCTGCTGATGGTCCGGGAGATCAACCGCGCCTTTCTCCGGGCCGGGGCGGGCCTTTTGGGACGGCGGATCCAGGCCCGGAGCGCCGGCCGGCGAAAGGCCTTCGAGTATGCGCAGCGGTTTTCGCCGCGGAGCATCCTGCAGGCGCTTCGGCTGGCGGGCTTCTCCGGCTGCTGGGTCGAGCCCTCGCCGATGTTCCGCGAGAAGGATGCCGGCGGGAGCAGCATCTCGCCTCTTCTCAAGGACGGCCTGGGGTGGGCGTGCGAGGTTGTCTACCGCGCTTCCGGAAGGCGTCTCATCGTGAGTCCGAACCTCCTGGCCTTCGGCCGAGCGACCCTCGACGGACCGCCCTCCGCCCCCGGGGGAGCCTGAGGATGATCGCTTGAGATTCCACATCGTCCGATACCACGGCCTGTACCGCGATCCGGAGGAGATCCGGGGCCAGCCCCCCCAGGAGTTCGTCTCGGTGGACGATTTCGTCCATCACGTGCGAGGGCTGCGGCAGGATGGCTATGCGCTGCTTTCCCTGACCGACTGCCGGAATCGGGCCGAACAGGGGCGTCTTCCCGACCGAGTCGTCTGCATCATCTTCGACGACGGGAAGGAGAGCTGCCTGCGGCTGGCGGTGCCGGTGCTGGCCCAGGAAGGCGGGGTCGCCACGTTCTTCATCGTGCCGGGATGGCTCGGACGGAGGAACATTCTCGCCGCTTCGGAGGTCAAAGATCTCGCGTCACTGGGGATGGAAGTCGGCTCGCATTCCATGACCCATCCCTTCCTCACCGAATTGGCACCCGCGGATCTCGATCGTGAGGTCGGGGGCTCGAAACAGTTTCTGGAGGACCTTCTCGGGCGGCCCGTGGAGTGCTTCTCTTATCCTTTCGGGGATGCGAATTCGAAAGTGCGCGAGGCCGTGGAGAAGGCGGGCTATCGGCTCGCCTGCGGGAGCCGCGGCGGGGCGAACCAGCTTCCGGTCGATTGGCTCTCCCTGCGATGCCGGGCCATGCACCATCGAGTGGGCGGCGCCGATCTGCGGGGCATGCTGGATCGCCCGGGGCCCTCGTGGGGAGAGTCCGCGGCGGGGTTCGTCAAGCGACTGGTGGGGATGCGGCGGTATGCGCGATGGACCGAACGGTGGCGACAGCGGGAGGTCGAGTGAGCCATGCCGGAAGCTCTCGGCCAAATCCTTTTCGGTTTCTCCTTGTTCCTCTTGGCCTACATCCACTTCGGCTATCCGGCGTTTCTCTGGGCTCTCGGCAGGATCCGGCCGCGGCCGGTCCGGCGCGCCGACGTCACCCCCGTCATCGATCTCGTCATCGGGGCCTTTAACGAGGAGGCGGTTCTCGGCAAGAAGCTGGAGAACTGTCTGGCGCTCGACTATCCGCGGGACCGACTGAACATCATCGTCGCTTCGGACGCGTCGACCGACCGGACCCACGCGATCGCGAGGAGCTTCGAGGGCCGGGGAGTGAAGCTCGTGGTGGCTCCCCGCCGGCGGGGGAAGGCGGCCAATTTCCGCGAGCTCGTGCCCGCGCTGGGCGGGGAGCTCGTTCTCTTCTCGGACGCGGGAAGCCTCTACCGGAGCGACACGCTTCGCAAGATCGCCAGGAACTTCGCCGATCCGGAGGTGGGGTGCGTGGGTGGTCGGATACGCTACGTGAATCCCGGGGAAACCTCGGTGACCCAAGGCGAAGGGCTCTACTGGCGCTATGAAGTGTTCCTGCGAAAAGCCGAGAGCGCCATCGGCTCCGCGGTGGTGCTCAGCGGCGCCGTCTATGCGATCCGGCGCGAGCTCTACCGGGCGGTCCCGGATCATCTGCCCGACGATTTCATGAGTCCCATGAACGTCCTGGATCAGGGCCGCCGGGTGCTTTACGAGACCGACACGGAAATCCTGGAGACGATGGCGACTTCCACCCGGACCGAGATCGCCACGAAAACGCGTATCATCTCCCGTAATTTCACGGCCCTCCGCTCCATGAAGCGGCTTCTGAATCCGCGCCGCGATCCGCTGCTCGCGGTGCAACTCCTGTCGCACCGGCTTCTGAGGTGGTTCGTCCTTCCGATCGCCCTGGTGCTCTTGCTCTCCAACCTCATGCTGATCCATCGTCCCGTCTACGCGGCCCTGTTCGCGGGGCAGCTCCTCTTCTATCTGCTGGCTCTGACGGGGTTCCTGCTCAACCGGGCTGGCAAGCGCTCGAAGGTCGCGTTCCTGCCGTTCTATTTCGTCCTGGTGAACCTGTCCGCGGCGCTGGCTCTCGGGCGGCTCCTGCTGGGGCACCGGGTGGGGGGAGTGTGGGAGCCTGTCGAGCGATGAGTCCGCTGGCGGAATGGGTGTTCTGGGGATGCGCCGGGATGACGCTCTACTCCTACGCCGGATATCCCGTCCTCCTGGCGTTGTGGGGGAGCCTGCGCGCGGTGAAGGAAAAGGAAGAGGACGGGACCGCGGTGGACGCGCCGCTGCCGCGGCTGTCGCTCATCGTGCCCGCCTACAACGAGGAGCAGGTCATCGCCCGGAAGATCCGCAACAGCCTCGAGCTCGACTATCCGGAAGAGCTTCTCGAGATCGTCGTGGTTTCGGACGGATCCAACGATGCCACCGAATCGGCCGCGAAAGCCGCGGCGGGCGGGCGGGTGCGGCTCGTGTTCCTGGAGAATCGACGCGGCAAGACCGCCTGTCTGAACGCGGTCCTGCCCGATCTGCGCGGCGAAATACTCGTCTTCACCGACGCCAACGCCTATTTCCGCGCCGATGCTCTCAGGAGCCTGGTGCGCCGCTTCCAGGATCCGCGGATCGGCTGCGTGATGGGGCAACTGGAATACTTCCGGGAAGGACCTCTGAACGCCTCGCTCGGAGAAGGACTCTACTGGCGCTACGAGAATTTCATCAAGGACCGGGAAAGCCGCCTCGGCTCCACCATCGTCGGAAACGGCGCCATCTACGCCATGCGCCGCGCTCTTTGCGCGACCCTTCCCGAGAGGGTCGAAGCGGACGTCGCCAATCCGCTGCTCGCCCTGCGCGCCGGGTATCGAGTCGTCTTCGAGAGGACCGCCCGATGCCAGGAACGGGCCGCGAGCACGGTCCGGGAGGAATTCAGCCGGAAGACCCGGATCATCACGAACCAGATCACGACCTACCTGCACGGCTGGCGCAGCCTCTCCCCCCTTCCGGCGATGGCCTTGTTCCAGATTCTCAGCCACAAAGTGTTGCGCTGGATGGTCCCGTTCTTCCTCGCCGGAGTCTTCGTCTCGTGTCTGGCGGGAGGCGGTGGGCCCTTCTGGAGCACCTTGCTCGGTCTCCAGGCGCTTTTCTACGGGATGGCCCTGGCGGGCTGGATTCTCGAGTCGCGCGGAAGATCCCTGCCGAAGCAGATCTTCCTTTCCTACTACTTCTGCGCTGTCAACGCCGCCGCGGTGAAGGGAATCGCCGACTTCCTCCGCGGACGGCATCCCGTCGTCTGGGAAAAGGCGGCGAGCACCCGATGAGACGCCCGAAGCCAACGCCATGAAGGAGAAGATCCCATGAGAGTCCTGATCACGGGAGGAGCCGGCTTCATCGGCTCGCATCTCGCCGAAGCCTATCTCAGCCGCGGGGACGAGGTCTGGGTCCTCGACGATCTCTCCACCGGCGGCATTCAGAACATCGAACACCTGAAAGGGAAGCCCGGTTTTCATTACGTCGTGGAAACGGTGATGAACATTCCGGTTCTGGCGGAATGCATCGACCGCTGCGACCAGGTCCTCCACATGGCGGCGGCGGTCGGGGTCCGGCTCATCGTGGAGAGTCCCGTCAACACGATCGAGACGAACATCAAGGGGACCGAGAACGTGTTGATGCTGGCGAACAAGAAGAAAAAAAAGGTCCTGATCGCCTCCACCTCCGAGGTCTACGGAAAGAGCACGAAGGTTCCTTTCAGCGAAGACGACGACCTGGTGCTGGGTCCGACCATCAAAGGACGGTGGAGCTATGCCTGCTCCAAGGCGATCGACGAATTCCTGGCCATCGCCTACTGGAAGGAGAAACGGCATCCGGTCGTGATCTGTCGTCTCTTCAATACGGTGGGACCGCGCCAGACGGGAAGGTACGGGATGGTGATCCCGACGTTCGTGCGGCAGGCGCTCTCCGGCAAGCCCATCACCGTGTTCGGAGACGGCACGCAGTCCCGCAGCTTCACCTACGTGTCCGACGTGGTCGGCGCGATCGTCAAGCTGATGGATTCCGACGAGACGACGGGACAGGTGTTCAACATCGGCAACGGCAGGGAAATCACCATCATGGATCTGGCCCTTCTCGTCAAGGAGCTGACGAACAGCTCCTCGGAGATCCACCTCATTCCCTATGATCGCGCCTACGAAGAGGGCTTCGAGGACATGCCGCGGCGAGTGCCGGATATCTCCAAGATTCGCAAGATGATCGGGTACGAGCCCACGCTGAACATCAAGGAAATCCTCAAAAAAGTCATTGAATACGAGCGCGGATAGGGTATATTTGTTTCGATTTCGTTTAAAATGAAGCACTTGTTGCAGAGAGGGGGATCGGGCCGTCCGGGCGGTCATCGTCCGGACGGAGGTCAATGAGCTCCATCGGCGCGTTGCTTGTAGCGTTCTTGCTCTGCGTCGCCGCGACTCCCGTCGTCATCCACCTGGCCCGTCGTTTCGGGTTCGTCTCCGAGCCGAAGGCCGATCGCTGGCATTCGCGTCCCACGCCTCTGCTCGGCGGAACGGTGATCTACGCCGGGGTGACGGCCTCCGTCCTATGCTTCGGGACGCTGAGCCGTGAGATGATTGGCGTCCTCATCGGCGGATCGCTGATCTTCCTTCTCGGTCTGACCGACGACCTGCTCCAGATCAAGCCATCCACGAAGTTCCTCGGGGAAATCCTCGCATCCTGCGTCGTGCTTTACGCCGGCCTGGGGTTGGATCTGATACCGAATCCCTTCCTGAATCTCTTCTTGACCCTCCTCTGGCTGGTGGCGATCACCAACGCGTTCAACCTCCTCGACAACATGGATGGACTTGCCGTCGGCGTGGCGGCCATCTCATCCTTGACGACCTTCGTGTTCTCCCTCGTCCAGGGATTGCCAGAGATTTCGGTGCTTTCGCTGGCCGTTCTGGGGGCCAGCCTTGGATTCCTGCTGTTCAACTTCAATCCGGCCAAGATCTTCATGGGTGACTGCGGGAGCCTGTTCCTCGGTTTCACCCTGGCATGCACGACGATTCTGGGCTCCTGGGAGCAGGCCTCCAACCTGTTCGGAATCCTGGCGATCCCGAGCCTGGCCTTGGGGGTCCCCATCTTCGATACGCTGCTCGTGACGACGTCCCGCTTCCTCTCCGGGCGCAGCGTGGCGGTCGGCGGGCGGGATCATACGTCCCACCGCCTCGTCGCCCTCGGAATGTCGGAAAAGAACGCGGTCCTGAGCCTCTACGTGCTGTGCGCCTTCCTCGGCTCGATCGCCATCTTCAGCCTCCTTTTCAACCTCGTCATCTCCGGTCTCATCACGGTCTTCTCGATCATCCTGCTGGCTCTCTTCGGACTCTACCTCGGACAGGAAAAGGTCTACCGGTACGCGCCCGGGCCGAACGGCCGGGACACGGCCATTCCGGGAGGCGGACTCTACAGCAGCTTCATCCGCCACAAGACGAGGATTCTCGAAGTGGCCATCGACACCTGCCTGATATCCATGGCGCTGGTGTCGTCGTACGCCTTGCGGTTCGACGGCACGATTCCCCCGGCGCTCTACGCGCAGATTGCGGCGACTCTGCCCGCTCTTCTCGGCATCAAGCTCCTCGTCTTTCACTATTTCGGACTGTATCGAATCGTCTGGCCCTACATGGACATTACCGATCTCGGCATCATCGCCAAAGCGGTGATCACGGGCACCGTTCTGTCGGTGCTCGCCCTCGTCGTGGTGACGCGTTTCGACGGATATTCCCGGGTCGTCTTCGTCCTGGACGCCTTCCTGCTTCTGGTTCTCGTGACCGGAAGCCGGATGCTGTTCCGGTTCTGGCGCGACTACTTTGCCGGATTGCCGAGGCTCGGGAGGCGGTTGATTATCTTCGGGGCCGGCGATGCCGGAGTGATGATCCTGCGCGAAATCCGAAACAATCCCGATCTGGCCTACCAGCCCATCGGGTTCATCGACGATGATGCCGGCAAACTGGGGAAACGCATCCACGGACTTCCCGTCCTCGGAGGACGCGAGAGGCTCCACGACATCGCCGCGAAGAACCGGGTGGACGAGATTCTCATCGCAATCCCTTCTCTTTCCGAGATGGAGCAGCGGCGCCTCGTCTCTCTGTGCGAGCAGACGGGGAAGCAATACCGGGTCATGCAAAACCTGGGAAAGTCGGTCCTCGGGTGACAGGAGGCCGAAGCCGTCCCACGGGCCCCTCGACGAGGGGAACCGGTCAAGGCCTTCTCGTCAAAGGGTTTCCGAGGGGCCGCGACTTGACAGAAACGACCTCGACGCGTAAGATGCGATCTTTCTACTGGAAGAGAGGAACCCTCCCGACTCGCCGGCAGTTTGCGGCGAAGCCTCCTTTTCACGGGACCTGCTTCCTGCTCGTCCTCCTCGTTCTTGCGTGCCCGGCCTTCGCGCAAGGACAGGGAAAAGAGGAAGAGCTTCTTCCCATTCAGATCGGGAGGTTTCTGCTGTATCCGTCAGCCGATTTCAGCTACGAATACGAAACCAACGTCCGCAAGACGAATGCGGAGGACCCCCTCTTTCCGGCGGTTTCGAGCAGCGTCAGGAACATCCGTCCCGGCTTTCGCCTCGAGGTTCCGTTCGAGAGGGGCTCCGGGGATCTCGATTATCAGGTGCAATTCCAGGATTTCACCGACGAGGCGCTCGGCAACGCGGGCGGCGTGAGTCACTATCTGAATGCTCATTTCCAGGTTCAGCTCACCCCCACCCTGAAGATGAGGGCCGCTCAGAAGTTGGTCCGCGGGGTCAACCAACTTCCCGACGTCGATCCCGGAGGGGAGCTGCGCTTCGGGACGCGTCCCTTCGTGATCAGCGCCACGGCCGCCAACCTTTCCGCCGAGTTCACCCCCATTCAGAGTGTCGAGATCGGGGCAATACGGGATTCGACGACCTTCAGCAGCGGCTCGTCGAACGATTTTCTCTACGACGTGGAATCCAAGACGTTGTCCTCCCGATACGTCATCACCAGCAGCCCCGAGAATCAGTACTACCTGGCGCTCAACCTGCAGCGGGTGCAGCAGAGCCGGGGCGTCTTTTCGATCCTCCAGCCCACCGATTACAACCGTCGCTACGCCGGCATCGGCCTGCGGCGGCTGCTCGCGCCGGATCTTACGAGCGAGCTCTGGGTCGCCTATGAGAGGACCCGCTTTACCGGGGACATCCAGGGCGTTCCGTACCACGGAGTCTCGTTGGAGGGCGAGCTGATCGGCCAGGTGACCGTGACTTCCGAGGCGCGCCTCAAGCTTCGCCGGGGGCCCCTGCAGTCCTTCTTCAACGTCAACGCATACTATCTCAACGAGATGGTTCAGCTCACCTTCGTGCAGAAGCTCGGGGAGAGATTCTCGGCACGGCTCCTGGGAGGATACCAGCGCAACGCCTACCCCGAAGCCATCCGGGTCGCGGCCGTCAGTCCTGACGAGCAGGCCTTCGACCGTAACGCGAACGGGCTGATCGACGAGTACGAATACCTGCTCCCCAGCGAGGGGGCGAAGCGGAAGGACACGATTCGCAACGAATCCTTCGAGCTCCAGGTCGACTTCATGCGAGCCTTCCGCGTCACGCTCGGGGTCCACCGGGACTCGGCGCGATCCAACATCCGCGCCGTCGGCTGTACCGATCCGTCCTTCGGAGCCAGCAACTGTCCTGCGGGCGAGGCGATCGTCTACGATCTCTTCGACTACGACAATACCGGCGTCACCGCCTCCCTCACGTTGGGATGGAAATGAGGAAAAGCTTGGAAAAACAGGCGACCGCGCGGAGACCGCGACCAGCCGCCGTCTTTCTCCTGCTGAGCTGCATCTTGGCCGTCTCGGTCCCGTGGGGCTCGAGCCTTTCAGCCGCCGAAGCGATCCGGGCGAGCGACCTGTCCGTGCAGCGCGGCGCCGCCGATCTGATCCGGCTTTCCTTGAAAACCAGCGGGCCGATCCCCAGCTCCCGTTGCGAGATTCGACGAGACAACGGTCTGGAGCGGCTCGTTCTCGAGCTTCCCGGCGTCGAGTCCGGGCTGAAACCCACTTATGAATTTGCCGGGTTGGTGACCGGCCCGGTCCGCGTGACCACCGTCTCGGCGGGGGCCGACCCGGGCCTCCGCGTGGAGATTCCCGTGCAAGGAATGTCGCTGCGCGGATGGCAAACGACGCGGGAGGGGATTGAGGTATCGTTCTCAAGATCCTCCTCTGGCGCGAGCTCCCCGACCCTCCCCGCGGCAGCCGACGGCGGGGCCTACCGTCTGGGTCCCGGAGATCGCGTCGAGATGACAATCTATGGCCATGACGACATGAAGCAGACGCTGCAGGTTCTTTCCGACGGCAGCTTCGTGCTCCCGCCGGCGGGCGTGATCCCCGTCGCCGGCAAGACGCTGGAGGAAGTTCGCCAGGAGCTCGAGCAGAAGCTGAAGGACTACCTCGTCGATCCGCAAGTCAGTCTCGACATCAAGGACTATCAAAGCCAGCCGGTGAACGTCGTGGGGGAAGTGGAACGGCCCGGACAGTTCTTCCTGAAGGGCCCGACGACCCTCGTCGACATCATCGCGCAGGCCGGATGGATGAGCAAGGAAGCCGGGAGCGACGTCATCATCACGCGCCACGTAGGCGATCCCGGCAAGGCGGGCTCGGTCCGCCAGATCGTCATCAAGAAGGAGAACCTTCTCGGCGGTGGGAACGAATACAACCCCCCCATTCAGGCGGGGGACGTGGTGACCGTCGGCCCGCGCCAGTATTTCTACATCCGGGGAGAGGTCGCCAAGCCCGGGCAGCTCGTCCTCGAGGACCACCCGACGGTGATGAAGGCGATCAGCCTCGCGCTCGGCTTCACTCCCTACGCCCGGAAAGGAGGGATTTACATCCTCCGTAACGTCAACGGGGCCCAGACTCGGGTCGAAGTGGACTTGAAAGCCATCGAGGACCGAAAACAGCAGGACATCCCATTGCTTGCGGACGACGTCATCGTCGTCCCCCGACGTCGCATCTAGCGGTTCTGTCGCCTGTTCCGCTTGCTTTTCGGCTTCTTCGGCGTATGATTCATTATTGCCTAAACCCTAAGAATGGAAGAGAAAGCCGGCTCTATGGAAGCACCCGCACGACCTGTTTCCGCTGAGAAGAAGGAGATCCACCTCCGCGATTACTGGGCCATGATCTGGCGCTGGCGGTGGACCGTCATCGCCGCCTTCGTGATCGTCTTCACCCTGGTGGCCCTCTTCACTTTCCTCCAGCCGCCCATTTACCGGGCGAGCGCCAAAGTCGAGATCCAGCCTTCGACGCGCCGTGTCGCTCCCGTGGCCGACGTTTCGGAGCTGGGGAGCACTGGCTACGGCTGGTTCTCCGAGGATCGCTACTACAACACGCAGTTCGAGGTCATCAAGAGCCGCGCGGTCGCCGAAAAAGTCTTCGATCGGCTCAACCTCTGGAGCGATCCCCGGTTCAAGGGGCTCAAGGACCCGATTGACGCCTTCAAGAGCTCGGTGATCGTGGAGCCCGTGGAATTGACCGGCATCGTGGTGATCTCCCTGGAGGGGACCGATCCCGAGAAGACCGCGCTCTGGGTCAATACGCTCGCCGACGTGTACGTCGAGCGCAACATGGACATGGCCCTGAAAGCCACCGATCGGGCGATGAAATCCCTTCTGCAGCAAGTCGAGCCGCTGCGGGGAAAGCTCGTCAAGAGCCAGGAGGAGAGCTTCCACGTCGCGGAGAAGCAGAAGATCTTCGTTCCCGAGGATCAGCAGAAGATCATGGTCGGGACGCTCACCAGCCTTCAGAACGATTTGACCGAGACGCAAATCGGGATTTCCAAGCAGGAGTCGGTGATCCGAAGAATCGAAGAGGTCGGCCGCGCCGGGGGTTCCTACCTCACCATTCCAGAGATCGCCAAGGATCCCATCATCGAAGGCCTTTACAAGGATCGCATCACGCTGGAGCAGGAGATCCAGAAGCTGCTGAGCATCTTCAAGGAGAAGCACGTCCAGGTGGTCGAGAAGGAGGCCGAGCTGGCCCGGCTCGAAGAGCGCATCGCCTCGGAGTGCGATCGAATCGTGGCCCGCATCAAGACGGACTACTCCATTCGCAAGGATCACGAGCGGAAGGTCCAGGATCAGATCGAGAACGCCAAGAGCGAGTCCCTCGGCATGACGCAGCGCGCCTCGACGTACGAGCTCGCTCGCGGCGACGCGGCGG
>Ga0114129_10008489_pt1 | contig 14639 bp, 15 predicted proteins | sample RhiMetdeltSRZDD1_FD_80071 | JGI IMG/M metagenome (GOLD analysis project Ga0114129, IMG submission 80071) | Populus rhizosphere microbial communities from Tennessee, USA - Rhizosphere MetaG P. deltoides SRZDD1 (version 2) (version 2) | ecosystem: Host-associated > Plants > Roots > Rhizosphere >... | reverse complement strand
CTCGATCCGGCGTGCGACCGCTCTCGGAATCGTCGTTGTGGCGGCCATGGCCGCGGATGTCGCGCGGCTGTCGGCGCAGGGCAACGACCCCCGCATCGGTACGTGGAAGCTCAATGTGGCGAAGTCGAAGTACGACCCGGGTCCGGCGCCCCAGAGCCAGACGCTGAAGGTGGAGCCGGCTGGCAAGGGCGAAAAGGTGACCTCGGAGTCCGTCATGGCGGACGGCAAGAAGGTCACCGTCACCTATACGGCGAATTTCGACGGCAAGGACTATCCCCTGACCGGCTCGGCGGTGGGCGCCGACAAGGTCTCGCTCAAGCGCATCGACGCGCGCACCACGGAACGCGTCGACAAGAAGGACGGCAAGCCGATCGTCACCATCAAGCGCGTCGTGTCCGCCGACGGCAAGACCATGACGGCCACGTCGAAGGGCACGAACGCCGAGGGCAAACCGACGAACAACGTCGCGGTGTTCGAGAAGCAGTAGCTCTTCGGGCATCCCATCGGGCTCTCCGGGCATCTCAACGGGTGAAAGGAGAGCCCGATGACCCTGACCGAATCGACGTTCGACGAGACGCTCGCGACCACCGATGAGTTGCTGCTCGTCGATTTCTGGGCGCCCTGGTGCGGCCCGTGCCGCGCAATCGCGCCGGTGCTCGAGGCCCTCGAACAGGATCACGCCGGGCGCGTGAAGCTGGCGAAGGTGAACGTCGACGAGGAGCCGGCGCTGGCGGGCCGCTACGCCATCCGCTCCATCCCGACCATCCTGCTGGTCCGCAACGGCCAGATCGTGGATACCGTCGTCGGCGCGGTGCCGCGCCCGACGCTCGAGGCGAAGATCGCCAAGGCGCTGGGGAGCTAAATCCCCAGCGTCTTCACCGCCTCGTCGATCCGCTCCTTGTGATTCTTGACCCACTGCTCCAGCGTCGTCTCTTCCTCTTTCTTGGCCCGCGCCTGCGCCTTGGTGAGCATGTCCGCCGCCTGCGCCTTCGGCAGCACGACGATGCCCTCCTCGTCGGCGATCACCACGTCGCCCGGCGCCACGGTGACGCCGCCGCACACGACCGCGACGTTGATCAGGCCCGGCGTTTTGCGCACGCCGGGGATCGGGATCACACCGCGGCCGAACACCGGAAACGCGTTCTTGCGCGTCTCCACGATGTCGCGGATGACGCCGTCCACCACGAATCCCGCGATGCCGCGCTGCTGCGCGAAGGCGCAGACGTTGCCGCCCGCCATGGCCCAGTTCGAGTCGCCGGCCGCGCAGACGATCACCGACCCCGCCGGCGCGCGATGGATTGCCACGTGCAGCATCAGGTTGTCGCCGGCGGGACACGCCACCGGATAGGCGGGCCCGGCCAGGCGCGGCATGGGCTGCCAGAGGGGCCGGATGCCCGGATCCATGACGCGGTCGCGGGTGACGACTTCCGCAAAGGTGCACGGCGAGATCTTGGCGTAGGCGTTGTCCATGATCACTCCGACATTTTGAGGAGCAGCCCGGTGCGGCGCGCCCGCTGCACGCACGCGTAGAAGGTCAGGTGCCCGACGATCGCGTACACGACCGACAGCACCAGGCCCGTGGCGATCGGCGCCGTGAACTCGGAGGCGAAGCCGAAGTGCGATCGGTACGCATCGAGGAAGTACGTCAACGGGATCGCGCGCGCGAGCGCGGCCGCCGGTCCCGGCAGCATCGAGACGGGATAGTAGATCCCGGCCAGGACGAGCACGAGGTTGACGCTGGCCCACGCGAAGGCCTCGGCGCGATTGCCGAACAGCGTGATCAACGCACACACGAAGACGCCGACGATCAAGGCGTTGAGGAAGCAGCCGAGCATGAAGATCGCCACCGCACCCGCGCCCGGCCGCAGCGCACGGAAGCCGAAGGCCCACCACGCGAGCACGGCCAGCAGCGTGAAGAGCGCGGTGCCCCGCACGATGCCGACCAGCCAGGAGCCGAGCGTCAGGTGGCGGATGCCGATCGGCGCCAGGAACTGGTGCTTGATGGACTTCGACCAGACGTCCATCAGCACCGCATAGGCGACCTCGAGCTGGCACACGTTGACGATCGAGAGCGCGATCGTCCCGATGAGCACGAACGACGCCTGCGCGGCCGTGATCCCGAGGAATCGCGTCATGAGCCCGATCGAGATCACGCCCACGATCGGCCAGAAGAGCAGCTCGAAGAAGAAGAACACGTTGCGCGAGGCCATCAGCGCGTTGCGCACGACCACCGCCCAGACGGCCAGCAGGTCAGCGCGCCAGCTCAACGAAGACCTCCTCCAGCTCCGGCTCTCGCACGCGCACGTTACGGACGGTGATCCCCTCCGCGAACAGCTGGCGCAGCAGGTCGGGCAGGCGCTTCTCCGCGTCGTCCACCGTGCACTTCGTCCAGCCGTCCGCGGTCACGCACCGCACCACGCCGGGCGCCTCGGTCAGCCACGCGGGCGGCGCCGGCTCCAGCCGCAGCGCGATCACGTCGCCCAGGCCGATGCGTCGCTTCAGCGCGTCGGGCGTGCCGGCGTCGAGGATTCGTCCGGCCTTGATGAAGGCGACCTCGTCGCACAGCTCCTCCGCCTCGCGCATGTAGTGCGTGGTCAGCACGATGGTCATGCCGCGCTCGCGGCGCAAGGCCGCGATGTGGGCGCGCACCCGCACGGAGACGTCGGGATCGAGGCCGAGCGTCGGTTCGTCCAGGAAGAGCAGCTCGGGATCGTTGACGAGTGACTTCGCCAGCGCCACGCGCTGCTTGAGGCCGGTGGAGAGCTCGTTGTACGGCACGCGCCGGTATTCGGTCAGCTCGTACTCCTCGATCAGCGCATCGACGCGTGCGCGCAGGGCGGGGCCGGCAAGGCCATAGAGGCGGCCATAGAAGTCGAGGATCTCGGCGACACGCAAGCTCCACAGGAACGACGGGCGGCCGCTCGCCAGGTTCAGGCGGCGTCGCAGCGCGAGCGAATCGCCCACGACGTCCATGCCCAGCACGCGCGCGATGCCGCGGTCGGGAATGAGCAGCGTGGCGAGGATCGACAGGAACGTCGTCTTGCCCGCCCCGTTCGGGCCGAGCAACCCGACGATGGCCCCGCGCGGGACCTCGAGCGTCACGCCGCGCAGGGCCTCGGTCAGTCGGGGACGAAGCCACCCGGAACGGAACGTCTTGGCCACCTCGCGCGCCTCGATGGCGAGGGACGCGACGGGCGAACGCATGCGTGAATGGTAACATGCGGCGCATGACGCCCCCGGGGCAGTGGCGCGGTTCCGCCGCCGAGCTCACGCCCGGGCGAACGACGAAGTTCCGGCTCGAGTGTCGCGGCCGCGGCATCGAGGGATTCGTCGTCAACCACGACGGTGAGTACCACGCCTACGTCAATCGCTGCCCGCACGTGGGGACGCCGCTCGACCTCTGGCCCAACGAGTTCTATGCCGAGGACGGCCGCACGCTCATCTGTTCCACGCACGGCGCCCTGTACGAGCCGGCCACGGGCCGCTGCACGGCGGGTCCGTGTGCCGGCGACTCGCTCACGCGGCTGCCGCTCCAGCGCGAGGGCGACACGCTCGTCGTCACGTGCCCGTGAAGGACGTGGCCGAGGCGAACGGCGCCTTCTATCGGGCGTTCGAGGCGCTCGACCTGCGCGCCATGGAGGAGGTGTGGGCGCACGGCGACCACGTCCGCTGCGTGCATCCGGGTTGGCCGATGCTGTCCGGCTGGGAGGCGGTCCGCGCCTCGTGGGAGGCGATCTTCGCCAACACGCAGGAGATGCGCTTCACGCTGACCGATGTCCACGTGGCGCCGATCGGCGATCTCGCCTGGGTCACCTGCATCGAAAACATCCTGTCGGAAACCGAGGGCCGCGTCGGCGTCACGTCGATCCTGGCGACGAACCTGTTCGAGCGTGGGCCGGATGGCTGGCGAATGGTCCATCATCACGCCTCGCACGTGCTCGGCCGCGGCGCCGCCTGAGCGGCCCGACGCGCGCGCGTCGCCGGACGCGCCGTCATCCCACGCCGCTCCGCCGCAGCAGCGCCCAGCCGCGCTCGCGCGCCACCACCTCGAATCGGCCGACGTCCTCGCGCGCGAGGCTCGTCTCGAGGTCGAGCACCCACTGCGCCCGGTCCAGGCCCGTGGGGAACACGTAGCACTCCGCGCGCGTCGCCAGATGCGGCACCAGCCGCTCGTTCACGCTCACCGGGACCAGCGGCGGCACGCGCGCGAGCAGCGCGCGGATGGCCCGCTGCTCGGGGCGAAGGGCCCACTTGCTCACGCCCAGATCGTTCACCGTGCGCGCGCCGAGCACGACGGCCACGAGAGCCGCCGCGACGATGACCGCGCGTCGCGGCACGCGTCGCGGCCACCACGCGGCCGCACGTAGCCTCGCGAAGCCGTCGACCGCCGCGAGGAACAGAAACGGCAGCACGAACGCCTGGTACGGCGTCCGGTAGCCGAAAAGAAACGCGTCCGTGGACAGGAGATTCACCGCCAGTCCCGGCAGCGCCGCCGCCGCGACCGACGGCGCTGCCAGCGGCAGGAATCCCAGCGGCGCGAGCATCGCCGCGAGATAGAGCGCCTTGTCCGGCGTGACGACCACGGGCATCCAGCGCCACGGCCTGACGACGACGCTGGTGAGGACCTCGGGCAGCGTCGTCCCGAGATACGCATAGCGCTTGACCAGGTGCGGGTACGGCTCGCCGCGGAAGTGCGGCATCACCAGGCTCATGTCGATCCACAAGAGCGCGACGCACGCGAGAGCAACCGCCGCGCCGGCCACGCGGCGCCGCCGCGCGAGCGCCAGCCAGACCCCGAAGCCGACGCCGGCGATCGCGCAGTCCTCACGGCCGGCGAGCGCCGCGACGACGGCCAGCGCGGCCCAGATCGGCCGCCCGGCGTCGACGGCCCAGGCCGCGGCGATCACGAGCGGGATCGCGAACGCCGTCGGATGGATGTCGCGGACGTTGATGCCGTGCAGCGTCGGATTCAGCAGATACAGCATGGCGAACGCGACCGCCGCGCGCGCGTCGCCCAGCCGTCGCGCCGCGAACCCGGCGATCGCGACGGCACCGGCCGCGAAGATGACTGTCTGAGCCAGCAGCAGCGCGACGGCGCCCGGCGCCAGCCAGCCCAGCGGCACGAAGAGATAGAGGATGGGCGAGAAGTGATCGCCCCAGGCGTGCATCGCCGGCAGCGTGACGCGCGCGCCGTTGCCGTGGGCCAGATTCCACACGACCTGCACGTAGTAGCCGAGGTCGAGGGCGTGGGTGCGCAGCGCGACGTGCCGCGTGACCACGATGACGCCCATGACGGCGACGTAGATCGCCACGCCGCCGCCCACCATCACGCGCGGCGACAGCGTGGGAAGCGCGAGCGGCGCCACCGCCAGCCGCGCGCCGACGACGAGCGCCAACACCACGACCAGGTCTTCAGCGCGTTGGAGCGACACGCCGCCGAGGCGTACCGAGCCCGCGGCGAGGACGGCGACGGCCAGCGCGGCGAGCACGAGCGCCGCGCCGTCCAGCGCCCGCGCGAGCCGTCTCACCCGAGACGGGTATAGCGTGCGCGGAGGCTGTCGAACCGGCGCGAGCGCCGCAGACCCCACTTGCTGAGCAGGTACCAGAAGACGACGGCGAGGATGCGCAGCCCGTACACGGTGGACGCCGTGAACGAGGCCGAGGAGGCCTCCGGAAAGTACCGCGTGGGCACCGCGATTTCCTCGATGCGAAATCCCGCCGCGACGACCTGCGCGATGATCTCCTGGTCGAAGATGAAGCCGTCGGCGTTCGCCCTGAAGTTCACCGTCTCGAGCACGTCGCGGTGGAAGGCACGGTACCCCGTGTGATATTCGGACAGCCGCAGTCCGAACGCCTGATTCTCGACCCACGTCAGGCATCGATTCGCGACGAACTTCCACCACGGCATCCCCTGCGCGACCGCCGAGCCGCTCTTGAGCCGCGAGCCGAGCACGACGTCGGCGGTGCCGCGGGTGATCGGCTCGACGATCTGCGGCACGAGGGTCGGGTCGTACTGATAATCGGGGTGCACCATGACGACCACATCGGCGCCGGCGCGCAGCGCCTCCGTGTAGCAGGTCTTCTGGTTGGCGCCGTAGCCGTAGTTCCGATTGTGAACGAAGATCTCCAGGCCCAGCTGCCGCGCCACCTCGAGCGTGGTGTCGGTCGAGCCGTCGTCCACGAGGATGACGAGGTTGACGCTGTCCTTGGGGAGCTCCTCGTACGTCATCCGCAGCGTGCGGCCGGCGTTGTAGGCCGGCATGACGACGACGACCTTCGGCGCCCGTGTCTGCGTCGTCATGCGCGCTCGGCGAGCACGACGAACTGGTAGGCGAGCAGGCGCGGCAGCGCACGCGCGCTCGCCGCGCTCAGCGCATGGACGGCGGCCAGCATGCGTCCGTGCCAGCGCGGCGGGACGACCTGGTAGAGCGGCACCGGTGTCGAGGTCATCCGCGTCACGCGCAGGCCGGCGCCCGTGACCAGCGCGCCGAGCGTGCGGCGCGTGAAGAAGCGCAGGTGCGTGCGGTCCAGGATGCCGCGCTCGGCGTAGTCGAAGCGCCCGGCCAGCAGCGACAGCCGCACCCAGACGTGCGCGATGTTGGGAATCGAGATCACGACGGCGCCGCCCGCGGCCAGCGAGCATCGCAGCGCCATGAGGATCGCGGCGGGATTGCGCAGGTGCTCGAGCACGTCGGCGCACACGATCGCGTCGAAGTCACCGTCGAGCTGCGGCAGGCCGCGGTCGAGATCGGCGACGATCATGCGCTCGCAGTGCGCAGCGCCCGCCTCCGCGGCCACCGGGTCGGCCTCGAGCGCCGTGACCTTGAAGCCCCGTGCGGTCATGAGCCGCGAGAGGAGCCCGTCCGCCGCGCCGACGTCGAGCAGCCGCCGGCCGCGTCCTTCGCCGAGCCAGTCGAGGATGACCGAGTGGCTGCTGTGGGGATCCGCCTTGAGGGTGTAGCGCGACGTGAGAGCCACGTGCTCATCATCCGACTTCGGCCGCTCACTTTTCAACATTCGTGTACAGCCACCGCCCCCCGCCGTGGACGACCAGACGCACGGTATCCGGCGGCAAGGCGCGGACCACGCTGCGCTCGGGCATGACCCCGGTGACGAGGAAGCGCCGGCCGGGCTTCGGCCACTCCTGCGCGAGACGCGCGCCATCCCAGAACCGGCCGCGCGCCTCCGGAAACGTCGCGCCGAAGGCCAGGTTGGATTGCAGACCGTTCACCACGGTGACGGGCTCCTCGATGGCCAGCAGCACCGAGCCGCTGTTCTCCAGCGGGCCTTCGTGGAGCACCTGGTCGCCCGGCTGCACCCGCAGCATGAGGGTCTCGGTCACCGCTCGCGCCGAGCGCGTGCGCGCGAAAATCGCCATGCCGTCGCCGGCCGTCGGCAGAAACGCCAGCGTGACGGCCACGGCCGCCCACGCGCCGAGGTCGGGCCGACGGCGCCAGGCCGCCCACGCGAGCACGAGCGTGCCGACGCCGAAGATCACCGTGCACGTGCGCAGCAACGGCATGTAGAGGTCCGACGGCGCGTCGTCGATCACCTGCCCGCGCGCGGCGAGATTGCGGGTCGCCAGATCCACGTTGCCGAGCACGCCATCGGGCACCGGCAGGCGGTTCGCCAGCGCCAGGCCGAGCATCACGCTCATGACCGCGAAGGCGACGACGAGCGGCATGATCAGCGCGCGGGGCCGCAGCGAGCCGGGCACGGCGTCGATCGATTCGTCCCAGACGCGCGCGACGAGCAGCGCGAGCGCCGGGAACGCCGGCAGGCCGTAGTGCGGCAGCTTGAAGGGCGCCACCGCAAAGAATCCGATGACGACCAGGGGCCAGAGCGCCACGAGCAGCCACAGGCGCGCGATCGCGTCCTCCCACGGCCGTCGCAGCGCCCGGGCCACCGCCCACGGCGCCGCGAGCGACCACGGCAGAAAGGCCAGAAACGTCACGCCGAGAAACTGCAGCGTGCCGAGCGGCACGTCCTCATCGGGGAAGACGCGATGTCGCGCGAAGTTGAGCACGTGATTGTCGACGAGCGTGTACCAGAGGAAGCCCGGGTTGCGCGCTTCCACCGCCCCGTACCAGGGCACCGCGATGATGAGCAGCAGCAGCACGCCCCACCACGGCGCCCACGGCGCGAGCGGCCGCTCGCGGGTGAGCGCGAAGAACAGCGCCACGACCACGAGCGGTCCGGCGGCGCCGAGCACGTCCTTCGTCATCGTGGCCACGCCGAGGCTCGCGTAGAACACCGCCAGCCCCCAGCGTCCCGCGCCCTTGTAGGCCACGGCGAACCCGGCGTACGCGAGGACGATGCAGAGAATGAACACCATGTCCGGCTTCACCAGCCGGCCGTAGAGGTACATGCCGAGATTGGCGATTACCATGAGGCCGGCGAGCATCCCCACACGCGCGCCGCCGAGCATGAAGCCCAGGCGCGCGGTGACCGCGGCGATGCCCACGGCGGCGAGCGCCGACCACACGCGCGCGGCGGCCTCGCCGACGCCGGCCACCGTGAACGAGCTCGCCATGAGCCAGTACAGAATCGGGGGCTTGTCGAAGTAGCGCACGCCGTCGACGTGTGGCGTGATCCAATCGCCGCCGCGCAGCATCTCGCGCGCGATCTGGGCGTGCAGGCCTTCGGGCGGATCGACGAACGGGGCGTGGCCGAGGCGCAGCAGGTAGAGCGCGGCCGCGACAACTGCGACGCCGAGAGGAATCCCGCGCACCGAGCCGTGATCCCGTCAGGTGACCTTCACGATCGCGTCGGCGGGCAGGCGGTTCAGGAAGTCGGCCAGCGCCTGCTCGAGGTAGCCGCGGTCGCGTGACTCGAGCGTGACCTTCACCTGATACTCGGGATTCGACAGCTCCGGATAGGAGCCGACGAGCAGCAGCGGAAAGTCGCCGAGCAGCCGGTTGAGATAGTCGGCGAGCGTGCCCTCTCCGACCCGCACGAAGACGTTCTTGAGATGGATCGGCGCGTCGCGAAAGCGCTCGCGCATGGCGTCGAACTTGCGCCGGAAAATCTCCGGCACGCCGGGCAGCACGTACACGTTGCGCATGGCGATGTTCGGGAAGCGCAGTCCGTTGCCGGTGATGAGCTCGGCGCCGTGCGGAATCTCCGCCATCCGCAGCGCCGCATCGGTGAGCGTGTCGCGGTAGTAGCGCTCGAGCAGCGCGACGAGCTCGGGATGACGCACGACGGACACACCCATCGCGCGCGCCACGCCCTCGATGGTGACGTCGTCGTGCGTGGGGCCGACGCCGCCCGACGTGAAGACGAGATCGAAGAGCTTGCTGAATGCCGCCACCTCTTCGGCGATCAGCGCGACCTCGTCCGGAATGACCGCGATGCGCCGCACCTCCACGCCGAGCTCGCGCAGCTCGCGACACAGGTACGCCGCGTTGGCGTCGATCACCTTGCCGGAGAGAATCTCATTGCCGATGAGAATGATGCCGGCCGTCTTCGGCATGGCGGGGCGAATTCTACGATGCCGTCGGCAAGGATGCTAGACTTGACGCCGTGACGGGCGACGCTCCGATCCGTCTCGATGGTTGGGCCCTCGTTCTCGGCGCCTCCTCCGGTTTCGGCGAGGCCGTCAGCCTCGCGCTGGCCCGCGCGGGCATGCACATCTTCGGCGTGCACCTCGATCGCAAAGCCACGCTCGGCAACGTCGAGCGCATCACGGCCGACATCCGCGCCGCCGGGCGTGAGGCGCGCTTCTTCAACGTCAACGCCGCCGATGCGGACAAGCGTGCCGAGGTCGCCGCCGAGATGCAGGCGGTGCTCGAGCAGCGCCGCGAGGCCGGACGCGTGCGCGTGATGCTGCACTCGCTGGCCTTCGGCACGCTCAAGCTGTTCGTCGCCGACCCCATGAAGGAGGCGGTGACGCAGTCGCAGATGGACATGACGCTCGACGTGATGGCGCACAGCCTCGTGTACTGGGCGCAGGAGCTGGTCGGCCGTGGCCTCATGACGCGCGGCGGGCGCATCTTCGCCATGACGTCGTCGGGCGGCGCGCGGGTGCTGCCGAACTATGGACCGGTCTCGGCGGCCAAAGCCGCGCTCGAGTCCAACATCCGTCAGCTCGCGGCCGAGCTCGGCCCGCGCGGCATCGCTGCCAACTCCATTCGCGCCGGCGTGACGAATACGCCGGCCCTGCAAAAGATCCCCGGCAACGAGGAGATCATGGCGCAGGCCCGGCGACGCAACCCGGGCGGGCGGCTCACCACGCCGGAGGACGTCGCGAAGGCCATCGTCGTGCTGTCGCACTCGGACACGTACTGGATCACCGGCAACGTGATCGGCGTGGACGGCGGCGAAGAAATCGTCGGGTGAGCTACGCGCAGGCGCTGGTGCTCGGGCTCGTCCAGGGCCTGACCGAGTTCCTTCCCGTCTCCTCGTCCGGTCATCTCATCCTCGTGCCGCACGTCTTCGGCTGGCCGGACCAGGGTCTCGCCGTCGACGCCGCGCTCCATCTCGGCACCCTCGCCGCGCTGCTCGCCTACTTCCGCGGCGAGATTCTGGATCTCTTCAGCGGTGCGCTGAACCGACGCCTCGGCGTCATCATCGTGCTCGCGACGATTCCGGGCGCCGTCGCGGGCGTGCTGTTCGGCAAGTACATCGAGGCGCACTTCCGATGGCCGCTGCTGATTGCGGGCACCACGGCCTTCTGGGGCCTCGTGATGCTCGCCGCCGACCGGCAGGCGCGGCCGGCGCCGCCGCCGCGTCGCACGCATTCCAACCCCGGCGATCGGCCCGATGATCCGCTCGAGCACATCGGCTGGGGTCAGGGCCTGGCCGTCGGCATCGCGCAGGCGCTGGCGCTGATTCCGGGAACGTCACGCTCGGGCATCACGATCACGACAGGCCTCTTCACCGGCCTCGATCGCGCCACGGCGGCCCGGTACGCGTTCCTGCTCGGTATTCCGATCACCGCCGGCGCGGGGATGAAGGAGGCCCTGCACCTCGTTCGCGCCGGCGAGCACGTCGGTGACACGGGCCCGATCCTCGTCGCCGTGCTCGTATCGTTTCTCAGCGGCTGGTTTGCCGTCTGGTTCCTCGTGAATTACCTCAAGCGCCGCTCGCTGGTGCCGTTCGTGATCTACCGCCTGCTGCTCGCCGCCGCGATCGTGATCGTCTGGTATCGTTAGGGCCATGACGCCCGATATCCGGACCGGCGAGCCCAAGATGGATTCGACCTCCCTGTACCGCGAGGAGGTCATCACCGACCGCCGCGTCGGCACGCTGCGGGTGATGCCGCCCGTCAAGACCGACGGCTCGGTGGATCTGGGCCGGAGCGTGCTCTACGTCGGTGAAGCACAGCTCCTGACCCAGGCGGGCCTGCTCCCGCTCGTCTTCGAGATCGACGCCACGTCGCTGGCCGACGCCATCGACAAGTTCGGCGCCGGCGCGACCACGGCGATCGAGCGGACGCGCCGCGAGCTCGAAGAGCTACGACGCGAGGCGGCCTCGCAGATCGTGGTGCCGCCGACGCTGCCGCCGGGCTTCGATCCCAAAGGCGGCCCCGGCGGACTGCCGGGCGGCGGCAAGATTCACCTGCGGTAGCTCGCCTCGCGTTTCGCGGCCGAGCGTTGTGCGCGTCAGGCCAGGCGCGCGCACGCCGACGCGATGCGCTCGACGTGGCGGTCGTCGGTGCCGCAGCAGCCTCCCATCACGGTCAGATGTGGCAGCCGCCGCTTGAGCGCGGCGTACTGCTCCGCAAGCTCGGCCGGGTCCCCGATGTCGAGCTCGGGCGACTCGTTCAGCTCCGCGTGACTCTTGCGGGACGCGTTGGCGCGCACACCGCGAATGCGCTGCGCCCACGACGCGCCATCGACCAGAACCCCGTCGAAGTGCGAGGGATGCGCGCAGTTGATCATGTAGTAGGCGGGATAACGCCCGGTCGCGGCGTCGACCGCCTGAACGGCGGCGCGTAGCGGCTGACCGGTCGGCAGTCGCCCGTCCGTCTCGACCGTGAACGAGATGGCGACCGGCATCCCGGCCCGCTGCGCGGCCCGCACGATGCCGATCGCCTCGTGCACGTAGTTCATGGTGATGGCCGTGACCATGTCCGCCGCGGTGTCAGCGAACGTCTCGATCTGCTCGGCGTGGTACGCCTCTGCCTCGGCCTCCGACATCGTCTGCGCCGGGCTGTATCCGTCGCCGCGGGGCCCGACACATCCGCTGATCACGACGGGCTTGGGATGGTCGCGGAGCTGGCCCCGAATGTCGCTCAGGATGTCGATCGCGCGCCGATTCGCGCCAGCCAGCTCGGCCCCGTCATAGCCCAGCCGCTTGCCCCAGTCGGCGCTGGCGCGCCACGTCGCGCTCTCGAGGATCAGGCCCGTCTGAAAGCGTCTGGCGAGGGCCGCATACGTCGCGAAGTATCTCCGGAGCGCGGCCTCGCCCTCGGCTCGCCGGAACAGATCGAAGGCCGCGAAATCGGGGAGCTCGAGTCCCTCGAGGAACATCAGCGTCGTCTCGATGCCGCCGTCGGTCAGAAAGAAGTCGTCGCCAAGCTGAGGCAGGCGCCCGCGGTATGTCGTCATTGGCGTCGCACGATACGCGAAATCCGGTCGGAGCGTCAGGCCGGTCGAACGCGATCGGGCAGCGTCCGCGCCAGCGCCTCGAAGAGACGCTCGCGCGTGAACGGCTTGGCCACCACCAGGTCGACCGAGGGCGCGTTCTTGGCGTCGAGCTCATCGGCCCAGCCGGTGAGCAACACGACGGGAATCGCGCGGCGACGCTTGAGCTCCTCGGCCAGCGCGAGGCCGGTCATGCCCGGCATTCCGAGGTCCGTCAGTACCAGGTCGAGCGCCTCGCGCTCGAACAGATCGAGCGCCTCGCGTCCGGACGCCGCCGTGAACACCGTGTGGCCGGCGTTGCTCAGCATCGCGCGCAGCACGTCCAGGACTTCGGGCTCGTCCTCCACGGCCAGGATCCGCAGCGGCTCCAGCGTCGGCAGGAACGCGGGCGTGCGCGCCGCCTCCGCCGTGATGGACGGGAACGACAGCGTGAACGTCGTGCCCACGCCCTCGGCACTGGCGAGCGCGATCGTGCCGCGGTAGCGCTGCACGATCTCCTGCGCCAGGCTCAGCCCCAGGCCGGTGCCGCCCTCCGTGCTGCGCGTGGTGAAAAACGGCTCGAACGCCAGGCGCTGTACCTCGGGACTCATCCCCTTGCCCGTGTCGGAGATCGACACCACGGCGCGATCGTCCTCGCCGCGCACGTGCAGCGTGAGGCGCCCGCCCTGTGACATCGCGGCGAGGGCGTTCTCGAGGATGTTCAAGAGCGCCTCACGCACTTCGCTGGCCACCGCCAGCACGGCCGGCGCGGGATCCGCCTTGAAGTCGATCTCGTAACGGATGCCCCGCCGCGCCGCTTCGTTGTCCCACTGCGGTCGCGTGAGCGCGAGCAGCTGCTCGAGCACGTCGCGAAGCTGCACGGCCTCGGGCCCCTTCACGCGTGCCGGGCGCGAATATTCCTGCAGCCGCCGCACGGTCTCGACGCTGTCGGAGGCGCCCTGGTGGATGACGTTGAGCGCGTGCTTGAGCTCGTCCCCGGCGATGGCCTCGTCGGCATTCAGCCGTTCCTGCAGCATCTCGGTCCAGCCGAGCACCGGCGTCAGCCGGTTGTTGATGTTGTGCGCGACGCCCGCGGCCAGCGAGCCCAGCGTGCGGAACTTCTGCTCACGGATCACGCGGAAGCGCAGCTCGTGCTCGCGGCTGATGTCACGGAAGACGCCGATGCGCTGCACACCGCCGCCGTCGTGCCGCTCGGCGGTCGACAGCGTCGCCAGCACCGGACGCGGATCACCCGCGCGCGTGAGCAGCAGCACTTCGCCCTGGAAGGACGGGCCGCGCATCTGTGCGGTGAGCGCGCTCACGTCCTGCGCGCCGGCGAGGAAGTCGGTCCAGCGCACGCCGACCAGCGACTCGCCGCCGCCGATCATCTCGTGGAAGGCGCGGTTCGCGAAGATGATGCGATCGTCTCCATCCGCGACGACCACGCCTTCGCCGATGCGCCGGACGACGTCGGCCAGCTCGCGCGCCTCGTTCTCCAGGCGCGCGTGCTCGATGGCCACGGCGGCGCGGTCGGCCACGATGCGCAGCAGGCGATCGGCGCGGCCGCCGAGCCGCCGCGTCCGGCACGCCACCTCCAGCACCCCGATGGGCGAGCCGGCCACGACGAGCGGCGCGATCATCAGCGAGCGGAACGCCTCGCGGCGCGTGAGCGGATCGCCGGCGCCGGCGGCGCCATCGGCGATCAACACCGGCTCGCGCGTCGACATCGCCCTCGCCACGGCGCCGACGCCCATCGGGATCGGTGCCGGCTCGACACCGGGCGGCAGACCGACGGCCGCGCGCGGCCGCAGCTCGGCGCGCGCCTCATCGAGCATGTAGATGACCGCCACGTCGGCGGTGAACACCTCGACCACGATCTCGACGAGCCGGAACAACAAGAGCTCGGGGCTCGGCGCGGTGAGCGCGGCCTGCGCGATGCGGCTCAGGGCCTCCAGCTCGCCCGTGCGTCGCGCCAGCAGACGCCGCGTCACCAGGGTCCGTGCCCGCGCCACGATCTCCTCGGGCAGGAACGGCTTGGTCATGTAGTCGTCGGCGCCCTCGCGCAGACCG
>Ga0114129_10008488_pt1 | contig 14639 bp, 10 predicted proteins | sample RhiMetdeltSRZDD1_FD_80071 | JGI IMG/M metagenome (GOLD analysis project Ga0114129, IMG submission 80071) | Populus rhizosphere microbial communities from Tennessee, USA - Rhizosphere MetaG P. deltoides SRZDD1 (version 2) (version 2) | ecosystem: Host-associated > Plants > Roots > Rhizosphere >... | reverse complement strand
TCCTTCGCCAGCTTGTCGGCCGCCATCGCGCAGGCGTATGCGATCGCGTAGGTGTTGTCGTAGTGTCCGTTGAGGAAAATGATCCGCTTGAAGCCCGAGGACGCGAACGCGACGCACAGATCCTCGACGAGCGCCATGAACGTCGGAATGCGGATGTGCACCAGACCGGTGAAACCGACGTGCGGATACGAGAGCGCGTAGTTGATCGGCGGCGCGACGACGGCGCCGATGCGCGGCGCGATGCGGCGGGCGATCTCGTTCGGGATCAGGACGTCGGTCAGCAGCGGCGCGTGCGGACCGTGCTGCTCGGTGGCACCGGTCGGGATGATGACCGAATGGTGCTGCTCGAGAAACGCCTCGACCTCCGGATTGGTCATCTCGCCGAGGAAGACCGTTGGCGGCTTCATCGCATCAGCCCGCGGATGTACTGCAGGTTGAACTCACGGCGTGTGATGCGCATGGGACGCTCTCCATCGAGACGATTCGTAGATCTCGGTGCCGGCAGCCGTCGACACCGTAAGCCGCGCGGCGGCCCCGGGCAGGCCGTCGACCACTCGCATCGCGGCTGCCGAGCCGAGCACGACGACCGCTTTCGCGAGCGCGTCGGACGAGGTCGCGTCCGACGCGACGACGGTCGCGCTTCTCCGCCCGGTGATCGGCTCGCCGCGCCGTGGATCGAGGACGTGCGAGTAGCGGACGCCGCCGATTTCGATGAACTGTTCCGCGTCGCCCGAGGTCGACACCGCCGCGTGGCGAAGTGCCAAGCTATCTGTCGGGCCGGCCTTCAGGCCTGCCTCCACACCCGCGACGGCAATCTGCCACGCCGCCGCCTCCGGCGGCGGCGCCGTGACACGAATATCGCCGCCCAGCGCGACGAGCGACGAGACAACGCTCGCGTGCGCGAGGACGCGCGTCGCTTCGTCCGCCGCGAACCCTTTCGCGATCCCACCGAGATCGAGCCGCATTCCGGCCGTCGCGAGCGTCACGGTGCGGTGCGCCTCGTCGATCGTCAGACGATCGCCGCCGACGAGCGCGCGCGCAACGGCGACGCTGCCCGCGTCCGGCATCTCGCCTAGACGCCGCGCCCGCCGCCACAGCAGGCTCAGCGGCCCGACGGTCGCGTCGAACGCGCCGCCGGTACGATCGAACATCTGCCGCGACGCGCGCAGCACCCGGAAGAGATCGTCGCTGACCGCGACCGGACCGCCGCCCGCCCGCCGCGACAGCCGCATCAGCTCGCTGTCCTCACGGTAGTCGCTCAGCGTGCGGTCGAGCGCGTCGATGCGCGCGAAGGCGGCATCCGCCGCCGCTCGTGCCTCGTCCGCGTCGCGCGCGTACAGCACGATGAGCGCCTGCGTCCCCATCGCGGGGTGCGTGTATTCGTAGCGCTCGGAAGTCGACTCTGAAAGGGTCGGCCCTACAGCGATCGCGCAGACGAACACCACGCTCGCGAACGCGCCCGTGGTGCCGGCCATCGCACCGATCAGACGAGCGGCGTCTGGCCGGGAACGGCGACCGGCGGCGTCGCGATCGGCCCGAACCCCACGTCCGCCGGCACGAGCGACTCCTGCGAGTTGAGCGCCTGCTCCCACGTCACCGCCTTGCCGGTGTACGCGGACATCCGGCCCATGATCGCCGTCAGCGTGCTTTCGGCGACGGTCTTCAGCTCGTTCAGCGGCTTGCCCGCGCGGAGGCTCGCGATGAAGTCGGTGTGCTCCTGCACGTACGGCTTGTTGTCATCGGCCACCGGGAACTTCCACGCTTTCGCGCCGGCGATCTCGTAGCGCGCCTTGTCCTCGGTGCGGCACTGACCCTGCGTGCCGACGAGCGCCTCGGACACGTTCTTCTCGCACCCTTCGATCTGCCGGCACATGCTCATCAGCCGCGTGCCGTTCTCGTACTCGTAGTCGATCGCGAAGTGATCGAAGATGTGGCCGTACGCGTCGCCGGTGCGCACCTGCCGTCCGCCCATGCCGACCGCGCGCACCGGGTGCGCGCGCATCGCCCAGTTGACGACGTCGATGTTGTGCACGTGCTGCTCGACGATGTGATCGCCCGACAGCCAGGTGAAGTACAGCCAGTTGCGAATCTGCCACTCCATGTCGGTCCACTGCGGCTCGCGATCCTTCTTCCACAGGAATCCCTGGTTCCAGTAGCACCGTGCGGCGACGATCGATCCGATCGCCCCGTCGTGGATCCGCTTCATCGTCTCGAGATAGCCGGTTTGATGGCGCCGCTGCGTGCCGGCGACGATGCCGAGGCCCTTCGCCTTCGCGTCCTCGTACGTGGCCAGCACGCTCCGGATGCCCGGACCGTCGACCGCGACCGGCTTTTCCGTGAAGATGTTCTTCCCCGCCGCCACCGCCGCCTTGAGGTGCGTCGGACGGAAGCCGGGCGGCGTCGCGAGGATGACGTAGTTGACGTCGCTCGCGAGCACCTTCTGGTACGCGTCGAAGCCAGTGAACGATCGGTCCGCCGTCACGGCGACTTTGTCGCCGAAGTTCTGGCGCAGGCGATCCTGACTCGCCTTCAACCGATCGGGAAACAGATCGCCCATGGCGACGAGCGTCACGCCCGGCGCCGACGACAGCACGTCGGCGGCCGCGCCGCTGCCGCGGCCGCCGCAGCCGATCAGGCCGACGCGAATCGCATCGGTGCCGGCCGCATGCACGGCCGGAAAGAGCTCGACGCCCGGCGTCACCGCCGTCGCCAACGCCGCCGTCGTCGCGGTTTTGAGGAACTCGCGTCGGGTTTTGTCGTTCATAAGACGTCCTCTCTGTAGCGCGAGGCTTTCAGCCGAGCGCCCCTATCTGCTGTCCTTCGTGATCTTCGACTGAATCCCCTTCAGATTCTCCTGCTCTTCCACCGCGCGGACGACGCGGAAGCCGACTGACGTCGCGTCGGTGAACCACCAGATGCTCTGCGGACTCTGCGGATCGCGCCGGTTCCAGTCGGGCGTCGACTGGCGGCGCGCCGCGCTGCGCAGCCGCGCGGCGTCGTCATCCCACGATCCGCCGCGCGCGACCTGCGGGTATCGCCGATCGTCGGGCAGCACCACCGGTCCGATCACGCCGGCGGCCAGCCTCGAGTACGCCGACGCATCGTACTGATCCAGGCACCACTCGGCGACATTGCCGTGCATGTCGTGCAGACCCCAGGCGTTCGCCGCCTTCCCGCCGACGACGTGCGGATGCTCGCCGGAGTTGGCGGCGTACCACGCGTAGTCGCCGAGCTTCGCCGCATCGTTCCCGAACGAGTACGCGGTCGTCGATCCCGCGCGCGCGGCATACTCCCATTCGGCCTCGGTCGGAAGGCGATACGCGCGTCCGGTTTTCGCCGACAGCCAGCGGCAGTACTCCATCGCGGCGTGGTGCTGCATGCTGATCGCGGGCTGGCGTCCCTTGCCGTAGCCGAACGATTCGTCCGCGTACGGCGGCGTCGGGCGCGTGATGGCATCGGCTGCCGACGGCGTCGCCGCCGGCGCGACGCCGCCGGCGCCGGCGATCGCCGCGGCGAAGGCAAACGCGTCGAACTCGTCCCACGTGACCTCGGTGCGCTCCATCCAGAACGGCCGGATCGTCACCTGCCGTTGCGGCCCTTCGTCGGCGGCGCGGCCGGCTTCGCCGTCGGGACTGCCGATCGTGAACGTGCCGCCCGGGATCGCGATCATGTCGAACTTGATCCGCGTCCCGGCAACCTCCTCGACGTAGTTGGCATGCGCCGCCGCGCGTTCCGGCGCGAGCGCGCGCGGCGTCTGCGGCCCGAGCCCGATCGCCACCGCGCCGAGAATCGACGCCAGGATCAACGGACGCATCGGACGAGCTACTTTCCGAGGCCCCTGAGCGTCGCCGCGAGCGCGCGCAGCCGCGCGGCGTCGCGGCCCTGCGCCGAACCGGCATCACGCTCGAGCTGACCGGCGACGCCGTCGAGATCGGGCTCGGCGGCACTGCCCTTCTTGCCGGTGCGCGCGCGCTCGGCGGCATCGAGCGCCGCCTTCACCGTGGCCGCCCGCGCCGGCTGGACGGCATTCGACCGCGTCAGCTGATCGAGATATGCGCGTCCGACGACGGGAATGGCGGGCCAGGTCACGCGGCGCTGCTCCTGCACGTTCAGCTCGTCGAACCGCACGGCCGTCGCCGCGTCGATCTCGTTCTGCGTGAGGAACTCGCTCGGCGTCAGCTTGAAGATGTCGATGCCGCGCGCGATCTCGCTGCCAAAGATGTGGCCGTTGTACCAGTATGCGGACCAGTAGCCGCCGGTCACGAGCTGCTTGCCGTCGATGGGCCCGCGATCGAAGAACGCGATTTCGACGGGCCTGGCGGAGTCGGTGAAGTCGAACACCGACACGCCGCCCTGATACCAGCCCTGGACCATGATGTCGCGCCCCGGGACCGGAATGAGCGATCCGTTGTGCGCCACGCAGTTCTCCTGCTCGGTCTGAGGCGCCGGCATCTTGTAGTAGCTCCCGAACCTGAGCTTGCGATCCACGACGTCGAAAATCGCGTCGGCGCCCCAGTTCGGCAGATCGCTGGCGCGGCAGCGCGGCCGCGTGCCGCCGCCCCACTCGTCGGTGAAGATCACCTTGGTGCCGTCGTTGTTGAACGTCGCCGAATGCCAGTACGCGAAGTTCTTGTCGGCGACCGCGTCGAGCCGGACGGGATGCACCGGATCGGAAATGTCCAGCAGGATGCCGTTGCCGGAGCAGGCGCCGGCCGCCAGACCGATCTCCGGAAACACGGTGATGTCGTGGCACTGGTTGGTGAGGCTCGTCTTCTGCGTGCCGGGGCCATGGTCTCCTGCCTGCCACAGTCCCGAGACGGCGCCGGTCTTCGGATCCGCGAAGATGCGGGGCCGATTGACGATCGCGGCCTTCTCCGGCGCGGCAAGCGGCACCTTGATCACGTCGATGCTGTACAGGGCGGTGTTCGGATCGTCTTCCGGTTTTGCGGCGGAGCAGCCGGCCAGCTCGTCGCCCGACCGCACGGCGCTCGTCCCGGATCCGTACACGTAGACGTTCGCCTTGTCCTTCGGATCGATCACGAGCGTGTGCGTGTGCGATCCGCGGCAGGTCTGCACGGCGGCGATCTGCTTCGGCTTGCGGATGTCGGTGATGTCGAAGATCCGCACGCCGCGGAACCGCTCCGGGCTGACCGGCGTCGGCACGCCCTGCGTGCCGCAGTCGAGGCGCCCGCGCGTCTGCTCGACCGACATGAACAGCAGGTTGCCGTAAATCGACATGTCGCCCTGACCGCCCGGGCAGACGACCGACGCCAGCAGCTTCGGACGCTTGGTGCTGTCGACGTCGTAGGTGGTGAACCCGTGGAAGTTACCCATGAAGACGTGGTTGCGGCTGAACGCGAGGTCCGAGTTCGCGAAGCCGAGACGATTCGCGAGCCGCGGATCGAACCCTCGTCCTTCGCCGCGTCCGGACGGATCGCCGCCTTCCGCTTCGCCGCCGCGTCCCGCCGCCTCGCCGCGTCCGGCATCGCCCGCACCCGTCTCCTCGCCGCCGCGGCCGCGGCCGCGACCCGCGGTCTCCGGCGGCGTCGGCTCGCCGGCCGGCACCTTCGGATCGAAGAAGCCCGCCGGCTTCGGCAGGCCCGAGATCCGCTCCATGTTCCGCGCCGCTTCGCCGGCGTCATGGAATCCCGGCTTGAGGCCGACGCGCGGATCGTTCAGCGCCGGCGGCATCGGACTCTGCTGCGCGACGGCGACGACCACTGCCACGCCGCACACGTGCAGGGTGAAGGACACGAATCGGATCGCGAACGCTTTCATTTCGGAAGCTCCCTCAGCATGTCGGACATGCGATCGATTTCCATGCGCTGATCGGCGTCGACGTCCGCGATGAAGCCGAAGATCTCGGAGTCCTGCGCCGCGCCGGGCGTCGCCAGCAGGTCTTTCACCATTGTCAGGGCGCCGCCGTGATGCTTGATCATCCCCTCGAGGAACAGCCGGTCGAACCGGGCGCCCTTCGCGACCGCCAGGCGATCCATTTCCTCCTCGGTCAGCATGCCCGGCATCAGCGTCGCGCCGTGCACGTGCATCGCGTGCTCGTCGGGCACCGCCTGGCCGTGCGCGCGCAGCCACGTGCGCATCATGCCGATCTCGTCGGCCTGCGAGACCGAGATGCGCTCGCCGAGCTTCCGCATCCCTTCGCTCGCCGTGCGCGTCGTGAGCAGCTCCACCATCTCAATCGCCTGCTGATGGTGTCCGATCATGCCCTGCATGAACGTCACGTCAGCGGCGGTCGGCTGCACACGCGAGAGGTCGGCCGCCTGTTCGGCGGACACGGTGCGCGTCGACTGGCCCGGCGCGCCGGGCTGGACAATGATTCCCGGGGACCCGGCGGTCCCCGCTCCGCCGGTCCGGCACGAGGCGCCGAGCGGCGCCAGCAACATTATTAATAGGAGCCCGGAGGGCACGACCCGGGGCGGCATGTACATCTGCAAAAGCATACACTCGGCGGCGAAAGGTCAGATTATATGTTGGCGTGGGCCGTCCATCTCTACACGGCGAGCGGCGCAGTGCTCGCGTTCCTCTCGGCGCGTGCCGTGTTCGACGGCGATTTCCGCGCCGCCTTCGTGTGGCTGTTCGTCGCGATGCTGGTCGACTCGTCCGACGGCACGCTGGCGCGGCTGGCGCGCGTGCACGAGCGGACGCCGCGCTTCTCGGGCGAGAAGGTCGACGACCTCGTCGATTACCTGACGTTCGTGTTCGTGCCGGCGTTGATCGTCTGGCGCGCGGCGCTGGTCCCGCCCGCGTGGACGATCGCAATCGTGTCGGCGATGCTGGGATCGAGCGCCTACGGGTTCGCCGCGGCCGACGCCAAGACCGAGGACTGCTTCTTCACCGGCTTTCCGTCGTACTGGAACGTCGCGGCGCTGTATCTGCTCGTCGCCGGACTGCCTCCGGAAGCCAACGCGGCAATCATCGCGGCTCTCGCCGGGCTCGTGTTCGTCCGTATCGGCTACATCTATCCGTCGCGGACGCCGCCGCTGCGCGCGCTGACGGTGACGCTGACCGCGCTCTGGGGCGTGCTGATCCTCGTGACGATCCTGTCGCTGCCGGCGCCGCCGCGGGTCGTGGTGTGGCTGTCGCTGGCGTATCCGGCGTACTACGTCGCGTTGTCGGTGGTGTTGAATGCGAGGCGACGGCACGGCGCTTAAGGTGCCTGACGGTGCCTAAGGTGCGGCACTCCGGGCACCTTGCGCCACGCGGGTTACGTCGACGCCAGGAACGCGCGCGTCTTGTGGACGCCGGCGAGCAGCATCGTGCTCGCGAGCGCGAGGCCGCCGCAGACCGCGTAGACCAGCGGCACGTTGCGGCCGGTGAGGTCGGCGACGGCGCCGCCCGCGACCAGTCCGACCGGAACCAGTGCACGGGTCAGCGTCGTGTGGAGCGCGATGACGCGGCCGCGGTACTCGCCCGACGTGCGCCGTTGAAGGATCGACATCACGAGCACGTTGACGATGCCGCTCAGCGCGCCGGTCACCGCGGCGATCGCGAGCGCGATCCAGCGCGACTGCAGCTGACCCAGGACGACCAGCGCGCTGGCGAGCGCGGCAAACGACGCGATCAGGAGCACCTGCCGCGAACGCCCGGTCAGCCGGGCCGCGCCGACCAGCATGCAGCCGGCGATCGAGCCCGCGCTGATCGCCGCGAGCAGGAAGCCGTACCAGCGGACGTCGGCGTGCAGATACCGCGTCGCGAACACCGGCAGCAGAATCGACATCGGCATGAGGAGCGCGTTGAACAACGCGGCCGTCACGAGGAATCCGACCAGCCCCGGAAAGGCGGCGACGTAGCGCAGCCCCTCGCTCGCGTGTCCGAAGCACCCGGACACGCGCTGACGGCCGGCATCCGCCGGGCGTGGTGAACCCGCCGATGTCGTCGGCATGCGGATCAGCAGCTCGCTCGCGCCGGCGCACAGGAACGAGACGGCGTCGATCAGGAACAGCATCGCCGGCCCGACGATGACGTAGAGGATGCCGCCGAGCCCCTGCGACGCCAGGACGGTGATCTGGCGCGAGGACTGGGCGAACGCGTTCGCGCCCTCCAGCTGATCGCCCGGCACGAGATCGGGCACGAGCGCGCTGACCGCGGGATCGAAGAACGCGTTGCAGATGCCGACGAGCAGCGCGACGGCGAAGAGCAGCGTCGGCAGCCACGTGCTCGACCCGGCGACGAACCCCAGCGCGAGCGCGGCGACCAGCGCGCCGCGCACGAGATCGCACGCGACGACGATCCGCAGCCGGGACGCGCCGCTGTCGGCGAACGCGCCGGTCAGCGGACCGAGGAGGACGCCGGGCAGGATGCCCGCCATCAGCACCAGCCCCGTGATGGTCGCCGAGCGCGTCGCTTCCGCGGTCCAGAACGTCAGGGCAATCGCGAACGCCTGGTTGCCGAACTGACTCACGAGCTGCGCCTGCCACAGCACGAGAAAGTTCCGATTGAGCAGCCGCGGCGCCGCGTCGACCTGCGGCTTGCCGCCCATCGTCAGCGCCAGCGTCGTCATGCCAATGCTCCCGCGCCGTGCTTGAGGAGATCGAGCGGCCGCAGCACGACGACCCGCCGCGCCGCGACGTAGACGGAGCCGACCGCGAGCGCCGACAGCACGAGCGCGCTGCCGGCGACGACCGTCCAGTCGGTCGAGCCGACGCCGTAGACGAACGCGGCCATGCGATTCTGCAGCACGAACGCGCCGACCGCGCCGGCCGCGACCGCGCATCCGACGGCTGCGGCGGTCTCCCGCAGCACGAGCCGGATGATGTCGCCGCGCTGCGCGCCGAGACAGCTGCGAATCGCGATCTCGTGCGACCGCGCCGACACGCCGAGGACGGCAACGCCGTAGACGCCGGTGAGGCTGAGCAGGAATGCCACGGTCGCGAGCACGCCGAACAGCCGCGCGTAGAAAAACGGCTGGCCGGTCGCGCGCGCGACCAGCTCGCGCATGTCGGTGATCGTCGCAGGCGACAGCTCCGCGTCGACGCGATGGATCCGCTGGACGACGGCCGGCGCGACGGCCTGCAGCGGCGCGACGCTCCTGACGATCAGCGTCAGCGTCGACGGCACGGGCGCCCTCGCGTACGGCACGAACACTTCGGGCTGCGGCTCGACGCCGAGCCCCGCGTCGCGCACCGACCCGGCGATGCCGACGATCGTCATCCATGGCGCGGCCGATTTCGGTCCGCCTGGCTTGATCCGAACCCCGATGACGGGCTCTTCCGGCAGGTAGCGGCGCGCGAAGGCGTCGTTGACGATCGCCGCGCGAGCGTCGCCGCCGTCGTCGGCGAGCGTGAATCGCCGGCCGTCGATGAGTGGAATCGACAGCGCATCGAAGTACGCGGGGCTGATCGCGCGGAGGGCCGCGCGGGGCCTCGCCGCGGCGTCGAGGACGACGTGGTTCTCGATCGTGATGGTCGACAGCGCCGTGATGCCGCCGAACGGGACGTAGTCGACGACCGCCGCCGCGCTGCCGCCGGGCACGTCGGCCATGGCGTCGACCATGCGCCGCGCGAAGTCCGCGCGCCGGACCGGCGTGCCGTAGCGCGCGTCCGGCAGCATCAGCTCGAACACGTCGACGCCGCCGCGCGCGAGGCCTGGATCGATGCGCGCCAGGCGGTCGGCGCTGCGGTACAGCAGCGCGCCGGTGGACAGCACGATCACCGCAATCGCCAGCTGGACGATGACGAAGACGCGCCGCCAGCGCGGAATACCGACCGGCGCGGGCGCCGCCTGAATGGATCGCGCGGTGCCCAGCTTGCGCGCATACGCGATCGGCAGCGCGCTGATCGCCATCGTCAGCACGAGCCCGAGGGCGAGGCCGAACGACGCGACGGTCCAGTCGATGCCAACAGCGGTCAGCCTCGGCACATTGGCCTTCGCATACGCGACGACCGGCGACTGGATCCCGATCGCGACGACGAGCGCTCCGGCGGTCGCGAGCACGCACCAGAGGAGGCTGAGCGTGCCGAAACCGGACGCCAGCCGCCACGTCGTGGCGCCGAGCGCCGATCGCACCGCGGTGTCGCCCGTCATCGTCAGCGAGTCGGCGAGCAGCAGATGGGCGGCATCGGTCGTGGCGATGACGAGCACGAGCGCGCCGACGACGACCAGCAGGAGGATCAGCGTGCGCACGCTCGAGAGCACCTGCGTCGGGAGCGGCACGGCGGTGAAATCCAATCCGAGATTCTCGACGGGATAATCGGCCGCGAGGCGGGCCCCGATCGCCGACAGCTCGGCCTGGCTCTCGCGAACGGAACGGCCCGGCTTCAGACGGCCAATCACGTTGAGCAGCCGCGCGTTCCGGCTCTGAGGAAGCGCAGCCAGCTTGATCGGCACCCAGAGCTCGGCTTCCTTGATCGTGTCGTCGACGCCGACCAGCCGCACGTCGAACACGGGCGGCAGCAGAAACCCGCGCGGCATGACGCCGATCACGGTGTGCGGCACTCCGGTCAGACGAATCGTGCGGCCGACAATGTGAGGATCCGCGCCGAACCGGCGCTGCCAGAGTCCATGACTCAGGACGACGACGTCGGGGGCGCCGGGCGTGTCTTCGGCGCCGGTGAACAGCCGACCGACGAGCGGCGGCACGCCGGCCGCGTCGAGCAGGCCCGCGGTGACGCGAAAGCCGATAGCGCGCACCGACCGATCCGCCTCGTCGAGGCTGTACGACTCGTCGGCGCACGCGCCGAGGTACGAGAACGTCGACGCGGCCGCTTTCAGATCCTGAAAATTGAGAATCGACGTCGGCGTCAGGCCGACGCCGCGCTTCGCGTTGTTCTCCCACACGACGACGAGGCCGTCAGGGTCTCGGTACGGAATCGCGCGGAACAGCATCGCGTGCACGACCGTCGCGCACGCCAGCGCGCAGCCGATGCCGACGGCGAGGCTGGCGATGCCGACGAGCGTCAGCGTCGGGCGGCGTCGAACGTGCCGCAGCGCCTGAAGAAGATTGAGCCACATGGTGAACTGCCTGCAGACAAAACAAGAGGCGTCCGGCGAGGACGCCTCTTCGTGTCAGCTGCCCCAAATGATGGTGTCCATGGTGATTCCCTACCGGGCGATGCCGCCGGACCAAACGATGCTTCCGTGAGTCATGTGTCCTCGCGATCCTGCCTACGAATCCCAGACGATGGCTCCGTGACTCATGTGTCCTCCCGATGTGGGTGTCAGTCACCCCACATGATCGTGTCGCGCGTCATGTGACCTCCTCTCGATCCGTTTACGTGCCCCAGAGAATGGTGTCGCCCATGTGCCCTCCTGTCGTGTGCTAGCTGCCCCAGATGACCGTGTCGCTCATGGCTCCTCCAGTTCGAAGCGGCTACGCGCCCCAGACAAGCGTGTCCATCGACGTTCTCCTTGTTAGCGGTTCATCCATCTCTACGCTCGGGGGGCGTGAAATACGCGAAAGTCGGGGCATATAATCCCGACACCGGTGGAATTCCCTGCAACGTCATGGGATTTGGTGGCAGAGGCGTCCCGCCGCGGCGCCCACGCGTCGGCGGCGATGAACGCGTTTGCCGAGCGGTACTACGCGGCCGTGCACGCGTTCGTGGCTGCGGTCGCGCGCGATCCCGGCGAGGCGGACGATCTGACTCAGCGCTTCTTCGAAACGGTCGTGCTCTCGGGACGACTCCTGTCGCATGCGGATCCGCAAAAGGGGCGCTTTCGACCGTATCTGAAGCAGGCGATTCGCAACTTTCTCGTCGACGAGTACCGGCGTCAGATGCGATCGCCGACGCCGGACGTCAGACCCGACGCGCTGTCCGGCGGCTGGAACGCCGTGTCGACCGAGACGGCGCCGGGACCTGACGCCGAGCTGCTGCGCGCGTGGGCGCGGAGTCTGGTGGGCATCGCCGTGGCGCGCCTCGAAGCGGCGTGCGCGGCGCACGACCAGCGCGAGCACTTCGAGCTCTTCGCCCGCCGGTACCTCGGGGAGACCGACGATCCACCGAGCTGGCGCGAGATCGGGGAGCGGTTCGGGCTCGACGAGAAGATCGCGCGGAGCCGCGCCGAGACGGTGGCGCGGCGGTTCCGCGCGCTGCTGCGCGAGCTGGTCGCCAGCGATATCGGCGCCGGCGAAGACGTCGACCACGAGCTGCGCTCGGTCATTTCCGTGCTATGAAACGCGGGTATCCGCACCTCACGGACTCCCAGTTGAAGGCGCTCGTCGGCGTCGCGCTGGATCGGTCCGACTCGCCGCATCGCGACTCGTCGAGCGGAGGGCCGTACGGCGACCTCATCGCGCAGGCGGCGAGCGAGTCGGCATCGGTTCAGGAGCTCACGACGATGAAAGAGCGCGCGAAAGCGCTCATCGCCGATGCCGCCGACGCGGCCCACCGCGAGGCGGCGCAGCTGCTCTATCACGTCGCCGTCGCGGCGGCGTTCGTGCGTCACGGCGCATCGATCTCGGGCCGGCCCCTCCGCAAGGAGCTGCCCGTCTACGAACGCCTGGCGGCCTCGTGGTCCGACGATCCGATCGGCCACCTGTTTCGCGACGCGCTCGCGCGTGCGGCGCGCGAATCGCCGCCCGCATGAGCCTCGCAGCCGGCGCCCGCCTCGGCCCGTACGAGATCGTCGAGCCGATCGGCCACGGCGGCATGGGCGAGGTCTATCGCGCCGAGGATCGACGCCTGGATCGATCGGTCGCCATCAAGATTCTCACCACGGACGCGCAGGTCAGTGCCGAAGCGCGCCACCGGTTCGAGCGCGAGGCGAAAGCCATCGCGCGGCTCGAGCATCCACACATCTGCCGCGTGTACGACGTCGGCCACGGACGCGGCGTCGACTACCTCGTGATGGAGTATCTCGAGGGCGAGACGCTGGCCAGCCGGCTGGCGCGCGGACCGCTGCCGCACGCCGACGCGATCGCCATCGCCATTCAGATCGCCGAGGCGCTCGACTACGTCCATCGGCACGGCCTCGTCCATCGCGATCTGAAGCCGGGCAACGTCATGCTGACGCCGACCGGCGCCAAGCTGCTCGACTTCGGCCTGGCGAAATGGCTGTCCGAACAACCCGGCGCCGTCACCTCGTCGACGCTGGTCGGCGCGGGCACGCTGGCCGGCACGCTGCAGTACATGGTGCCCGAGCAGTTCGACGGCAAGCCGGCCGACGCGCGGGCCGACATCTTCTCGCTCGGCGTGATCCTCTACGAAATGATCGCCGGCCGCCCGCCGTTTCCCGGCGACACGCCGACCGCGGTCATCGGCGCGATCGTCAGCGCGCAGCCGGTGCCGCTTCGCACGCTCGTCCCGTCGGTGTCTCCCGCGCTCGCGAAGATCGTCGCGACGTGTCTCGCGAAGCGGCCCGAGGATCGCTGGCCGTCGGCGGCGGCGCTGGCGGACGCCCTCCGCGCGCTCGATTCGGCACGGACGACACGATCCGGCGAGCGGATGCCGCGCGCGGCGTGGATGACGACGGCCGCGCTGATCCTCGCCGCCACCGCCGCGGCGGTGGTCGTGCCGCCTCTCGTCCGGCGCATCGCCGACGGTCGATCGGACGCGCCGTCGGCCGTGACGACGCGCCGATCGATTGCCGTCCTCGGCTTCCGCAATCTCGCCGGACGGTCGGACGCCGCATGGCTGTCGACGGCGTTCGCGGAGATGCTGACCACGGAGCTGACCGCGGGCGAGCAGATCCGGGCCATCGCGGGCGAGAGCGTCGCGCGCATGAAGGTGGAGCTGAAGCTGATCGACACCGACAGCTACGCGCGCGACACCGTGGCGCGGATTCGCCGGAACCTCGGCACCGATCTCATCGTGATCGGCGCCTACGTCGTGCTCGGACAGATGCAGGACCGGACCGTGCGCCTCGATCTGCGCGTGCAGGAGACGAAGAACGGCGACATCGTCGCCTCGGTGAGTGACACGGGCGTCGAGGACGATCTGCTCGGCCTCGTGTCGCGGATCGGCAGCCGCGTGCGCGGCGAGCTCGGCATGACGGGGCTGTCGCCCGCGCAGTCGGCGGGCATCCGCGCGTCGCTGCCGTCGACGACCGATGCGATCCGGCTGTACGCGCAGGGGCTCGAGAAGTACCGGCTGTTCGACGCCGTCGGCGCGCGCGATCTGCTCGCGCAGGCCGTCGCGCTCGATCCGTCGAACGCCGTGGCGCGATCGGCGCTGGCCGCGGCGTGGTCGACGCTCGGCTACGACGCGCAGGCGCGCGAGGAGGCGCGCATCGCGGCCGACCGATCCGCGTCGCTGTCGCGCGAGCAGGCGCTCGCCGTCCAGGCGCGGTATCGCGCGCTCGCCGGCGATTCGGCGAAGGCGATCGAGAGCTACCAGGAGCTGTGGCGCGCATTTCCGGACAACCTCGCGTACGGGCTCGACCTCGCGGGATTCGAGACGTCCGGCGGCCGCCCGAAAGACGCGCTCGCGACGGTCGCGACGCTGCGGAAGCTGCCGCCGCCGTCGGGCGACGACCCGCGACTCGATCTCGGGGAGGCGGCGGCGCACGCCTCGCTCGGCAACTTCGGTCAGGCGCACGCGGCGGCGATGACCGCCGCGCAGAAGGGCGCCGACCGCGGCGCGGCGCTCCTCGTCGCCGAGGCCCGACGGCTCGACGGCGCCGTGCTGTGGCGGATGGCGAAATACGACGACTCGCTCGCGGCGTGCGCCGACGCGCAGCGGATC
>Ga0114129_10008487_pt1 | contig 14639 bp, 9 predicted proteins | sample RhiMetdeltSRZDD1_FD_80071 | JGI IMG/M metagenome (GOLD analysis project Ga0114129, IMG submission 80071) | Populus rhizosphere microbial communities from Tennessee, USA - Rhizosphere MetaG P. deltoides SRZDD1 (version 2) (version 2) | ecosystem: Host-associated > Plants > Roots > Rhizosphere >... | reverse complement strand
GGCGAACTCCTCGGGCGCGCTGGCCACTGGTTCGAAGCCCAGCGCAGCCAACCGCTCCTGGATGTCGGGAAGCGCGATGATCTTGATGATCTCGCGATGAAGGAACGCAACAATGTCGCGCGGCGTTCCGGCCGGAACGACGACGGCCTGCCAGTTGTCGCCGGCGATATTCGGATAACCCGCCTCCGCCATCGTGGGTACCTTGGGCAGCGCCTGCGAGCGCGACTTGCTCGTCACCGCCAGCCCGCGCAATCTGCCCTCGATGACCTGCTGCGCTGCCGGCGATGGCGAGGCGAAGCAGATCGGCGTATGGCCGGCCACCGAGGCGCCAACCGCCAGCCCTGCGCTGTTGAAGGGAACGTGGACGAGGTCGAGGCCGAGCGACAGCCGAAACTGTTCGCCGACCAGGTGTCCCGGCGTTCCCGTCCCGGGCGAGGCGTAGCTGTACCTGCCGGGGTGTGCCTTGATCAGCGCAACCAGCTCGTCGACCGTTCGCGCCGGAACGGACGGGTGGACTGCGAGCACCAAAGTCGTGGCCACCGCGAGCGTGACCGGATCGAAGTCCTTTTCGAATTCATAGGGGACCTTGTCGTAGAGCGTCGGATTGATCACGTAGCTGGGATTGACGACCAGCAACGTGTAGCCGTCGGGGGCCGCTTTGGCTGCTCGACCCATACCAATATTGCCGCCGCCGCCGCCCACGTTCTCGACGAAGAACTGCTTTCCAAGATGCTCCGTCAGCCTTTGCGCGAGCAAGCGCGTGATCACATCGGTCGGGCCGCCCGGCGCGTAGGGAACGATCATGCGCACCGGGCGATCGGGATAGCTTTGCGCCGAGGCGAACTCCGGCGCCGCATGGACGACGACCGCGGCGGAGGCGAGGTGTAGAAATTGCCGGCGAGGAAGCCTCATGGGTGCCTCGCTCGCAGGTTCAGGCGGGGCGCTGCTCGCCCTTGACCTGGGTGCGATGCATGACCCGGCGGCTACCCGGATCGAAGGCGTCGCGCCGGTGCATGGTGCAGCGATTGTCCCACAGCACGAGATCGCCCACGCGCCACACATGTTCCCAGGCGAATTCCGGCCGGTCGACGAATCTCCAGAGCTCGTTGAGCAACGCCTCCGATTCGGCGAGTTCAAGCCCGACCAGATAGGCGTTGCGGCGTCGGCCGAGATAAAGCATGCGCCGACCGGTGTCGGGATGCCTGCACACCAGCGGGTGGATCGCACCCGGTGACGTCAGCGGATCATCGGTGGGCGTGACGCCCTGGCGCACATAGCCGCCGCTGTTGTAGGTGCCGTCGTGCTTGATCTTGAGGCCTGCGATGCGCTCCTTCAATTGCGTCGGCAATGCCTCGTAGACACCGTACATGGTGCAGAACGAGGTATTGCCCCCGGTAGGCGGCACCTCCAGCGCATAGAGCATGCTCGCCTTCGGCGGGACATCGAGATAGGACATGTCGGTGTGCCACACCGCTTCGCCATCGCCGAGGCTGCCGATCGGCTCGCCGTTCACCTTGACGTTGGAGACGATATAGATCTCCGGCAGGCCTTCCACGAACCGGCGCCCGGTCTCCTGGATGGGGGCCCAGTCAAGATCGCCAAGGCGGCGGCTGAAAGCGATCAGATCTTGGTCGGTGAGCTGCTGAGCGCGGATCAGCAGCACCGAATGGTCGTGCCAGGCCTGCATGAGGTGCGCGAAAGCAGGCTCGTCGAGATGCCTGAGGTCAATGCCCCTCACCTCGGCACCGAGCGCAGAACCGGTTGGAATTACGTCGACCGGACCCGCAGCACGACGTACGAATGTGGTTGCGACACTCAGCGTCATCGGTGCCTCCCGGATGTGGCACGAGAAAGAAGCGCCCGTTTCGTCGCGGGAGCATAGCACCACGCGCCCACGCGGCAACCTGGGTCTCGCTCATTGCGGATGAGGACCTCCGTCCACGTCAAGCAATCGCGCGGCGGCGATCGCGCAATTCAAAATAGAGATTGCGCGCGTAGACGAACACTCCAAATCCCTGTCCCAAGATGAAAACCGGATCGCGGATATAGAGCGCATACGCGAACAGCAGCACGCCGCCCCCGATCGAGAAGAACCAGAAGGCGATGGGCATGACCATTTTGCCCGCGCGCTCGGACGCGACCCACTGCACCACGAAACGCATGGTGAACATGATCTGGGCGATATAACCGAGTAGCACCCACCATTGGAACTTGGCCACGAAGACGTCGTGCAGGTAGTTGCCGACCGCCTGGGAGAGATCAATCAGCATTCCGTTTCACCTCCAGGACCTGTGGCACGCGACGCCGGCGGCGGATGAGCCACCACACGCCCAGAAGATCGAGGATGCCGATCCAAAGCCGATCCCACATGCCGTAGTTCGACGTGCCGGAGTGACGTGGGCGGTCGACCACGTCAACATAGGCGACCTCGTAGCCTTCGCGCCGCGCCAGCGCCGGAAGAAACCGGTGCAAGCCGTCAAAATAAGGCAGCGCAAGAAACAGCTCGCGGTGGAACGCCTTGAGGCCGCATCCGGTATCGCGGGTGCCGTCCCGCAGCACCGCGGCGCGCACGCCATTCGCCAGCCGTGATTGAAACTTTTTGAAGCCTGTCGCCTGTCGGCCGACGCGCTGCCCGGCAACCAGCCCCACGCGCGGGCCTCCTGCGGCCAGCGCGTTGAACAACGCCGGAATGAAAGCCGGATTGTTTTGGCCGTCACCATCGAGGGTGACGACGACGTTCGCCCTGGCATGACGCACGCCGGTAGACACTGCAGCCGATTGTCCGCATGACGCCTGGTGCTTGATCTGCCGCAGCCATGGGCGGCTCGTCATCAGCTGCGTCAATTCAGCCTCGGTGCGGTCGTTCGAACCATCGTTGACGTAGATTACTTCGAAGGCGTGTCCCTTGCCCAGCGCGGCTGCGATCTCGTCAATCAGCGGCGCCAGATTGCCGGCTTCGTTCCGCACCGGAACGACAACCGAGACGGCAGGCGGGTCCGCGCTTGCGAACGTTTCGTTCATGGTATGCCCGATATGACTGCGACGGAGCCCCACGCCTCTCCTCGGATGGCGCGAGCTTCTTATGGGGCGATAAGCTGACGGGCAACCCTTTTGATCCGGGCGAGCGAAGGCCCGGGCAGGCGCCGAACCGTGCCATCCGGGCGGAGCACGAAGGCAAGGCCGCGCGAGGCGAACCAGTCGCGCACCAACAGGACCCCGACCACGCCGGCGACGGCGCCGACCATGACGTCGCTCGGAAAATGCGCCGTGAGCACGACCCGGCTTACGGCAATGGCAACGGCGTAAGTCCACATGAAAGGCCTGGTCCAGGGCCACAGCGCGCCGATCGCCGTGGCCGCCGCGAACGCGTCGATCGAATGACCCGACGGCAGGCTTGCATATTCGACGCTCCAGCCCAGCGGCCGGTAACTGAATGGACCGGTGCTTCCCTCCACCAGCGGGCGGGCGCGTCCAACCAGGCGCTTGGCGACACTGAAGAACAGTCCCGGCAGACCGATCGCAAGCAACAGAAAGCCAAGCCGCACCGCGATGGCCGCAAGCAGGCGCTGAGACATGCGCGGAAGCGTCGGCGAGGCCAGTAGCGCAAGCGCGGCCAGCGTGAGCGCGATCGGGACCAGGAACCAGAAGGACTTGCCGAAGTCGGTGACGTAGTCGAAGCTCAGGATCAACCACTCGGGCGCCCGCCGCGCGGCGGTGATGGCGGATGCGTCGAGGGCGGTCATCGTCGCCGCGATGATCGCGACAAAGACCAGAGTGCCGACACCTAGCCGAAACGACTGCCGCCATATCGCCAGCGCCGTGGATCTCGTCCTGCGCCTAAAATATGCGAAATACCGGACGGCGTTCGCGCGCATCCATTGGCGCGGCGGCGCATCCGGGGCCGCCATGGATTTGAAACGAGCGTTCACGGTCACGATGGACCCGCCGAACGGTAGGTCGCGATCGTGATCGGCTGTCCGTTGCTGATATTGATCGCTTCCAAGCGAGGCCCGGCGGTATAGCGCAACCCGATGGCTTCCGCGCGCTGCGCGAAGCTGCGCTCCTGGCGGGACTCGACGAAGGCAAAACGGCATTCGCCGCCGCGCAGGAACTCCGCCGCACCCGCGGTGTCAGTGAGGCGGGTCGCCGTGCCGGCAAGAAACACCAGGCTCGGCTCCTGATAGCCGACAGCCGCGGCCGCCGGCTGCGCACAGCCGCTGTCGCGCAGGATCCGAGCGAGCGTCACGCTCGGGAATAATTGCCCGAGCGAGGGAACGACCAGGGCGAAGATCGCGATGGCGGTCAGCACCGCGGCGGCAATCGCACGCAGCAGCGAGTGCTCGGCGCCGTCAGTTTGATAAAGCCGCCACGCCAGGAAACCCATTACTGCGGCGCCTCCCATCAAAAGCCATACCAAGAGCCCGAACTGCCGCCCGATGACGGCGATCGCCACGATACCCGCGAGCCCGGCAAGCACGGGAACCACGAACCACCAGATCGTGCCCCAGACCAAGAAGGGCCGACGCGACAACAGATGTGCGTCGATCGCGCCGGCAATCAGAATTGCGATCGCGGGATAGAGCGGCAACACGTAATGCGGCAGCTTGGTCGGCACCAGCTCCAGCACCAGCCATGAGGGCACCAGCCAGGCCAGCAGGAACTTGCCTGCGGGCTCGCGCCGCGACTTCCAAATCGCCGGCGCCGCCAATGCTGCCAACGTCGCACCCGGCCAGAACGTGAGCCAGAACAGCACGAAATAGGTGCCGGGCGGAGCGCCATGCGATTCCTGGCCCGCAAACACCTTGCCGAGCAAGTCCTGCCCGACCGACTCGGCGAAGAACGTATCGCCCGCGCGCGCGACGATGGCAAGGAACCAGGGCAGCACCAGAAGCGCCAGCCAGATAATCCCGGCGACGGGTTTCAGCGTCCACAGCCAGCGCGCGGAACGATCGATGGCGATCAGCGCGCCGGCGGCCAGCCCGGCAATCATCACGATGAGCGGCCCCTTGAGCAGCACGCCGATGGCGAGGGCGCTCCAGAACACGCCTGCGAGCATCCAGGCAACAGCGGGTTGATGCGCCTCGCGGTGATCCGAAAGATAGGCACGCGCCATGGCACCCATGGCAGCGAGCACGGTCAGGAGCAGCATGGCATCGGTCTTGGCGATGAGCCGCTCGATCCCGAGCAGCACGCAGCTTGCCATCATCAGACCGGCGAGCACGGCGGCGCGACGCGAGACGAAGGCAAGCGCGGCCCAATAGGTCAGAAGGACTGCACCGATGGCGCCGACCAGCGATGGCACGCGATAGAGCCAAATCGTCGTGAGCGCCCGCTCGAAGCCAAGCGCGCGCGCGGCCTTCACCACCCCGCCCTGAAGCCAGTAGATGCCGACCGGCTTCTTGTAGCGCACCTCGTCCTGAAACCGGATGTCGATGTAATCGCCGCTCTCCACCATCTGCTTGGTGGCCTGTGCGAAACGCGCTTCGTCGCGGTCGATCGGCGGGATGCTGAAGAAACCAGGCAGGAAGCTCAGCAGCGCAACCAGGAGCAGGAGCGCGACGGCACGCATATGCGAGCCGACGGCGAAGTCGATGATGGTCTTGAAACTGCGTGCCGACGCCCTCTGACGCCGACCGTTATCGACCGTGACTACCATGTCCCCTGCTGCGCGACGCCCTGCTGCGACATTCGGGTGTGACTGCGATGACGCCAATACGCCGCCGAGTAGCGTTCCGACGTCGCGGGCGGTCAATTCTTGTAGGAGGCGTCGCGACGGTCCAGCATCCGTTTCAATGCCGGCCATTCCATCGAGCCCTGCGGACGCCTTCGGCCCTGGGCGTCCGGCGTCGGCGACATGGCGAGTTGCGCGTTCGAACGGGCGATGACGTCTTGCGGCGGGACCGATATTTCCGCATTGCAGGCCATCGCCAGCAGCTGCGTCTGGCAAGCCCGCTCCAGGCGATAGATGTTGCTGAACGCCTGACCGATCGTCTGGCCGACCGACAGCAGGCCATGATTGCGCAAGATCATCACTTCACTGTCGCCGAGGTTTTTGACCAGCCGCTCCTGCTCATCGAGGTCGACGACCACGCCCTCAAAATCGTGATACCCAATCCGCGACCAGCGCATCGCGGTCTGCGTGAGCGGCAGCAATCCGCATTTGAGGGTGGACACCGCCATGCCGGCATTGGTGTGAGTGTGCAGAACACATGCCACGTCGGGACGCGCGGCGTGGATGGCGCTGTGGATCACGTAGCCCGGAAGATTGATCGAGTAATCCGGATTCGAATTGGCGATGATGTTTCCTTTGAGGTCGATCTTGATCAGCGACGAGGCGGTGATCTCCTCGTACATCATGCCGAAGGGATTGATCAGAAAATGCTCTTCCTGACCCGGCACCCGCGCCGAGATGTGGTTGAGATGGAGATCGCACATCTCGAACAGATCGACCAACCGGTAGCAGGCGGCGAGATCGACGCGAGTTTCCCACTCCAACGGATCGATGCGGGCCGCTCCTGCCGGTTGTGCGGCGGCCGGCTTGATCCTGGGAACCGTATTCATCACTCCTCCACGTCGACTGGCGTGTGACGCATCATTGTTGGGCGATCTTAGCATCGGCGATCACCTGACGCCACCGCACGACGTCCGCGTCGTAGATGCGCTGCAGTTCCTCCGGCGTGCTCGCGCGCGGCGTAATGCCGAGACCGATGAACCCCTCGCGGACATCGGGCGCGTCGAGCGCCTTGGCAATCTCCCTGTTGAGCCGCAGCACGATGTCGCGCGGCGCCTTCGCGGGCATCACCAGGCCGTTCCACGACACCAGCCTGAAGCCGGGGACGCCGCTTTCAGCAACGGCCGGAACCCCGGGCAGGAACGGCAGCGGCTTGTCCGACGATACGCCGAGCGCACGCAAATTTCCCGATTGGACTTGGCCCAGCACGCCGGGTGTCGTCTCAAAGCCCACCTGCGCCTGGTCGGACAACAGCGCTGTGACAATCTCCCCGGTGGTCCGGAACGGGACTGTCGTTACCTGCAGGCCCGCCATCGAGGCAAACAGGTGCGCGGAGAGGTTCTGCACGCTGCCGACGCTGATCGTGCCGATGTTCAGGCGCGCCGGATCGCGCTTGGCGGCCGCGATGAGATCGCCGACAGTCTTGAGCGGGCTGTCCTTGCCGACCACGATGATGAAATCGAACAACCCGATGGTCGAGACCGTGGTGAAATCGTTGGCCCAGTTATAAGGCATCGATTTGAATAGCGAGGGGCTCGCGGCATTCTGGCCGCTGACCAGGAGCAGCGTGTGGCCGTCCGGCGCCGCCCGCGCCACCGACCCCGCAGCGCTCATTCCGCCGGCGCCCGGCATGTTCTCAATCACCACCGGCTTGCCGAACGAGTCCGACATCTTTTGCGCGACGGCACGCGCGGTGATGTCGCCGAGACCACCCGGCCCGAAGCCGACGACGATCTTGATCGGCCGCGCCGGATAGTCCTGGGCGTTCGCCGCCCCGATGAGGCCGATGGCGACCAGGCAGGCGCCTAGCGCGATGATGCGTGCTGTGAACAAGGGCCTTCCTCCGTCGATCCCACGTGTTTTTTTTCAGGCTGGTCCGCGGCCGATCCACTGGCGCTCGCGAGCATCCAACGTTTCAGCGTCGCAGCGGTGCAAATGACGCCGGCGACATCAGCTTGGATTCCTGCTTGAGCAGATAGCCGGCTTCCGCGTTCATTTCGAGATACGCCTGCCATTCCGGATCGGCCATCATCGCGGCGCGCCGGCGGGTGCGATCGGCCGCATCCTCGTAGACCCAGATATGGACATAGCTGTTGACGTCTCCGGTCTCGGCGACCAGCCACGCCAGCGGCTCGCCGAAATGCCGCTTCTGGACCGCAAGACCATGCTTTTCGTAGAGCGCCATCTGTTTTCGCAAGCAGCCGGCGCGAACGGTGTAGGTGCGGTGATCAAGCAGCATGTGACCCTCGTCGGTTGGAGCGTTTCCGCGTGCAACCTACTATGCCCGCTCGCCGGTTCAATCATGCAGCCGGGCGGGTCGTCCGGAGGAGTAGGTATCACGGCAGAGCTATTGCAATGTGCGCGACCGCTCAGGTCGTAGATCAGGGCTCTCGAGAACGGGCGCTACCTACTGCAACCGCACCAAGACGCTGTCGATCGCGCCGCGGCCGTCCATCACCGTGAGTCGCACAAAGCCCGGGCCTTCCGGCTCGAAAGATAACGCTCGCCTGCCGCGCGCAGCCGGCGCCGGCAGTCCGTTCACCAGCACCGTCAGCGGGCCGGCTCCCCCCGTCACCTTGAGCGCGATCGGATCGGGCTTGCCGGTATTATCGCTCGCAAGCTCGAGCCGGGCACCGTTGGGCGGGAAAAGGATGCGCAGCTGTGGCTCGGAACTCTCGCCCGCGAGGGCACCGGAGCGGAAACGCTGCAGCGGCGGCGGCAGCTTGGCCGTTGCTGCAATCAGCGCGCCGGTCGGCGCCCGCGGCAGCGCCGCCGGCAACGTGCCGGTGCGCGCAAACGCATCAAACAGGATCGGCGCCGCGGCGACCCTTCCGAGCAGGCCCGGCACCGGCGCGCCGTCAGGGCGACCGACCCAGACCCCGATCGTATACCTGCCGTCGAAGCCCACGGCCCAGGCGTCACGGTAGCCGTAGGAGGTCCCGGTCTTGAAGGCGATGCGGCCGGCGGCGGCGTTCTCCGGCGGCGGCGTGCCAAGAAGGATGTTGTCCACGTACCAGGCGGCGGCTGGATCCAACAGCCGGCGCGCGGTCGGCGCGTCTCCCCTGTCCGCGACCCGCTCGGTGAGTGGTACCGTCGTGCCCAGGCGTGCAAGCCCGGCATAGAGTGCAACCAGATCGCTCAGCTTGACCCCGACGCCGCCCAGGCCGATGGCGAGCCCGGGCACCTCACCGTCCGGGAGCGCAAACGAGCCCCCCGCCTGCTCGAGTCGCGCGGCGAAGCGGTTGGCGCCGACCTTGTCGAGCACGGCGACCGCCGGCACGTTGAGCGAAAGCTGCAAGGCACGGCGCACCGTCACGGTGCCTTGGAACGTGAGGTCGAAATTCTCCGGCGCATAGCTGCCGAAGCGGATCGGGCGATCCTCGATCAAAGTCTCAGGATGGATGAGCCCGTCCTCAAAGCCGAGGCCGTAGATGAATGGCTTCAGTGTCGAGCCCGGCGAGCGCACCGCCGCGGTCATGTCTACCTGGCCGGCGCGGCGGGTGTCGAAGTAGTCGGCGGAGGCGACCCGCGCGAGTACCTCGCCGCTGCCATGATCGACGGCAAGGATGGCGACCGAGATATCTGGTCCGAGAGCATGGGCGCGCTCACGCGCAAGCTCCTCGAGATTTCGCTGCAGTGTCGCGTCGACGGTCAGGCGATGCAGGCTGCGATCCGGTGCCGCCGCGACCGCGGCATCGGCGGCGTGCGGGGCCAGCATCGGCATCGGCTTGCGTCCGTCCGGCACCGGTTCGCGCTTGGCGCGGGCAATCTCGTCCGCAGGCACGACGCCCGCGGCGACCAGCCGATCGAGCACCCGGTCGCGGGCATTGCGTGCCGCATCGGCGGAGCGATCGGGGCGCCGCTGCTCCGGCGACTGCGGCAAGGCCACCAGCAGGGCCGCCTCCCCGAGCGTCAGGCGGCGTGGCTCTTTGCCGAAATAGGCGAGCGATGCCGCGCGCACTCCTTCGAGATTGCCGCCATACGGCGCAACGCTCAGATAGAGCGCCAGAATCTCGTCCTTGGAGAGCGTGCGCTCGAGCTCGAGCGCACGCACCATTTGACGCAGCTTCGCGGTGAAGCTGCGTTCGCTTCGCGGTTCGAGCAGGCGCGCCACCTGCATGGTGATGGTCGACGCGCCGGAGATGATGCGTCCCTGACCGATCAATTGCATCACGGCCCGTCCGAGCGCGAACGGGTCGACGCCGCGATGCGCTTCAAAGCGCTTGTCCTCGTAGGCAAGCAGCAGGCGCAGGAACCGCGGATCGACGTCCGCGCGGCTTGCCGGCAATCGCCAGCGACCGTCCAGCGTGATGTAGGGTCGCAACAGCTTTCCGTCGCGATCCACCACCAGAGCGGAGAAGGTCAGCGCCTCACCCACTGGCGCAGGACCGAGCGACGCGATCCACCAAGCTCCGCCCGACAGGACCGCGGCGGTCGCGATGAACAGGACGACGAGGCTCAAGCCCAGCCAATGTCGCAACCGCGATCCGTATCCGGCCTGCGGCACGGCCGTCGGGGCGGAGGTCACAACATCGCGCGCCAAGCCGATCCTCCCCGCAGCGTCCTAGCCATTCCGCGCTGTCTCATTTCGCCGCCGTGACCTCGATCGTTCCGGTGCCCGAGCGGCCAAAGCGGTCCGGGCGATACATGTCCTCGACGTAAGCCTGCGGGTGGACGTATCGGCCGGGCGAGACGGCGCGCACCACATAGGCGACGGTGAACACCGACGGGTCGCCGCTCTTGCGGTTGAAGGCCGCGCTGAAGCGATCGTCGCGAAACTCGGAATTCACCGGCTCCTGCGCATCCTCGATCCAGGCCAGCGTGCCGGTATCCCCCGACGACACGAGCCGCGGATTGTCGATCTCGAAGCCGGCGGGCAGATAGTCGGCGACGATGACCCGTCCAAACTGTGGCTGCGGCTCCGTGATCTTCAGGACCACCGCAAAGCGGTCGTTCTGCTTGGCTTTGGACGGATCAACCGGCGCTCCGGCCAACGTGTAGTATTTGCGTTCGATCTTGAAGCCCTTCTCCGCCGCCGGTTCCGGGACCACCGGCGCCCCCGCTACCGTAACGACGGCCTGCACCGCGCCATCGCCGGCATTGCTCACCTTCAGCGGCTGCTGGAGGTCGCCGGGACGGAAATTGCGATTGAGCGCGCCTTGCGTCTTCTCGCCGCCGACATCGAGCGTCACGGTCTGCGCGTCCTTCACCAGGGCACGGGCGGCGAGCACCATCCACGCGTTCTCCTGGGTCGAGGTATAGGGCGTGAGACCGCGCGCAGCCTCCACGCGTTCGACGGCACCGGTGATGGTCGCCCGCTGTGCGCTGCCTTCGGATGCCAGCGTCACCAGCGCTGCCGCATCCCGCAACACCGAGCCATAGTCGCTGCGCCCATAGTCGAGCACGGGCCGCGGGGCGAGCGCGGCGAGCGCCGCCGCGTAGACCCGCTCCGCGCGCGCGCGGTCGCCGAGCATGCCGAGCGCCGCGGCGATCTGCGCCTTGGCGATCGGGGTTGCGATCGCGTCGAGCTTGGTATCGGCGAAGTATCGCAAATCGCCGACCGGTGCGGCTCCGTTCCGCGCCAGAACGTAAAGCCCGTAAGCGAGGTTGCGCCCGCCGTCCTTGGTCGGGTCTTCGGCGTTGCCGACGAAATTACGCAGCCGGTCGAGCGCGAGCTTGAAGGCGACATCCGGCACGGCAAAGCCACGCTCGCGCGCCCGTGTCAGGAAGTCGGTGACGTAGGAGTCGAGCCACACGTCGTCGCCGCCCGCGGACCACAGCCCGAACGAGCCGTTTGAGCCCTGTCGCGCAAGCAGCCGCTCGATCGAGTCGCGGATGCGCTGATCGACGGACGTATCGAGCGCAAGCTGCGCCGAGGTCGCGAGATCGTTGACATAGAGTAGCGGCAGAGCACGACTGGCGATCTGCTCCGAGCATCCGAACGGATAGCGATCGAGCGCCGCCAGCAGCGCCGCCGCATCGAGGGCGGTCGAGACGCCGACCGACAGGGCGACGCTTCCGCTTCCGGGCACGAGATCGGCGAACAGATCGTTCGAGAGCGTGAGGCTCTCACCTCTGGCGAGCGGCTTGACCGTGCGACGCGCAAGAATCTGCGTGGCTGGCCGCACGGCGAGCGCGTAGCTGCGTTCGAGCGCAAACCCGCCCGGCCCGCTGACGCGCACCGTTACCGCGGCGCTGCCGGCCGCGGCAGCCGATAGGGGCACCGTGACCGCGCTGCGCTGCTTGGCGTTGAGCTTGAGAATCTGCGGAGCGACGTTACCGAAGACGTTGACGCCCTCGCTCCTCACCTCGAGACGGTAATCGCCGGCCGCGCCGGCCACATTGTCGAGATCGAGATGCATCGTGCCGCGGTCGCCGTTGAGCAGGAACCGCGGCAGGGTCGCCGTGAGAACCACCGGATCGCGGATGGTCACGTCACCGACGGCGCGGCCGACCTTGTCCTTGGACCAGGCAACGGCCATCACCCGCGCGGTGCCGGCAAAATCCGGGATGTCGAACGCGATTTCGGCGGTGCCGTCGGGCTTGACGGTCACGATGCCGGAATAGAGCGCGAGTGGTTTCTGCGTAGGCGGTGAGCCCTGCAGCTCGGCGCCGCCGGCGTCGCCACCCGTCCTGATCTGACCGCGGGTGCCTTGCATGCCGTCGATCAGCTGTCCGTAGAGATCGCGGATGTCGGCGGTGAGCCGGCGCTGGCCGAGGTAATAGTCGTCGGGCGCCGGCGGCTTGTAATTGGTCAGGTTGAGAATGCCGACGTCCACCGCGGCGACGACGATCCGTGCGTCCTCGCCGGGGGCGAGACCGGCGACCTTGACTGGCACACGCAACGTGCTGTTGGGCCGCAACAGCGTGGGCAAGGGCATGTCGAGTGCAAGCGTGCGCGCCTTGCGGTTGATCGAGAACCACTGCACCCCGATGGCCCGGCCCGGCATGCGCTCTGCCCGGGCATCCAGCGGCCGGCGAAGCGTCGCGACCACGTAGGCGCCGCTGCCCCAGTCGTTGCCGACCGGGACGCGCAGCCGCGCCGTGCCCGCCGTCACGTCCTGCGTGACCGTGGAGACCAGCCGGTCGCCGATAACGTGAAGCGTGACCTTGCCGGCCGTGCGCGCGGTCACGGCAACCGTCATGCTATCACCGGTCACGTATTCCGGCTTGTCGAGCGCGATTTCGAGCAGGTCCGGCGTGTCCGCGCCAGCCTCCGCATACCAGCCGGCATCGAAATCGACAGAAGTCACCGGGCCGTTGCGGTCCGCGGTCGACACTTCCAGACGATAGCGGCCCCATTGCACCGGAGCCGAGATGCGCGCCGGCTTGTCGGCGGCGATGTCGATCTGGCCGTCGGCGACCCGCTTGGTGGTTTTCGTCGGCTCGAAATCCCAGGCGCCGTCCCGCCGGTACCACTGATACTTGGTCTCGACCTTCAGGAGCTCGTAGCGCAGGCCGTTCGCAGCCAGCGAAGTCCCCTCGGGCGACGCGAACACCACATCGAAGGCGGCATTCTCACCCTCCCCCAGCGAGCGGCCGGAGAACAGCGGCTTGATGCCGATCATCGGCCCGCCCGGAATCACCGGCAGCGTCAATTTGCGTTCGACCGCGCGCCCTCCGGGCTCGGCCATGCGGATGATGACTTGCGCCTCGAGCGGGCGCGTCGTCGCCGGCTGCTTCTCGAGGGTCAGCGCAAGTCGCGCTTTGCCGTTGTCATCGGTGTCCGGCAGGTTGTCGAGCGGCTGCCGGACGGTCTCCACGTCTTCGTCGGCGAGGCCGAATTGATAGCCGGCAAAGCCGGGCCGCCCGCTCGCGGGCGAAACGACCACCTCGCCTTCGAGCTCGAGCTTGGCCGCAGGCGCCCCGTAGAGATAGCGCCCATCGACGGCGATCTCGGCCGAACTGGTCCGGGACATCCCTTTGGCGTTCGACGCGAGTTCGAATTCGAGCCGGTCGGGGACATAGTCCTCGACCATGAAGGTCGCCTCGCCGACCGGCGGGCGCTTCGGATCGGCGAAGGCGCGCACGCGCCAAGTGCCGGTCGGGGCCGATGAGACCAGCGTCACCGCGAGCGCGCGTCCGCCGACGCCCTGGTCGGGGACGACGCTGCGGCGGTACTCGACGCCGTCCGGCCGCTCTATCACGAGGGTAAGCGGCACGTTGAGTGCGGCAATGCCCTGGCCGTCGCGCAACAGCGTCGTCACCTGCACGGTCTCGCCGGAGCGATAGACCCCGCGCTCGATATAGACGAAGGCATCGAGCCCGGCGGGAACCGCGCGGCCGGACACGCCGCGATCGCTCAGGTCGAAGGCCGGCGCCTTGAGGCTCAGGAACGCATAATCGCCTTTGCTGTCGGTCGCGATCAGCATGGCCGGCGCCAGCGCCCCTTCGCCGCGCGTCAGGTTGGCCTCGAACTGCACGTGGCCGGCGTCGCTGGTCCGTTTGCGGGCGAGCACCTCGTTGGCGCGCGAGAGCAGCCGCACCTCGACCGCGCCCTTCGTCTGCGTGGTATCGAGCGAATGCACGAAAGCGTGGATGCCGTCGTTGCCGGAGAACGCGGTCAGGCCGAGATCGGAGATGATGAACCACTGGGTCGCAAGCGAATCGAACTCGTCCTTGATCGCTCCGACCGGCTGCGCCACCACGACATACACGCCCGGTGACAGCGTCCCGACGGCCTGATCGACCGGAAAGGCCGTGGTGACGTCGGTGTTGAGCGTCTGCTCGACCGCCATCTCGCCCTTCCAGACCTGGGCGCCGCGCTCTTCGGTCAGCCGGTTGAGGTCGTAGCGGTCGAGGCTCCGCTGGAATTCACGCCCCACCACGGTCTCGAGCAGGTTGCGATCGCCGATGCGGTAGATTTCGAGCGCGACCGCCGCGGTGTTGACGCTGACCAAGGGAATGC
>Ga0114129_10008484_pt1 | contig 14642 bp, 9 predicted proteins | sample RhiMetdeltSRZDD1_FD_80071 | JGI IMG/M metagenome (GOLD analysis project Ga0114129, IMG submission 80071) | Populus rhizosphere microbial communities from Tennessee, USA - Rhizosphere MetaG P. deltoides SRZDD1 (version 2) (version 2) | ecosystem: Host-associated > Plants > Roots > Rhizosphere >... | reverse complement strand
GGCGTCGTGGTCGGGCTCGGGGTCTTGTCGTCGGCGACCGGCCGCACGACTGTGGCCGGGGTCGAGGGCGTCCGCGCATTGGTGACCCGCGGCCATCTCTGATCAGTGACGTAGATGAAGACCGCGGCCGCCGTCAGGATCGCCGCGCCGAGGGAGAGATAGCGAGGAAAACCCCCGCGGCCCGGCTTGGCGGACCCGTCGGCGACAGTCGCGGAGCTGGCGAGCGTGATCGCGCCGTCATAGGCGGCGCCCGGATGCGTGGCCTCGACGATGGGCGGCCGTTCCAAGTGCCGCCCGAGATCGGCGGCGAGCTCAGCCGCCGTCTGGTAGCGGGCCTCGAGCGGCTTGGCCAGGGCGCGCTTCAGGATGGGAAGCAGCCGCGCATACTCCTCCCCCGCCGGCAAGCCCGCGAAGCTCGGATCGTCGTGTGTGATCTTGTAGAAGATCGCCATGAGGTTGTCCGCGCGGAACGGAGGCTGGCCGACGACCAGCTCGTACAGCATGCAGCCCACGCTGAAGATGTCGCTGCGGCCGTCGACCTTGGCGCCCTGCACCTGCTCGGGCGACATGTAGTCGGCGGTGCCGACGATGTTGCCGGTGCCGGTCATGGAGACGTTGCCGAGACGCGCCACGCCGAAGTCCATGATCTTCACCTTCCCGTCGTCGGTGAGGAAGATGTTGGCGGGCTTGATGTCGCGATGCACGATGCCGGCGGCGTGGGCATGGGCCAGGCCGGCCAGCACCTCCGCGATCACGGTGAGCTTGCGGTCGAGCGCCATCGGCGCGCCCGATCGCATGGCCTTCTGGAGGTCCCGGCCCTCCAGCCGCTCCATCGCGATGTAGGGGGAGCCGTCGACGTGGGTTCCCAGGTCGAAAATGCCCACCACGTTGGGGTGGGCCATGCGCGCCACCGCCTTGGCTTCGCGCTCGAATCGCGCCCGCAGGGCGGCGTCGCCGACGATCTGCGGAACCATCACCTTGAGGGCCACGTCGCGCTCGAGCACGGTGTCGTGGGCGAGGTAGACGACGCCCATCGCCCCCTTCCCGAGGGTCCGGAGGATCTCGTATTTGCCGATTCGGCCCGGCGCAGGGCTCTGGGTCATGGTGTCGGCGCGGCGACCACGCACAGAGGATACGGCGACTCCGCCCGATGTATTCCGGAGGGCGTGTTCTCAATCACGAGCTCACAAGGACGAGACTACTTCTTCTTCTTGTCGCCCTTCTTCTCCGGGATCTTCACGAACCAGCGGTCGTCGACCCGGACGAACTCGACCTTCTCTTTCCCCGCCTTCGCCGTCGCCTTGTCGCCCTTGATCTTGTAGTCCTTCACGACCACGTCGCCGCCGATCGGCACGGGGGGCGCGGGCGCGGCGGGACCGTCGCCGCCCTCCTTCTTCTTGTCGCCCCACGTGTCCATGAACTTCATCAGATCGGCCACGAGGGCGGGATGGTCGAGGGCGCTCATCATTTGCATGGCCGCGTCCTTGTCGTCGGGGAGGGTCGCCCCCGCCTTCTCGTCCAGGAAGTTGGGCAGGCCGTGTTTCTTGAAGATGGCGGCCAGCGCGGTCTTGGACCTCGCCGTCTTCATGGCCGCCTCCTTCTTGGCCTTGTCGAGCTTGGCCTTCTCGGCCTTGGTCATCTTCTTGCCGGACACGCCCTCGGCGGTGGCCTCGACCATTCCCGTCGCCATCTCCGTGCCCATCCCCATGAAGGCCACCATCATCGTGGTCGCGGCCAGGAGCCCCATCGACATCTCGACGCGGCCCTGAGGCTCGAGGCAGGCCACCATCTCCGCGAGGTCTTTCGTCTGTCCGGCCTTCGTCATGCGCTCCACGACGGCTTGTGGGGTCTCCCCGCCCAGGATCGTCGCCGCCCCCGCGCGGGGAGCGGCCATCACGAACGACACCAAGACGGCGACGTAGCTCACGAAACGCTTCGACATGTGTGCCCCCTTCCTGTGTCCGGCTTCGATACGGGTCGAAGTGTACGCCGCCGCATCGACCACCACGGGCCTCCCGGGTGGGGTCGTGCGCGGCATCACACGGGATCGGCGTCGTGGCGGTAGGGGCGAAGGTCGGCGGGATCGAGGTCGACGGTCACGACCGTGGGCTCGGCGCCCTCGGCCCGCCGTGCGATGTCGCCGTTCGGCCGCCAGACGCCACTGCCGCCGATCGACGAGAAGCCGCCGGTGGTGCGCGCGTGGTTCGCAAGCGCTGCGAACATCCGGTGGTCCATGGCCCGGGCGCCGAGATGCAGGTCGACGCGGCGATCCTCCCCGCGCATGTAGAGGGCGGAGACCAGATACAGGTCGGCGCCGCGCGCGGCCGCCTGGGCGGCGTGCGAGGGATTGGCGGCGTCGAAGCAGATGCCGATCGACACCTGCCAACCGGCCGCCTCGAAGGGCGCTCCCGCCTCGCCCGGCTCGAACAAGCCGACTTCGGTGTGGTGAACGTGCTGCTTGAGCCACCACCGGATCCCGCCGTCCGGGAACACGACGAGGGCGGCGATCCGCGGCGTGCCGTCGGGCTCGCGGAGCGGTGCACCCACGACCACCGTCACTCCGCGCTCGGAGCACGCGCGGCGCAAGGGCTCCACGCGGGCATCGTCCGCGGTGAGCCACGCGTCCTGTCGCTCGGCCAGGATTCCCAGCTCGTACCCGCTGAGGGACAGCTCCGGGAATGCGATCAGGCCCGCGCCGTCGTCGGCCGCGCGCCGCGCGATGTCCACGGTGGCGGCGACGTTCGCGATCACGTCGCCGGGCACGGCCTCGGCCTGGGCGAGTGCCAGACGAAGAGGACGGTCGGGTATCCGGCGCCCGTCGGGATCGCCCCGCGACATGGGGATAGTCTATGGCTTCAGCGCCGCTTGCACGGCCTGCTCCAGGGCGACGAGGGCGGCGTTGCAGTGCGCATGCTCGTCGCCGCCACGGGCATGGTATTCGCCGCCGTCGTGGACGAAGCGGATCACACCCTCGCGATCGATCACGAAGCTCACCGACGTGTAGCTCCGAAACTCGCTCCCGACGCCATAGGCGCGCACCGTCTTCCAATCGTTGTCGACGCCGACGGGGAAGTCGAAGCCCAGGGCCTTCGCCGCCTTCCGGACGCGGCCGGTGTCCTTGGCGCTCTCCGACTTGGGATGGTGTAAACCGACCACGACCAGCCCATCTTCTTTATAGCGCTCGGAGAGCTCGCGCAGGGCGGGGGCGGTCCGGGCGCAGAACGGGCAGTCCATCAGCCAGAACCGGAGAAGCACGACCTTGCCGCGCAGGTCGGCAAGGCTCAGCGGCCCGCCCTGGATCCAGCTCAGCCCTACCCACTCAGGTGCGCGCGTGCCGACGAGCCGCGTTCCTTCCGACGGCGTCCAGGCCGCCGGTGAAACGGAGAGAAACACGAGAAGCGCAGCGATCATCTCTTCGACACTATCGCGTCTCCAGCGTGAATTCCCGCGCGTTCACGAAAGTTTTCGTGAATTCACTTGGCAAGCCTCCCGCCCGTCCCTTATCTATGACGCTCACTCGGTTCAACTCTGTCGCGAAACATGGGGAGGGGAGTCATGAGCTCGCCATTGCGGCACGCGGTGCGTGTGTCCGCGGCCATCGTGCTCGGCCTGGGTCTTTCGGTTCTGCCTGTGCAGGCCCAGGAGATGGGGCGCATCTCGGGAATCGTCGTGGACCCGAGTGGGGCTGCCCTTCCCGGCGCGACAGTGACTGTCACTCACGACGACACGCGCTTCGGGAAGACGGCGGTCACCGACGGCAACGGTGCCTATCTCGCCACCCACTTGCCGGTGGGCCGATACACAGTGATCGCGGAGCTCCAGGGCTTCAAGAAGGTGGTGAAGAGCGGCCACGATCTGGTGACCGACGGCCGCGTGACGGTGAACTTCACCCTCGAGCTCGGCGCAGTGACGGAGACGATCGAGGTGGTCGCCCAGGTGGGCGAGACCGTGAACAACGTCTCCGGTGAGATCGCCCGGGTCGTGGACGGCGAACAGGTCCAGGACATGGCCCTGAACGGTCGGAACTACATGGAGCTGGCCACGCTCGTCCCCGGCGTGCCCGTCCTGAACGACGACGCCATCGAGCAGATGACGAGCCTCGGCGGCAACACGTCCGTCAACGGCCAGCGCGTCCAGGCGAACAACGTCACCTTGGACGGCGTGTACAACCTGGATTCCGGCAGCAACGGGACCCTGATCGCGAACGTCGGTGTCGACTTCATCGAGCAGGTGAACATCAAGACCTCCAACTTCTCGGCCGAGTACGGCCGGCAGTCGGGGGCGAACATCAACGTGACGACACGCTCGGGCACCAATCGCTTCGCGGGCGGGGCGCGCTGGTTCATGCGCGACGAGAAGTTCGACGCCACCAATCCCGCCTTGAAGCGCGTCGGCCTCGAGAAGCGCTCGCTCGACTTCGACACCTTCGGCTGGAACTTCGGCGGGCCCCTCAAGCACGACAGGCTCTTCTTCTTCGTCGGCCAGGAATGGAAGCAGGTCCGCCGCTTCACCGACGCCACGCGCCGGACGCTGCCCACCACCGCCGAGCTCCGCGGCGACTTCAGCGCGCGCAGCAGCGTGTTCCTGCGGGACCCGCGCAAGACAGGGACGTGCAGCGCCACCGACCAGACCGCGTGTTTCTCCGATCCGAAGCGGATCCCCGCCGACCGCATCACCGCCGACGGCCGCGCGATCGCCAGCCTGTTCGAGCGCATGCAGCAGGAGGCGGCGGCTTTCGACGACACTCCCACCTCCAACAACGCCACCTACACGAAGCCGAACCCCTACGACCAGCGCCAGAACATCGTGCGTCTCGACTACCATGCGAACCAGAAGCATCGGCTGAACGGCCGCCTCGTCCTCGACGACTACAAGATCGAAGCGCCCTTCGGGACCTTCATCGATTCCCAGCTTCCGACGACACCCACCCTGCGCGACCGGCCGGCCAGGAACTTCCAGATCGGCCACATCTGGACGTTCTCGCAGCACGTCACCAACGACTTCAAGATCGGCTCGTCGTGGAACGGCCAGCGCATGCAGCCGGTGGGTGACGTGTGGCGGCGGGATACCTACGGCTTCCAGTTCCCTCAGGTCTACGAGGGCGGCGGGCGCCTGGCGGAGGCGGCACCTCGGGTGGCCGTGAACGGGTTCGGCACCGCGGAGAGTCTCACCCGCGCCCTCATCTCGCCCACCACCGATATCGGCATCTCGGACCGCATCGCCGTCGTCCACGGGCGCCACTCGATCGTCGGCGGGGTCAGCTACACCCGCAACCGCAAGGACCAGAACACCCGCACCAACTACGCCGGCAACATCACCTTCAACGCCAGCGGCAATCCCAACTCGACCGGCAACGCCTTCGCGGACGCGCTGCTGGGCAACTTCCGGACGTACACGGAAGCGGAGACGGACAATGTCGGCTTCTTCCGGTTCTCGCAGATCGAAGGCTTCGTCTCCGACACCTGGCGCGTGAGCCGGCAGCTCAGCATCGAGGCGGGCCTGCGCTATCAGTGGCACCTGCCGATCTACACCCAGGCGAACAACGTCTCGAACTTCGACCCCGCGCGTTACGACCCGTCGCAGGCCGTGCGCATCAACCCGACGAACGGCAACGTGATCGCGGGCAGCGGCAACCGCTACAACGGCCTCGTGCGCGCCGGTGATGGTGTCCCGAGCGAGGAGCTCTCCCGGGTGACCTTCGGCAGCGATCCGCGCGTGCAGCTCGTGCCGACGGGGGCTCCCCGTGGGCTCTACGGCGCGCGCCACAACCTGATGCCGCGCCTGAGCTTCGCCTGGTCGCCGGGCGGCCGCGAGAACTTCGCCGTCCGCGGAGGGGCGGGGATCTTCTACGACCGCACGGAAGGCAACATGATCTTCACCACCGCCGCCTCGCCGCCGTGGAACGAGAGCGGGACCTTCGACAACGGCAACCTCGCGAACCCGACGGGCGGCGCGCAGGTCTTCTCCACCGGCGCGCTGGGAACGATCGAAGCCATCGACCCGAACCTGAAGGTCCCGCAGGTCACGCAGTGGAGCCTCAGCGTGCAGCGCGAGCTCTTCAAGAAGTTCTTCGCCGAGGTCGCGTACGTGGGGAGCGTCGGCCGCAACCTGATCCGACGGCCGAACATCAACGCGCTGTCGCCGGAGGCGCTGCGCTCGAGCCGCGCGATCCCCAGCGCGCAGCGGCCCAACGACAATGCGCTGCGGCCGTACCTCGGCTACACCACCATCAACATGTACCTGAGCGACGCGAGCTCCGACTACCGGGCGATACAGACCTACATCGCCAAGCGGCGCGGCGATCTCACCTTCACGATCGCCCACACCTGGGGCCGCGCGCGGTCGGACGCCACGAGCCGGACGGACGGCGGTACCGAAGCGGGCGAGGACGTCTTCGGCGACCTCAAGGAGAACTTCGGCGTGGCCGGCAACCACCGCGCGCACATCCTGGCCATCACCTACGGCTACCGGGTGCCGTTCTTCCGCAAGTCTCACGGCCCCGTGAAGGCGCTCCTCCACGGCTGGGAGCTCACAGGCATCACACGCCTCCAGTCGGGCTCTCCGCTGACGCCGACCGCGAACACCGCCATCGGTGAACGGCGCGCGGACTACGTCGGCGGGCCGGTCGCGCTCCCGCGCTCCGAACGGAACGAAGGCCATATGTTCAACACCGCCGCCTTCGCGGTGCCGCCGGAGGACCGCAAGGGCAACGCCCCGCGGGGCATCATCACCGGTCCCGGCCTCCAGACCTGGACGATGAAGCTGCGGAAGCGGACGGAGCTGACTCGTCGCGCGCGCCTCACGTTCGAGCTCGATGCCTTCAACGTCTTCAACAGCTCCCGGCGCGGCAACCCGAACGTGACAGTCACCGACTCCGACTACGGCGTGGCCACGATCGGCGGCACCGCGCGCACGCTGCAGTTCGGGACGAGGCTCGATTTCTGACGCCAGTCACTGTTCGCGTCCGTTTTGCTACGCGCGCGAGTAGTGACCCTCCGCCCGCTCCTCCCTATCCTCCGTAGCGTCCATCGGCGCGCCGGTCGTCGGCGCGCCGTGCGCAGAGGAGGAGCGTTCATGAAGACCAGGATCCATCTTTCCGCGGCCGCGGTGGCCGTGCTGTTCACCGGGGCGTGGAGCCGGCCGGCCGCCGCGTGCAGCGCCGGCGAGATCGTCACGTACTACGAAGAGGCCAGCCGGCTCGACAACGGCATCGGGTACGACAGCAGCCGCTGCGACCTGACCACGAACGGAGGCGCTCCCATCCCGCCCGGCGGCACGGGCGGCGGGGAGGGCACCGGCGGCACGGGCGGCGCGGGCGGCGGCGGCAACCTCTACACGTGCAAGACCAAGCTCCAGGGCTATCTCTACAAGCCCGCGAAGACGGCTCTGGCCCCCTCCAGCGGCTGGCCGCTCCTCGTCTGGAACCACGGCAGCGGTGAAGACGCCGGAGCCCGCTGCGACATCGGCGAGTACTTCGCGAACCTGGGCTACGTCGTCTTCGTGGTGCACCGGCGAGGTCACGGCCTGTCGACCGGCATCTATTACGAGGACTTCTGCGCGAGCAGCTCGGCCCCCGCCCAGTGCTCGTGGGACTACCTGCATGAGCAGGTGAACGACGTCAAGGCGGCCATCGACTACGCCAAGACGCTCCGGGTGCAGAAAGGGCTGAACGTCGTAGCCACCACGCCCAAGAGGGCGCAGATCGTGGGCGACGTGATCACCAATCCCAACATCTGGTCGTATCTCGCCAACACGATCCCGCTCGTCGACTCGAGCAAGATCGCGATCATGGGCCACTCCTTCGGCGGCATCATGAGCGTCCTGTCGAACGAGGTCGAGCTCGGCCACAAGTGCATCGTGGACATCGCGGGCTGCTCGCAGTCCTGGGGCAACGACACCTTCCGCGACGGGATGAAGGCCTCCGTGGAGAAGGCGCTCCGCCCCGCGTTCTTCATCGAGCCCATGAACGACTACTCTATCGAGCCCACCTACAAGCTGGCCAAACACGCCGCCGAGAAGTGCCGGCAGATGCAGGCGATGCTCCTGGGCCCGGTGGACATCGACGGCGACGGAGAGATCACCGACGCCGACTACGCGGACGACCCCGACACCAGCGACGACGTCTCCGAAGGCCGCAACATCGCCCACGGCACGTTCGTGGAGACCAAGCTCGACACCTGGGGGCCCGCCGCCCACGAGTTCATGCAGCGCTACTTCAACAAGGGGACACAGAACTTCGCGCACCGCTGCATCGGGACCTCGATCGACGACGACGACAACTAGAACGCCCATCCCACGGCGGGGCCATTGGGCCCCGCCGTCCCGTCCCCTAACGATTCGAATCACGCGACGGCGGGCCCGAACGGATTCGGCCCCTCGCGACATTCCCTTGTGTGCCGGCGAAGACCGGCCACACAAGGAGGATGCGCGATGTGTCGCCTGTTGCGAAAACGGGGCCTCGCCCTGTCGCTGGCGCTGGTCATTGGCGCCTGCACCGGGACGCCCGATATGCCGTCGTCGCCCGCCGGCTCGGATGCGGGCCATCTTCTGGAGGATGGATCGGTCCGCGCCGCCGGGAACCCGGTCGGCACGTTCCGAACCACACCGGCCGCGGACCAGGACGTGATCACGGTCCTGGCCGGCGAATCGGTCTCGGTGAACGGCGCGCGGTTCACCGCCGCGGATCCGGCCGACGAGCTCAAGGTCGAGGTGGAGTGGGGCGACGGTGAGCGCGACGCCGCCGGCTGCGGCGCGTGCCGCGTCTCGCACGTCTATCGACGCCGCGGAATCTACGAGATCATCGCCACCATTCACAACCGCCGCGTCGTCGACCGCGGGTCGGTGGCCCAGAGCTACCGCGTCGTGGTGCAGGACCTGCAGGCGTCGGAGCCGGCGCCTCAGTTCTGCCACTCGATCGTCGCGGTGAGCGGCGTCGGCGCGCAGCCGGCGGTCGCCTGCCCGAGCGGCGCCACGCAGTTCTGCGACAGCGTCCCCATCGTGCCCACGAGCTCGGCCCAGGCGCGGATGGCTTGCCAGGCGTGCGCCGGCACGGCCACGACCTGTACGAACCAGGTCAACATGATCGATCGCGGCGACAACTGGTTCTTCCAGGTGCCGTGGATCGCGGCGCACTTCCAGTACACCGACGATCCGGCACCGGGAACCAAGACGCCGGGCGACATCAGCTATGGCGTGCTTTCCAAGGGGCGCTGGGCGCCCTAGTCCGAGACCGTTCCACGCGCGGCCCATGCCGCGACTCCGGCCCTCTCGCCACCAGGCGGGAGGGCCGTCTCGCTTGACGCCGCCCGCTCGCCCACGGCGCTGGCGGTGCGCATTAGAATCGCTACCGCATGGCGATTCACGTCGACTTCATCTACCAGACCGGCCTCCGCGTCGAGCTCTTCCGCCACGTGCGCCTGCTCGGCAGTTGGGACGCGGCCGGCCGGCGGTCCGACGAAGCCTGGTCGGGGCACGTGATGGTGCCCGGTGTCGCCGAGGACGGCTGCCCGTGTTTCCGCGCGTCCGTGACCTTCGACGACGCCGAGATCGGCACGACCTTCCGCTGGGGTGTCCTGGCCGACGGCCCGCTCGGGCCCAACCTCTGGGCCATCACCGCGGAGGTCGACGATCACGCCTCGAGCGAGCGCGTCCGTGTGATGACGCTGCGCGCCGACCATCGCGAGGAGCGCTACCACCTCACGTGGAGCCGCTGGCTGGGTGCGAACAAGTACCGGCCCGCCGGCGCCGCCCAGGACGCCATGCGTTTTTCCGTCTGGGCGCCGAACGCACAGGCGGTGGAGGTCGTCTTCGGCGATATGACCAGCGGCTACATCGCCGACAACGGCCACGGCATGGCGAGCGCGCTCGGCCGCTATCCGATGCACAAACGCGGAGACGGCATCTGGGAGACCGACGCCGCCACCACGCCCGTGCTCGCCGACTTCCGCACGTTCGACCATCGCCCGTACATGTTCCGCGTGACGAAGGACAACGGCGAGGTGGCGCTGCGGACGGATCTGTACTCGCGCTGCCAGATCGGTATCGGCACCGTGAATCCCGCGCACGAGCCGTTCAGTGGACGCCGCCAGGACCTCGACGGCACCGTCGGCTGCTCGGTGGTCGTCGACCCCGATCGCGTGACGCGCCTCGTGCGCGAAGGCGTCTGGCCGGAGACGGAGTGGATGGACGCGGAGGAGTTCTGGCGCGACGAGCACGACCCCGTGCGGCCGCTGCCCACGCGCATCGAGGACCTGGTCATCTACGAGCTGCACATCGGGGCCCTCGGGTTCGGCTCGCCGGCGCCGGGGCGGCTGCGCGACGCCGTGGACCTGCTCGATCACCTCGTCGACCTGGGCGTGAACGCGGTGGAGCTGCTGCCGATGGCCGAGTTCCGCGGCTGGGCCAACTGGGGCTACGCCACCTCGCACTACTTCGCCATCGAGTTCAGCGGCGGCGGCCGCGATCAGCTCAAGCATTTCATTCGCGCCTGCCACCGGCACGGCATCGCCGTCATCGCCGACGTCGTCTACAACCACTACCACCACGATGCCGAGCGCGCGGAGTGGATGTACGACAGCGACGACCACGAGCGCAACATCTACTACTGGTACGAAGGCCGGCAAGGCGACTACGCCTTCCCGCGCGGCGGCTACGTGGAGAACGGCTCCACCGGCGACCTCCCGCGGCTGCACGAGGAAGCGGTGCGGCAGCTCTTCATCAGCAGCGCGGCCGCCCTGCTCACGGAGTTCCACATCGACGGCTTCCGCGTGGACCTGGCCGACGCGATCCACAGCACGCCCACTGTCATCGGCACCCAGCGGCCTGCCGACCGCGCGCGCATCTTCGGGCAGAAGCTCCTGCGGCAGTGGTGCCGCACCTTGAAGATGATCAAGCCGGGAGTGATGCTGATGGCGGAGGACCATTCCGGCTGGGCGGCGGTGACACAGGCGCCCGATGCCGGCGGCCTCGGCTTCGACGCCATCTGGTACACCGCCTTCTATCACCACCTCGTGGGGGATGCGGGCGGCGGCGCGTCCTACGCCAAGCTGCTGGCCACCGCCGGGACGGGCGGCGACGGCCCGCTGGCCATGAGCCTCTTCGCGGGGGCGCTCGCCGCGACCGCCGATCGCAAGATCGTCTACCACGAGTCGCACGACGAGGCCGGAAACTCGAACGACCGCCGCTCGAACCGCACGATGGTGGCGGCTTTGAACGGCGCCGCCGTCGACGACGGCAACCGACCGTACGCGGAGGCACGCTCGCGGGTCGCCTTCGGTCTGTCCGTACTGTCGGCGGCCACGCCGCTGTTCTTCATGGGCGAGGAGATCGGCGCCACCAAGCCTTACCGACACGACGACTTCCTGCAGTTCAAGGAAGACCTGCTCGGCGACCGCCACGGGCAGGGGCGCTTCCTGTTCCGCTTCTACCAGGACGTCATCGCGCTACGCAAACGCGAACGCGCGCTGCGGTCGCGGTCGATCCGCATCGTTCACACCGACGACCAGAACCGTCTCCTCGCCTTCAAAAGAGGGCAGGGCGCGGACCGCGTCCTGGTGGTGGCCAGCCTCCACAACCAGGGGTTCGCCGGCGGCTACGTGGTGCCGGGTATCGAGGACGGCCCCTGGCGCGAGGTCTTCAACAGCGATTCCCACCACTACGGCGGCAAGGACGTCGGCAACGGCGGCACGACGGTGATCGCCTCCGGCGGCGTTCTCAACGTCGTGGTTCCCGCGAACGGGCTTGTCGTCCTCCAGCGGGCCTGAGGTGAGCCGAGTCGTGACCCGATTGCGCCTCTCTCTCTAGAGGCGGGTTTTCTGGAGGTCCACTCGATGACGAGGCTCGGGCGGCGCCCGTGGATGGCCGCATTCTGCATGGTGGTGACGGCCGGCTGCGGCGCCGCGGAGCGGGGACGGTACTTCTTCACCGCCGGCGACGGCGTCCACGGCACGGAGATGTGGAGCAGCGACGGCACCGCCGAGGGCACGGTGATGGTCGAGGACGTTGCACCGGGCGCCGAGAGCCCGACCTTCGGCGGCAGCGCCCGCGTCGCGTCGGACCTGTACTTCGTCGTCTCTGCGCCGAGCCGGCAGCTCTGGAAGACCGACGGCACACCGCAAGGAACGGCCCTCGTGCGCGACTTCGGTCCGGCGGAGACCTCCCGGGATCGCACCCTCTACACTCCGGTCGGGCTCACCGGCGTCGGCCGGCGCCTCTTCTTCCGCCTCGACGACGGCGCCCACGGCCAGGAGCTCTGGCTCAGCGATGGCACGTCCGACGGGACGCGCCTCGTTGCCGATCTCGTTCCGGGCCGCGCCGGACCGTCCATCGGCGACCTCGCTGAGCTCGGCGACCGCGCGTTCTTCTCCTCGTCGCTCTCCGTCCTGCACGCGTTGTATCAGAGCGACGGAACGGAAGCGGGCACGTTCGAGGTCCTTCGGAATGCCGAGGCCTTCGACCTGATGGCGGCGGGACGATCGCTGCTCCTGACCGGCACGCGCAGCGTCCTGCGAAGCGACGGGACGAGCGCGGGCACGCGTACGCTGAAGACGTTCGAGTCTCCGTGGTCGGTCTCGTTCGCGCCGGTGTCGACAGCCACGGGCAGTCGTGTCTTCTTCGTGGCGCGCGAAGGGCTGGGCGCCTACGACATGCAGAGAAACGAGCTCTGGATGGCGGAGGGCACACCCGCGCGGACGACGAGGCTCAAGCTTTTCGAAGGCGGCGACAGCGCGGTGCAGTTGATGGCCGCCGGCGACCGGCTCTTCTTCGTCGTGGCCCATGCCGCCCTCGTGGCACCGAACACCCTGCACTTCACGAGCGAGCTGTGGACGAGCGACGGCACTGAGGCGGGCACGGTCCGCGTGAGGCCGCTGCCTTCGGGCGTGCGGACCGTCGCTCGTGCCGGGGGCCGATTCTTCTTCGTCTTGAATGGGGGGTTGCTCTCCCGCGGCTACCAGGAGGTCCTCGTCGGCAACCGGGCGACGCAGGAGCTCTGGACGAGCGACGGTACCGAGGCGGGGACGCAGCCCCTGCATCGCTCCGGCTGGATCGAGCGCCTGGAGGATGTCGACGGAGCACTCTTCTTCAGGGCGGGGGCCACCGCTGGCGACTTGCAGCTTCGTAGTCTCGACGTCTGGAAGAGCGACGGCACCGCCTCCGGCACAGTACTCGTCCACGCCTTCGGCGCGCGGTAGCTACTCACATAAGTAGTGACCCGACGTTGACCGCCGCGTAGTCTTCCGCCGCTGCCTGGGACCGCAGCGACGGAGGTCGACGGGATGCCGAAGACGCCAAGGATGTTTGCCATTCTGGCCGCGCTGCTGGCGGCCAATGCGAGCGCGATCGCGGCGGCGCCCGCGCCCCGAGCTCTTCGCGACCTGGCGTACGTGAGCCACGGCCACGAGCGCCAGAAGCTCGACCTGTACCTGCCGCACACCGGTGGCGCGGCTCCGGTGATCGTCTACATCCACGGCGGGGGGTGGAGGCAGGGGAGCAAGGACAGCCGCTTGGTACCCGCTCAGTACACCCAGCACGGTTACGCGGTGGCCTCGCTCGACTATCGCCTGAGCGGTGATGCGACGTTCCCGGCGCAGATCGAAGACTGCAAGGCGGCGGTGCGCTGGCTGAGGGCCCACGCCGACGAGTACAAGTTGGACACAGACCATTTCGCCGCGTGGGGCGAATCGGCGGGCGGCCATCTGGCGGCGCTGCTCGGGACGACGGGCCAGATCGATACGTTCGACAAGGGCGAGAACCTGCGCGTGTCGAGCCAGGTGCAGGCGGTGGTCGACTACTACGGCCCGACGGACTTCCTGCAGATGGATGCCCACGCGCTGCCGGGCAGCGCGAGCCACGACGATCCGCACTCCGCGGAGTCGCAGCTCGTCGGCGGGCCGATCCAGCAGCGCAAGGCCGAAGTCGAGAAGGCGAACCCGATCACGTACGTGTCGCGCGCGACGCCGCCGTTCCTCATCGCGCACGGAGACAGCGACAGGACGGTGCCGATCCATCAGAGCCAGATCCTGCTGGCCGCGCTGGAGGCGGCCGGCGTGTCCGTGGACCTCATCGTGCTCAAGGGCGCCGGCCACTCGTTCCAGGGCGCGAGCCGCAAGCAGCGCGCCGACCTCGATCACAAGACGAAAGCGTTTCTCGCGCAGTGGATGCATCGGAGGTGATATTCCGTGACTCGGTCCGCACCGAGTCAATCCTTGGAATTTCCTTGGGACACGGCCGCCCCCTTTTCCTTAGGCTTCCTATAGCCCGGATCAAGGAGGCGGAACGTGAGCCCCACCGTCCTCGTCGCCGTCATCTCTATCGGCTACTCGGGCCTCTGGGCCCGCCGGGACGACTTCCGCTACACGTTTCCCGTCGGCGGATATCTCACCCTGGGCCGAACGTTCGGGGCGTCCGCGGCGGGATGGGAGGCCATGTGCGCGGTGCATCATCATTTCGAAACAGATGAGACCTACTCATGGAGGACTGTCACCCTGCTCGGGGGGCCGCGCTTCGATCTGCGTCGATCGGGTCGCCACACGCTGTACGCCCACGGGCTGATCGGCCTGGCCCACATCTCCACGACCTACGGCGATCCGTACTACCCCGTGCCGACGTTCGCCCTGGGGACGGGTGTCGATCTCACGCGGGCG
>Ga0114129_10008483_pt1 | contig 14643 bp, 15 predicted proteins | sample RhiMetdeltSRZDD1_FD_80071 | JGI IMG/M metagenome (GOLD analysis project Ga0114129, IMG submission 80071) | Populus rhizosphere microbial communities from Tennessee, USA - Rhizosphere MetaG P. deltoides SRZDD1 (version 2) (version 2) | ecosystem: Host-associated > Plants > Roots > Rhizosphere >... | reverse complement strand
TATCGGTTGTGTTCCAGTGTTGTGCGACAGAACTGGCAGCCAGGCCATTGATCTGAGCGATCTCCTCCCACCCGATCATTTGCTTGCCATACGATTGAACGATCGTCTGGACCTGCGAGACAAAGCTCACATAGTCGGCAGTCGTCGTTGAAGAGGCCTCATCGCCGCCAACATGCATATACGCTCCGGGCGTCAGGGCGGCTAGTTCGCGGATCACATCGTCCACAAAGGTATAGGTGATCGGCTTGCTGATGCACAATGAACTGAAACCGACATTCGTCCCGGTGTAGCGCGCGGGTGCCACTCCATTACAGTTAAGTTCCGCATAGGAAGCCAGCGCCGCGTTGGTGTGCCCGGGCATGTCGATCTCAGGAACGAGTGTAATATAGCGGCTCTGGGCATACGCCACAATATCTGAATATTGGGCCTGAGTGTAATAGCAATTTGTGCATGTCCCACCGACCTGAGTGCCTCCGCCATAGAGGGCGAGGTCCGGCCAGGAGTTGATCATGATGCGCCAACCCTGATCGTCTGATAGATGGAAGTGAAACACATTCAGCTTGTAGTATGCCATCAGATCGATGTAGCGTTTGACGTCTGCAACACTGAAGAAATGCCGGGCGACATCCAGCATGGACCCTCTCCAGGCAAACCGGGGATAGTCCCTCATAGTTCCAGTAGCCATCTTCCAGGGACCGGGTTGTATCGTGGCAGTTTCAATTGCCGCAGGCAATAACTGCCGAATCGTCTGAATGCCCCGGAACAGGCCCGCTGGCTTGTAGGCGGCCACCGTCACCAGATTGGACGTCACCGTGAGTTGATATCCCTCCTCCCCCAAGGCGGGATCACCTCCCACTGTGGTCAGGTAAATGTTCCCGTTCGCGGGCGTGCCCGCGGTTGTTAAGACTTGAATCCCGTAACCTGTGGAAGGATTCAATTTGTCTGCCAGATATTGGCCGATAGCGGTCAATTCAGCGGTTCCCGGCTCCACATAGATATCCGCTGCGCTGGCCAGGACAAAGCTTCCTCCCGTGGACGCGATCGAGACAGGCATCGGGATGATGTTCCCAATAAGCGTTGTACCAGGTGTTGGTGTAAGTGTTGGAGTGGGAGTCTTCGGCTTGGGAGCCAGGGTATTGTCCGCCGAGACCTGTATGGCATTCAGTGCCAGGCTCATCATGGCAAGTGTGAGGACCAGGAGCGTACGGAAAATATTCTTCGTTTTCATGGGAGTACCTCTAAAGAATAGGCTGGCTTTAAAACATTTCCAGGCAAAAGCGAGTTGTCTTTCTAACGTGCCGTCCAACCTCCGTCGATCAGCAGGGTATCGCCTGTGATGAGAGAGGCGGCAGGTGAAGCAAGGAACACAACCGCGCTGGCCACCTCCATCGGCTCACCGATCCGTCCCAGGGCGATGCGCGACAAAACATCCGCTCGAAACGCATCATCTTCCAGCGCCTCTGCAGTGCCGGGTGTGTTGATGAACGTGGGGGCGACCGCATTAACTGTGATGTTATATTGTCCCCATTCCACCGCCAGACATTTAGTCAAATGAGATATTGCCGCCTTGGTCATGCAATAGATGGATTCCGTGGGCAAGGCGACCAAACCTGCCTGAGACCCTAAGTTAATAATCCGTCCATACTTTTGTTCGATCATCACCCGACCCGCGGCCCGGCTCGTGAAGAATGTGCCTTTCAAGTTGACTGCCAGCGTTAGATCGAAATCCTCTTCACGCACATTCTCTGCCAGGTTGCTGGGACCCAAACCCGCGTTGTTTACTAAAATATCGAGCCGACCAAAGTGCGCGACGGCCGCTGCTACGGCTTGCTGAATCTCGTCAAGGCGGGTCACGTCCATTTGCAGGGGCAGGGCACGCCGACCCATGGCTTCAATTTCCCTTACCAGTTCACCGCCCGTTTGGATATCGCGCAATCCCACGGCGATATCTGCGCCTGCATGAGCCAAGGCTAACGCGCATGCGTGTCCGATGCCGCGCGCCGCACCAGTGACCAGAGCGACCTGTCCTTGCAAATCAAAACGGGGAAAGTGATTATTCATTTTGAAGTTATCCTTTCACAGCTCCAGCTGTCATGCCTCTCACAATGTACCGCTGGAAAATTAGCGCAACCAAGACGGGCGGAACCGCCGCGAGAATTCCACCGGCCATCATCCCGTTGATATTCACCACGTAGCGGCCCACGAACTCTGCAATCGCGACCGGCACCGTTTTGGCGGCCAATGTGCTGGTGAAGATCAGGGCATAGAAAAACTCATCCCAGGCGAGTAGGAACACGAACATGCCTGTGGAAACCAATCCGGGCACGGAAATGGGCAAGACCACACGGAACAGAATCCCCAGACGCGAGCAGCCATCCAAACGGGCGGCATCTTCCAGTTCGATGGGAACGGTTTGGAAGTAAGCGGCCATTAACCAAATGGCATAAGGCAGGGCAAAACTCATATAGGTAATGATCAGCACGATGGGCCGGTTGATCAATTGCAGACTCGAAGCAATGATGAAGAGAGGCAGCACCAGCGATACCTCCGGGATCATGCGCGTGGCTATTATGCCAAGTTGAATCGAGCGATTGAACCCGAATGGGATCCGTGTCAGCGCGTAGGCGGCCAGACTGCCAACCAGAATACAAATGATCGTCACCGCAGAGGCAATCTTGACCGAATTCCATAAGGCCATGGCAAAGGTCCGTGGAACGGAGGAGGCCGCCAGAGACGGAAAGAAAATGTCAAGATAGTTTTGGAACGTGGGGTGTTCTGGAATCCAATGTGGAGGGACGGTAAACAACTCTACCTGCGTGGAGAGGCTGGCGCTAAACAACCACAGCAGGGGGAAGAAAATAAAGAAGTAGACGGGCAGGGTCAGCAGAAACAGAAGCAGTTTTCGAAGCTTCTTTCGGTATGACATTATTGGGTCTCCTCCGGACGATACAGGAAGCGGATATAAAGGAGTGCCATCACAATGGTGAATGCAGAGATCAGGAAAGACAACGCCGCGCCGATCCCCTGCTTCCCAAATGCAAATGAGTTTAAATAGGTCAAGTAGGTGATCGTGAGTGTCTTATACGCTGGACCACCGCTTGTGATGATGTAAACGATGTCAAACACCCGGAAGGCGTCCACCGTACGGACGATCAATGCGACTAGGATGGCGGGTCGCAGCAAGGGGAGGCGGATGTGCCAGAAACGCTGCCAGGCATTCGCGCCATCGACAGCAGCTGCCTCATCCAAATCTTCGGGAAGGCCTGCCAGGGCCGCCTGCAAGACCAAAGCCACAAATGGCATCGTATGCCAAATATCTGCCACGATCACCAGGTTCATTGCCATGTTCGGTAGAGTCAACCAGGGTATATAATGGTCGATCCAGCCCAGTTGCATGAGTAATCCATTCAGGGCTCCGAAATCCGCGCTATAGATCCAGCGCCACATCGCGCCATTGACAATGGTTGGCACCGCCCATGGGATGATGAGACTGAAACGCAAGAACTGCCAGCCCCATGGACGCGAGTGAATCAACTGAGCAATTGCCAACCCCAGGATCAGCTCCAAACCGACCGAGATAACCGTAAAGTAAAGAGTGCGCCCGATCGTTTCCCAAAAGAGCCGATCTCTGAGCATCTCGATATAGTTGGCAAAACCGACGAATGTCCGTACCTGATTGATCCCGGTCGGTACATGAAAAAAGCTCAAGAGGAATGTGGAAAGGACCGGCCACAAGGTGATGCCAAGTATGATCAACAAACTTGGCGCGAGCAATAGCCAGGCAATACGCGCTTCCTGCTGTCGTAAGGTGGGGACTCTTTTGGTTAAGTTCATTGCCATGTGGAAAAGAGAGTGGATTTGCATGAAACGCAAATCCACTCATGGTTTACTCCAGGGCTATTGGCCGGCAAGCTCAACCCATTTTGCTGCAGCCGCATCTAGGGCATCCTTCGGGGATTTCACTCCCGTTAGGGCTTCCTGAATGGCGAGTTGCAATGCAGCAGAGGCTTCGTTGTAGTAGGGGACTGTTGGACGTTCGTTCGCAAAGGGGAACTGCACCAGGAAGGCCGGAACGGTGACCGGGTTGGTCAGAGTCGCAGCTTTTAACTCTTCCAATTTCTGACCTTCGAAATCTGCCTTCCAGATCGGCAGCATTTCTTTCGAATACTTGGTCTGCACCTCATTGCTCGCAAGGTAGGTTAGGAATTTCCAAGTCTGGTCTGGATAGGGAGTGGTCGCCATGACGGCAAAGGAGCTGGAGCCATCGACACTGGATCCCTTAATCCCTGCATCTGCACCAGCTTGGAACACAGGCATCGGAGCAAAGGCAGCCTGCCCAACGATCTTGGACTTCGACTCATCGTTTGAATCGCTATATTGGAACAACCAATTCACCGCAAAGGCAGATTGGCCGGCGATAAAGTTGTCCCGCACGGCATTTTCATCTGAGGATACCGAAGCTGGATTGGTTAAGCCATCATCGATCGTTTGCTTCATCCAGGTGAGAGCCTGAACACCTTTCTCATCGTTGAAAGCCGGTTTCCCGTTGGAGTCCACAAATGAGCCGCCGTTCCCATAGAGCAGAACGGCGTAGTCACAAACGACGCCTTCCTTCTGGTTCCATGACCAGATGATCGGGAATTCCACGATGCCTTTTTCCTTGATCGTCTTTGCCTGGTCGACCAATTCCTCCCAGGTCTTGGGCTGCTCGGTAATACCGGCTTGCTGCAACATGTCCTTGTTGTACATGAAGTATTTCACATCCATCAGCCACGGCATGCCATAGATCTTGCCATTGCGGGTCACGCCATTCCATGAGGCTGGGAAGATGCCTTCCTTCATCTCGGGTGTGACGCGATCCGTGACGTCAAGCAAATACCCGGCTTTGATGAATTCATCTGGCCAGATGACGTCGATCATGGCAGCATCGTAAGCAGGCGGTTTCGCAGCCATTCCCGTCGTGATCTTGTCATGGATGAAATCGTAACCCAGGTATTCCATGACTACTTTGATGTCCGGGTTTTGGGCCTCGAAGTCGCGGGCGATTTGATCGATCTCAGCAGGTTTCAATCCGGCTTGATCCATCGTCAGAACGTGAATCGTGACAGGTCCGTCGGCTGCCTGCTGCGGAGCACAGCCTGTTCCGCCGATAAGAAACAACAGAGCCAAAGCAAACGAGGTAATTTTGTAGATCGTACGCATGGGTTCTTCTCCTTCTGATACAAACAAGTTTGCGATCTGCTTTCCATTGTCAATTGACGCTAGATCAACTCATCGATAGCAGCCTCCTTTCTCGGATCACGACAGTTTGTTGACTACATAAAAATTGGAAGTGTTATGCAAAACATTTGTGATTGCCCCCATCACCCCTGCCCGCAGTCCGAGTTTCAATACAACCAACTTTGGCAAGGTAGGTATGGCGCCCTCAAGACGCTCTAAAATGGGTTCGATCAGCAAGTCCGGAAAGGAAGAAACACTACCACCCAGGACAATTAATTGTGGATCAAATGCAACGGCGAGGTTCGCTACAGCGATCGCAAAATAATCAACGGTTTCATCGATTATGGATTTCGCCCAAAGCTGGCCCTGCCGCGCTGCCAGGAAAACATCGTCGGCGGTCAGTGACTCTAATGCATTCGTATCCCATTCGGATCGGAGGCTGGCGCGGGCGCGCTCCACGATCCCAATGCCCGAAGCGACCTTTTCCAGCGCGCCGAAATCTTGATAATTTCTTCCAAGAAAATCCCGCCCGGGGAGGAAGTTACCTATCTCCCCCGAAGCTTCCGTCGCTCCGCGATATAAAGCGCCATCAATGATGATGCCTGCGCCGATCCCTGCTCCACTGACGATCAGAATCATGTTCTGAATGTTCTGACCGGCACCGAACCATAACTCACCCATGGCGGCTAAATTGACATCGTTATCCACAGTGATGGGTAGGTTGTAATGTTCGGCCAACCGGGCTTTGAGGGGAAAGTCTTCCCAATTCAGTGAGTATGCCCATTTGACGATTCCCTCTTCATGTACCGTGATACCTGGCGCTCCAACGCCGATGCCGCGCACCCGTCGAGTTCCCAATTTCGGGCTGGCGAGCAACGTATCAATCAACTCAAGGAGTCGTTCATAATTCCCTTCGCTGGAGACTCCGTGTCGGCCCATATCAATTTCATCAATGATATTGCCACCAAAATCGGAGATGGCCCCATAGAATTTTGTGCCTCCCATATCCACGCCGATCACTACAAAACTTTCCGCATTGAACTCCAGCAATGGACGACGACGGCCGCCACTCCATTCGGTGCTGCCCTGCGGACGAACATAGCCCTCCTCGATCAGGTCATCCACGATACGCATGACCGTCGGCAGGCTAACCTCCAACCGTTCAGCGATTGCAGAACGCGAGATAGGACTCTCACGCCGTATGATTTCCAGGATAGCAGATCGATTGATTTCCCGCATATCTGCTGCCGTGATAGTCAAGCGATAGGGCATGGCACCTCACAAATCGTTGAGATAAATAACAACTTACATGGTGTAACTATTACTTACATCATGTAAATATCATAGCAAAAATGAAATTGAGAGTCAACTAGGAATTTCTGATGTTCGAAAGGTAGTGCGGAAAAAGCGCAAACTGTATCCGATTCAACATTGTATGTTGGCGGCTTCTCTATGATCTTTATCCCCACATGGATTCGGATATCAACCTCTCTGTGAGGCACCGGTCGTAATCAAAAACATGCGAAACGCATGATTTTGATTCTGTGCCCCCACGGGGATTCGAACCCCGGTCGTAGCCTTGAAAGGGCTGCGTCCTAGTCCACTAGACGATGGGGGCAAACTGTTAACTGAGCGGGCGGATTTTATCATCCCCTCATGCAACGGTCAAGCATTTCGCCTATTTTTCTTCTTTGGCGCGTTGACCGATGAGCGCCAGCATATCCACCTTTTCGCGGTTGATCAGAACGCCCGGGCTTTCCGCTTTCAAATTGGGAATGAGAATAGCGGTCAGGACAGCCTCATAGATGGGGATGAAGTTGCGGGTTTTATCGGCGATGATGGCGGCGAAATCAAAACGACCTGCTACCTCCAGCTTGCCCTCGATTTCATAGACCTGAGTAGTGATCCGCACGGGTAGTGCAGAAATATTGCTGTAGCCGCCGCGTTGGATGCCCGCAGGACCAAGGTCTTCACGCCGCGCTGCACAAATGGCAAAGATCTGCGACTTGACCAGGCGGATCACTTCGAAATGGTCCACCAGCTTGGACGGCATATGAATGCGCGCCATACGAGCATCATGCAGTTCCAGGTGCGACTTGTTAATATCGTTCAACACCCCCATGATGCCGTTGGTGGAGATCATCACCTTTCCCACCACGCGATATCCGGATGTGTAAATGTCTGCCGGAAGAAATCTATAGGTTCTTGGGGAAGTATCCATGATGTGTGCCTCGAAGCCCTGTGTGTTCGCTAATCAAGAGGCAGACGAGGCAGATTACGCTTCGCGCTGCCCGGGCGCGGAGTCCGTTTGGGGTGGCGCGTAGGCTTTCCCGCATTTGGGCTGAGCAGCATGGTCAGCCAGGAGATGGCGCGTTCGTCAAACTCCCGTTTACCGCACATGTCGCAGACCCAGGCCGGGAAGTTGGGGACCATGATCAGTTCCTCTCCCAGCCAGGTGAAATAGGTGATATGCCGTAAATGGGTCACGCCCGCCGAGCACTCACGGCAGGGAAACGAATTGGAGGACGGTGCGGGAATTATCTGAAGATTATTCATCTGGTACTCAACGATTTTTGCCCGGCAACACTCTGTAAATCCTGGTTGATCACTTGCCATTCTTCCGGGGGCCAATAAATGAGCACGGCCCTGCCGATCACATTTTCGATCGGCAGCAGGCCCCATTGATGTGAGTCTCTCGAATCGTTGCGATTATCTCCCAGGACAAACAATTGTCCATCGGGCACAACCCAGTCTCCGTCGTAGGCGGGTGGGCTTGCAATATAAGGTTCCGTCAGCGGAACGCCGCTGACCGAGACAACCCCATTGTGGACGGAGACCGATTCACCCGGCAGGCCGATCACCCGTTTGATCAGGTCCTCCTGCGGGTTGACCGGGAAAATAAAAACGACGATGTCGCCGCGCTGCGGTTCACCGGTTTTATAGGCAAGCTTATTGACAAGGATGTATTCGCCGTCCTGCAGGGTGGGACGCATACTGAAGCCATCCACACGGACGCGGGCCGAAACAGCATTAATTCCAAAATACAAGACAACAGCCAGAATCAGCGTTTCGAGAATATCCAGGACAAATCGTTTCCAATTTGCAGGCTGTTCTACGGCCGGTTCGGGCTGAAATTGAGTTTCCGATTGAGCTTCAGGTTGAGTAGTTTCCAAGCGTTAGCGCCTCCGGGAAAAATTATACTTCTTTTTGGAAGGAGTCCCCTTACCCTTAAGGTGGAGTTAACTTTGCAGGCTTCATTTGCGGTGCTCTCGAAGTCTTTCATCCTGCTTCGCCCAGGTATAGATGAAATTCACCTGCTCCTGGGTTTCCGGGGACCGAGGGTGAAACTGGCTCTTGGGGACGCCTCGCCACCATGCTGATAGTTGCTCCAGGGCCTGCTCGCCGGTCTTACCTTGTCTGACGAGGTAACAACCCACAGTTGTACCTGTGCGTCCGATCCCGCCCCAGCAATGCAGATAAATCCTGCGCCCCGCCTGGAGACGTTCTTCGACCTTATTGAGGATGTCATTCATCCTCTCAGGGGTGGGCAAGCCAAAATCCCCAATGGGAAAGCGATAGTGGACAGCTTCCACGTTGTAGACATTGGCTTGCTCGAGCAGGAGGTTTGCATAAGGAACCATTTCATTGACGTTGGTGAGATCGATGAATGTGTCGAAGCCGGATTTGAGCAGGGCATCGAGCCGTTTGCGAGTAAGATCGTCTTCGAACCTGGCTGGGTATTCCCCCGCCAGAAATTGACCAGGCACTACCCAATAGGATTCGCGAATAGGGCGATGAGGATCTGCCATATTACTGGGGAAATTCCGCACAAATATTTTTCAGCATCTGCGTTCTTAAAGCAACCAGTTCGGGATACTCGTAAAAGAACAGGATCTTTTCATTGGCGATCGAATTGAGCTCGGGTTTTGGCGAGAGCACAAAGAATGCCCAGGACTCGGCGATGTCCTCTAGAGGGCTGGTGGGGGCGTAATCACTCAGGAACTGATCCTTGTACGTTCTGTAGAAATCTTCGAGCAGGCTGTGTTGGGTGTCCTTGTCTTTTTCCTGATCGATCAATTCCCATTCGTCATAAAGCTCAGTCCAGAAGCGATCGAAGAACTGATTGATGTAGGAGTCTGGGTTGCTGCATCCTTCGCCCACAAAATATTGTGGGCAGGCATCGGCTTCCTGTCGATAGACTGTCTCATTCTCGGGGAATCGGAGGATCAACTTACTTGGCGGCACCTGGCTTGCGTTAAGTGTGAGCAGGTGCCCCTGCTCGTGGATCAGGGTATAGGTTAGCTCGTCATAGTTCCCTGAATCCAGGATATCCACTTGCAGACTCCATTGTTCCGGATCAGGAAAGGTGGGGCTGACGGCCGCCAGATGGCTGCCTCTGCCATCTGTAAAAATGGCGAACTCGGAGACCAATTGGCGTTCTTCGGCAGGGACAACCGAAGCGTAATACTCCCAGATCGCTTCATGTGCCCGGCGGTCATCGCGCTCATCTTTCAGTTCCTCCGGGACGGATTCGATGTGTGGACCGGTGATCCTGTCTTTGACGACCTCATAGGTGATCAGGGTGATACCTTTCTCCTCTTCAATCGTTTGGTCAGATCCCTGACCCGACAAGTCTACATTGGATGTAACTGTGTTAAGGATCCCTTCGACCACTTCAGGACAGGCAGCTTCGAAGATCACCGTAGGAGTAAATGTCGGGAGTGGGGTCGGCGTGGGGGTGGCTGTCATCGTCGCGGTGGACGTTGGCAGGGGCGTAGGGATGTCCGGAATAACCAGCCTGGTGGCGGCGCGGCAGGCTAAGGTGGAAAGAACCAGGATGGCGATCCAGAGATATTTAATCCGGGATTGATCAGCATACATAATCTGCGAGTCTAGCACAGGATGGGCGCTCAGAAACCTTGCGTTTTGTATACAGGTAGGATTGGGAATTAAGCATGCCCCCAGGCAAAGTAGGTAGGGACGTGCAGAACACGTTTTCCTCTGGCGCGAGCTTCTTGATCCAGGTGGTTCATTTTTTGGATCTCAGCCTGCGGGATGAGTCCTGCCAGGTCCGATTCGATCACTGCCCACTCGGTGTCCCAGTCCTCCGGGGACGGTTCCCTTTCGGCGCCTTGAATGGGTCCCGTTTCGATAAGCTCGATCCCCGCCCTGAAAAAGAGATCGCCCAGCCGCGCGCCCAGTTCCGGGTCGGCGCCCTGCCTGCGCAACGACTCCACCTGCCACTGCCCGAGCGGGATCAATTCCTGCGGCGTATCGACTCGTGCCGTGTAATCTGGCTCCGCGAACGCCAGGAGGTGCGCGTCTGTTTTTGCAACGCGCTTCATCTCAAGCAAAACCTGTAGTGGATCCTTCACCCACAGCAGGAGAAAGTGACAGTACACGATATCGAATGTTTTGTTTACGTACGGAAGCTGCAGCGCATTTCCCTGCACTAGAGATGCCGACGGCGCGTGCGCCTGGCATTGGACAAGCCCCTGCCGATCGATGTCCAAGCCATGGAGTGAAGGAGGATCTGGCACCTCAGAAAGGATCGCTCCCGTCCCGCATCCAACCTCCAGGACGCGGCTTCTTTTGTTCAAACCCACCTGCTGGAAAAGATAGGCGCGCAACTCACGCGTCCATTGGGCTTGCTGGAGGTAACGCCTGTGCCAGTTCATTCCCTCAACTATAAATCACTTTCCAATCGTCCCTCACCAGGTTACCGAGCACTTTGCTGGCGTTTCCCTGCGACGGCAGCACGTCCCCATCCGGTTCCACATACAGCCAGGCTCTGCCCGCGCCCTCCGGGATGGCATCCTCCGCTGCTTCATAGACGACCGGGTTGTATTCAGAATAGGGAACAGGCAGATCAAAGCGGAGCGTGAGTCCCAGCGCAGCAGCCTTATCGCGCAGAGAATCGAAGGTATCACCCAGCGAAGCATCGGAGCTGGTCATGGAAAGACTGGTCACGTTCAGGCTCGCCAATCGCTCCAGAGTCCGTTCTGCATTGGGGATGTTGTGCTGGTTGAGCGTGAGATGGACGGTGACAAAAATGTCTTCCGCCATGACTGTTTCCAGGGCAGACCACGATCTATCGGTTTCAGGCTGGAGCAGTAAAAGGATGTGGTCAAGTCCGGTCTGCAACAGGAGATCAAGGTAATCCGGATCGAGCAGCTGCAAGCCATCAGTGAGCAGCCCGCAGACCTGGCCGTTCTTTTCGGCATGGGCAATGAGATCAGGCAGGTCCTCGCGCAGCGTTGCTTCGCCGCCGGTGAATGTGATGTGTGGGATGCCCGCCTGCCAGGCTTTATCCAGGATGAGACGCCATTCGTCGGTGGTGAGCTCATGCTCGACCCGTTTGGTCGGCGCGTGTTCGGCGTTCGAGTCAGGGCGCAGGCGGTAGGTGAGGGCACAGTCGAGGCGGAGTGGGGAGGTCAGCTCGGCAGAATGAGGCGCGATCCGCTCGAAGTCCAGGAAAGAGACTGGGTCCAGGTCGGGCGTCGAGATCAGCGTTTCCATCCGGTCCAGGAAATCCTCATAATCCTGGAGTGCAACAACCCTGCTCACGCGGTAACGCGAGGCAATCTGCTTCACAGCCTCTTCTGGATCTGTCCCGCGAATGAAGTGATATGCATATTCCGCGGCGGTGGCATTGAGCTGCAGGACGGTGGAGGCATTGAGGATAAAGATGCCTGAGCCATCGGGTCTCAACCGTAGATGGACGCGATATGGTTTTTCATCCAGTATGTCCTGTTTGTGATACACCCCCTCAGGCAGGGGTTGGACTTTCGCAAATCGGTCCGTAAGGCGGTTGATGATTTTCATTGTCTCTCCTTATGCCTTTAGAGAACCTTAGGGTCTTTCTTTGAATTTACGAACGAACAAAGTGTTCCATTTCAAACGGAATTTCGAGGGAAAGCTCTACGAATCCCGCGTATTGACCGTCTTCGAACCAGGGAGATTGATAGATCAATTTCCTGACGTCGTTCTTTTCAATCGTGTACACGTGCTTCTCACACGCCTCGAGCAATCTCTCCAGTTTACTGCGGGCAGGCTCTGGATGACAGTCGAGCAGGTTCTTGCCGACCAGTGCATACCCACCGTCGCTTTCAGAGGTTTTGGCGGCTTTGTCATTCATTTCCAGGATGACGCCTCTGCAATCGCAGACAATGACCGCAGCCGGGAACTGCTTGATCCAATCGTGTTTTTCCATGTATTCTCCAACGGTTTGAGATCTATATCGGTCTAACAGAAGCCGGAAGGTTCTCGGCTCCCGTAAATTGAAGCGGGCATCCGCCGCCGCACTCGGCGACGACCGGACAGCCCTCGCATTTGGCAGGCAGTCCGCGGCGCTCACGCAACTGCACAGACAATTTGTGGTTCCAGATCGACTCCCATGGATCGGTGAGCATATTGCCAAGCGGATGGTAATAGGACTGGCAGGGCAACACGTTCCCATTTGACTCAATGCACATGCTGTAGAGCGAAGCCGTACAGCCTTTCACGCCGAGATTGGCCTGCGTCGGATCAAAATTGCAGTACTGCGTGGGCGTATACCAGATCAGGCGTTGGTTGTTGCTGCTTGTCTTCTTTACAGCCATGTCCAGGAGCGGCTGCAGTTCGCGTTCGTGCAAACCTGTCCCAACGGTGAGTCCGTGACCGGCATAGATCAAGGCATTCAAACCAACTGTGGGAACGCCAAACTCTGCCAGAAAATCCAATGTATCGGGAATCGTGTGGACGTTGGTGCGCAGCATCGTCGTATTGGTCATCACATACAGCCGCGTATCCAAGACGTTCTTCAAGCCCTGGATGGCCTGCCTGAACGCACCTTTTGCGTGCATCATCTCGTCGTGGATCTGTTCGTTGCACGACTCGACCGTGATCTGCACATGATCGAGCCCGGCGTCAACCAGTTTTTGCACATACGTTGGGTCAGCCAACCGGCGGGCGTTGGTATTCAAGCCCGTGATCTGTCCATTCGATTCGGCGTGGGCGATCAGTTCCGGCAGGTCATTGCGCAGGGTTGCCTCACCGCCGGTAAAGACGATGTGGGGCACACCCAGCGCCCAGAGCTGGTCCAGAATGTGTTTCCAATTCTCAGTGTGCAATTCTGGGAAGTTCCGTGCACGGGCGTTATAGCAGTGCGCGCAGTCGTTGTTGCAGCGATAGGTGATGGCAAGGTCCATGCGGTAGGGAGCGGAAGGGCGGGCGCTGAAAGGCATGACCGTTTCCAAATCAAGCTCGTGGATCGGGCAAACCCCATCGGGACGTACCAGGTTGTCTAGTTCAAGATGGAAGTCTGCGAGATCCCGGCTTGCCTGGTTGTCCCCTACCTGGTATCGCTGCTTGACCCTAAGAACGATTTCCTGTTCGCTTCGACCTTCCAGAATCAAATGAGCCATCAAAGCAGCGGTGGGGTTCAAATGCATCACACGGTTGGCATTGACGATCAGTGTGCCGATGCCGTCGGGATCGATCCGCAGGTGGATGCGCGCTTTTTCTTGTTCGTCCTCCCGCACATAATGATAAATCTTGCTGCCCCCGGACTCCAACGTCTCCAGACGTTGGCTTTTAATAGCAGATAAAACACTTTTAAAATTCAGGAACATCGTTCACCTCAGTGATTCCTGTGAAATCAGCATCGGCACTCCCATAGGCGCTGTAATTGCTGAATTCATAGTCTTCCGGTCTTTCCACCAACCCGTGCTTAAAAGGATTCCAAAACACATACCGGAGCCGGCTGTAATAATCACGTTCAGAGCGAATACACGTATCCCAGTAATTCCACCAGACTTTACGACCCTGCATTCCATCTTCCTGATTCCATTTGCGCGCCGTATATTTGTGATAGCTGTTTACAAATCTCGAGAGATTGCCCGGGCACGCAGGTGACTGAACAATGGCATGGTAATGGTTATACAACACAACCCAGGCTATGATTTGCCATCTATAGATTTTGGCCGCCTCATAGAATGCATCCCTCCACTCTGCTTTACGCTGATCAGAAACCATTAAAGGTGCTTTCCCGTAAATTGCACCAGTGAGCATATAAAGAGTACCAGCCACAAAAAAATGCGGCGGATTATGAGGAGCAGTCTTGAAGACAGCATCGGACATAAGATAATCCTGACGGAATCCAAAGTCTCCAGACTTTGGAGATCCCACGTAAACAACCCAACGTCTGGAGACGTTGACTCCTATCTACCTCCACCTGCACAGGCACAGGCGCAGCCCGCGCAGGCGCAGGCACACGCGCAGCCGCGGCTGCCACCGCCGCCCATGCTGCGTCCACTGCTGGTGGGCTTCGCCGGGGGATTGGTCACGCTGGTGACGCGGCTGGTGAACTCATTGACGTTGCCGATCACCTTTTGGGAGAACGTCTGCACGCCACCAACCACGGAGGCGGCAAAGTCCGCGCCG
>Ga0114129_10008482_pt1 | contig 14643 bp, 11 predicted proteins | sample RhiMetdeltSRZDD1_FD_80071 | JGI IMG/M metagenome (GOLD analysis project Ga0114129, IMG submission 80071) | Populus rhizosphere microbial communities from Tennessee, USA - Rhizosphere MetaG P. deltoides SRZDD1 (version 2) (version 2) | ecosystem: Host-associated > Plants > Roots > Rhizosphere >... | reverse complement strand
GTGCGTCCCGGCAGCGTGATCGGATCGTAGTAGTTCGCGCGCGGGATCCCGATGCGCGCCCCGCGCAATCCCGTCAAACGGAGGAAGCGCGTGTAGTCGCGTCCCGCCGGCGGCGTACACGTCGTGGTCGCTGGGTCATGGGAATCGGGCGCGGCGCTCTCGAGCGCGCCGAACAGGATCGCCGCGTCGGTCACCGTTCGGGCCATCGGCCCGGCCGTGTCGTGATCCGCGGTGATCGGAATGACGCCGTAGCGGCTGATGCGGCCGATCGTCGGTCTGATGCCGACCAGCATGTTTGCGTTCGATGGACTGATCACCGAACCGCCCGTGTCGGTGCCGACACTCGCCGCCCAGAGGTTCGCCGCGGTGCCGATGCCGGAGCTCGAGCCGCCCGTCTGAAGCGCCGGGCGGCCGTCGAATGACGCCTCGCGCGGATCGGGCCGCGGATCGTACGGATTGAAGGCGAATCCGCCGACGGCGTTGTAGTTGCCGGGCATCGCCGTCGGGTTGCCGGCCACCCAATTGGCCAACTCGGTCAGCCCGGTCTTGGCGATGATGATCGCGCCGGCGTCGTGGAGGTTCTGCGTCAACGTCGCGGCGTATGGCGGCGTGTAACCCGCAAACGCAAGCGCGCCTCCCGTCGTCGGCATCTCCGTCGTGTGGATATTGTCCTTGAGCGCGATGGGAATACCGTGCAGCGGCCCGCGGACTCGGCCCTGCGCGCGCTCCCGATCGAGCTGTTCGGCCTGTTCCAGTGCATGCGGGTTGACGACGATGGCGGCATGGAGGCGGTCTTCGTACAGGCCCAGCCGCGTGAGGTACTGTGCAACCAGCTCGCGCGACGTGAGCGTCCCCTTGGCCATCGCATCGCGCATCTGAGGGATTGTCGCCTCCACGATGCGGAAGGGCGCTGCGGGCCCTGGCCGTGGCGCTTGTCCGCGCGCGACGATCGCGCCCGCGCACAAGAGCGCTGCGGCGAGCAGGAAAGTCGCAAGTCTCAAGTCGCAAGCCTCACGTTTCAAGTCTCAACGATGAGCCTTGAACGTTGCGAGCTGGTGAGGTCATGGCTGTGTTGCAGCATGTCGATCCGCCGTGACTTTCTTGATCTCGTTGACGGCGTTGTTCACGATGATGTCGATGAGATCCTTGCCGATCGCCTTCGTCGACGGATGGGGATCGCCGGTCAGACCGTTGTTCACGCGTGGAGGCGCGTTCGGATCCTGACCTCGCCCGCGTCCACCGCCGCCGCCACCGGGCTGCGCGGCCGGCGCGCCGCCGGCGGCCGCCGCCTGTCGCGCGATGCGGGCGTCGCGCGCGGCCTTCCACTGCTCCGGCGTCTGACCGGTGGAGTCGAACGGAACGGTCTTGTACATGGGCCGCACCCACGCGTTCGGCGCCGGCTCCAGATACATCATGATGGATGTCTCCAGCATGGCGCCGTGCCCGCCGATCGGCAGGTGATGCTCGTAGAGATACATGTCCACATCGTCATGCGTCTTGTTGTAGAAGTCGCTGATGTAGTAGACGTGCACGCCTTTGGCTGAGAGCTTCTTGTCCATCTCCTCCGCGGCTTCTTTCAACTGCTGCTGTCCGCCGCCGTGGTCCCCCATCAGATAGATGTCTTTGAACCCGCTTCTGTAGAGGCTTTCGATTTCGGCCAATTGCACCTGCTTGAAGACGTCGGCCGGCATCTGAATCGCTCCAGGCTGGTCCGCCATCTCGCGATTCGCGTTCAGTCCGGTAGCGTTCACGGCCACCGGCAGGACCGGCGCCACGAGCGTTTTGCCGAGCTTTTTCGCGATCATCACCGCGTGACTGTGCGCCATCATCGTGTGACCGCCCAGCACGTCGTGCGGACCGCGCTCCTCGGTGCCGCCGGTGACGAGCAGGATGGAGGTCCAGCCATCCTTCAGCTTTTGCGCAACTTCCGTATGAGTGAGCAGCTCGAGGTCGACGATGCCGCTGATGTCCTGCGCGCTGGCGGGCGCAGCGGACAGGACCGATAACGTTATGAGTGCGAGCGCCTTCTTCATGCGTCCTCCAGCAAACGGTGCGGCTGATCCCGGTTCGTCACTTGAGTTGTCGTGTCGGATTAGGCTTGAAGATCGAAAGAAATCGCATCCGATGGGTCACCCAGACGGCGAATCAAGGGACGACCGGGACTAACTGTAATGCCCGGCCGAGGTCCTGACAAGTCAACCGGGAACCCGTTCAGCTCGTCTAACGTATCAATACTCAGCGTCCAGCCGGGAGGCGGCATGTCATTGTTGAAACGTCTGTTTGGCAAGAACGAACCTCCGAAGCAGCGGATTCGGGTCTGCGTCGAGTGCGGGATGCCGGTCGCGGACCATAAAGAGTGGTGCTCGATCCTGCGTGGGCAGCTCGAAATGCAGCGAAACGGCAGCGAACCGGCGCCTCGTTTGCAGTAGACATCGGCGCGATGCGCCGACTCGTCCTTCTTCTTTTCCTGACGAGCTCGATCGCCTGTCATCCTGGTCAGCCGCTGGCGGGAGGTATCAAGCAGCCCGTCGGCGGAACCGTTTCCGGTACCGTCACCACCAGCGACAAGTCCGTGGCCGTCACTGGCCGCAAGGTCACCCTCACAGAAGTGACGAGCAACGCTCATTACGAAACGACCACGGCTTCAAACGGCGGGTACACGATCCAAGTACCACCGGGCACGTATCGGATTGAGCTGGAGCTGCGTTCAGGTGAAACGCTCCAAAAATCTCCGGCCGAGACGCACGTCAAAGGAAGCGACCTCGACTCCGGCCGCGACTTCGTCGTCACCATCAAACGCTGATCACAACTCGTGCGTTCGAAGACACATGGTACGAACCGTGCGTTTACACGCATGCTCCCGCGGGGGTCCCTGGATTCCATAGCCGGTAGAATACGTCGGTGCCGAAGCTGACTGTTCAGGGTTATGGAACCTTCGACGTGCCGCCGGACAAGCGGCTCGTGCTCGCGATCGAGCAGGACGCGAAGGTCGACATCATGCACGCGTGCGGCGGCAATGCGCGCTGCACCACGTGTCGTGTTGAATTCGTCGAGGGCGAGCCATCGAGGATGACGGCGGCGGAGATGCAGGTGTTGACGGCGAAAGGGCTGACCGGCGTCAGGCTGTCCTGTCAAATGTTGTGCGACCACGACATGACCGTACGCGCCATCAGCCGTCTCGAAGGCACCGGACGCCCGGATCCCGGCCGCACGCCAGAGCCGACGATCACGCCGCCGCCCGTCTGGCTCTAACGGAAAAAAGACAGTAGGGACAGGGGCTCGCTGATTCAGAGTGGACTCGGGGTCTGGGACTGGCGGACGACGATGCAGATGCTCACCATCATTGAACAGCTGGCGCAAGACGTCCGGTATGCGGGCCGTACGTTGCGGAAGGCGCCCGGTTTTACGGCTGTCGCCGTCATCACGCTCGCGCTGGGCATCGGAGCGAATACCGCGATGTTCAGCGTCATCAATGCCGTACTGCTGCGGCCGCTGCCGTTCCCCAATCCCGATCGCCTCGTGGCCGTGTCGGAGACGGACCTTCGGGGCGGGCCGAACGTCCGCTCGACGTCGGCGTCGTGGCCGAATTTCTTCGACTGGCGGTCGCGCGCGCACGGGTTCGAATCGTTGTCGGCGTACCGCGACGCGGGTTTCACGCTGACGGCCGACAACCGATCGTTTCACGTCGACGGCGCCGTGGTCTCCTCGGAATTCTTCTCCACGCTCGGCATCCAGCCCGTGCTCGGACGCGGTTTCCGCCCGGAGGAGGAACGTGCCGGTTCTGACGTCGCGGTGATCAGCGACCAGCTGTGGCGCTCACAGTTCGACACAGACCCGGGCGTTCTCGGCCGTGCCTTCAGGCTCAACGCACGCCGCTTCACCGTCGTCGGCGTCATGCCGCCGCGATTTCGGTTTCCGATCACCATCCCGGCCGCGCAGCTCTGGGTGACGCTCGCGGAGGATGCGCGGACCGAGTCGGCCGATGACACGCCGATGACCGCTCAGCGGGGCGCACATTTCTTGAAAGTCGTGGGCCGGCTGCGATCTGGGGCGACGCTCGCGTCGGCGCAGTCTGAGCTCGATGTGATTGCGGCGGCGCTCGCGCGCGATTACCCGGCGGATCAGGCGCGCCGTGGTATCCGCGTGGCGTCGCAGCTCGAGACGCTGGTGGGGGATCGGCGGCAGCCGCTCCTGATCCTGTTTGCGGCGGTCGGATGCGTCCTGCTGATCGCGTGCGTGAATCTCGCGAACCTGCTGCTGGCGCGAGGCGCCGGCCGCCACCGGGAGCTCTCGGTTCGCGCGGCGCTCGGCGCCTCGGGGTGGCGGATCGTGTCGCAGCTGCTGACGGAGAGCGTCGTGCTGTCTGCAGCGGGCACCGTGTGCGGGCTCGCGCTTGCGAAGTGGTCGCTCTCGTTGATCGTGCGCCTGTCACCGGTCGAAATTCGCGGTCTCGACGAGGCGTCGATCGACGGAGCGGTGCTCGGATTCACGGCCGTCGTGGCCTTCGGCAGCGCGCTCGGGTTCGGGATGATCCCGGCGCTGCAGGCGGCACGGACCAACCTCACCGCCGGTCTCCAGAGCACGATGCGGGCGAGCGCCGGACGTGGTCAGCGGCGGACGCGCGCGGGCCTCGTGGTCGCGGAGACCGCCATCGGTGTGATGCTGCTCGTTGCGGCGGGACTACTGCTGCGCAATTTCAATCGGTTGATGCACACCTCGCCGGGATTCGATCCGCGGAACGTCGTGACCGCCAGATTCAGGCTGCCGGACGCCCGATATCCGTATTCGAAGCAGATCGCGTTTTACGAGGGACTGCTGCCGGAAATCGCCGCAATTCCGGGCGTCGAGGCCGTTGCCGCAACGGCGCCGCTGCCGCTGAGTGGCAGCCGCTACAGCATCAGCTTCGAGCAGGTCGGATCGACGGCGGCGGCGGCCGACAAGCCGTCCGCCTCGTTCGGCATGGTGAGCCCAGGATATTTTCACGCGATGCGGATTCCGCTCGTCCGCGGCCGTGACTTCACCACGGCAGACAACGACGCCACGCCTCGGGTCGCGATTGTGAACGAAAGCTTCGCGCGCACCTATTTCCCCGGGCAGGATCCGACCGGGCAACGAATCAAACCCGGCCTGAGCACGACGGAGAAAGAGACGCCGTGGCGCGAGGTCGTCGGCGTCGTCGCCGATATCAAGCACGGCGCGCTCACGGAATCGAGCAAGCCGGCCTACTTCCTCCCGTACGCGCAGGGGCTGATCTCACCGCTCTATCTGATTGTCCGGACGGCCGGGGATCCGGCGGGCTCTGGCCTCGTCGAAGACGTTCGCCGGACGCTGGCCCGGAAGGATCCGGAGCTCGCGCTGTACGACGTGAAACCGCTGGAGGCGTACCTGACGACCTCCGTCGCGAGCGAGCGCTTCGAGACGCTGCTGCTGGCCGTGTTTGCGGGGCTCGGCCTCACGCTTACCGCCATCGGACTGTATGGGGTCGTCGCGTATGGCGTGGCTCAGCGAACGCGCGAGTTCGGCATTCGCCTCGCGCTCGGTGCGCGACCGGGTGAAGTGCTCGGCATGGTGCTGCGAAGCGGTATGGCACTCGCGGGACTCGGGCTCGCCGTCGGGATCGTCGCGGCCGCCGCGGCGACTCGTGTACTCGCGGGGACGCTCAACGGGATCGACCCGCTCGACCCGATCACGTTCGCCGCGGTGGCGGTGGTGCTGTTCGTCGTGGCCATGCTGGCGTCGTATCTGCCGGCGCGGCGCGCGACGCGCCTCGATCCGACCGACGCGCTGCGGTGCGAGTAAGGACTACCGCGGCAGGTAGTGGAGCAGCTTGAGAATGTCCGAGAAGACCCCCATCGCCGTCACGTCGGCGCCGGCGCCTGGACCTTGTACCACGAGCGGCGTCCGCGAGTAGCGCTTGGTGGTGAACGCGATGATGTTGTCGCTGCCTTTCGTGCCGGCGAAGGGATGATCGCGCGGGAACTCGCGCATCCCGGCGCGCGCGCGATTGCCCTCGAGGATGCCGACATAGCGCAGCACCGCGCCGTTCGCCCTTGCCCGCTGAAGCCGCCTGTTCATCGTCGCGTCGTCCACGCCCACGAGGCTGTCGACGCGCACGTCCTGGATGTCCATCTGTGATCCCATCTGGCGCGCGAGGATCAGCAGCTTGCGTCCGACGTCCTGCCCCGAGAGATCGTCGCGCGGATCCGGTTCGGTGAGGCCCATCCGGTGCGCTTCGCCCACGAGCGCGCTGAATCTCGCGCGGCCGTCGAACGTGTTGAACAGATAGCTGAGCGTGCCTGAAAAGATGCCTTCTACTTTCATCACTTCGTCGCCGCTGGCGATGAGGTCTCGAAGTGTCGACATGATGGGAAGACCCGCGCCCACGTTCGCTTCGTACAGGAAATGCTTGCGCCGTTCACGCAGCAGCTCCATCAGCGCGGCATACCTGCGCCAAGGCAGGACGTTGGCGCGCTTGTTGGGCGTGATGATGTGCAGGTTCGCGTTCACAAACGCAGGATAGGCGTCGACGATCGAGGCATCGGCCGTGCAGTCGACGAGCGCGGCATTGGTGAGCTCGAGCCGTGCGAGCTGTTTCACCAACGCATGAGGATCCATGCGGCGGCGCGATGCCATGAGCGTCTCGCGCCAGCGGCCCAAAGAGATGCCCTCCGCCGAGAGCACGAACCGCTTGCTGTTCGCGAGGCCGATGACCTTGACGTCGAATCCATGGGCGAGGAGGTAGGCGTGCTGGTCGTGCAGCTGCCTGAGCAGCGTGCCGCCGATGTTGCCGACGCCGATAATCACCAGAGCGAGCGACTTGCGCGTCTCGAAGAACGCCTGGTGGATGGCGTTGAGCGCCCGCACCTGGTGCGTGCGGTCGATCACGCACGAGATGTTCCGCTCCGATGCGCCCTGCGCGATCGCGCTGATGTTGATGTTGTTCCGCCCCAATGCGCCGAATACTTCGCCGGCGACACCTGGGCGCCCCTTCATCCCATCGCCGACCACCGCGACGATCATCTGGTCCGATTTCTGGTCGAGCGCCGTCAACCGGCTGTGGAACTCGAACCGGAACTCCTCGTGGATCGCCTCCACAGCCGCCTCGGCGTCCGTCGTCTGCACGGCGAAACAGATCGTGTGTTCGGACGAAGCCTGCGAGATGAGGATGACATTCACCTTCCGCGCGGCAAGCGCGCGAAAGAGCCGTTCGGCGATGCCCGGAACGCCGACCATCGTCAGCCCGCGGATGGTGAGGAGCGTCAGGTCGCCGACCGAGCTGATGCCCTTCGCCGGATGTCCCTGGTCGCTGGTGCTCTTCGAGATGAGCGTCCCCGCCGCAGAGGGGTTGAATGTGTTCTTGATCAGCAGCGGAATATTCTTCGCGACGGCCGGCGCGATCGCGGCCGAATGGAGCACTTTGGCGCCGAAGTACGACAGCTCCATCGCTTCTTCGTAGCTGATTTGCGGGAGGACGAACGCGCCCGGCACTGCTTTGGGATCGGCGCTCAATACGCCGTCCACATCGGTCCAGATCTCGATGACCGAAGCGTCCATGGCTGCTCCGACGATGGCGGCGGTGTAGTCGGATCCGTTCCGGCCGATCGTCGTCGTCCGGCCATCAGCCGTGGATCCGATGAAACCGGTCACGACGGGAATGACGCCGCGGCGTCTCGATCGAAGGAGCGGCGCGAAGTACTTTCGCGACGCCCGATTGGTCTTGCCGAAGATCACGCTGGCCTGCGTGAACTGGTCGTCGGTGATCACGAAGTCGCGGGCGTCGGCGAAACGCGCCGGCCGGAAACGCTCGAGATACGCAGCGACGATCAGCGCGGAGAGGCGTTCGCCGAAGCTCGCCACGACGTCGAGCGCCTGCGGAGGACAATGGCCGAGCAGCTGAATGCCATGCAGCGCGTCGCGGAGCTCTGCCAGGAGGCCATCCGCGGCCTTCCGAGTACGTCGCCCGCGACGCGGGCCGATGAGGTCGTCAATTGCCGCACCGTGTCGCCGGGCAATGGCGGTCCACTCGCGCTCGTAACGAGCGTCCCCCCGTTCTGCCAGTCGAGCGCAGTCGATCAGTTGATTGGTGATGCCCTGAAACGCGGAGACGACGACGATGGGCGCTTCACGACGCGCCTCGTCGAGCACGATTGTGACGACGTCGCGAATGCGGCCGGGTGTGGCGAGCGACGAGCCGCCGAACTTGAGGACTCTCATGCAGATTGAAGGGTTGTCGCCGCCGTTGGGCGACTAGGTGAAGATCGGATTGGTTTCGTCGTCGTCGTCGCGATCGACGAAGCTGTTGATGGCTGCATCCTCGGACTCGTAGGACTCGAGGATCGTGAGCAGCTTCGTCGTCGTCAGGACGGTGTGACTCTTGGGTCGAAGGTTCAGCAGCTTGACGTCGCCGTTCCGCTTGCGGACGGTCACATACTTCCACGCGACCGCGCCGACACCCGCGCTGTCGAGGTACGTGACCTTGTCGAAGTTGAGCACGATCCGCGTGCCGTCGCGGTGACCCAGGGCGTTCATGCGTTCGACGAACGGAGTCACGCCGTCCTCGAGGACCAGCCGGCCCTCGAGGTCCAGGATGATGACGCCGCGGACCTCGCGTTGGGTGATCTGCATACGCGAAACGTGACGTTGATTCTAGCAGCACGTCATGAAATTGGTAGTGCCCGGCTTCAGCCAGCGTGAAGTCGGTGGAAAGGGCGAACGCCAGGCCGACACCGAAGTCGGCCCAAGGCGGGCACTAACGTCAGCTACGTGTCGAGCGCGGTCGGGCGTTTCAGGTGGAATCCGGCGCCGTCCTGATACGCTTTCGCCAGCGCCAGCAGCTCCATCTCGCCGAAGGGTCGGGCATAGAACACCGCGTTCGTTGGACTGCCGTTCTCGCTGAAGCCGTTCGGGATATTGATGGCCGGATAGCACGCGAGATTCGCCATCGTGAAATGGCGCTGCGTGGGCGTCTGCGGCCGCGGCGGCTCGCTCGGTGGTGTGGTCGTGCCATCCGTCGCTGTCGTCCCGGCCGCGCCGGTGCCTCGGCCACCGCCGCGGCCGCCTTCGCCGCCGGTGTTGTTCGAGGCCACCACGTACACGTCCACATGGGCGGTCGCTTCGGCAAGCTTCATCATCATCATCATGCGTGCGCGTTGCAGCTTCAGGTACTCGACGGCCGGCACGATCCGTCCGTTGTAGCGTCCACCGCCGCGCGCCTCCTTCATGCGCCCGGCTCGCGACGGCTCGTCGAAGAACACCGCCGACTCGACGCCGATCGCGCTGATGCCGTTGAGATTGAATGGACTCTCCGGCACGGTCACTGGCAGGAACTTCGACACACCCAGCGACCGCAGGGTCTCGAGGGTCCGTTCTGCATTCTGCTTCGCCGCGGCGTTGGTGAGCTCGTCGAACGATTCCTTGATGTACCCAACGCGCAGCTTCTTCACGTCGAGCTGCGCGTTCCAGTTGAACGGGATGTCCGACACGCTCATGTCGCGGCCGTCGGGCTTCGCAATCGCCTGCATGACGATGGCGCAGTCCTCGGCGTAGCGACAGATCGGGCCGAGCCGATCCTGTGTCCACGACAGCGCCATCACACCGTACCGGCTGATGCGACCGAACGTCGGCCGCAAGCCGGTGAGACCACAGCGCGCCGACGGACTCAGAATGGAGCCGCTGGTTTCTGTGCCGATACCGAAGGCGATGCAGCCGGCTGCCGTCGCCGACGAAGGACCCGCGGACGATCCGCTCGACCCCTGCGACAGATTCCACGGACTCTTCGTCTGTCCTCCGAACCATTGGTCGCCGCTCGCCAATTCGCCGGTCGTGACTTTGGCGATCAGCACAGCGCCTGCCTCGCGCAGCATTTCAACGACGCTCGCGTCATAGTCGAACGATTGTTCCTTGAACGCCGGAGAGCCCCACGTCGTCTTGTATCCCTTCACAGAGATGATGTCTTTCGCCCCCCAAGGGATGCCGTGCAGCGGCCCTTTGTACTTGCCGGCAGCGATCTCCGTATCGGCTTGCTTCGCTTCGGCCCGGCCCACTTCGTCCAGAAACGTGACGACGTTGTTCAGCCTCTCGTTGTAGCGGTGCAATCGCGCCAGGTACATCTCCGTGAGCTCCGTCGACGTGACCTGACGAGTGCGAATCAGCTCGGCGAGATGCCGTACGGGCCAGAAAGCCGCTTCCTCCAGATTCGCCGGCCGCTTGATCGCGGGCGCGGCGCTCATTCGAAACGGCAGCTTCGTCCGGTTGACCTCGATGCCTGGAACAATCGCGCTGAAATGAAACGGCGGTGACACATCGTTGGGGATGTGGACGGTGCGCAGCTCCTCGTAGCGGGTCAGGTTCTGGTTCGCTGCATCGACCATGCTTTTGAGATCGGCTTCGTTGAACTCGAGGCCGGAGAGCTTCATGGCGTCGACGACCATCGCAATCGTGAGCTTTTTGGCGCCCGCGTCCTGCATCCGGGCCCAGAGGATGCCGGGTACGAGCGTGCCGCCAAGACCCGCGCCCGCGAAATAGGTGAGAAAGCGTCGTCTCGTTTCACGGAGGTTCGGCATGCGGCATAGTATGGGCCAGAAAAGGAGCAGGCCATGAGAGGAATGGGGTTAGGCGTCGTGGCAGTGGCCCTGACGGCTGTGGCGGGCGTTCCCGTCCTCGCGCAGCAGGACTTCAGCCAGGTTCAAATCAAGACGACGAAGATCGGCGGCAGCTTCTACACGCTGGAGGGATCCGGAGGCACGATCGGCGTCCTGGCTGGGCCCGACGGCGTGTTGATGGTCGATTCGCAGTTCGCGCCGCTGACCGACAAGATCGTGGCGGCGATCAAGCAGATTTCAGACGGACGCATCCGGTATTTGATCAATACGCACGTCCATGGCGATCACACCGGCGGCAACGAAAATATCGGCAAGCTCGGCGCGACGATCTTTGCGCGCGAAAAGCTGCGCGCGCGGTTGATGAAGCCCGCGCCGCTCGCCAACGGTCAGCCTGGCGTGCCGATGGCGCCGGCGGGGCTGCCGACGGTGACCTACGACGCACCGCTCACGCTCCATATGAACGGGGAGGAGGTGCAGCTGATTCCGGTGCCTGTGGCCCACACCGATGGTGACACGATGGTGTACTTCCCGGGGATCAACGTGATCATGACCGGCGATTTCTATCGGTCGACCGGCTATCCGAATATCGACCGCACGAACGGCGGCACGATGAACGGCATGCTGGCGGGCTTCGACGCGATCATCCGGCTCGCGCGTCCAGACACGAAGATCATTCCAGGGCATGGCGCCGTCGTGGACAAGAGCGCGGTAGCGGCGCACAAATCGATGATGGAAGCGGTGCGTGACAAGGTGGCGCCGCTCGTACGTCAGAACAAGACGCAGGAAGAGGTCGTGGCCGCCAAGCTGACCGCCGAATTCGACGGCAAAGTGACCGGCGCGACGCCGATGACTGCCGATCGGTTCGTGGGACAGCTATACCAGGAGCTCAAGACCGGGCGATAGCGGTCGCGAAAGGAAACGCCTGAGACGAATTCCGGCGACCACCTACAACCGCAGAAACGCGGAACACGCGGAGACAAATATGGCTCTGTATGTTCCGCGGTCAATGGCGTGGTATGGCGCCTGTCGGTAGACCAACTGCGGCGAGCAGACCTTCGAAATCAGGCGGCAGCGGGGCTTCGAATGCAACGCTCCGCCCGGTGTACGGGTGCGTGAACATGACCCGGTGTGCGTGCAACGCTTGACGTGGAAACGTTCGCAGCGCCGCCGAGAGCCCGACGTCTTCGATTCGGGACCACTGCGGTTCGCAGTAAACCGGGTCGCCAACGATCGGCCAGCCGCGCGCAGCCAGATGCACACGAATCTGGTGTCGCCGCCCGGTCACCAGGAGGCAGCGGAGCAGCGATAGCCCCACTCGCGGCGCAGCCACGCTCGCGAGGCGCTCGAAACGCGTCAGACTGGCCGCGCCCTCCGTCGGCGAGCCGACGATTTTGCGCCGGTCTTCTCTGTCGTGCCCGAGACGAAGATCGATCGCGCCGCGCGCCGCCCTGACGCGCCCGTACACGACGGCGAGGTACTCCTTTCGACAATGGCTCGATGCTGCTGAGGACGAGAGCGCTCGCTGGAGCTTCGCATGAGCTCCGCTCGTCTTCGCGACGATGACCAGTCCTGACGTGAGCCTGTCGAGCCGCCCGACGATCGACGGCCGCTGACCAGCTGGCCACTCGCGCGCGTGTCCGAGCAATGCATTCATCAACGTGCCCGTCGCGTGTCTGAACGTGGGGTGCGCGACGAAGCCGGCTGGTTTGTTGATCGCGAGAAGATGATCGTCCTCGTACAAGATGTCCAGCCGAACCTCTTCCGCGGTCATCTTCGTACGCGGCGCCTGGTCGGGGAGGGCGATTGCGAGGCGATCGCCGAGCGCGAGGCGCGCCGCGACACGATGGGCGGTCGCGCCGTTCACCGTGACGCGTCCGCCTTCAATCCACGCCTGCACGCGCGTCCGTGTTGCCTGCGACACGTCGGCGAGGTGGCGGCGAACGACGTGATCGAGACGGTGGCCCGCATCGCCTCGATCGGCGGTTACCAGCCGGTTCATGTTTGGAAAGCGTTACGTTGTGTGAATTCTACTCGGGGGAATGGCGGGCACGGTGGCTCAGTCGCGATCGGATGTCGGGCCAGAATTCTTCCCAGAGATTGCCCGCCAGCCGACCGAGCATCCCGTTCGCGCTCCGAAGGGCAGTCTGCCCGGGCGTCGTCATGCTCGGCGGCAGCCACGCATTTTCGATGACGTTGTTGAAGACGTTCCCTGCGAACCGGCCCCAGGCCGGCTTGAGCTGACCATCCGCCCGCGGCGCGAGCACGACCGTTTTGAAGGCGTGAGCGAAGCGCGAACGGGTGGCGCTGCCGCGCGGCGCGCGGATGTAACGCGGATCCTCTCCCCACAATGCGCCCAGCCCTGCCTCGAGGGTGTTCGAGATGGCGACGTCCGCTTCGCGCTGAAGATAGCGCTCGCGGAAGGCGAACGGGGATCGGGACCATTCGTCAGGAATTTGTAGGCCCGTGTTCCAGGTTGCAGTGATCGCGCCGACCGCAAGACTGCGTGGGCCGAGCATGCCGTCGACAATCCAATTGATGCGCTCGGCACCGGTAATCGGTGCCGGTGGTTTTTCGACGTCCGATCCGGGATTTCGAACCGTTTGCGCGCTGGAGAGTGAAGCGGTGAGCCAAAGAATGCCACCGAACGTCACGATGCCGGCGCGTCTGCGCATCGGGAGGATTCGTAGCAATTTGGAGACCGCCCGTACAATAAGAAGGTGAATCCTTCGCAGCCCGCAGCGGCAGAGCTGCCGATTGCCGACGCTTCGACGCTGAGCGAGCTCGACCGTGAGGTCTCCCGGCGGCGAACGTTCGCCATCATTTCGCATCCCGACGCCGGCAAGACGACGCTGACGGAGAAATTGCTGTTGTACGCCGGGGCCATCGAGCTGGCCGGCGCCGTGCGCGGACGAAAAGCGCGCCGACACGCGACGTCGGACTGGATGGCGCTCGAGCAGGAGCGCGGCATCTCCATTACAGCCGCCGCGCTGGAATTCGAGCTCGAAGGACGACGGATGTCGCTCCTTGATACACCCGGCCACAAAGACTTCAGCGAGGATACCTATCGCGCGCTCATCGCCGCGGACAGCGTCGTGATGGTGATCGACGCGGCCAACGGGGTCGAGGACCAGACGAGGAAGCTGTTCGAGGTGTGCCGCCGCCATCGGCTGCCGATTCTCACCTTCATCAACAAGCTCGATCGGCCATCACGAGATCCACTCGAGCTGCTGGACGATCTGGAAAAGACCCTAGGCATCGCGGCGGCTCCGGTGAACTGGCCGATCGGCAGCGCCGAGAATTTCCGCGGCGTATACGACATCCCTCGAAGCCACCTGCTGCTGTACGAGCGCGAAGCGCAGGGGCAGTTTCGCGCGCCCGTGGACATCTCGTCGCTCGACGATCCGGCGGCGCAGGAGCTGATCGGGCAGAGTGTCTACGAGCATTTTCGCGAGAACCTCGACGTCATCGGTGCGGCCGGTACATCGTTCGATGCGGCCGAATACCGCGCCGGCCGTCAAACGCCTGTGTTCTTCGGCAGCGCGCTCACCAACTTCGGCCTCGAACCTTTCTTGCGCGCGCTCGTCGAGCTCGCGCCGCCGCCGCAGCGCCGCCCAAGCGATGCGGGCGTCGTGGAGCCGACCGACGAGCACTTCACGGCCTTTGTGTTCAAGATTCAGGCGAACATGGATCCGCGGCATCGTGACCGGGTGGCGTTTGTTCGTGTCTGCTCCGGACGGTTTACGAAGGACATGGCGCTCCTCAACAGCCGGACGGGGAAGCCCATCCGCGCATCGCGCGCCTATCGCTTCTTCGGCCGCGACCGCGAAACGATCAACGTCGCCTACGCGGGCGACATCATCGGTCTGGTCAACCCCGGGCAGTTCGCGATCGGCGACACCCTGCACTCCGGCATGCCGGTACGCTTCGTCGATATTCCGCGTTTTCCCGCCGAGCACTTCGGCCGCGTCCGCCTTCAGGATCAGCGCTACAAGCAGTTCGACGATGGCCTGCAGCAGCTCGAGGAAGAGGGGTTGATGCAGGT
>Ga0114129_10008481_pt1 | contig 14644 bp, 7 predicted proteins | sample RhiMetdeltSRZDD1_FD_80071 | JGI IMG/M metagenome (GOLD analysis project Ga0114129, IMG submission 80071) | Populus rhizosphere microbial communities from Tennessee, USA - Rhizosphere MetaG P. deltoides SRZDD1 (version 2) (version 2) | ecosystem: Host-associated > Plants > Roots > Rhizosphere >... | reverse complement strand
ATTTTCAGAAAATGATAATCAGGGTAATTTTTTTCTATCAGGCATTTTTCGAGCCAGTTAATTTTTTCGGTAAAGTACCCTTTGTAAAATTTGGTGATGCCGGTATATTCCTGCAGCTGCATGTTATGTAAAAACGGATGTGCATTGGGCGAACCGGTTAACCGGCATGCTTTGAACAGGGCATCTAACTTATTTCTGTGTTCGGCAAAATATGCCAGATGACTTTGCAACAACCTGAATGCAGTGCTGTTGGGTTTTGAGGATGGGATATTATTACCATCCTTATCTTTCAGCGGGGGTTGTAATAACATCATGTCTGTAACCAGTGCTTCGGCCAGTTTGCCAGGAAGTATTTTTCTGAAACTTTTTTTACCGGGCTTGATCTCTTCTTTTTCACGCAGGTCTAACGTGTGGATGGCTTGCCGGCACTCACTGATCATGGCTTGCAGGCGGCCGGCTGCTTTTTCGTGAACTATTGCAGCGGTTGCAGGCGCAAGGCCTAATAAATAGTTCAACACTTTTTCAGGTATATAAGCCGGTTTAAGGGAATAGGTATGCAGCAGTTCCATAACCAGCGTCCACCGGTTATTGTATTCTGCATTGCTTCTGTTAAGAATTTCATGTTGTGCAGGTTTGGGTATTAAAGTACCGGCTACCGGTTGTATAGTTCCTGCTTTTATATTGGTGAAGAAATGTTTTATGCCCGCTATATGGTCAGTAATCACTTTTTCAGCACTTATATCATGTTGAATCAGTTCATAAAAAAGCAATGCCGGTAATTCAAATACGCTTAACCAGGCAAATGGTTTTTGGGGATCTTCATTTTTGATATACCTGTTGGGATATGATTTTTGTCCGTTAGTAGGAGCTGTTTGTAACGAGGGCCAGTATGGGCCTGTATGGCCGTTCCATGCCAGCGGAATAAGGTTGTTATCGGTATGATAATGCGGCCAGACTTCTGTAATATAGGGGTGCAGACTGCCAGGGTCTTTTTCATCTGCATCAATAAATAATTCGCGATAAGCGGCCGGTCTTTTTTCTTTTTCAAAATCTTCGAGGCGTCCATAGCCGGTCAATCGTTTTGTAAGTTCACGTGTTGCGGGAATGCCGGCAATTGTTTTTGGATAAATGCTGTAACAAAAATATCCGAGGTCAACGCCAAAGCGCATATGTTGAAAAGCATTGGTAAGATCTAAAAAGCGCTGGGCAAAAAAAGTAAAGCGGTTAGTTTTTCTAACCATTTTTGTTTCAAGCGCAGTATAGTCATTCCTCGTATCAACGCTTTCATTGGGTTGCGTTGTAATGAACAATTTTTGTTTATCGGGATGTAGTGTGTCAAACAATTCAATGGGCGCCTTTGCCAGTTCGTTACACATATCTGTAAATAATGTGTTTGTGCTGTAGTCGATGTTGAACCGCTCTTTAGGCGTTTGTAAATTATTTATACAAAACGTATCAAAGGTTGCTTTGCGTTCGCGGCTGCTGCCCGATTGAAAACCGTTAATTCGCGCCAAAAAAGAGTATACTTCGGCGGCACTTAAAAACAGGCTGGTAAAAAATGCCAGTCCACAGGTGGTAAATTCCGATCTGTTTTCTTTTTTATTAAAATAGAATTTAAAGGCGGGGTTGGGAATTACTTTAAGGGGGTTGCCCTGATTATCTGTAAGCGTTCTGTCGAAGTTGGCAATAAACCTTCGCAGGTGATTGCTGTCCCGTTCAACTAATTGCAGTTTTCGCTTTACAATCCTGGCATTAATATCAAATGCATCGTTCAGCCGGTAAAACAGGTGCTGGTCAACATGTAGCTCTCCGCTACCCTCAACATGCAAATAATGGGCACGCGCATCATGCAACACCTGTATTAATTGTTTTAAGATAGCGGCATAACCCGGGGCAGATGCGCTGAGGTTGCGTGGTGGTTGTGCGGGCTTTTTTTCGCCGGGCGTAAACCGAAAGTGCATGCCAAACAAAAAGGGAAGGTTCTTTTCATAATACGCCATCGCCTTTTGTACTTCATCGGGCTTTGCATGCGTATCGGTTAATATAGTGATCGCCCTTGTATTTAATAAATGGTGTTCGTCTTCGGTTGTTTCGCTTCCCAGTTTTTTGCTTAGATCGTTCAGGGTAATGGTAAGATTGTATTGCGCCTGTGTTAGGTATGCTCCAAAATACCAGGGAGCGGTAGTTAGGGCAAAATATTTTTTTTCTGCCAGTGACTTTACAGCCGGTAGCATAATAAAAGGGTTATTGGTTAATGAATGACCGTGTTAAACAGTATAATGAAACACCGTAATTATTTTAAAAGAAGCATCGCAAGCTTCATAAGCAGGTTTAAAAGGAAAAAGGAATACGATAGATACCACTTCGCTTGTAGGGGTATTGAATAGATGTGGCTGGTTGGAAGAATTTAGTTTTACCTCGGGTGGGTAGATATTGTAATTAAAATTAATAAATAGCCGCGAATTTCAATCAGAATGGCAAAATAAAATTGTAAATTTTTTTGATTTAAATCAGGTAAGGGTTTCCCTTAAGGCTGTAAAAGTATCTGCCGGGTATAAACATAACGGTAATACGGACACATTTTTTGAACAGTTTTGAACACTTTGGGCGGTAACATGAAGTCAATGAAAAAAAAGTCCCGCCGTTGCGGCGGGACAGCGTTTTACTTCGCAAATATTTTTTGATTGTATATAATGATCTATGCTTGTCTCAACGCTTCAATTTCCTTTACCGTCTTTGGCAAATCTTTACCCAGCTTTTTGCTGCCGGTGTTTGTGATCAGGTAATTATCTTCAATACGAATGCCGCCAAAGGAACGGTAATCGTTCAGCAGTTCATAATTGATAAAGGAAGCATATTTGTTTTCGGCCTTCCAGCGGTCGATCAGTTCGGGAATGATATAAACACCGGGCTCAACGGTGAGCGTAAAACCGGCTTTGAGCGTTTTGCCAAGGCGAAGCGATTTCCATCCGAATTCCTTGCTTTTTTTCAACTGATCGTCGTAACCAACAAATTGCTCGCCAAGGTCTTCCATATCATGCACATCCAAACCGATCATATGACCAAGGCCGCATTGAAAGAACATGGTATGCGCACCTGCGGCTACTGCTTCGGTTGCATTGCCTTTCATTAAACCAACAGCAGTTAAGCCTTCTACCAGTTTAATGCCGGCCTGCGTATGCACCTCCTTAAACTGAATGCCTGGTTTTAATAACGAAGCGGCATGATCCAGCGAGCGTAACACAACTTCGTATATATCGCGCTGGCGGCTGGTGAACTGTTTGCCGACCGGAAAAGTTCGGGTAAGATCGCCCGCATAATGCATATGGGTTTCGGCGCCGGCATCTACCAGCACCATATTGCCTTCCTTAATAGTATTGCCATGATAATGGTTATGCAGTGTTTGTCCGTTTATGGTCAAAATGGTGGGGTACGAAAGCCGGCCCCAGGCGCCTACTGCAATGGCTTCGGTATGCGCGGCCAGTTCATACTCTTTCATGCCGGGGCGCGCATTTTTTATTACGGCCAGGTGCATGTCGGCAGTAACAGAAACTGCTTTTTCCATTTCTTCCACTTCGCGGTCTTCCTTGATTTCGCGTTGTGAAACAATAGCGCGGATCAATGGCTCTGAAACAAATTGCTGCAATTGCTCAATGGAGGTGTTCAGCCAGGCAGCCAGTTTTATTTTGTTCTCGGGCCGGTAAGGAGGTATAATTTGTATCGATCTTTTCGATGCAAGGGCCGTGTTAAGCAGGGTTGCCAGTTGAGCCATGCTGCCACTATTTGTTATGCCCACTGCTTCGGCCAGTTCCTGCACCACGGGCTGAGGACCCGTCCAGATAATATCATCAATAGAAGCGTTTTCGCCAAAAAGAATTTCTTTGTTTTCGTCGAGGTCTATCACGGCGGCCAGGCCGGGAAGGTCGATACCTATATAATATAAAAAAGTACTGTCTTGCCTGAAGGGATAACAATTATCCTTGTAGTTCATGCTGCTTTCTTCGTTGCCCAACAGCAGCACAAGGCCGGTAGAGAGCGTTTTCTTTAACTGTTGCCTGCGTTGCATGTATACCTGCCGGTCGAAAATTTGTAGTTCCATGTCATGTAGTTTAAAAAGAGGGTACAAGTTAAGGGTTTAGCTCTTAGCCAAAAAAAAAGAGCCATCCTGTAGAAACAAGACGGCGTTGTTGATCGTACCCTTAAAAACTATCTTTAATTCGATGACTTTACGATCGGTTGTGTACACATTTCTTTTGCACTGATTGCCTTCACAAAGTACATGCCTGCAGGTATTTCACGCATGTTGATCGTGGCTGTTAATCCAGCCTGTTGTATGGTAAATGATTTTATAACCAGTCCGCTTACATTCAATAGCTGGCAGTTAACCGTTTTATTTTGCCAGCTTTGCGGCAGCGATATGTGCAAATCGTTCACTACCGGATTGGGATAAGTACTTATTCTGGCCGTTTCGGTGCTTTCTGCCAGCCTAACCATTTTTACATCAGAGTATGTGTATTTACCGTCTTTGTCGACCATTTTCAACCGGTAGTAAATTACAGGGGCTGCTGTATTTTTAATGGCATCCTGGTACATATAGTTATTAACTGCCTGCGACACTTCGGCCGGGAATACCAGCGCTGCCTGTTCGTATGTTTCGTTATTATAACTTCTTTCGATACTATAATGGCTTACATTTTCTTCCTTGCTGGTGCTCCACGAAAGCGATACTTTTTCATTAACCAGTTTGGCCGTGAAGCTCAACAAATTCAGGGGTAATACAATTGCCTGCAATTCACTACCTATGATGTTGATGCTGAACAGGTCGTTGCCGTTCCATCCGTTTTGGTCCTGGTAATATCCCACGCGCATCGAAAAACTGGTGGTAAGCGGCGAGCTTACCCTAAACATTTGCGACGAATCGGTATCGTCAATGCCCTGGCCACCTGAAGGATTGGTGCTGGTAGCGATACCTGTATAGGTGTTGCCATCCTGCGTAACAGCTACTTTCGGATTGCTGCTTACATATTGCCAGGTGGCGTTGGGAATGGTAATAGCGTTCAACTCCCTGATCTGGTTGCTGCCATCGATGCCCATGAACACGCTGCTGAAATCGGTAACAGGAACAGGGTAGGTGGTGCCTGCCGTAACAAATGTGATGGAGAATACAGCATAATGATACCCAACACCGCCTGAGGATTGCAATTGTGGCTGAAAGGCCGTTGTTGATGTGCCCGATGGCGTTGCATCTATTCCATAAACCGTTACGCCAATCAAACTATCTATAGTAACCAATGCATCTACATGACCGTTAGGTGTTATCGACGAAAAACGATAAACGCAGCCAACCGCCTGGTCGGTACCGGATTCAACTACAGGAGCATTGAAGTTTAAAGATTGAGAATGTGTAAGGGTGCTACAGGTTAGTAAAAGTATTACGTAAGCACCTTTTAATATTGCAGAAAACGACAAACCGTTAGGGTACAAATGTTTCATACTTGTGGTTTTAAGGGGTTAATCTAAAACATACCACAGGCATTGGAATTATATTGACTTTATCAGGGGAGATTGGATGACAGAGGAATCAGGTTGATATTATCAACTTAATTGAAAATGATTTTTTGGTTGGAGCGTGTTCGTAGGATTGGGCACGGTTCTGTAGGAGATTGGGAGATTGTATGAGTGAAATCGCTAATACAAAGATTAGCACGAAATTTTAATTGTGCAAGTGTATTACAAAATATTTTTATGGATGTTGATCGGGGATAAGAATTCGTTAAATGTATAAGCAGTTATATATTAAGTGTTTACATGTAAATATGGGCTTAAAGGCCATTATTTACAGCCTGTTACACTGTACTTTGGTGAAATACTCCGCTGCACCTTTAATAAATATATCCCGCACTTTGATGCGGCTTTCACTTTCTTTAGCCGACTGTTCGATCAGGGTTTTGTTCTGTTCGTAATTTAACGGGGTAAAGTTTTTCGATATCGGTCCTTTGTTGCCACTATTAAGGTTAATGAATGGCGGAGTGTTTTTACAGGTAAAATCAAAGTCGCTGAAATCAACCTGTTTGCGTTGGGTTTGTTCGCTGGTGGTGAAGTATATTTTGCGATTGGTGATGTCGTATACAATGCTCCATTTGGTATAACCGGGTTGGGCTACCTTATTTAATATATCAAAAGCATAATTAACCGGTTCTTCTTTTGTAGTGGTGAACTGCTGCACCATGTTGCAGGCAGTTGCAAACCGCTGCACCGAATTATCGTTGAACTGCGCATTTTTATTGGCATTGTATTGCTGTGCAGCCTGATCATACGGCGTGTTGGTAAGCACGGGGTAGTTCAGCGCTGATCCCTGGTGAACGATCATTTTTCCGTTTATAAATTCAATGGTGGCTGCATGGCCTGCCGCATCGGCTATTAAAAAATGCAAAGGCGCAGCGCCATCACGCCCGATGCGTATTTTTTGATCGGTGGCAATTACTTCATCAACCGTAGTGCAGTTGTCTAACTGGTATTGTATCCATTGCAGTTCACTTAACGCAACCCGGTTGTCGGCCGCCGGATAATTTGTTTCGCGCAGCCACATCAGTTCTATTACCAGTCCTTTTTCGTTCATGCCGCCATGCGGAAACTCTTTACCAAACTGGTTAAAGGTAATACTGCCGTAGGCCGATGTCCAGGAAATGGTTTTGCCATTGCCAACGGTAAAAGATGTTTTGGCCGCACCACGTGCATTCACCATTACCATGCCGTTGCCCGTTATCCAGTCGTAATTACGGCCAAAAATATAACGGCCGTCTTTGCTTAATAAAAAAGTAGAACATGCAAAAGCATGTGCGGAATATATAATGATGAGGATGGCAAGCATGAATTTTTTCATGCCTGAATTTACCGAAATTTTTTTATGTACTACGTATGAAGTATAAAGTTTAACAACAACAAACCGCCAACTGCTTTCAGGATGCTGCAGGATGGATCATGACAAGCTATTCGATAAGTTTATGTTTTATTAACCAACCAACACGCTGCTGTATGATTCACCAATCATCTCTTATATATTATTGCCATTAGCTTTCCTGTTCGCCACTACATTTTTTATATACTTCAATTAAATCATTAAAACGATAGCTATGCCACACATGCTGCGCACAACCATGCGGCGCCGATCGCATGCATTTTTCATTGCTTTACTTTTTATGTTGCAACCGGTTATTACCAATGCCCAAAATTACTGGGTAGGCGGTGTTAGTACCGACTATTTTACCAAATATAACTGGAGCGATACCACGATCAATTATGCCCTGCTTACATCAACCACGCTGATGATCGGCGCCGGTAACCCTAATGATTGCATTCATAAAGGAGGCAATTCAAGTAATGTAAATTACCGCAGTAACCGGTTAAACACATTAGCCGGCAGCAACTTTACAGTGAATGGCGCTTTGTATACCAATAACAGCGATTCGTTAAACGGTACTGTTACCATAAATGCACCGGCCGATTTCAACGTTCGCAATGTTGTATATATAGGCCGAAGCGCCGCTGCCAATGTAACTATAACCGGCGGCGCCCTGTCGTCCAAAAACGGTATGTATATAGCCACCGGAACCGGTGGCAACGCCACCGTAACTGTATCGGGCGGCTCCTTAAATGCCGGTGCAGGCGGCGCTAATATGGACCTTAACCTGGCTAATGGCGCGGGCTTAACGGGCAGGTTGAATATAACCGGTGGTACTGTACGCATTGCCCGTAACCTGAACATAGGCGCGGGCGGAAGCATATTCATCAGCGGTATTGCCCTGCTGCAGATAGCAGGCGATAAAACCGCCCAGCTGAATGCACTGGTGGCCGATGGCCGGCTTAGCTGTACTGCCGGAAAAACGTTAAGCATTACCTACGATGGTACCAATACTGTGGCCATCATTCCGCAAAACCCCAACAGCATGATGCGCGAATATTCAGATAAAATTGTACTGAATAACGGCGTCATTGTGGCTACTATTGAAAAGCGCACCAGCAATATCATTTCATTAAAAGTTAATGGCGTTGAAACCATTGCTACTTCGGGTAATAAAAAATATGCGTATTACGACTTCACCACTTCCTTTGGTTTTGAAACCATGTATGGTATGACTATGGAAGTAGTGCAGGATACCACAGATATCGTAGAGGTTTCTTTTAAAAGACCCTATACACCTTCGTTAGGACATGTAACTCCCTGCGATGCCGATATTCGTTATGTATTGAAGAAAGGCGATAAAGGGTTGTATACTTATTCTGTACTGGAACATCCCGCTTCGTACCCTGCTTTTGACCTCGGTTCGTGGCGACAGGTTTTATGGATAGCGCCAAAGGATGCCACCAATTACCTGTGCGAAAAAATTTATGTTGATTCAATAAAGCACTGGCAAATGCCATCGTTGTACGATTGGGCCAATGCATCTGCTACCGGAATTGCCGAAATTGGAAAGCTGAACACCGGTGTACGGGCCGGTAAATACGATGGCAAATATGAATACAGCACGCCGTTGTGGGAAGCGCCCGCCTATGGCCATGCAAGCGATGTAAATAATATAGGCACCTGGATGGTATTTGGCAGCCATGAATATTTCAGCGAAGGCCCAACCTATCACGATCTGAATGCAGCCGCCGGTATCATTCACGTTTGCATGAATGGCGTACACTATAACACCGGAGGTATTAACGTACCGCAGGGCGAGTACTGGCGAAAAATATACGGTCCTTATCTTATGTACTTTTCTGATAAATCTACAGGTGACAGCAACTGGATAGATGCCAAAGCAAGGGCCGCCGCCGAAAAAGCGCAATGGCCTTACAACTGGCTGCATCATCCTGCATATCCGCTGGCTTCGGAACGAGGCGCCGTAACCGGAAAATTTATTATCAATGATCCGTTTAAACCGGCTGTAAAAGGACAAAATGCCTGGGTGGGCGTTACGCAAATAACTAACGACGAAGGTCAATGGCAGTTTGAATGCGAAACCTATCATTACTGGGTAAAGACCGATTCGGCCGGAAACTTCAGCATACCCAATATACGGCCCGGTACCTATACATTCTTCGCCTACAGTGATGGCGAAACAGGCGACTACCAGGCACAAAATGTTGTGGTAACCGCAGGGGCTACCACCGATATCGGCAATCAAACATGGAATATCCCCCGCAACAAAGGCAAGCTGTTTTGGGAAATAGGCGTGCCTAACCGGAAATCGGATGAATTTAAACTGGGCGATTTTGATTATTGCGAAGGACACGTACAGTATAAATTCAGAGATACTTTTCCGAACCCCATTGAATACAATGTAACGGATAACAACTGGGCGCAGAAACTTTGTTATGCGCATACGCCGTATCCTGATACAGACAGTACCCGGGCTGCCTGGAAGTGGCGCATCCATTTTACATTACCGAACACCATTCCGGCCACAGGCAATGCCACTTTAACCATTGCCTATGCCAGTGCCGATCATGCCAACCAGTTCATTTATGTAAATGGCGAAAGCAAATTGTTCACCAATTTCTATCCCGATATTGCCGGTGGTAATGGTTTTCTCAGGCAAACCAATTACACCAAGTATTCAACAAAAACGGTGAGCATTCCTTTTAGTAAATTAAAGGCCGGGGAAAATATCATTACGCTGGTAATGGCTTCAACCCAATCGTTCGTAAATCATTTTATGTACGATTATATAAGTTTCGAAGCCGATATTCCCAACCCGAAACCAGTGCTGCAGATCACGCAACACAACGTAAGTTGTTTTGCTGGTAACGATGGCAGCATAACAGCCACTTTTGACAATGGCACGCCGCCTTATCAGATTATGCTGGATAGTACCGGAACTTTGGCTACCCAGCCATCGCCATACGACTTTAATAACCTTGTGGCCGGTAATTACACCGTGTATGTGAAAGATTCACTGAACGAAGCTGATACAGCACTGGTTACCATCACTGAACCGGATGCGCTGGTGTTATCGCTTAATAAAACCGATGTAACACATCATTATGGCAGCGATGGTACTATTACGGCCACTTTCAGCGGCGGTACGCCTCCCTATGCGGTAAGGCTGAATACCGATAGCGCATTTTCTATTCAAACATCACCATATACATTTACGCAATTAACTGCCGGCAATTATGTTGTATATGTAACAGACAGCAATAGTTGCAATATTTCAGATACCATTATCATATGCCAGCCGGGTAACAGCTGGCCGGGCGGCAACTGGTTGTTGAGGCCGCATGTGGTGCCCAATCCATCGCATCACCAGTTTGTATTGATTATGTTGGGTGATTTTGAGTATAGTTTGTTCAGCTTATCGGGCCAGCCATTGCTGCAGGGCAGGGGCTCTAACCTCATTAGGTTTGGTGAAAATCTGCTGCCGGGCATGTATATGCTGCGGGTAAAAGCAAAGGGCAAAACCTATGTTGAGAAGGTGATTAAACTGTAGTGCATACATTACTGATAAAAAAATAAGGGCTTCCCGGTTTATCGGGAAGCCCTTATTTTTTATTGATCTGAATTTCTTATCTAACTAACTCGATCGTTTCTTTTTTAGTGAACTTTTCGCCATTCATCATACCGGTAATTACGTAGGTATAAGTGCCGGCTTCAGCAGGAGCGCCTTTGATGGTGCCGTCCCAGGTTTGTTTGGGATCGTTTGTTTCAAAAATCTCTTTTCCTTTTGCATTTAAGATCGAACACTCTTTAAAGAGGAATGAGTTATCGAAAGGTATTTTGAAAACATCATTTTTGCCATCGCCGTTTGGTGTAAACGAAACGGGCAGTGCTATCTTTTTAGCAACATTTACTGTTACCGTACCGGTTCCTGCACATCCGTTGGCGCTGGTAGCAACTACTGTGTACGTTGTAGTTCTGGATGGTTTGGCAACCGGGTTCTGGGCAAATCCGTCATTTAAGCTATTTGAAGGGAACCATTGGTAGCTGCTTGCTTCTTTTGAAGAGGCTTTTAACCTTGTGGTTGCGCCCTGGAATATTTTGATATTAGTGCTGGTCGAAATAGCAGGTGAGGGGCTCACATTTACTACCACATTGTTCGATGAAACCGGTGCGCCACATCCTGAGGTGCTGGTTAATATACAGCTTACTTTATCGCCGTTATTCAAAGTTTCGGGTGCAAAGGTAGCACTGTTGCCTCCTGTATTAACACCGTTTACCTGCCATTGAAACGCTGCATCGCTTCCTGCATTGGCTGCCTTTGCATTGAATATAGCCGCAGCGCCTGAACAAATATTGGTTGAAGCCGCAGTTATAGCTAATGAAGGGGCCATTGCAGTAGTTACATTTAACGCTGCCGGTGCTGAGAAAGTGCTGCGGCAGGTATTGGTGGCAATACAACGGTATTTATAATTACTCATTGTTTGTGCAACCGAAGCAATGGTAAGGTTGCTCGATGCAGCACCGCTATATCCATTGCCATCGGCAAGGTCGGTCCATTCAGTACCTGTATTTATCTGCCATTGATAGCTGTCGGCATTATTGGCCGAAACCGAGAATACCGTTCTGCTGTTTTTGCAGGTAGTTTTATCAGCAGGTTGTGAATTGAATGAAGGTGCAGGTGCTGTACACGATGAAACAATTTCCCTGATGGTGTTATTGTAGCTGTCTGTGATGAACACGTTACCTGCGTTATCTGTAGCAATACCGATGGGGTACCATATCTGGGCCAGAATAGCCGGACCGCCATCGCCTGCATAATCGGGAGCGCCTGTACCGGCAATGGTAGAGATAATGCCTCTGGTATTTATTTTTCTGATAACGTGGTTTTGATAATCTGAAGCGTAAACATTGCCTTCGCCATCAACGGCTACACCCTGGGGTGAACCGATCTGGAACTGCGCTTTGATAGCAGGGCCGCCGTCGCCGCTGTAACCGGATGTTCCGTTACCTGCAAAAGTGGTAATGATACCGGCAGCGTTTATTTTACGTATTACCGAGCACGAAGGATCGGCAACATAAATATTGCCAAAGTTATCTGCAGCTATGCCAGAGGGTTGGGTTAACTTGGCCAGTGTGGCTTGTGCGCCATCACCGCTGTAACCCGATCTTCCGGGCACTCCGGCAATTGTGCTGATAATGCCGGCTTTGTTTACTTTACGAACTACTTTGTTCGAGGCATCGGAAATATATAAGTTACCATTGCCATCGCTCGCTATGGCAACCGGGCGATACAGCTTTGCATTGGCAGCAGGTCCGCCGTCGCCGCTAAAGCCTTCGGTTCCGTTACCGGCGTAAACAGTCATAATGCCTTCCTTGGTTACTTTTTTGATCACCGAAGCGTTGTAGTCGGCAATATATATATTGCCTTCGGGGTCGATGGTCATACCGGTTGGCTGGTTCAGCTGGGCCGATATGGCTGGTCCGCCTGTACCTGCATTTCCTGAAGTGCCATTACCAGCTACTGTGCTGACAATGCCTGTGGAATTAATTTTGCGGATAACGTAGTTTCGCATGTCCGCTATGTACAGGTTGCCTGAATTGTCAACAGCTACCGCTCTTGGATTATTAAACTTAGCGTTTGTGGCCTGGCCATAATCTCCCATATATCCGGGAGAGCCAATCGTTCCTGCCACAGTTGTAATTTTTTGGGAATACCCAATTGAGCAGCATCCTGCCGAAAGAATCGTACTTACTATAATCTGGTTGAGTTTCATGGGATTAACAGGATTAAATTGATAACAGTTAAGTTATATTCCGCGAAAAATATAAAAAGTTTACTTATTCAACAATACAATAGTATAAAATGATATCAACAGTGAATACTGAACCTGCGCACTCGTATTTTTCCGATAGTAATCAACACAAATCACAAATGCTGCGCGTCGTCTGAAGATGGTTAGCAGAAGTCGGCTTGCATAATCCAATGGTACTTAACTTCTGAGCCGCTATGTTCTCTGCTGTTCACCTTACGGTAGGGTGTTCAACAACTATTATTGATACAATTTATTCGTTTCTGGCTTAAACACAGGTTCTTCACTCTATTTCCCCGGTTGTGGTGAGTAATGAGAAACGGCAATATATTTAGATTATTGTCTGAGATCAATTGTATTCGGCGAATGGGTGGGAATTGGCGGGGAATAGCTCGCGCAAAGCCGCAGGAAGGAAGGCATAAAGGCACCAAGGCGCAAAGGCAACAAGTATGCATCTTCAGACCTCTAAGCCTTATTAACCTGGCGCGAACTTAAAACAAATTCTTTTGCACCGTTCCATCATCAACTCCCAGCGGCGGCAGGTTGGGCCATTCGAACGGGGCAGTTTTTTCTTTATGATCGGGCCTTGGTTTTGTGGAGCGTATTGTAAATACCGGGTAAAAATCTAATTGTTCCGATGGCATTTCAAAATCGAGCACTGATTGAATGTCTTCATCAGTCAAATCGGGTTGCAGCCATTTCATTTCAAGATCCCGCGACAAAAATAGCGGCATGCGTTGAGCATTTGGTCCGCCATTATGGATCTGGCGCATAACCGAATTGCCTGCGCGGGTAATGAGCGTAAAAGTACCTTTTACTTCACCTGTTTCGGGATCGGGAATGGGTGAATAATAATATAAACCGGGAATACAAAACAAAGGGCGGTCCTGTAAGTGTACTAAATAAGGTACTTTGTTCTTCCAACCTTTTATTTCGCGGTGTTCGTAAATACCCGTTACAGGAATGAGGCATCTTTTTGAACGTATCCTTCTCCAGAAGGATTTTTTATCATTGATAATTTTTTCACTTTGCGCATTGCACATGTATTGACGGCTCTGTTTTATTTTTTCGGGCGTGTTCATGTAATCGGCAATAACGCCCCATTCAAAAGTTTTTAATTTATGTACGCCATCGTCGAATAGAATTATAGGATATCTTCTGTAAGCCTGGGCCTGCACATGAATAGTGGTGTCGAAATCGATCGATAGCTGGGGATCGATCACCAGGTCGGGCAAATAATCTGTGATCAGTTGAATATGAGAAGAAAAAGATATATCGTAACACATGGCTCTAAAATAAATAATGAATTATGAATGATGAATATTGAATTTCGAAATGAAAATCCCTTTTAATTCAACATTCGATATTAAATATTCGACATTCGGTATTTTTAAGCATTTTCTATTTCGGCAAGAGGCAATTTTGCCTCATGAATCCCATACTTCAAGTTAATAAAAAGTTCACCAAACTGTACAAAAAGATCGGTCTTAACCACATCGTTACGTCCCGGCGTCCAGTTCATTTTTTCGCTAATGTAGGTGCGGATCTTTGCCGCAATGGCGGGCGTGGGTTTCCACGGCTGCTGTATTAAAGGACTATAAATTTTATACCCGGCAGGCTGGGTGGCGGCTACATGCAGTTTTTCGTAATGCTCCTGTTCAACAATATTGTATAAAAAGCGGTTGGGGTCGGTAGTTAGGGTGTCGTAATGCGTTTTGGCCCGGCTGTAGTCGTTGTAATGCGTTATCAGAAAAGCTGCCTTGTTTAAGGGGTCCAGTTCGTTTTTGCCACGCTTATAGGTTTGCCTTACAAAGAAGGTATTGCCTGCTTTGATCAGCGACTCCAGTAAGCGGGTGGTTAGCAAAACAAACGGATTGTGCATCGTTTTGGAACTTTTAATTCTTTTTTT
>Ga0114129_10008479_pt1 | contig 14644 bp, 14 predicted proteins | sample RhiMetdeltSRZDD1_FD_80071 | JGI IMG/M metagenome (GOLD analysis project Ga0114129, IMG submission 80071) | Populus rhizosphere microbial communities from Tennessee, USA - Rhizosphere MetaG P. deltoides SRZDD1 (version 2) (version 2) | ecosystem: Host-associated > Plants > Roots > Rhizosphere >... | reverse complement strand
GCTGACGCTCGTGCTCGTGATGGTCTGGGTGTTCGTGAGGATGCTGGCGCGCTCGGAGCAGGAGGAGCTGCGGCGCGAGCGCCTGGAGGAGGCGCAGCTGACGGCGCTCGACGGCTGAGGGGGTGCTATTCGAGCACGGCCCCGTCCGGGATCGACGCCGGGCCCTCGACGCGGACCCGGCCGCGGACCACCACGTCCGCCCCGAAGCGCACGTCGCCCTCGACCTCCAGGCGCTCCGCCTCGACCAGCGACGGCGGGCCCGCCGGGAAGCGCTCCTCGAAGTCGCGCAGCAGCTTGAACTCGTCCGACAGCTCCACCAGCGGCGCCGCCTCGCGTCCCGCCGCGAGCGTGACGGTCCAGTCCTCGCCCAGCTCGTACGCGTCCGAGCGCACCACCAGCAGCTGGTTCGAGGTCTTCACCGGCACGAAGCGTGCCTTCGGGACGTGCACGGCGGCGGCGCCCTCGAAGACGCCGATTGCCGCGCCCATCGCGGTCTCGAGCTGAAGTACCTCGGGTGAGGACGGGTCGTTCGAGTCGACCGTCTTCTTGTTCACGATCATCGGCAGCCCGAGCACTCCGTCGCGCTCCTCGAGCGCGCACCCCAGCGCCCGGAGGTTCACCCAGATGTTGTTCGCGTTGAAGAAGCGGTGCCGCTCGATGTCCTCGAACGCGTCCTGGTCCTCGTCCGGCACCTGGGCGCTCTCGCGCAGCACCAGACCGCCGTCGTCGCGCCGCAGCGCGAGGTGACCGCCCTTTCGGTCCGCCTCGGTGCGGTCCACCACCTCCGCGACGAACGGGAGCTCCTCGCGCGCGAACCACGTCAGGATGCGCGGCTCCAGCACGGCTCCGAGGTTGTCCGAGTTCGACAGGAAGACGTACTCGTAGCCGTGTTCGAGCAGCGTGCCGAGCATGCCTGACGTTTCGAGCGACGTGTACACGTCGCCGTGACCGGGCGGCGCCCACTCGAGCGACGGATCCTTCTCCCACGTGACCGGCTCCAGCGAGTCGGCGAGCAGCTTCGGCACCTTGCCCTGGACGAAGTCGAGCGGAACGCCCTCGATCTCGAGCTCGGGGTAGCGCTTCAGCGCTTCGAGGGTGTCGTCGCGCGTCGCGAAGCTGTTCATCAGCAGAAGTGGGATCGCCACGTCGTGCCGCGCCCGCAGATGCAGCACCTGGCGCGCGATCACGTCGAGGAAGGTGTGGCCTTCCTTCACCTCCACCAGCGACTTCGCCTTTCTCATTCCCATGCTCGTGCCGAGGCCTCCGTTGAGCTTGAGCACGACGACTCGCTCGAGCGCGGAGGGGTCCGCATCCGGAAGGTCGTCGGCGCTCGGCACGTCGGTGAGCGGCTCGAGCTCCGCCTCGGGCAGCGTGCCCTCGTCGCCCTCGCGCAGGAGCCCCTCGTAGTGCTCGAACGTGTCGATCGCGATCTGCGGCAGGCCCTCCTCCCGCATCTTCTCCCTGGCCGCGCTCACCGGCCCGATCCTAGAGCGGTTACCGTGGGCTCCGTGATCACCACGGTCACCGAGGACGACCTGCCCGAGCTGCTGCCGCTGATGCGCGGGTACTGCGACTTCTACGAGGTCGCACCCTCAGACGAGGCGCTGCTCGCCATGTCGCGCACGCTGATCGCCGACCCCGAGCTGGAGGGGCTCCAGCTGATCGCGCGCGACGACGACGGCCGCGCGGTGGGGTTCGCCACGATCTTCTGGACCTGGTCCACGCTGAGCGCTTCGCGCCTCGGGGTGATGAACGACTTGTTCGTGGCGGCGGACGCACGCGGCGGCGGCCACGCGGATGCGCTGATCGCGGAGTGTGCCGAGCGCTGCCGCGAGCGCGGCGCCACCTCGCTGGACTGGCAGACCGCTCACGACAACACGCGCGCGCAGGCGGTCTACGAGCGCGTCGGCGCGAGCCGCGACGAGCGCTGGCTCGACTACTCGCTCGGCGTGGCGCCGGGCGCGACCACGCCGGACTCGTAGGCCAGCACGACCGCCTGCACGCGGTCGCGCACGCCGAGCTTCATGAGCACGCGCGCCACGTGGGTCTTGACGGTGGTCTCGGAGACGATCAGCTCGGCGGCAATCTCCGCGTTCGACATCCCGCGTGCGATCAGCTTGAAGACCTCGTGCTCGCGCGGGGTTAGATCCTCCAGCGCCGCCGGGGCGCTCTGCTGCGCGACCGCTCCGCGTGAGAACTCCTGGATCAGCCGCTTCGTGACCGAGGGGGCCAGCAGGGCGTCGCCCTCGGCGACCACGCGGATGCCGTCCACCAGCTGCTCGGCGGGCACGTCCTTCAGCAGGAAGCCGCTGGCGCCGGCGCGCAGCGCGTCGTAGACGTACTCGTCGAGGTCGAAGGTGGTGAGCATGAGCACCCGCGGGGCGCCCTCGCCGCCGCCGTTAGCGATCAGGCGGGTCGCCTCGATGCCGTCCATCTCGGGCATGCGGATGTCCATCAGCACGACGTCCGGCTTGAGGCGCCGCACGCTGTCCACCGCCTGCGTGCCGTCGGCGCACTCCCCGACCACCTCGATGTCGTCCTCGGCGTCGAGGATCATCCTGAAGCCCGCGCGGATCAGCGCTTGGTCGTCGACGAGGAGAACGCGGATGCTCATGCCGGGACCTTCCCGGCCCCGGTCCTCGACAGCTCGGCCCCGGGGACGAGCGGCCGCGTGGGGAGCCGCGCGCGCACGGCGAAGCCGCCACCGCGCCGCCGGCCAGCCTGCACGATGCCGCCGTAGAGAGCGGCCCGCTCGCGCATGCCCACGAGGCCGTGGCCGCCGCCCGCCTCGCTCAGCTCGAAGCCGTCGCGCGGCCCCTCGCCGTCGTCCTCGATGCTGAGCACCACCTCGTTCGGCTCGTAGGCGACCGTGACGAGCGCCTGCGCGCTGCCGGCGTGCTTCAGCGAGTTCGTGAGGGCCTCTTGGACGATGCGGTAGGCCGCGAGGTCGATTCCGGCCGGAAGCGCGACCGGCGCGCCCGACACGCGCAGCTCGACGCGCAGGCCCGCCGCACGCGCGCGGCGGGCGAGCTCGTCCAGGCGCGCGATGCTGGGCGGACCGGAGAGGTCCTCGCCGTCCCCGCGCCGCACCGGGCCGAACAGCTGGCGGATCTCGGCGAGCGCCTCGCGGCCCGTGCGCTGGATCAGCGAAGCGACCTCGACCGCCTGCATGGGGTTCTTGTCGAGCACCCGCCGTGCGGCCGCGGCCTGCACCACCATCACGCTGAGGTTGTGCGCGAGCACGTCGTGCAGCTCGCGCGCGATTCGGCTGCGCTCGATCGCGATCGCGCGGCGCTCGTCCTCCTCGCGCGCGTGCTCGGCGCGCTCGGCCTTCTCGGACAGCTCGCGTGCGAGCCTCGTGTGGTTGCGAATCGTCCGGCCCGCGAGCCACGGGAGGATCCAGAAGAACGTGACCGGGAAGAAGATGTCGTGCGGGTCGAAGCTGATCGCGAGCCCGACGATCGCCGCGGTCCCCGCCGCGAGCAGGTAGACGCTTCGCCGGCCGTGACCGTGGCGCCCCACGGCGTACGCCGCGCTGACCATGATCAAGACCGCCGCAAAGGTGTCGGGGGGCTTGGTCAGCCAGAAGCCCATGGCGCCCAGGCCCACGATTACAGCGACCATCGGCACGAGCGGCTCTCTGCGCCGCCACTCGAAGGTCAACGCGATCCCGATCAGGACCACCAGGTTCAGCCACAGCGGCCCCCTGAGGTTCGAGTTCGCCGACATGTCAACGATGGACACAGCGGCGAGGAAGACGACGAACAGCCGGTCGAGCGCGCGCCAGTTGCGCTCGCTCAGCGCCCGGAACCGCCGGCGCATCAGCCCTCCTCCTCCAGCGGCAGCCTCGCCCTCAGGCGGAAGCAGTCCTCGAGCCGCTCTGCACGCAGATGGCCTCCGTACAGGCCCACGCGATCGCTCAGCCCCGGCAACCGCTCCGAGCCGCCGCCCTCGCGGTCGTCGCTCACCTGGAGCTTCAGCTCGTCGGCCTCGTAGCGGAGCAGCACCTCGGCGCTGCCCGCGCCGTGCTCGGTCGCGGCCTCGAGTGCGTCCTCGACGACGCGGTAGGCGGTGAGGTCGACGCCCGTGGTGAGCGGGCGGCGCCTGCCCTCGACACGGAGCGACACCTCGAGGCCGCTGTCCCGGTTTCGCTCGACGAGCGCCTCCAGCCTGCCGAGGCCGGGCTGGGGAGCGAGCTCGAGCCCGTCGCCGTCGCGGCGCAGCACCCCGAGCAGGCGGCGCATCTCGGTGAGCGCGTCACGGCCCGTCTCCTCGACAGCCGCAAGGGCGCTCCCCGCGCGCACGAGGTCGCCGGAGTCGATCATGCGCGGAACCGTCTCCGCCTGCACGACCATCGCGCTCAACCCGTTGGCCACGAGCGTCTGGAGCTCCGCCGCGATCCGGCCGCGCTCGTCCTCGACCGCACCTCGTGCCCGCTCTACGCGCTCGAGCTCGGCGCGCTCCGCCTTCTCGCGCAACTCCGCCTGGAGCAGGACGCGGCTGCGCAGCGCGCGCCCCGCGAGGGTCGGCAGACCGAACAGGAACAGCGCCCAGAAGCTGTCCTCGATCTCGAGGCCTCCCTCGACGAGGAGAGTGGTCATCATGCCGACCGCCAGGACGGCGGCCGCGGCCGGGAAGCGGTTCGGCGGCGCGTAGCGGCCGATCGAGTAGAAGAGCAGGATCACGGCGACGAACGGCGCGGTGCTGTTCGACGTCAGGAAGCCGTCGAAGGCAGCCTGAATCAGCGCCGGCACGACGAAGATCGCCGCGGCCAGCAGCGGGTCGCGCCGGCGGAACGCGAGGGCCGAGGCGGCGATCACGCCGGCCACGACCGTGATCGCGCGGTTGTGGCCCTCCGAGTCCAGCGATGAGAGCTCGATCACGCTCGCCACCACGAACAGCGCTGCGATCGCAATGTCGACCCTGAACGGGTCCACCGCGCGGATTCGCGCGCGCACTGATTCCAGCATCTTCACGACACCCAACTTAGCCCTGCCCGCGGCCATCGGCATCGTCCGCCGCGACGATCGCGCGTCATCCCCAAGGAGGATGCCGCAGCGCGGATGATCGTCCCTCACGGGGACTCAAGATCGCCGTCCAGGCCGACGCGACAACGCCACTTCGCCGGGAGTCTTGTCGCCATGGCCAACTGGACCGCGACAACCACCACCAATGCAAGCCCCGAGCAGCTCCTCGAGGTGCTCACACACCCCGAGGAGATCCGGCGCTGGTCGCCGGTCGACTTCGACGTCGACGAGCTCGACGCCGCGCGGCTCGCCGCCGGCACCCGCGCGCGGGTGACCGGCAAGGTGGCCGGCGTGCGGGTCGGCTTCGACGTGGAGGTCCACGCCGCCGACGAGCAGCTGCTCGAGCTGTCGGCGGACGGTCCTATCGGCCTCGACGTGCGCTACGAGCTGGCTCCCGCTGACGCGGGCTCCGAGCTCCTCGCGTCCGTCTCGCTCCGCCGCGGCGGCGGCATCACCGGCCGGCTGGTCGCGAACGCGACGGCCGCGCTGCTGTCTGCCGGCGTCCTCGACGGAGCCACGGGCCGGATTGCCCGGGCCGCAGAGCGCCAGCCGGCGTTCGCCCTCGCAGCATGACCTCAAACCAACCGAAGGAGATCACCGTGTACAACGACTCTGCAATCGTCGCTCCGCTGGCGCCCGCGCATGCGGGCGTTGCCGTAGCGGCTCACGACCTCACTCGCCGCTACGGCGACGGCGACTCCGCCGTCGATGCCGTCCGCGGCGTCTCGCTCGAGGTGCCGGCCGGCCAGTTCACGGCCATCATGGGCCCCAGCGGCTCGGGCAAGTCCACCCTGATGCACCTGCTCGCCGGCCTCGACCGCCCCACCGAGGGCAGCGTCGAGATCGCGGGCGAGGACATCACGTCGATGGGCGACAAGCAGCTCACGATGCTCCGCCGCAAGCACATCGGCTTCGTGTTTCAGGCCTTCAACCTGGTTCCGACGCTCACCGCTGAGGAGAACGTGACGCTGCCGCTGTCGATCGCCCGCAGGAAGATCGACCGCTCCTGGGTCGACACGGTGATTCAGCGTGTCGGTCTCGACGAGCGGCGCTCGCACCGGCCGGCAGCGATGTCGGGCGGCCAGCAGCAGCGAGTCGCCGTGGCGCGTGCCCTCGTGGCCGAGCCGACGGTGCTGTTCGCCGACGAGCCCACCGGCAACCTCGACTCCAAGTCGGGCGCCGAGGTGCTCCAGCTGCTCCGCGACGCGGTGAGCGCGTACGGACAGACGACCGTGATGGTCACTCACGACGCGCACGCCGCAGCGACCGCCGACCGCGTCGTCTACCTCGCCGATGGCCGCGTCGTCGCGGACATCGAGGGGGCGACCGAGGACGAGATCCTCGAGACCGTAAAGGAGCTCGCATGACTCGCGTAGGCCTCAGAGGAATCACCTCGCGCCGTCTGCGGACGGTGCTCACGGCCCTGGCCATCGTGCTCGGGGTCGCCATGGTGAGCGGCTCGTACACGCTCACCGACACCATGCGCGGCGCGGCGGACTCGCTGTCCAGCTCCGCGTACGACGGTACTGCCGCGGTCGTCTCAGAGAAGACCGCGTTCGACGCCGGCGACGACTACCTCGTCCGGCCGTCGATTCCAGAGCGCACGCTCGAACAGGTGCGTGACGTTCCCGGCGTCAAGCAGGCGGTCGGGAGCATCTCGGACGAGGCCCGGATCGTGGGCAAGGACGGCGACGTCGTCGGCAGCGGTCCGTACTTCGGCGTGGGTCTCGACCCGCAGGCCGGGAAGCTCTCCCCCTTCAAGCTGAAGGAGGGGCGCTTCGCGACCGGTCCGGGCCAGGTGGTCATCGACGCCGGCACGGCCGACCGCGAGGGTTACTCGCTCGGCGACACGATCACCGTTCAGGCCCGTGGGCCGGAGCAGAAGGTCGAGGTCACCGGCATCGCGACGTTCGGGGACGTCGACTCGATCGGCACCGCGACGTTCGCGCTGTTCGACCTGGACGCCGCGCAGTCGATGTTCGACAAGCCCGGTCGCTACACCGAGGTGCTCGTGGGCGGGCCGGACTCCGTCCGCGCGCAGCTCTCGAATTCGCTCCCGGATTCCCTGCAGGTCCAGACGGCGGCTGCACACGACCGCTTCACCCTCGACGGGCTGAAGTCGTTCGTGAAGTTCCTGAAGGTGCTCCTGCTCGTGTTCGGCGGCATCGCCGTCATCGTGGGCGCGTTCACCATCTACAACACGCTCTCGATCACGGTCGCGCAGCGCTCGCGTGAGCTCGCGCTGTTGCGGGCGCTCGGTGCCTCGCGGCGCCAGGTGCTGCGCTCGGTCGTCGTCGAGGCGCTCGCCATCGGCACGGTGGCCTCGGCGATCGGACTCGCGGTCGGCGTCGGCCTCGCCAAGCTGCTGAACAGCGTGTTCGCGTCGGCGGGCATCGACCTGCCGTCCACGAGCACGGTGTTCGGCACGCGGACGATCATCGTGTCGCTCGCCGTGGGCATCATCGTCACGGTGGTGGCGGGCCTCGGCCCGGCGCTGCGAGCCACGCGCGTGTCGCCCGTCACGGCGATGCGCGAGGGCGCGGACATTCCGGCCGGACGGATCGGCCGCCGCGCTCCGCTGTTCGCGGCGATCGCCGGCGTGCTGGCGCTCGCCGTGCTGGGGCTCGGCATGTTCGGGCCCGGCATCGATGCCGAGGGTCGTCTGGCGCTACTCGCGCCCGGCTCCCTGCTGCTGTTCATCGCCGTGGCGCTGATCTCGCCCCGGCTGGTGCCTCGCCTGGCGTCCGCGCTCGGCCGGCCCGGCCAGGCGATCGCCGGCGCGGCGGGCGGGCTCGCGCGGCGGAACGCGATGCGCAACCCGGGCCGCACCGCGGCCACGGCCGCGGCGCTCATGATCGGGATCGCGCTGGTGGCGTTCTCGGCCGTGATCGGCCAGGGGATGCGAGAGTCCACGAAGGGAGCGCTCGACAAGCAGGTCCGCGCCGACTACGTGCTCGTCGGCCAGGACGGCTGGTCGCCGATCGACCCCGGTGCCGCCAATGCGGTCGCCGAGGTGCCCGGCGTGGAGACCTCGACCGGCCTCGTGCAGGACGCGGGACGGTCGTTCGGCAAGAAGATCTCGGTCGACGGCGTCGACGAGAAGCGCATCGCTTCCGTCTTCGGCTTCGACTGGGACCAGGGCTCTGACGACGCGTACGCCAAGCTCGCATCGGGCGGCGCGATCGTCACGGACCGGTTCGCCGAGGACCACGACCTCGCGGTGGGCGACCGCTTCGAGGTCACGGCCCTCAAGGGCGACAAGCTCGACCTGAGCGTGGCCGGCATCTCGAAGCCGGACAGGTTCAACCCGCTCGGGACGGGCGAGGTCACCATCGCCCGCTCCGCGTACGACAAGTCGTTCACCGCCGAGCGCGAGCGTTACGCGTTCGTGTCGGCGGAGAGCGCGTCCCAGCCGCAGCTGGAGCAGGCACTCGCGTCCTTCCCGGACGTGAAGCTCCAGTCGAAGAGCGAGTTCCAGACCGACCAGTCCGCCTGGGTGGACCAGATCCTCGGGATCTTCTACGTCCTCCTCGGCCTCGCGGTGATCGTCTCGCTGTTCGGCATCGTGAACACGCTGGCGCTCTCGGTTCTCGAGCGCACGCGTGAGCTCGGGATGCTGCGGGCGATCGGGATGAGCCGGCGGCAGGTGCGCCGGATGATCCGCCACGAGAGCGTCGTCACGGCGCTGATCGGTGCGGTGCTCGGCATCGGCGTCGGCCTGTTCCTGGCCGGCCTGGCCACCACCGCGCTGGCAGGCGAGGGGCTGCGCTTCGCGGTCCCCGTGGGATCACTGGTGGTGTTCACGCTCGTGGCGGCGATCGCCGGAGTGCTGGCCGCCATGGGCCCGGCCCGCCGGGCCTCGCGCCTCGACGTCCTGAAGGCGCTGCAGTACGAGTAGCCAGGAACCCGCCGACCCACCGCCGCCCGGCACGATCGGGCGGCGGTGGGCCCGGCGGCTACTTCTCCAGGAGCTGCGCGAGCTCCACCGGCCGGCTCAGTGCCGGCAGGTGGCCGCTGTCGACCACGTCCACCTCGACGCCAAGCCGCTCGCGGGCCAGCCGGCGCATGAACTCGAGCGGGAAGAGACGGTCGTGGCGGCAGGCGATCACCCTCGTCGGGACGCCGGGCCAGTGCTCAAGCGGCCACCGCTCGCCGAACGGGGTGTCGGACTGGCGCGGCTCTCCGCGGGCGAACGCCTCCTCGACGACGTCCGGCGGGACGTCGTGAAAGAAGGCGGTCATCACGTCGAAGGGCGCGTCGGGGTCGCGGCCTTCACGCTCGTCCTGCTCCCGCTGCGCCGCCAACTGGCCGCTGCTCGTCCACCACTCTCCCGGCGATTCGCCGGGCGCGGGGATCATCGGCGCCACCAGGATCAGGAGCCGCACGTCGACGCGGTCGCACAGCATCGGTGCGACGAAGGCGCCCATCGACTGCGCCACCACAACCAGCTCGCTGCGATCGCCGACGGCGGCCGCCGCCGTGTCGGCGTAGGCCGTGAGGCCCGCCGCGTCGTCGGCGGCCGGTAGCTCGGGGCTGATCACCGCATGACCACGCGCTTCCAGCAGAGGCGCAACGAGGTGCCAGTACCACGACTCACCGCCCGCCCCCGGCAGGAGCAGGAAGGTCATGGCGGGCAGACTAGGCGGCGCGCGTTCGCAGCCGTCGCCGGGTGGCCGCCAGCAGCAGAAGAAGGGCGGCGGTTGGCGCGGCTATCGGCAGCCACGAGGTGCCAGCGTCGTCGGGGCGTGAGGCCGCGCGCGACTCGATCACGCGGTGCGTGCGGGTGTCGATCCTGGCCAACACCTTGCCCGCCCGGCCGACGACACTCAGCGTCGGCCCGCGGAGTTCGACCGTCGCCCCCCAGATGCCGCGCCGGAAGTCGTCGAGATCGATGCAGACCGCCGTGCGCTCAGCCGTGTCGAGCGCGTGCACGAACGGGTGCGGGGAGCTGTTGTAGAGCGTGTAGGCCCAGCGCCCGTCCGGGCTCGTCGCGCGCGTGACCGGCGCGCCCGTCATCGGCTCGTCGGCCTCATCCGGATCCACGACCGGCGCTCGGAACAAGCGGCGAGAGCGGAGGTCGTACGCGCGCACGGCGTAGTCCGAGAAGTTCTGCCGCGAGTACTGGATCAGGTACATGACGCGGCCGTCAGGTGAGATCGCGTCGAAGCTGAAGTCCCCCTTCAGCGTGATCCGGCGCTGGAGGCTCAGCCGGCGAGCGTCGACGACCGCGAAGGTCGTCCGCCTGCGCGGGTAGCGCGTGCGCGGGCTGATCAGCACGAGCGTCCGGCCGTCCGCCGAGATTCCGCTCGGCGAACCGTCGTAGGCCACCGCCGGGATCGACAATGAGCCGTCGAGCCGCCGCGCGCGCAGCTCGCCGCCGTAGAGCGCGCTCTCGATCAGCCGGGTGTCTCGCCCGGCTCGCTCGGTCGTGTACTCGAGCTCGCCGCGGGGCGCGGACAGCGGGCTGGCATCGATGCCGACGGCCGGAAGGCCGTCGGCAGCGGCGGTGCTGGCTGGAAGCAGCGCCACGATTGCGAGCGCAGCGAGCACGATCAGGACCATGCCCTCTGTACGCGGCGCGCACGCGAAGCGGTCCCTGCGGGACGCTGAGCGGCCTAGGCTGCGATCGCCGCGCCGGGGGGCAGCTCGAAGCTGTCGGCCGCCTCGGAGAGGATGTCGAGCATCGCCTCCGTCGCGGGCGAGCGGTAGCGGCCGGCGAGCGTGGCGGCGGCGATCCTGCGCGTGGGCGCGCCGCGGCCGAGCGAGCGCACCGCGATGTCCTCGCGCACGTTCGTGAGCGCGAGCGCGGGCAGCAGCGAGACGCCCACGCCCGCGGCGATCAGTCCCTGGACGACGTTGTAGTCGTCCGACTGGAAGCCGATCTTCGGCTCGAAGCCCGCCGCGGTGCAGGCGGCGAGGTGCAGTCGCCCGCACGGGCCCGAGGTGTCGTTCTGGATCCAGACGTCGTCCGCCACGTCCTGAAGTCGGACGCGCGACTTGCGCGCGGCGGGGTGCTCGCGCGGGAGCGCCAGGTACATCGGGTCGTCGATCAGGTGGCGCAGCTCGATGCCCTCGTAGAGCCGGTCGAACTCGGGCTGCGAGAGGTCCCGGAACTTGAAGACGAGCGCCACCTCGAGCTCGGCGGCACGCAGCATCTGCACCGCGTCCTCGGGCTCCTGCTCGACGAAGTTGAGCTCCACGTCGGGGTGGCGGCTCGTGAACAGCGCCACGGCGGGCGGAAGCAGCGATGCGCCGGCGCTCGGGAACGACGACAGCCGCACGCGGCCACCACGGATTCCGGCGATCGCCTCGAGCTCAGCCTCGGCGGCGGCCAGACGGGCGATCACCACCTCGGCGTGCTCGACCAGGGTGCGACCGGCGTCGGTGAGCCGAACGCCGCGGCTGCCGCGGTCCACGAGGGTGGTGCCGGCGCGCTTCTCGAGGGCCGCGATCTGCTGGGAGATGGCGGGCTGGGTGTACGAGAGCGCATCCGCTGCGGCGGAGAACGAGCCGTGCTCCGCGACCGCCCGCAGCACCCGAAGTTGCTTGACATCGAACATAACCGAAGCTTATCGAAGCCCACAGCAGTCTGAATTTGAACTTATGGGAGGAGATGCCGATAATGATTCGAGAGCAATCGAACTACAACCAAGGAGCTGAGATGACCAACACCGCCCTCACCATTCGCCGCGCTACTGCTGCCGACGCGTTCGCCCTCAGGCGACTCGCCGCGATCGACAGTGCCTCCCCGCCAACCGGCGAGGTTCTGCTCGCCGAGATGGACAGCGAGCTCTGGGCCGCCGTGGCCGTGGACACCGGCGACGCGATTGCGGATCCGTTCCGCCCGAGTGCCGACCTCGTCGAGCTGCTGCGCTTCCGCGCCGAGCGGATCCGCGACGACGAGCACGCCCATCGCGGCGCGTTCGCGCGCCTGCTCCCGCGCGCGGCCTAGCGCCAGCACTCGCGCGGCCTGGCGCCGCGCTCTCTCAGCTCCAACCCGCCGACGGCGGCCCTCCCCTCGGGCCGCCGTCGCGCTTTGTGGGCGCGTCAGGCCGCGGGCGGCGCGTCCGCCGCGACGCGCCCGCGCGGCGCTTCGGCGTTCGTGCTCCAGCCGCCGTACGCGACGGCGCCCGCGCCGAGCAGGGCGAGGAAGATTCCGACCTTGCGGCTCAGGTCGACCTGAGCCGGCACGTCGCCATCGGTAGGGATGTCGACGATCCGGAAGAGCACGAGCAGCACTGCCAGGGCCCCGAGCGCGAGCAGGAGCACCGGCGCCGGCACGTCGTCCGGAAACACGCCGGCCGCCCGCGCCGCGACGATGGCGATCGCCCCGATCGAGATCAGGAACAGGAGGATGTCGATGAAGCTCAGCACCTCCCATCCGTTCCCACTCTCGCTCAGGCTGACGCCGGCGATGTCCACGCTCACGCCGTACCACGGCAGGAACAGCGATATGAGAAGGGCCACGCCTCCGAGACCGGCGATCATGTCGCCGGTCGTCAGTCTCGAGGTATCCATGCGCGCGACGATAGGCAGCGCGCCGGTCGGCTTCGTCAGCTTCGAAGCCCGATCGCCCAGGAGCTCAGGTACTCCTGCTGCTCGGGCGTGAGCGAGTCGATGCTGACCCCGAGCGACTCGAGCTTCAGGCGGGCGATCTCCTCGTCGATCTCCTTCGGCACCGCGAGCACGCGCTTCTCGAGCTTCTCGCCGTCCACGGTCAGATGCTCGACCGCGAGCGCGAGGTTGGCGAAGCTCATATCCATCACCGCCGCGGGATGTCCCTCCCCCGCCGCGAGGTTCACCACGCGCCCACTGGCCAGCAGGTGCACGCGCCGGTCGCCGAGGTCGTACTCCTCGACCAGCGGCAGCACCTGGCGCACGCGCCCGCCCGCGAGCTCGCGCAGGTCGTCGAGGTCGATCTCCACGTCGAAGTGGCCGGCGTTGGCGAGCACGGCGCCGTCGCGCATACGCTCGAGGTGCTCGCGGCGCAGCACCGAGCGCGAGCCGGTCACCGTCACGAACAAATCGCCACGCTCCGCCGCCTCGCGCGCCGGCATGACCTCGAAGGCGTCCATGCGTGCCTCGAGAGCCCGCAGCGGGTCGACCTCGCAAACGATCACAGTCGCGCCGGCGCCGCGGGCGCGCTGCGCGATGCCCTTGCCCGTGGCGCCGTAGCCGAAGAGCACCAGCGTGCGCCCGGCGAGCAGCAGGTTGGTGGCCCGCAGGATGCCGTCGAGCGCCGACTGGCCGGTGCCGTAGCGGTCGTTGAAGGTCCGCTCCGTGCGCGACTCGTTCACCGCCACCACGGGGCACGCGAGTCGTCCCTCGGCCTCGAGCCGTCTCAGGCGCAGTGTGCCGGTGGTGGTCTCCTCGGCCCCTCCCCTGACCGCCTGGCCGCGCTCGTGAATCAGGATGAGGAGGTCGGCGCCGTCGTCGAGCGTGATGTCCGGCTGCCAATCCGCCAGGGCGTGCACGTGCCGCGCGTACGACTCCACGTCCTCGCCGCGCCTGGCCTGCACCGGCACGCCGAGGTCCACGAGCGCTGCAGCCACCTCGTCCTGTGTGGTGAGCGGGTTCGCGGAGCAGAGCGCCACCTCGGCCCCGCCCGCGGTGAGCGTCTGCATCAGGTTCGCCGTCTCGGCCGTCACGTGGAGGCAGGCCGCCACCTTCACGCCGTCGAGCCGCTGCTCGGCCCTGAAGCGCTCGCGGATCGAGCGGAGGACCGGCATCTGGCCCTCCGCCCATTCGATCCGCCGAAGACCCTGTGGGGCCAGCGACGGATCGTGGACGTCAGGCTCGATGCTAATAGCGGTAGTGCTCGCTCTTGTAGGGGCCCTCGACCGGCACGCCGATGTACGCCGCCTGCTCGGGGCTGAGCTCGGTGAGCTTCGCGCCGAGGGCGTCGAGGTGCAGGCGGGCGACCTTCTCGTCCAGGTGCTTCGGCAGCACGTAGACCTTCTTCTCGTACTCGTCGTTCTTCGTGAACAGCTCGACCTGGGCGATCGTCTGGTTCGTGAACGAGTTCGACATCACGAAGCTCGGGTGGCCGGTGGCGTTACCGAGGTTCAGCAGGCGGCCCTCCGACAGCACGATGATCGAGTGGCCGTCGGCGAAGCGCCACTCGTCCACCTGCGGCTTGATGTTCACGCGCTCGACGCCGTCGATGTGCGTGAGGCCGACCATGTCGATCTCGTTGTCGAAGTGGCCGATGTTGCCGACGATCGCCTGGTGCTTCATCCGGCTCATGTGATCGGCCGTGATGATGTCCCGGTTGCCGGTGGCAGTGACGAAGATGTCGGCCTCGCCGACCACGTCGTCGAGTCGCACCACCTGGTAGCCGTCCATCGCGGCCTGGAGGGCGCAGATCGGGTCGATCTCGGCGATCAGCACTCGCGCGCCCTGGCCGCGCAGCGACTGCGCGCAGCCCTTGCCCACGTCGCCGTAACCGCAGATCAGCGCGGTCTTGCCGGCGATCATCACGTCGGTGCCGCGGTTGATCCCGTCGATCAGGGAGTGGCGGCAGCCGTAGAGATTGTCGAACTTCGACTTCGTGACCGAGTCGTTCACGTTGATGGCCGGGAACAGCAGCGTGCCGGCCTCCTGCATCTCGTACAGGC
>Ga0114129_10008478_pt1 | contig 14645 bp, 12 predicted proteins | sample RhiMetdeltSRZDD1_FD_80071 | JGI IMG/M metagenome (GOLD analysis project Ga0114129, IMG submission 80071) | Populus rhizosphere microbial communities from Tennessee, USA - Rhizosphere MetaG P. deltoides SRZDD1 (version 2) (version 2) | ecosystem: Host-associated > Plants > Roots > Rhizosphere >... | reverse complement strand
CGAGGAGAACTGGTTCGACACGGCGGCGCTCGAGCCGGTGGACGAGGCGTTCGGCGTCGGTGCCGCCCCGCAGCCCGCGTCGCCCGATCTGTTCTCGACCTCTGAGGAGAGGCCGGGGGCGGAGGAGACGTCCCAAGGGGAGTGGGAGGACGACGACGATGAGCTCCAGGACGTCGGCGAACGCCCGTCCGAGGCGGAGCTCGAGGAGGCCGCCGCCCACTTCAGCGAGCCCGCCGAGGAAGGTCCCGCGCCGCGTGTGGTCCAGATCGACGAGGAGAACGCCTCCGACCTGATGGACGAGCTGGGCGCCGGACCCTCCCCGCCCGACGAGGAGGAGGCGGAGGAAGCAGACGTCTTCGCGGAGATGGCCGAAGAGGAGCCATACCGCACCGTGACCGTGGGCGCGGAGGGCCTCGGCGGGCCGAGCTGGCAGGAACCCGCGGCGGTCGAGGTCGGTGCCGACCTCGACCGGCGCGTTCCGGACCGTGACGTCCCCGCCGCGTTCCTCACCGGCATCGTGCTCGCGGCCGTGGCCGTGGTCGCCCTGCTGATCGGCGAGGGGATCTTCGCGATCGCCGCCGGGGTCGTGGCCCTCGTCGCCCAGGGCGAGCTCTACGGGGTGATGGTGAAGCACCACCGCCAGCCGGCGACGGCGGTGGGGCTGGTGAGTGGCGGTCTGATGCTGGCCGGCGCCTACTACCACGAGGAGGCCGGGCTGCTCTCGATGCTCTCGCTGGGGCTCCTGGCGACGTTCCTCTGGTACATGACCGTCCCGGCGCCGCACCGGAAGGACACCGCATCGAACATCGGGCTCACGCTCCTCGGGCTGGTGTGGATCCCGGGGCTCGCGGGATCCCTGCTGATCATCCTCACGACCTTCGGCAAGGAGGTCGTCGTCGCGGTGATCGCGCTGACGTTCGTCTTCGACACCGCCGCGTTCCTGATCGGGTCGGTCTGGGGCGGGTCGTTCATCCAGCGACCGCTCGCCCCGGCGACGAGTCCCAAGAAGTCGATCGAGGGACTGATCGGTGCGTCGCTGATCACGATGGTCGTGTCATCCGCGTTCGTCACGGCGTTCGTCGACGTGGCGCCGGGGATCTTCGAAGACGGCCGGGTGAACGCGTTACTGCTCGGCGTGGTCGTCTCGCTCGCGGCGACGTTCGGCGATCTGGCGGAGTCGCTGGTCAAGCGAGACGTGGGCGTCAAGGACATGGGCAGCGTGCTGCCCGGCCACGGTGGCGTGCTGGACCGGATCGACTCATTGCTGTTCGTGGCGCCGGCGGCGCTGCTGCTGCTCCGCGTGATCGCGTTCTAGCCGGCCGGCACGATCCTTCCGGCGCCGGTCGAGGTTCCCTTGCGGCCGGGGGTAGTCTGTTCGCCATGCGGAGCATCACGATCCTCGGCTCGACGGGGTCGATCGGGACCCAGGCCCTCGACGTGATCCGGCGCAACGCCGAGCGCTTCAAGGTCGTGGGACTGTCCGCGGCCGGCACCAACCAGGAGCTGCTCGTGGGTCAGATCCGCGAGTTCCTCCCCCCGGTCGTGGCGATCGCCGACGAGACCGCGGCCGAGGAGATCCGTCGGGGCCTCGGGTCGATGAAGGGGATCGAGCTCCGGGTCGGTCCCGACGCCGCCGAGACGCTCGCCGCCGACACCGAGGCCGACACGGTGCTCAACGCCCTGGTCGGCTCGTCGGGTCTCGGGCCGACCCTCGCCGCGCTGCAGAGCGGCAAGACGGTTGCGTTGGCGAACAAGGAATCGCTGGTGGTCGGCGGCGAGCTGGTGATGGACCTGATCAAGGGCGAGCCCGAGCGACTGCTCCCGGTCGATTCCGAGCACTCCGCGCTGGCGATGGCGCTGCGCGGGGAGCGCCGGGACGACCTGAAGCGGGTCGTGCTCACCGGCTCGGGCGGTCCCTTCCGCGGCTGGACCGCGACGGAGCTCTCGAAGGCGTCGATGAAGGAGGCCCTCCAGCATCCGGTGTGGTCGATGGGGCCCAAGATCACGATCGATTCGGCGACGCTCATGAACAAGGGGCTCGAGGTGATCGAGGCCCACTACCTCTTCGGATTGGAGTACTCGCAGATCCACGTCCTGATCCACCCGCAGGGCGTCGTGCATGCGATCGCCGAGTTCCGCGACGGCTCGATGCGAGCGGAGATGGCGACCGCCGACATGCGGCTGCCGATCCAGCTCGCACTGGCGTGGCCCGAGCGGCTGCCAACCGGCGTCGAGTCGTTGCCGCTCACCGAGCGGGAGCTCACGTTCGAGCCCGTCGATCACGAGGCGTTCCCCGCCGTCGACCTGGCGTACCGGGTCGGCGCGCTCGGCCTCACCTTCCCCGCCGTGATGAACGCCGCGAACGAGGTCGCCGTGATGGCATTCCTCGAAGGGAAGATCTCCCTGCCGCGGATCGTGCAGATCGTGCAGACGATCGTCGACGAGCACGAACCCGCCTCGATCGTTTCGGTCGTGAACATCGATCGGGCCGACGCATGGGCCCGTCGCCGTACGGCTGAGATCATCGAGGCCCGGTAGGTGGGGGGCACCCTCGCGATCGTCGCCTTCTTGGCGTTGATCCTGCTCGTCGTGATCCCGATCCACGAGCTGGGCCACTACTTCGTGGCCCGCCGGTTCGGCTTCAAGATCCAGGAGTACTTCATCGGCTTCGGGCCCAAGTTGTGGTCGTTCCGTCGAGGGGAGATCGAGTACGGGCTGAAAGCGATCCCCGCGGGCGGGTACGTGAAGATCGCCGGGATGAACCCGTACGAGCCGGTGGCGCCGCAGGACCTGCCCCGCGCGTACGGATCGAAACCGATCTGGCAGCGGGCGCTGGTGATCCTCGCGGGGCCGCTGACCCATCTGGTCCTCGGCGCCGTCCTCTACTTCGGGCTCTTCGCGAGCTACGGCGATCCGAACACGAACCTGGTCGTGGTCGGCGACGTCGCGCCGACGCTGAACGGGCACCCCTCACCGGCGAGCGAGGCCGGCCTCCGCGTCGGAGACGTCGTGGTGCGGGTCGGGGATCTTCCGAACCCGAACGGCGACAGCCTGGGGCACTACGTCACGCGGTTCGCACGGGAGCATCCCGGCGACCCGTTGACCTACGTGGTCGACCGCGACGGGCGGAGGATCGAGTTGCACATCGTCCCCGAGCTCGTGCGCGAGGGTGGGGTGACGAAGGGGAGGATCGGCTTCACCCTCGGCGCGGAACCGGTCTCGGTCCCCGAGGCCGGCGTGATCTCCGTCAGGTACGTGGGGGCCACGGTGTGGCATGGCGTGGCCACGATCCCGAAGATCTTCGGGCCCGACGGGATCGGTCGGACCGTGTCGCTGCTGCTCAGCGACGAGCCACGGCAGGCGAGCGACCCGACGAGCCTCGTGGGGGTGAGCCGACAGGTCGGCGACGCCGGAAGCCGAGGCGATTGGGGAACGTTCCTCGCCTATGCCGGCTACGTGACGATCTTCATCGGCATCGTGAACCTGATCCCGCTCCCACCGCTCGACGGCGGACACCTCCTGCTGCTCGCGTGGGAGAAGCTCACCGGGCGCCAGGTGGACTACCGGCGTCTCGTGCCCGTCTCCGCCGCGGTGATCGTGCTGCTCTCGCTGTTCGTGGTGGCGACCGTGTTCCTCGACCTCACCAAACCACTGCCGATGACGTAGACCGCTCGCCCCGCCACGATTTCTCCATCTCGCGGCCGCACGGCGCGCACGGGTCGGTGGATACGATGGACCGCGTGGCGCCCCAGGTCGTGTTGGTGGTCGAGGACGAGGACGCGATCGCGGAGGCCGTTCGGGCACGACTCGAGAGCGAGGGCTACGAGGTCGTCGTCGCGTCCGACGGGCCGGAGGCGATCCGCGTGCACGCGGATCGCCGTCCGGATCTCGTCGTGCTCGACCTGATGCTCCCCGGGATGGACGGACTCGAGGTGTGCACGCGGATCCAGCGCGACGGGTGGACGCCGGTGCTGATGCTCACGGCGCGCACCGAGGAGGCCGACAAGGTGGCGGGTTTCGCGGTGGGGGCCGACGACTACCTGACCAAGCCGTTCAGCCTGCGCGAGCTCGCCGTGCGGGTCCAGGCGATCCTCCGCCGCCGCGACCGCGTCGAGGCGGCGGCCGGCACCGATCCGATCGAACGGGAGGGCCTCCTGATCGACGCCAGGCGGCGCCGGGTGGCGGTCGACGGTGACGAGGTCCAGCTGACGCCGCTCGAGTTCGAGATCCTGCATACGCTCGCCAAGGAGCCCGGCGCCGTCCTCTCGCGCGATCAGCTGATGGATCGGATCTGGGGGTACCGCGATCACGCCGGCGGCAGGGTCGTCGACTCGCACGTCGCCCGCCTGCGGCGGAAGATCGGCGAGGACGGCAACGAGCCGCGGTTCATCCGGACCGTCCACGGCGTCGGGTACGCGTTCAAGGAGTGACGCCGGTGTCGACCAGACCACTCGACCGCTTCACGTCGATCCGAGCGAAGCTCGGATCGACGGTGGTGATCGCGGTGGCGCTCGCCCTGGCGATCAGCTCGCTGCTGATCGGGTTCGCCCTGCGGAACTCGCCGAAGGACACGGAGGCGATCGACGCCCTCGCGCTGGCGCGCTCGGCGGCGACCGGCCGTCTCGACGCGATCCCCAGACACACGATGGTGATCACGCTCTCGCCCGACGGCAGCCGCACGATCGAGGGGGAGGACCTCGGCGAGCTCCCGCGGCTCCACGTCGACGTTCCTCGGTGGGGCGTGATCGGCGCGAACGTCTTCGCCACCCTGCCGACCGCCGATGGCGGATCCGTCACGGTCCTCACGCCGTCGGCCTCCCGAGGGTTCCTGGGGCGCCTGTCCGCCACGACCGGGTTCCTCCAGAGCGTGTGGTGGCAGTTCCTGCTCGTCGGGGCCGTCGCGGCGACGATCTCGCTGGTGGTGGCGCGCTTCCTCGCGCGTGGGATGACCCAGCCGCTCCGCGACATGGCCGCGGCGGCTCGCCGGATGGAGACGGGCGACTACGCGGTCCGCGTTGAGACGCGCAGCCGCGACGAGGTCGGCCGGCTCGCCGCCGCCTTCAACCGGATGAGCGCGGAGCTCGAAGGACTCGAGCAGAGCCGGCGCGACCTGGTGGCCAACGTGTCCCACGAGCTGAAGACACCGATCACCGCGATCCGCGCGCACCTGGAGAATCTGCTGGACGGCGTGGAGCGGCCCGACCCTGCGACCCTCGAGGTGATGCTGGGACAGACCGACCGCCTCGGCCGCCTGGTGGATCAACTCCTGGAGCTCTCGAAGCTCGAATCAGGCGAGCTGCCGCTCCACCGCGAGCAGCTCGACCTCCGGCCGCTGGTCGACGAGCTGATCACGGAGATCGACGTCGCGCGATCCGACCGCAGTGTGTCGCTCCGCAACGATGTGCCCGACGACCTCCCGGCCCTCTTCGCCGATCGCGAGCGGCTGCACCAGGTGCTGTTCAATCTCGTCGACAACGCGGTTCGCTTCACCCCGGAGGGCGGGGACGTGCGCGTCACCGCCTACCGGGTGAACGGCTCGGTCCAGATCGCGGTGGCCGACACCGGTGCGGGGATCCCCGCGGAGCATCTCCCGCGACTGTTCGAGCGGTTCTACCGGGCCGACCCGTCGCGCTCGCGCGACGACGGCGGGACCGGGATCGGCCTGGCGATCGCCCGGTCGGTGGTCGAGGCCCACGGCGGCACGATCCGGGCCGAGAGCGAGCCGGGCCGGGGCAGCGTGTTCACGTTCGACGTCCCGGCGTCCCCGACCAACAACGGAGGCCCGGGATGAAGACCGCCGCCACCTCGCTCACGGTGCGACCCGAGGAGCGGTACGCGTTCCTCGACCTCACCGACGACCTCCGCCGGGCGATCAAGGACGCCGGCGTGACGGACGGCATGGCCGTGGTCTTCTGCGCCCACACGACGTGCGCGCTGCTGATCAACGAGTGGGAGGACGGCGCCCTGCAGGACTTCCGCCGCCATCTCACCGAGTTGGTCCCGCACGAGGGCGTGTACTACCGCCACGACGACTTCGAGCTCCGCACGCAGAACATGCATCCGGACGAGCGGAAGAACGGCCACGCCCACGTGAAGTCGATGTTCCTGTCGGCCACGTCGCACGCGATCCCGGTCACCGCGGGGGAGCCGGTCCTCGGGACCTGGCAACGGCTGATCTTCTTCGAGATGGACGAGCCGAAGGACCGAACGGTCACGTTCCACGTGATCGGGAGCTGAGAGACTGGCTCCGATGGTTCCCCGCAGATCGACCCGTCAGATCCACCTGGGCGGTGTCGCGATCGGCGGCGACGCGCCGATCTCCGTCCAATCGATGACCACGACGAAGACGTCGGACATCAACGCCACGCTGCAGCAGATCGCCTCGCTGGTGGCGACCGGGGTCGACATCGTCCGCGTGGCGGTCCCGCACTGGGAGGACGCCAAGGCCCTCGAGGCGATCGCCGCGAAGTCGACCGTTCCCGTCGTGGCCGACATCCACTTCCAGTGGAAGTACGCGATCGCGGCGCTGGAGGCGGGGATCCAGGGCCTCCGGATCAACCCCGGCAACATCAAGTATCAGGACAAGGTGCGGCTGATCGCCCGGGAGGCGAAAGACCGAGGGGTCCCGATCCGGATCGGCGTGAACGCCGGCTCGTTGGAGAAGGACCTGCTCGAGCGCTACGGGGCGCCGACGCCGGAAGCGCTGGTGGAGTCGGCGCTGAACGAGGCCCGGATCCTCGAGGACGAGGACTTCTTCGACATCAAGATCTCGGTGAAGCATTCGAACGCGCGGGTGATGATCGAGGCCTATCGCCAGCTCGCGGAGAAGTGCGAGTACCCGCTGCACCTCGGGGTGACGGAGGCCGGGCCGATGCCGATCGGCGGCGTGAAGAGCGCGGTGGGGATCGGGACGCTGCTGTCGGAGGGGATCGGGGACACGATCCGCGTGTCGCTCACCGACGATCCCGTCGAGGAGGTCAAGGTCGGCACGGCGATCCTGCAGTCGCTCGGGCTGCGCAAGCGCGGGCTCGACCTGGTGGCCTGCCCGTCGTGCGGTCGCGCGGAGGTCGACGTGCTCGGGCTCACCAAGCAGGTGAACGAGGCGCTGGAGCGGGAGGGGCTCAAGGCGCCGATCCGCGTCGCCGTGATGGGGTGCGTCGTGAACGGTCCGGGCGAGGCCCGCGAGGCCGACCTGGGGATCGCCGCCGGCAAGGGACAGGGGTTCCTCGTCGTCAAAGGTGAGGTGAAAGACAAGATCCCCGAGTCGGAGTTCGTTCCGCGGCTCGTGGCCGAGGCGAAGAAGCTCGCGGCCGCCGCGGCGGCTCCCGACTGATCGGCTCCTTCTCGACGCCGCCTCCTCGGCAGCTCATGGCCACTCGAACTCCGGGTACCGGCCCTCCGCCATCAACCGAGCGAGCGACCGCAGGTCTCGACGGGGGAGATCGGCGATCCGTGATGCCCAGGCCGAGGGTGACCACCAGTGGGGGTCGTACTGGCCGAGGAGGAAGCGGACCGCGTCGGCGATCCCCTCGACGACCTCCTCCGGACACGTGCCTCCCGGGACGTCCTGGAGGAGATGCGTGTACTCGTGACTGAGACACCCGAGGTCCTTCGGATGGACGCGGAACCACGACCAGTTCACGCAGATGATGCCCTCGTGCGAGTGGCAATGCGCCGCGCCGGTCCCGTCGTCCATCCATCGAACGGTGAACGGGCGCTCGGCGAGCCCCAGGAGCGAGGCGATCGTGGGGGCGGTCTCGTCGAGCGCCCGTCTCGCCCACGCCAGGGTCCGTCGCTTCCTCATCGGTCCGCTCGGTGCCGCATCGCCTCAACAGGTCCTCCGTGTCGACCGATACCTTTCCGCATGAAGCGGGCGATCGCATCCACCATCCTGGCCCTCTCGATCGTGGTCCTCGCGGCGCCGACCGCGGGGGCGGCCGACGTTCCGGGCACGTCGTGCAGCGTCTTCCCTTCGGACAACGTCTGGAACATGGAGGTCCGGAAGCTTCCGATCCATCCGAAGAGCGCCACGTGGAAGCGCGCCAGCCACGCCGGCTCGACCCTGCTGCACCCCGACTTCGGTCCGCCCTCCTACGGGATCCCGTTCGACGTCGTGCCGGCCTCGCACAGGAAGGTCACGATCCGGTTCCAGTACGCGAGCGAGAGCGACAAGGGGCCGTACCCCTTCGGAGCGGACGTCCAGGTGGAGGGCGGGTCCGACCGGCACGCGATCATGATCGATCGCGGCACGTGCGTCCTGTACGAGCTGTTCGCGGTCCGGAGGAACGGCGGTCATCCCACGGCGGGCAGCGGCGCGATCTTCGATCTCGGTTCCAACGCGCTCCGCCCCGCGGGATGGACCAGCGCAGACGCAGCGGGGCTGCCGATCTTCCCGGGCCTGGTCCGCTACGACGAGGTCTTCGGTCCCAACGCCGGGATCCACCACGCGATCCGGTTCACGGTCGGCTGCACCAGCCACCGGTACCTGTGGCCGGCGCGGCATCAGGCCGGCGTGGCGGACCCCCGCTGCCCCCCGATGGGTGCGCGGTTCCGCCTGCGCGCCGGCTACGACATCAGCGGCTTCTCGTTCCCGGCCCGGATCGTGCTCCGCGCGATGAAGCGCTACGGGATGATCGTCGCCGACAACGGCAGCGACTGGTACTTCCAGGGCGCCGTCGACCCTCGGTGGACCTACGGGTTCGTCGATCAGCTGAAGCGGGTGCCGGCCCGAGCCTTCGTCGCGGTGGACGAGTCGGCGTGCAAGCTCGGATCCGGTTCGGGCGCGTTCGCGTACGGCACGGGCTGCCCGGCCCCGTAGCTCAACCGGCCAGCGCGAGGAAGTTCTCGACGATCCGCGGTCCCTCCGGCGTGAGGATCGACTCGGGGTGGAACTGCACGCCGAATCGTGGGAACGACCGGTGCTGTGTGCCCATCACCAGCCCGTCCTCGGTCCAGGCCGTGAGCTCCAGCTCCTCGGGCAGGTCGTCGCGGAGCACGACCAGCGAGTGGTACCGGCCGGCCTCGAACGGGCTGGGGACCCCCTCGAGGATCCCGCGTCCGTGGTGATGCACGAGCGAGGCCTTGCCGTGCGTCGGCGTGGCGCGGTCGACCGACCCGCCGCTGGCCAGACCGAGCGCCTGATGGCCGAGGCACACGCCGAGGACGGGGGTCTCGTCGGGCAGGATCCGGAGGAGCGCGGGGAACACGCCTGCGTCGCGGGGGTGGCCGGGGCCGGGGGAGAGCACCACGGCATCCGGCCGCCGGGAGACGAGCGCCTCCGCGGGCTCGGCGTCCGACTTCACCACCTCGGTCTCGCGGCCGAGCCCCTCGATCAGCTGCACGAGGTTGTAGGTGAAGCTGTCGTAGTGGTCGACGACGAGGATCACGGATTCGCCTCCTCCCGCCCGAGCGCGGGCAGCAGCGCGGCCGCTTTCGCCACGGTCTCGGCCAGCTCCGCGTCCGGATCCGAGTCGGCGACCACGCCCGCGCCGGCCTGGACCCGTGCGGCGCCGTCGGCCACGACGACCGTTCGGATCGTGATGCAGAAGTCGAGGTCGCCTGCGAACGTGAGGTAGCCCACCGCGCCGGCGTACGGGCCGCGCGCGGTCGGCTCGCGCTCGGCGATCAGCTCCATCGCCCGCCGCTTCGGCGCGCCGGTGACGGTCCCGGCCGGGAACGTCGCCGCGAGCGCGTCGAGCGGGTGCAGGTCGTCCCGGAGGTCGCCCTCGACCGTCGAGACGATGTGCATCACCTTCGAGAACCGCTCGACCTGCATCAGCTCGGTCGGGCGGACGCTGCTTGGGACGCAGACCCGGCCCAGGTCGTTGCGGGCCAGGTCCACCAGCATCGCGTGCTCGGCCTGCTCCTTCGGGTCGGCGAGCAGCTCGTGCTCGAGGAGCCGGTCGCGGACCTCGGTACGACCCCGCGGGCGCGTGCCTGCGATCGGCCGGGTGGAGACGCGGCGCCCCTCCACCCGGACGAGCGGCTCCGGGGACGATCCGGCGAGCTCCATCCCGAGCATCCGGAGGAAGAACATGTACGGGGCCGGGTTCGAGACGCGGAGGCGCCGGTAGATCGAGGAGCCGTCGTCCGCGACGTCGAAGGACAGCCTGCGGGACGGGACCGCCTGGTAGATGTCGCCGCGCAGGATGTGCTCCTGGAAGTCGGCGACGATCTTCCGGTAGGCGTCGTCCGAGAGGTTCGCGACGCCCGGTCCGACCGGGGTGTCCGGAACGACCGAGGCGAGCGGCGGCGTCGCGGCCCCGGCCACCCGCTCCGCCAGCTCCTCGAGGGCCGCGACGCCGCCGTCCCGGTCCGTCCCGGGGACGTGGGCGACCAGGATCAACCGTTGCCGCCAGTGGTCGAAAACGACGGCCCGGTCGATCGCCAGGAGCCCGATCGGCGGGCAGGGGGCGGTCTCCGCCGAGGGGACGGGAAGTCCGTCGAGCATCGAGGCGGCCTCGTAGGCCAGGTATCCCATCAGTCCGCCGGTGAGCGGGGGAAGGTCCGGCAGCCGCGGTGCGCGGATCGATCGCGCGGCGGCGATCAACCCCGCGCGGGCGGAGAGGTCCGAGCGGACGTCGATCGAGAGCTCCCTGCGGACGTCCTCGACCCGGAGTCCGCTCGCGTCCGCGACGAGCGTGGCCGCCGGGTCGCCGGCGACGAACGAGTACCGCCCCCAGCGCTCCGATCGCTCCACCGACTCCAGGAGGATCCCCGGTCCGACACCGGTGAGGGACGGGAACAGCCCGACCGGGGTCGACACGTCGGCCAGCAGCTCGGCCCAGACCGGCACGAGCGGCCAGTCCCGAGCCAGGGACTCGAACGAGTCCGGGTCGGGCCGGACGTGGAGCTGCGGCGTCATCCTCCTCCTCTCGATCCCGGGGCCTGGCCGATCCCGGGGCCTCGGTCGATCCCGGGCCTCGGCCGATCCCGGGGCTTCGGCGACGGGAAGGCCCCGGGGAGTCCCGGGGCCTCGTGCGCTCGGCGTGTGGATCGTCGCTAGCCGGTCGGCGGCCCGGGGCTCCTCGAGCCCCACGGCCACGCCCAGGCGATCCGCGACGTCGACATCGAGCGGCATCGTGGCACCTCGGTTCGCTCCCAGTCAACGACGTCTGCTACGGTGGGCGGCCACGCGGCGGGAGGGCGCCGCTCTCGAAGGGGAGGATGGGGTCCGTTGCGTCGTCTCGCCGTCGCTCCGGTGGCCGTCGCCCTCCTCGCCCTCGCCGCGACGCCCGCGCGATCGACCGCGGGCGCGGAGCACCCACGGGTCCATCGCGCGGGCGTCGCGATCGGCGATCCCGGCGCCGCACGAACCACCCCGGTCCCGAGGCTCGTCCGACCCGGCAGCGACGACCGCGCCGGGATCGCCTCGTCGGGCGCCGCCCCCGCCGCCCCGTCCCGCGGCGGAGGCCCCCTCGCCCCGACGCCGGTCCTCACGTTCGACGGCGTGCCGGAGGTCGTGACGCTGGCGCCGGGCGACCCCACCGGCGCGCTCGGCGTCTCGTACCACCTGGCCGCCGTCAACGTGCAGATGAACTTCTACGACCGCCTGGGGACGAAGCTGTTCGCGAACCCGAAGCGCCTCCGTTCCCTCGACACGCAGCTCCCGTCGGGCGTCGACGACTTCGACCCGAAGGTCTTCTACGACGGGTACCGCCAGACGTTCGTGCTGGCCTTCGCGTCGGCCTCGGACACCAAGAGCTTCCTCTCGCTGGTGGTGATCCCGGAGGGATCCGAGAACGACACCTCGCAGTGGTGCGTCGTCCACATGGCCGGCGACCAGGTGACCGGCAACGGCAAGCAGCTCGCCGACTACCCGATGGTGGGGTTCACCGAGAACCGGGTGACGTTGACCTCGAACCAGTTCGACTACACCTTCGGGCCCTCGATCGGGAACTTCCGCTACGTGCAGATCGTGTCGTTTCGCAAGTGGGAGCTCTACGACTGCTCCGTTCCCGTCGTGCACATCAAGGTCTTCAGCCGGGACCAGACCAAGGACCCCGACGGTTCGCGGGCGTTCGCGATCTCGCCCGCGATCTCGATCGGCGGTGCCCCACAGGTCCAATGGATGGTGTCCGTCGACTTCAACGGAGCGACCGGGAAGGTGATCCTGTGGCGGATCCGCACGGTCAAGGGCATCCTGCGGCTCGACCGGGTCGAGGTGGGCAAGGGCCCCCTGTCGTTCCCGCCGTGGGGCCGTCAGTGCGGAGGAACGGGAACCTTCAACCCCGACACCACCAGGTGGGACACGGGCGATCTGCGCGTGACCAGCACCTGGTGGGACGCGGACCTGGGACGGCTGTACGCCGCGACCGCGGTGGCCGGCAACGTCGGGGCGGGGAACGAGGAATCCGTCATCCGGTGGTGGGAGATCGACCCCGCGTCCGCGATCGCCGACTCGACGATCAGCCGGAAGGGGATCGTCGGAACCGCCGGCCGGGATGCGGCCTGGGGGTCGGTCGCCACGGATGGCGACGGGAACCTGTGGGTGACCTACGCGCAGGCCGGGATCGCCGGGACGGACGAGTGCCTCTCCGCCTACGCCGCGGTCGTCCATCCGGGCTCCACCGCGGCCTCGAAGGTCCTGCTCAAGACCGGCGACGGTCGCTTCGAGACCGGCCCCGGGATCGAGCGATGGGGCGACTTCACGGCGATCTCCCGTGATCCGACCGACCCGACCGTGATGGGCACGTACGGGCAGTACCCGCTGGACGACGGCGGCGCATCGCCAACGCGCGACTGGCAGCAGACGATCTCGACGATCACGGACGTCTGAGCGCACTCAGCGCGTCGGTATCCTGAGCGCTCCATGCGCCTGTCCCATCTGTTCGGACGCACGCTCCGCGAGGACCCGGCCGAGGCGGAGGTCCCGTCCCATCGGCTCCTCCTTCGCGCGGCGTTCATCCGCCGCACCGCCGCCGGGATCTACACGACGATGCCGTTGGGGTTCCGGACGATGCGCAAGATCGAACGGGTGGTGCGAGAGGAGATGGACGCGGCCGGCTCGCAGGAGCTTCGGATGCCGATCGTCCTGCCGGCCGAGCCGTGGAGGGCGACCGGCCGCTACGCGGCGTACGGCGACCTGATGTTCCGGCTGCGCGACCGGCACGAGCGCGAATTCATCCTGGGACCGACGCAGGAGGAGGTCGTCGCCGAGCTCGCGCAGCAGGAGCTCCCCTCCTACCGTGACCTGCCGATCAACGTCTACCAGGTCGAGTGGAAGTACCGCGACGAGTTCCGTCCACGATACGGGCTCCTGCGCGGTCGGGAGTTCCTGATGAAGGACGCGTACTCGCTCGACCGCGACGAGGACGGCATGCGCGCCTCGTATCAGGTGATGTACGACGCCTACGTGAAGGTGTTCGACCGGCTCGGGCTGGACTACGTGATCGTCGAGGCCGACCCGGGTCAGATCGGCGGCGGCGTGAACCACGAGTTCATGGCGCTCGCGGACGTCGGTGAAGATCTCTTCGTCCGGTGCGAGCACGGTGACTACCTGGCCGACACCGAGGCGGCGACGCCACGCGCTCCCGAGCCGGTCACCGGCGAGGAGCTCCAACCCCTGACCGAGGTCGAGACGCCCGGCGCGGTCACGATCGAGCTGATGACCGAGCAGATGGGACTGCCGGCCGAGGCCACGATGAAATCCATCATGTTCGACGTCGAGGGGCGGACGGTCGCGGTCCTCGTGCCCGGCGACCGCGAGGTGAACGAGGAGAAGCTCGCCCGGCTGCACTTCCCCGACCGCGTACGGCCCTTCGAGGACGCGGATTTCGCGGAGCGCGGCTTGGCGAAGGGCTTCGTCGGCCCGCAGGGGCTGGGCTCCGACGTCACGATCTTCGCCGACCCGTCGATCCGAGGTCGCGCGAACTGGGCCACCGGCGCCAACCGGCCGGACGTCCACGTCACGGGAGCGAACCTCGACCGGGACTTCCGCGTCGATCGATGGGAAGACCTCGTGCAGTTCCGCGAGGGCGATCGCTGTCCGCTCGACGGTGGGGAGCTCCGGATCGAGCGCTCGATCGTCGTCGGGCACATCTATCAGCTCGGGACGAACTACTCCGGACCGCTCGACGCGACGTTCCAGGACGAGGACGGGACGCAGCAGCCGTACGTGATGGGGTCCTACGGGATCGGGATCACGCGCATCATGGCCGCGGCCGCCGAGCAGAACCACGACGAGGACGGGATCGTCTGGCCGCGGGGTCTGGCTCCCTTCGAGGTCGTGGTGATCATGGCGAACGCCGACGAGCCCTCCGTGACCCGGGAAGCCGAGCGGATCTACGGCGAGCTCACCGACCGAGGCGTGGAGACCGTCCTGGACGATCGCGAGGAGCGGGCCGGCGTGAAGTTCGCCGATGCCGACCTGGTGGGGTACCCGCTCCAGGTCGTCGTCGGGACGCGGGGGCTCGAGGCAGGGACCGTCGACCTGAAGCTCCGCGCGTCCGGCGAGCGCCGCTCCGCGGCGCTCGCCGACGCCGTCTCCGCGGCCGCGGAATTTCTCGATCAAGCCCTCTGACCTGCGGCGTTCTGCGGGTTCTCACAGGGCGTGGCTATACTGGGTCGACGAGACGAAGGATCTGCACGGCCGGAAGTGGGCTCGCCGCCCACTTTCTTTTTCGAGGGGCCACGTCGGAGGTGGG
>Ga0114129_10008477_pt1 | contig 14646 bp, 14 predicted proteins | sample RhiMetdeltSRZDD1_FD_80071 | JGI IMG/M metagenome (GOLD analysis project Ga0114129, IMG submission 80071) | Populus rhizosphere microbial communities from Tennessee, USA - Rhizosphere MetaG P. deltoides SRZDD1 (version 2) (version 2) | ecosystem: Host-associated > Plants > Roots > Rhizosphere >... | reverse complement strand
CTGCTCCGCGTCGGCTGACGCGACGAGCGCGCCCTCCTGGCCCTCGGCGTCCACGAGCCCGCGTGTCGCGACCTCTGCCGCGAGCTTGGCCGTGTTCGCGACGATCAGCGAGTCGTCGGCGACCCCGACGGCGAAGCTGTCGCCGTCCTGGTCGGCCACCCCGTAGAAGCTGTCGCCCTCCCGGGGCTGCGTCACGGTCACGCCGTCGGCGAACTCGGGCAGGCCGTCCATGATCTTCGCGAGCGTGTCCTTGAAGGCGTCCGGATCCTCGAGCTCGCTGCGCAGGCCGAAGTCGCCGTCGATCGAGACGACTGCGGCGACGTTCCCCGTGAGCTGAGCGAGCACGTCCTCGTCGACGTCGACCTTGAGCTGCTTGCCGATCGCCTCCTTGCCGTTCTCGAACTCGGCGTAGCCCGCCGGATCAACGACCTTCGCCGTCGCCAGCGCGAAGTCGATCACCTGTGAGGGATCGCGCAGTCCGAGTACCACCTCGGCGCTGCCCTCGTCGCGCGCGAGCAGCTGCGGCGCTTCCGACCCGCTCGCGATCGGCAGGTCGTCGTCGGTCAGGTCCTCGGAGTCGGTCGTCAGCGCCCAGTCGAGCGCGAGCGCGTCGTCGTCGGCGTCGAGGCTCAGCCCGAGGGTCTCGAGGTGGTTGACCCACTCGACCTTGAGCGCGTCCTTCGCGTCCGGGCTCTGCTCGAGCAGGGCCTGCACGTTCGCGTACGCCCTGACGGGCGGGTCCTCGGGCAGGTCCTCGAAGGCGGGGTCGACGTCGTCCTCGGTCAGGCGATCGTCCTCGCCGCGCTGCTTGAGTGCGTCCTCGAGCGTCGCCTCGTCGTTGGAGAGGACGAGCACCTCGTCCTTGACGGCGAGGAACGTCCCGTCGTCGCTCTCGTACATGTCATAGCCCTCGCTCTCGCCCGAGCTGTCGCCCGAGCTCTGGGCGAGCTCGTCCAGCTTGTCCGCGTCCTCGGTCTGCAGGGCGAGCACGAACGGCGTCTCCGAGCCGCTGTCGAGGAAGCTGGCGTTGTCGGACGCGCCGACCACGACCTCGTTGCCGAGGAGCGGCCTGATCTGCTCGTCGAAGTCGACCGACCCGCGCTCCAAGGCCTGCTTGAGCAGGTCCTGAGCCCGGTCGGCGAACGGGAAGTTCTCCGCGAGGTCCTGGAAGTCGCCGTAGTCGTCGGGATCGGTGGAGGCGACGAAGGCGAAGCCGGCGTCCTCGGACAGGTAGCCGAGCGCCTCGTCGAGCGGCGAGGAGGAGTCGCTGTCGCCGCCGCAGCCAGCGAGTGCGATCGCACCGGTGGCGACGAAGGCAGGGAGAAGATGAGAAAGCTTGGGAGAGAGCATGGCGCGCGATCCTAGCGATGGGCCTACCATCGCGCGCGTCAAATTGACGCCGCTCGGATTCGCGATCCGGAGCACGGACGGCGGCGGCGCGACGGAATCGGCGTGCAGCGGCGCTAGACGCCGGGGCACTTCGAGCGGGGGCCGCGGCCCCACGTGGCACAGGCAAATGGCGCTCCCATCGGGTTGCGCAGGCTCACGACGTCGCTCTTGTCGCCGAGGATGAACTCGTTCAGCGCCCAGCCCTTGACGAGCGCCTTGTCGCGGCTGGGGTCGCGCTTCACCACGACGAACAGCGATTGGCCCGGCAGTAGGACCGTGCCGCGCGAGAACTCGTAGAAGTACGGGACGCTCTCGACCTCGTACTGCCAGAGGTCGACGATGCCTTTCGACGTGTTCTTCACCTGGACGTACTCGGGTGCGCGCCGGTGCGCCTTGATCGTCACCTTGTTCTTCAGCGGCTCGTGGCAGCTCAGCTCGCAGGGGTACTGCGCGTAGGCCCGCAGGTCGCCCTGAGGATCGAACAGATAGGCGCCGTCGCCGACGCCGCGCTTGCCGCCCTTGACATTCTCGAAGATCGGGTCCGGCTCGCCCCAGAAGAGATCCGTCGGGCTGTCGTGGCCCTTGCCAACGCGCACCCGCAGAGACTCGCCCGGCCCCAGCATCGCGCCGCGCGGGAAGTTGAACCGGCGCGGGAAGTCGTACTTGCGCAGGTACGCGTCGCGCATCGACCAGCCCTGCAGCGAGATCGTCTCGAGGGTGCTGGTGTTCGTGAGCCGGACCCACTCGCCGTTCACGTTGTGGCCATCCCGGCCGTTCGCGTCCCACTTGACCTTCATCGCGAGCGGCACGTCCTGAGACGGCCCGTCGCCGCACGCGCCGGAATCCCAGACGCCGATCCCCTTCTGAGCCGCCTCGGCAGCGATCTTCGAAAGCGAGTTGTTCCAGGCCCACTCTTGCCCGTTCGGGTCCCACAGGCCGTGGCCCTCGCGCATCAGGGTTGTCGCGGCGTCGTGCCAGCGGCCGCCCTGCTTGTAGGCGACGCCACGCCGGAGTCGCCCGCGTGCGCCGGCCGTCTTACTGCTCTTCCTGAAGGCCGCGAGGCGGACGATCTTCCGCTTGACTCGCGGCCCCTGGAGCAGTTCCTCGAGCCGCTCGGCCGCGGCGACGGCGTGGCAGTCGCCCTCGCGGCCGTGAGCGCGGCTGTAGTTGCTGAGCTCCATCGCCTGCACGCCGAGGAGGCGGATGTCCTTGCGCGGCGTCCAGTGGCCGTTCTCGAAGATCTTCGCGTTGAACGTGTCGCCGTCGGCTGTCGTGAAGACCTTCGCCTTCCAGATCCGACACGTGGGCTTCTTCTGGCCGGGGATGCACGGGCCGCGCTTCGCTTCGGCGGCAGGCGCGAGCACGCCCGTCGTCAGGGCGCAGGCAGTCAGCAGCAGCGGCAGTGCGAGGCGAGTCCGTGCCATAGCGAGGACCAACGTAGGCGAGGTCTCGCCGGCCCGCCTTCGACCATCCGTCTAGGTGGTCTAGGCGCCAGGACCGGCGCAACCCGGCCTACATGGGTACATGCGCCATGCGCGCAGGTCGCCCTGCGGGTCGAACAGGTAGCCGCCGTCGCCGATCCCGCGACGGCCGCGCTTCGCGTTCTCGAAGACCGGGTCCGACTGGCCCCAGAAGAAGTTCCTCGCGTTGTCGGTCCCGTTCCCCACGCGAACGCGGATGGAGTGGCCGGGGGGCACGATGGCGGTGCTCGGGAGCCTGAAGCGGCGCAGCGCCGAGTCGCGCACCCACCAGCGGTGCAGCGACACCGCGTTCACCGGATCGTGGTTTCTGATCCGCACCCACTCGCCGTTGACATGGCTGCCGTCGTTGTGCGGAGCATCCCAATGCACCCCCAGCCCGAGCCTCGCGCCGAGATGCGGGCCGTCGCTGCAGTAGTCGGTGTCGAACAGCCCACGGCCGGCGCGAGCGGCGCGCCCGGAGAGCTTCCCGTAGCGGCGGTTCCAGGCCCACTCCTTGCCGTTGGGATCCCAGAGCGCCTGACCCTCGCGCATCAGCACTGCGCCGACGTCGTGCCAATGCCCATCGCTCTTGTACGCGATGCCGCGGCGCAACCGTCCCCGACGGCCGGCCGTCCTGCTGCTCGCCTTGAACGATGCGATCCGGATCTTGCGCCGCTTCACCCGCCGTCCCTGGAGCAGGAACTCGAGCCGTTCCGCCGCGGAGACCGAGTGACACTCGCCCCGGCGGCCGTGCTTACGGCTGTAGTTCGTCAGCTCCATCGCCTGGAGCCCGAGGAGGCGGATGTCCTTGCGCACGGACCAGTGGCCGCCCTCCCAGACCCGGACGTTCACCGTGTCGCCGTCGGCCACCGCCATGACCTTCCCAGTCCAGACGAGGCACTTCGGCCTTTTCTTCCCAGGGATGCACGAACCGCGCCGCACGGCATCGGCTGGCGCAGCAAAGGCGCAACCGAGTGCGGCGACGGCTAGCAGCAGCGGCAGTGCTAGGCGCGTCCGGCGCATCAAGCGTCGTCAGACTACGCGAAGCGCGCGCAGCGGCGCGTTTCGCGCGACTGACCAGGCTCTTTTCCTGACTTCGCGCCGGGCCGTGCCAATACGAACACGCGCGATACTGCACGGGACTATGTCGCAGGAGAACGTCGAGACCATGCGCAAGGTGTTCGCCATCGTGAACGAGCGCGGCGTCACGGCAGCTACCGATGCCCTCGGGCACTTGCTTGCCCCGGAGTTTGAGCTCGAGGAGGCCGCCGAGGTCCCCGATCCAGCCAGCTACACCGGCCGGGACGCGTTCATCGCCAATATGGCCAAGCTTGAGGAGTCGTTCGAGGAGCTGCGGCTGGACCCACTGGAGGTCGTTGACCTCGGCGAGAAAATCGTCGTCGTGGTGTCGATGAGTGGGCGGGGACGTGGCAGCAGCGCCCCGGTGGGGATGACTTTCGCCCAGCTTTGGTCGCTGCGCGACGGGAAGGCGGTGTCGCTGTGCGACTACGCGACGAAGGCAGAGGCCCTCCAAGCCGCGGGGCTGCCGGAGTAGCTCGCCCTTTTCCGACCCGGCCCGTCAGCCCTTCTCGATTAGCTCGATTCGATAGCCATCCACCTGCCGGTCTAAGCCGGACTGGTCAGGTCGACGTGGAACGGCAGAACGTCTGGGACACGCCCGGGATCCCCGGATACGCTCCGGGCGTGCGCGAGCTTCGGACGCTTCGACTAGTCGTCGTCCTCGCGCTGCTGCTGGCCATCGCCGGATGCGGCGGCTCCGATGATGACGACCCCTCGCCTGACGCCGAGTACGACACTTCTCTGACGATTGCCAGAGACATCGACCGGCTGTACCACGGCAGGGTGCGGTCAAAAGTCAAAGAGTGCTCTGTTGGACGCCAGGTGCTCCTGTTTGAGCAGCGACACGGGAGGGATCGTGAGCTCGGTGCTAGCCGAAGCGGCGTCGCCCCTGCCGGCGTTAACGCTGAAGGGCAGTTTCCCGAGAAAGACTGGGCGGTCTACCCGCCCAAATCGATCGAGCTTCCCCGTGGCGCTCGCATATATGCCGAGGCGCCTCGCGAGGAGCGCTCTGGCTCCGTGTGCGGCGCCGACCGCTCGAAGGTTCTCCTTCATCAAATCACCAGCGACTAGGCGTCAGGCGTTCTCAATGATCTCGATTCGATTAGCCGTCTGGATCGCAGACGCTGCCTGCGTGATACTCGGTCGACTATGTCGCAGGAGAACGTGGAGTTCGTCAAGGGGCTATGGGCCGCCGGCGAGAGCATGGACAAGCAGGCGTTGCTCGCAGCCCTGCCGGACATGATCGCCCAGACCTGTGATCCCGAGATCGAGTGGGTCGAAGACCCGCGACGAGCCGATGGGCGCGTCTATCGGGGCCACGAGGGCGTCCGCGAGTCCTGGGAGAGATGGCTCGAGAACTTCGACGAGTGGGGCTTCGAAATCGAGCGCATCCGCGACCACGGCAACCGCGTGTTGGTCGTTTCAGAGGAGCACGGACGCGGCAGCGGCAGCGAAGCCGAGGTCAGTGCCCGCAACTACATGGTCCTCACTTTCCGCGCGGGCAAGATTCTCCGCTACGAAGAGTTTTACGACGAGGCCCAGGCCCTCGAAGCCGCCGGACTCACAGCCGGCTAGCTCTTCTCAATTAGCTCGATTCGATAGCCGTCTGGATCGCAGACGCTGCCTGCGGGATACTCGGTCGACTATGTCGCTGGAGAACGTGGAGACCGTCAAGCAGGCGGTTGCTGCGGTCAACGAGCGCGATATCGACCGCTACCTGCCCTTATGTACGGACGACATTGAGCTGCTGACGCCGCTGGGTGCCATCGGAGGGGCCTACAACGGCGCCGAGGACATTCGGCGCTTCTTCGACGACCTCGAGGACACGAGTCCCGACTTCCGGCTCCACCTCGAACACGTGGAGGCGATTGACGAGGACCGGGTTCTCGCCTTCCTGCATACGTCAGCGAGCGGCCGGACAAGCGGCATTTCCACGGGCGTCCCGACCGCGAACGTTTACGACTTCCTCGACGGCAAGATCCGGCGCGTCCGAATCTTCTTGGACCGCGACGAGGCCCGCGAAGCCGCCGGGCTACGCGAGTAGCCCGGCGCGTCAGCCCTTCTCAATTATCTCGATTCGATAGCCGTCGGGGTCGCGCACGAAGCAGAGACGCGAGCCCCCCTCGCGTACCGAGTACGGCGGCTTCTCCGGCTCGATGCCCTGCTCGGCGAGGCCCTCGAGCGTGGCATCGATGTCATCGACCGTGACCGCGATGTGGTTGTAGCCGGTGCCGAGCTCATAGGAGTCGACGCCGTGGTTGTAGGTCAGCTCGAGCCGCGCCCCGTCGTCGGGCAGGCCCATGAAGACGTTGATCGCCTCGTCGCGAATCGGGAAGCGGCCGACCTCCTCGAACCCGAGCTTCTCGTAGAACGAGACGGAGCGGTCGATGTCGCCGATGCGGTAGCAGGTGTGGATTAGCTCGGACATGCCCCGGAACCTACACCGCCTCTGGCTACCATTGCCGCGCGCGGCGAGGTAGCTCAGTTGGTAGAGCACACGACTGAAAATCGTGGTGTCGCCGGTTCGATTCCGGCCCTCGCCATCACTGTTCAAGCGGAAAGCGGAGTTTCGTTGGCCGCCGCTGGGGCTTGCGGGTAACGGATGAGTAACTAGGGACGCTTCGTCACAGTGTGGCTCTTGTCTTGGGTCCACACCGACGCGTGGCAACCAAAGTGGCAGCACCCGTTGCGGTAGCGTCGGCGCATGGCGGACGAGAACGTCGAGATCGTGCGCCGAGCCCACGACGCCCTCAACGCGGGTGATATGGGCGCTTTGACCGCTCTGTGCGCTCCGACCTTCCGGCTCGACATGTCCGATCGCGTGTTCAACCCCGCCGTGTACCAAGGGCACGAGGGCATCCGTGCGTTCTACGCCGAGGTGATGGATGTGTGGGAGAGCTTCACGTGGGAGGTGACCGGCGTCGAGGACCATGGGGAGCTAATCGTGGCGTTCCTGGAGTCGACCGGGAAAGCGCGCGGCAGTGGGTTGGAGCTCGACCGACGAAGCGCAATGGTCTGGCGCGTCGACGAAGGGAGAGCGATGTCGCTCACCTTTTATCGCGATCCCGCGGACGCGCTCGACGCGGCACGAGCCGGGTAACGACCTAGGCCAGAGCCTCCTCGGGGCTCGCGACGGCCTCCCATCGCACGGCCCGACCGTCCTCGACGGTCCAGACGTGCGCCAGCCGCGCGTTCACTTCGACTCCGCTCGTGCGCCCACGGCCACTCTGGTTAACGACTGCGATCAGCTTGTCGCCGCGCTCAACGACCTCCTCGGGTACGACTCGAAAGCCCTCAAAGCTTTCAACCCAGCTTCGAAAGAAAAGCTCGAAGCTGTCGCGTCCGTGATGCGTCCCGGCCTCGGGGCTGTCGCCCGGCTCGTGCCACTCGATCTCGGGGTCGAGCAGCTCTAGAACGACCGACAGGTCACCGCGGTTGAGCGCCTCATATCCGCGCTGGAGCGCCTCGATGTTGGCTTCGGTCACGTCGGGAGTATCCCGGGGGCGAGGCTGCGAGAGCGACCCAGAGTCCCGAAGCGGCGGTGAGTGCGGCGACGATCGCGATTGCGGCTTCGAAACCGAGGGCGTCTGCGGCGAGCCCGGCGAGAAGTGCGCCGGCGACGTAGCCTGAGTCGCGCCAGAACCGGTAAACGCCGACGACGGAGGCGCGGGCGACGGGGCTGACCTCGTCCGAGATCGCCGCGATCAGGGTTGGGTAGACGAGTGCCGTTCCGAGTCCGAGCAGCACCGCGGCCCACACCGCCGCCGTGACATCGCCGCCGCCTGCGGCGAGGACGCACAAAGCGGCTGCCTGGGTGAGCATGCCCGCGATGATCAGCGGCTTTCGCCCGACCCGGTCCGACCACGCTCCTGTCGCGATTTGCGCGACACCCCAGACCGCCGGGTAGACACCCGCCACGAGGCCGATCGCTTCCACGCTCGCGCCGTCCGCCGCGAGGTACAACGGGACGAGTCCCCATGCCAGCGCGTCGTTGAGGTTGTTGACGAGGCCGGCCTGCGAGTACGCGCGCAATGGGCCGGGTCGCCAGGTGGCGGCGGCGAACGATTCACGGAGCGGCGGGGCGTTCTCCTCGGGCGCGCCGCCCGACTCCCGCTGTTCGAGCGCGACGTGCGCCCCCGTGTCGCGAACGAAGAATGCGGAAATGAGCAGGCCGGCGACCGCGACTGCCGCTCCGCCTACGACGAGGACATCGCGCGCAGCGAAGTCGGCGGCGAGCCACCCGCTGATCGCGGCGGCGAACGCGACGCCGCCGTAGCCCGCCGCTTCGTTGAGGCCAAGCGCAAAGCCGCGCCGCCGGGGGCCGACGAGGTCGATCTTCATCACGACGGTCATGGACCAGGCGAGGCCCTGGTTCACGCCGAGCAGAGCGTTTGCGGCGACAATGGCTGCCCAGCTCGGCGCGATCCAAATGAGCAAGGGGACGGGAAGCGCGAGCAGCCAGCCGACGACTAGGAGTCGCCGCCGGCCGACGCGCGTCGCGAGTGTGCCGGCAGCGAGGTTCGTGACGGCCTTGGCGGCACCGAAAGCGACGATAAAAGAGAGCACCGCCGCGCTTGAGGTGAGGTCGAAGTCGTCCTCACCGACGAGCGGCAGGGTCGAGCGTTCGAGCCCGACCATCGCGCCGACGAAAGCGTTGAGTACGACGAGCAGCGCAAACTGGGGCGCGTTCTCGCGCAGCCCGAGCCGTACCCCGCTGTGTGCCATCGGCTTACCGAGTTGCGGCGGCAGGCGCGCCGCTGCGGTTGGCGGCGACGATCGCCGCCTGGTCTGCCGGCGCGGGCGGGAGGTCCTTCATCAGCGCGGCGACGAAGTCGTCCTCGTCAAGCGCGAGCAGCGGGTTGTTCAGGCGTTCGAAACCGACTGTCGAGGCGGGGTTCGCCGAGAGCCCCCGCCCGCAGACGGAGCCTGAGTAGTGCGCCGGGTAGAGCAGCACGTGATCGGGGAGCGAGAGCAATTTGTCGTTGAGGGACCGATGCAGCAGCCGGGCCATCTGTTCCGCCGAACCGTTGCCGCCCGCGTGTAGGTCGGGCCGGCCAGCGTCGCCGATCAAGAGCGAGTCGCCGGTGAGGGCGAACCACGGGTTGTCGCCGCGCACGTGGTCCGTGACGAGGTAAGCGTGATGGGCGGGAGCGTGGCCCGGGGTCGCGAGCGCCCTCACGACTGTGTTGCCGAGCTCTACCTCATCGCCGTCGGCCAGCGACGTGTGTTCGAAGTCCACGTCGGCGCCCTCGGGGAGGTAGGCGGTCGCGCCGGTGCGTTCGACCAATGCGGGGAGGCCGGAGACGTGGTCCGCCTGCACGTGGGTCTCGAAGACGGCGACGATTGGAATGCCCTGGGTCTCGGAGATCGCCCCGTACTCGTTGACGAGGTCTGCGTGCGGATCGACGACGGCGAACTTCGACTTCGACTTGCAGCCGAAGAGGTAGGAGGCGCAGGCGGTGGAGTCGTTCAGGAGCTGGCGAAAGAACATGCTTGACAAGTTATCAATAGATCGCTTGAATAGCAACTTATGGGACGGACCGAGAAGGCGGCGTTGTTCGAAGCGATTGCCCAGATGGGCAAGGCCTTCGCCAGTCCAGTTCGGCTTGAACTGATCGATCTGCTCGCCCAGGCCCCGCGCTCCGTCGAGGACCTCGCCCAGGCGAGTGGTCAGTCGACCGCGAACACCTCGCAGCACCTCCAGGCATTGCACGCTGCCGGGCTCGTTGAGCGCGAGCGCGACGGCAACCGCGTCATGTATTCCGTCGCCTCCGAGCCCCTTCGCCTCTGGCTCGCGTTGCGTGACGTGTCCGCTGCGCAGCTCGCGGAGGTCCAACGAGCCGCCCACGATTATCTGGGCGACGCGGTCGAAGCGATCGACCGCGACGAGCTGCGGGAGCGGCTCGCGCGAGGCGACGTCGTTCTCGTCGACGTACGACCCGTCGAGGAGTTCGCCGCCGGCCACATCGACGGAGCGAACTCGATCCCAATCTCCGAGCTCGAAGAGCGGATCAGCGAACTGCCAGCCGACGTCGAAGTGATCGCGTACTGCCGCGGCCCCTTCTGCGCGTATGCGCATGAGGCTGTCCGGTGCCTGCGCGCCTCCGGGCGCTCAGCCCGACGACTCGCCGACGGCGTACCGGAATGGAACCTCGCAAACGAAAAGGAGATGGTGGGATGAGCACGGCAGCGCGTCAACTCGACACAGCTGAGCTGGAGGACCGGGTCAAGCGCATGTACGAGGAAGTGGCGCTCGAACCCGAGCATGAGTTCCATTTCGAAACCGGGCGGCCCCTCGCCGAGCGTCTTGGCTACCCGACTCAGGACCTCGATCGAATCCCGGCAGCCGCGATCGACTCCTTCGCGGGCGTCGGCTACTTCCACGATCTTGCCGCGATCGCAGAAGGCGAAGCGGTCCTTGACCTCGGTAGCGGCTCGGGCACCGACAGCTTCATCGCGGCGCTCGCGACCGGAACCGAGGGGCGCGTCCTCGGCCTCGACATGACTGACGCTCAGCTCGCGAAGGCGCGAACCCTCGCTGACGAGCAAGGCTTTACCCAGATCGAGTTCCGCGCCGGCTATATCGAGGAACCGATCGTCGACACGCCGACGTTCGACTGCGTCATCTCCAACGGCGTTATCAACCTCTCCCCAGACAAGTCCGCCGTCTTCGCCGCCGCCGCCGAAGTCCTCCGGACGGGTGGCCGGCTCGCACTCGCTGACATCGTCAGCGAGCAGCAGCTACCCGAGGGTGTCACCTGCGACGCGTCGCTTTGGGCCGCATGCATCGGCGGCGCGATGCAACGCGACGATTACCGCACGGCGATCGAGTCGGCGGGGTTCACGATCGAGACCTGGCGTGAGAACGAGGAATACCGCTTCGTCTCCGACCGAGCCGACAATGCAACGGCGAAGTACGGCGTGACGAGCATCTCCCTGCTCGCTACGAAGCGCCCATGAGCTGGACGCACGCGAACCTGGAGACGCAGGGCTACTGCCTCACGGCAGCCCAGGCGCGCTCGCTGCGTGTCGGCCTGCGCTTTCCAACGGCTCTCTGCCTCGCGCTTGTCATCACCGGGCTTGCACTTGAGTCGGCGCTCATGATCGCGTTGCTGGTACCGATCGGCGCAGTCGCCGGGTGGACTTCGCGCCATCCCTTCGACCTGATCTGGAACCACGGTGTGCGTCACGTCCTCGAAGCACCGGAGCTCCCCCGAAATCCGGTCCGCCGCCGCCACGCGTTCAAGCTTGCGACCGTCTGGCTCGCTGGGACCGCGGTGCTGTTCGCGATGGCCGTGACATCCGCGGCGCTCGTGCTGGGTGGTGTACTCCTTGCCGTTTGCTCACTGGTGACCGTGACGAACTTCTGCATCCCGTCCACGATGCTCGCCTGGGTGCAGACTCACACGGGAGAGCAGGCCGTTACATGATCAGCATCGCGGAGCCGCTAGGTCGGGCATCTGCCTTGAGCGGCTAGCGCGCGACGCGGTACTTCAGGTGCGTCACGCCGGGCGCGTCGACCACCCGCACCTGCTCGAGCTTCAGGTCAGGGCCGACGCCCTCGAACAGCCGCGCGCCGCCGCCGAGCACCAGCGGCACCACGTGCAGGTCGAGCTCGTCGACGAGGCCGGCGGCCAGGTACTGGTTGATCGAATCGGCGCCACCGCCGAGCATCACGTCCTTCCCGGCCGCGGCGTGCCTGGCCTGCTCCAGGGCGGACTCGATCCCATCGGTGACGAAGGTGAACGTGGTGTCCGACAGCGTGAGCGGCTCGCGCTCGTGATGGGTGAGCACGAAGACCGGCATGTGGAACGGCGGATCGTCGCCCCACCATCCATTCCACGGTTCCTCCGGCCACGGTCCGGGCCCGCCGCCGAACTTGCCGCGGCCCATGATCTCGGCACCGACGTTCGCGAGCGACTCCTCCATCACCGGGGTGCTCGCGTTGACCTCTCCGCCTTCCTTGCCGTGCGGCTCCCGCCACGCCTTGAGCGCGACGACCCAGTCATGGAGGCTCTCGCCGCCCTCGCCGAGCGGATTCGCCTTGCTCTGGTTCGGTCCGGCCACGTAGCCGTCCGCCGACACTGAGATGTGAACTCTTAGCTTGCTCATGTCCCTGTAGACCGGCTCAGGACCCCAAACTAATCGCTAGATTGCCGCGCGATGCTCCGTCAGGCTCTTGTCGCGGCGCTCGCAGGGGTCGCTCTCGCCGCGCCCGCTCATGCAGCGGTCGAGCCGTACGGAACGAACGATGCCGGTGGCTTCCGCAACGTGCTGCCGCCGGGCACGGCCGGTGTCGACAACGCCCTCCAGCTCGCCGCGTTCGAGGCGAGCGGCACCCGGCCGGCTCACTGGGACGACCAGCTGCCGCTCTACAACGACCTGCTCTACGCGTCGCCCACGCTCACCCACGACGACATCGCGAAGTACTTCAAGGACGCCACCTTCGGAGTCAAGGACGGTGAAGTCGAGAGCACGATCACGCCACGGCCGGGCGTCACGATCATCCGCGACAAGGCGTATGGCGTGCCGCGCATCTACGGAGACACCGACGAGGACGTCGAGTTCGGCGCGGGCTACGTCGCCGCCCAGGACCGCCTCTTCTTCATCGACGTGCTGCGCCACACGGGGCGCGCCGAGCTCTCGTCCTTCGTCGGCGGCTCCCCAGGCAACCGGGCGATGGATCACACGCAGTGGTCGATCGCCCCCTACACGGAGGCTGACCTCCAACTGCAGATAGACATGGCGGACGACATCTACGGCGAGCTGGGGACACAGCTCGTCAATCGCCTCGATGCGTTCGTGGACGGAATCAACGCCTACATCGACGAGGCGATGCTCGATCCGAGCAAGATGCCCGCCGAGTACGCCGCGTTCGGAACCGTGCCGACGCACTGGACCGGGACAGACGTGATCGCCGAGGCCTCACTCATCGGCGGGATCTTCGGCAAGGGCGGTGGCAACGAGGTCGGCTCCGCCGAGGTGCTGAACGCGCTCGTCAAGAAGTTCGGCAAGAAGGCCGGGCGCAAGGCGTGGGCCGACTTCCGCTCGAAGAACGACCCCGAGGCGCCGACGACCGTGCTCGGCAAGCGCTTCCCGTACGAGACGGGCTCGCCATTCTCCAAGCGCGGGCTGGCGATCCCTGACCGCGGCTCGGTCGAACCGGTCGAGTTCGGGCCGGCGCTCGAGCGCTCCGCATCCGGCGCCGCGGACTCCCTCGGCGCGCAGCTGCAGCGCTCGTTCCAGTCGCACCCGCTGGCGTCGAACTGGGAGATGGTCAGTGCGCGCGAGTCGGCGACGGGGCATCCGATCGGGGTGCTCGGGCCGCAGGTCGGCTACTACGTCCCACAGGTACTGCTCGAGGAGGAGCTCCACGGGCCGAGCTTCGACGCGCGCGGCGCGGCTTTCCCCGGCGTCAACCTGATGGTGCAGCTCGGCCACGGACGCGACTATGCGTGGAGCGCGACCACGGCAACCTCGGACAACATCGACACGTTCGCCGAGGTCCTCTGTCAGGACGACTTCCACTACAGGTACAAGGGCGACTGCGTCCCCATGGAGAAGCTCGAAAAGGAGAACTCCTGGATGCCGAACGCCGTGGACGACACGCCGCCGGGAAGTGAGACGTTGACCGCGTACCGCACCGTGCACGGGATCGTCTACGCGCGTGGCACCGTGAAGGGCAAGAAGGTCGCGTACGCTCGCGCGCGGTCGACCTACTTCCACGAGGCCGACAGCGCGATCGGGTTCTTCCGCCTCAACGATCCCGCGTTCCTCACGGGCCCGCAGTCGTTCCGGAAGGCGGTCGGCGGGATCAACTTCCTCTTCAACTGGGCCTACATCGATGCGAACGACATCGCCTATCAGCTCTCCGGCGCCCTCCCGAAGAAGGCGAAGCGCACGTCGCCCGACTTCCCGGTGTTCGGGACCGGCAAGTACGACTGGAGGGGGTACGACCCCGACATCCATACGTCGAAGACGGTGTCGCTGGGCGCGCGGCCGCACGCGGTCAACCAGCGCTACCTCGTCTCGTGGAACAACAAGCAGGCACCGGGGTTCGCGGCGGCCGACGACAAGTTCACGTTCGGCCCGACCTACCGCTCTCAGATGATCGAGCGGCGCGTGAAGCGGGCCATCAGAGGCTCACGGAAGATGCGCCTCGAGCAGCTCGTCCAGGCGATGGAGGAGCCCGCGTCGCAGGACATCCGCGGAGTGAAACTCGTGCCGATCCTCGCCAAGGCCATGGGCAAGTTGAAGGACGACGACCTCGCAGCCGCGATGAAGACATTGCGCGCGTGGTCGAGGAGCGGCTCGCACCGGCGCGACCTCGACAAGGACGGCAAGGCCGACGACGGCGAGGCGATCCGGATCATGGACGCTTGGTATCCGAAGCTCGTACAGGCGCAGTTCGGCCCGGTCATCGGGCACGACGCGATGGACGCGCTCAAGGACATGACGAGCTTCCCCAATGTCGCCGGGGATAGCCCGGCCGCGCCGGACTTCTCCGACGGCTGGTATGGCTTCGTGCACAAGGACCTGCGCGACCTGTTCGACAGGCGGCACGTGCGGGGCAAGTGGTCACGGGTCTACTGCGGAAAGGGTCGGCGGACGGCGTGCCGCAAGCTGCTCCGCGGCACGCTGACCAAGGCGCTCGGTGTGAGCCAGGAGGATCTCTACGCGCACGACGAGTGCGCGGACGACCCCGATGCGGCGTGCT
>Ga0114129_10008475_pt1 | contig 14646 bp, 16 predicted proteins | sample RhiMetdeltSRZDD1_FD_80071 | JGI IMG/M metagenome (GOLD analysis project Ga0114129, IMG submission 80071) | Populus rhizosphere microbial communities from Tennessee, USA - Rhizosphere MetaG P. deltoides SRZDD1 (version 2) (version 2) | ecosystem: Host-associated > Plants > Roots > Rhizosphere >... | reverse complement strand
CGCGAGTCGGTCACCACTCACGCCTTCGTCGGCGGATTCCGCGTTCGCCCGACCGACCGCTTCAACTTCATCTTCGACGTCGAACACGGGACGAACAACAACGCCTTCGTCCGAATCAACCCGCTCGAATTCACGCGCTTCCGTACGCGGGCGCAGGTTCACGTCACGGACAAGCTGTCGCTAATCGGCGCGTTCACTTCTACCGACCGTCTCAACCCGACGCCGCAAGTCGAGAATGAATCGGATGCCAGAAGTTACACTCTGGCGGTCAACTGGGAGCCGAAGTCGCGTCTCTACGTGGACGCCGGCTACGATTACCACGACCTGTTTTCTACGGCGAACATACGATTCTTCCTGGCAGGCAGCGTGGAGCGGCGCGGGAATTCGCTCTACTACGCGCGGCTGCATTCGGTCTTCGTCAACACGCGATTCGGGCTGACCAATCGTCTTGACCTGCTGATGGTTTACTACTACATCATGGACCGCGGCGCGCCGCCGGTTTCGATCGGGCCGAACGATTTCGTCTCGGCGTTCCCGCTGAAGAGGCATAATCCGGAAGTCAGGCTGGCCTACCGGTTCAGCAACAATGTAACCGGCAACCTGAGTTACCGTCATTACAGCTACAACGAGCGCGACTTCGCCATTCAAGATTATCGAGCGAACATCTTGACGACCAGTCTGCGCTTCACTTTCTAAAGGCGCCGCGTGTAAGCGAGCGGCTATCTGATCGGTTAGCCGCTCGCTTACGCGCGCGGCGCCGTATCCTTTCATCGAAGGAGAAAACATAAATGAATTCGTTTGCTAAAAAAACTGTGGCCGCGGTATTCGCCACCACGGTTTTGACATTCTCACTCTACGCGTTGGCGCCATCGCCCCCTGCGCTCGCTGTTCAGAGCGTGAAGAGCCTCTACGCATCGAAATGCGCGGTCTGCCACGGGAATGACGGGAGCGCCAACACGGCCAAGGGAAAAGAACTGAAGGTCCGCAATCTCCGCTCGGAAGAGTTCAAGAAGATGTCGGACGCCAAGTCGATGGAAGTCCTGTTGAAAGGCAAGGGCAAGATGGAAGGTTACGAAAAGACGCTGGGCAAGGAGAAATTGGAGCAATTGCTAGCCTACTGCCGCGAGCTGTCAAATAAGTAGCCCCCAGTTTTATCGGAGGAAAATCAAATGACAGGGAATACCACATTCCTAGTGGCTGTGATCCTGTTCAGCATAGTTCTGATCGCCTGGCTGGTTCTGCGCCCATCGACCACCGCGACGCGCGGCGGCAAGATGCTGGCTTTTGTGGCGCTGCTGGTCTTCCCTGCCCTGGCCGGGGGGATGGGTGTCAATCAGCACATTGAGCGATCCAAGACGACAAACTTCTGCCTCTCCTGCCACGTGATGGAGGATTACGGCAAAAGCTTGAGGGTGGACGACCGGAGCTTCGTCCCGGCGACTCATTTCCAGTACAACCTCGTGCCGCGCGACCAGGCCTGCTACACCTGCCACACCGATTACACGATGTACGGCGACGTCAACGCCAAGCTGCGCGGGCTGAAACACGTTTACGCTTATTACCTGGGAAAGCCGTCGCAACCGATCAAACTCTACCAGCCGTACAACAACCGTGAATGCCTGCATTGTCACCTCGGCGCCCGCGCGTTTGAAGAATCGGAGGCGCACACCAAGGACCCGCAGACATTGCCACGGATAAAGGCGAACCAGCTGAGCTGCTCGACCACCGAGTGTCACAACATCATTCACAACGTCGGGCAGTTGAAAGAGGCCACATTCTGGAAGGAGCAGGCCAAATGAAATCACAGCCAATAAAGATCGAGAGGCGGATACGTCTGGCAGGAATCCTGCTAATCGCGGGCCTGCTGGTGGAGCTCGTCACGTTGCGATGGTCACACCCGACGGCGTTTCTGTTCTTTCTTTTGCTCGGGGGGGCGCTGATGGCGCTGGGAATCGGCGTCTATCTACTCTCACTTGTCTCTACCGAAAACAAACCGCCGGCAGAGTAATATTCCTCAGCAAGTGGGGAATTTGACTTAACCACCTATCCCCGTTCACACGAGATCAACCGCTTAGCGCAGGCACATCTATTGCATCTCGACGGTATTGAAAGGACGAACGCTTGACGATCGCGTGAGCGGCCAGGCGTCGATAAAAATATGTACACTATACCGCGATATTGCGACTTAGATGGAGTCATTGAGATCAGCCCTTTGCTTGAAGGTGTGGCGCTGATGGCGCTGGGAGCTTGCGATACGATCCATGTGCGGACGCGCAAGAGCGACTATGAAATCATCATGCTCGACCCAAAATCTGGACGCGCGATCGTGCGAGGCGGGGAAAGCTTCGCCGAGCCTGTGGAGGCGACCGTGAACGGCTCGACCTTCGGTGGCTGCATGCTCAAGTCGGGCTGGCTCGGCGTCGGGCTTCAGATGGAGATCAATGCAAACGGTTATAGCCATGTGACCTCCCCGGTTCAGTCGCTGCGTGTTGAGCATGTCGATCTCGGCGCCGGCTGGTATGATTCGGCAGAAAGCTAACTCGTGGAAAAGAGCGCGCCTTGTGACCATCAAAGCAAGTGTTTGTAGCGGCCGCAGCGCTGAATTTACACCGTCCAGTTTTCTCCAATATTCGCGGCGTTCATTCAATCACGACCTGAGCGCAGAAAGCTCCAGGCCAAATAAATTCCCAGGGCGAGCGCGAAGAAGAATCCGACTGCGAACATCACGCCCGCCCAGTTCTCCCACCCCGGCGGCCGGTAAACCGAAAGCAAGGTCGCAAGCCCGACGATAAACGCCGCCGCGAGAATTCCTAGCACGATTCGATTGGCTATGCGTTCCAGCCTTTTGATCAACGGCTCAAAGCTTTCAGGGCGCATGCCGAACTCGAAGCCGTTGCGCTCGATCGCGCCGATCAGCCGTCGCAATTGTTGCGGGGCCTCCGCTCCCAGCCACGCCATGTCCAAACCCGCGCGTTTCAGCTTTCGCATCAAGCGCGCAGGCGAATAGAGCCTGAGAAGAAGCCGGTTTGTGTAAGGCTCGATGACGCTGAGGAGATAAAAGCCGGGGTCGAGGCGCGCCCCCAGTCCTTCGGTGATGATAATTGTCTTGAGCAACAACGCCAGGTTCGACGGCAGGCGCATCCGATGGCGGCGCACAATCGCCAGAGCGTCGTCGAGCAAGGGCGTCAAAGCTATCTCTCCGAGCGGACGGCCGTGATACGGCGAGATCAGATTCTCGAGATCGCGCCGCAACCTGTCTCGATCGATGCGCGACGTCGCCACGCCCATTTCTAGCAGCGCGTCCACCAATTGATCGTAATCGGCCCCTCCCAGCGCGAGCAACAGCCCAGCCAGTCGTTCCTGCAATCTATTGTCCACCGAGCCGACCATGCCGAAATCTATCAGCCCGAAGCGCCCGTCAGACTCGATGAAGAAATTACCCGGGTGCAGGTCGGCGTGGAAGAAGCCATCTTCAAAGATCATCTTGAGGATGACCTCTGTGCCGCGTTCGGCCAGGGCGCTGCGGTCAATGCCGTTGGCTTCGAGCGAGTCGAGGTCACTGACCTTTACGCCGCGAATGCGTTCGAGGGTCAGCGCGCGCGAAGTCGTCATCTCCCAATAGACGCGCGGGATGTGAACCTTCGGATCGCCGGCGAAATTCCGCGCGAAGCTCTCCGCGTTTCTGGCCTCCTGCAGATAGTTCAATTCCGACCGCAGCGTCTGCGCGAATTCCTGCGCGAGTCCTTCGACGTCGTAGAGGGTGGCGAATTCCCAATGGCGGCTCATCGCCGAGGCGAGGTTCTGCAAAATTTCCAGGTCTTCCTCGACCTGTTCGACCACGCCCGGGCGGCGGACTTTGACAATTACCTCCGCGCCGTTGCGCAGTGTCGCGGCATGAGCCTGGCCGATTGACGCCGCCGCAAGAGGCTCAAGGTCGAAGCTGGCGAAGAGCGCGCTCGTAGGCTGGCCGAGTTCGGCCTCGATCATCTCTTTCGCCGTCTTTGAATCGAAGGGCGGCGCGGAGTCCTGCAACTTTGCCAACTCGGTTTGATATTCGGGAGGCAGCAGGTCGGCGCGCGTCGAGAGGAACTGGCCGAGTTTGATGAATGTCGCGCCAAGTTCTTCGAGAGCCAAACGGACGCGTTCAGCCGTCGTGAGCGATTCGGCTCTGGAGCCCTCGCCCGGGTCAGATCGGAGAGGGCGGAAACGCTCCAATCCGCTCGCGTCGCGCAGCCATCTTAGCCCATGGCGAGTCAGGACTTCGGCGATCTGCCGGTAGCGGCGGAAGTGTAAATCAGGCACAGCCAACAAGCTCATTGTCCACGTCCGATGTTCTGGTTGCGCAGAGATTCGCGCGACTCTCTGTCGCCGATTTCGCTAATCATCTCTCACCTGTCTGATTGAAAATTGCAACGAGTGTGCCCCGGCGAAAATAGCTGATTTTCTCCCCCCCGAGCAATGAAACTGCGGAAAATGACGACCGGTCGAGCGGAAAATTGCGCACAGCAAGCGGCATTCAGTTTGTCGCCGGCGGAGTTCGCGCGGCAAACGAACAGTGATCGCGCCCACTTTGCGGGTTCGGCGAGAACGTCTGTTTAAGGAGCGGAATTTGCAGGGTAGGAAGATGAATGGGAAAGGAAGATCACACGGATGGACGACCTGCTCCCGCTGCTAGACAGGCGCATTGCGCCGGAAGATTCTGTCGGAGCCGAATTCGGGGTGGCGCCTTTGCCCACCCCGTCGCGGTGATCGATAAAGCTGAGCAGCGGATCTATCCTTGAGCCGTCCCGGGCGTCTTTCAATTCGAGGTTCCATTTGCGCGGCTCATTGTTCCGGCGATGGCCAACGAAGCCGCCAGGCGTCTGCGCTTCATTCGATAGCGAATCGTGGGCGAGGAATTTCCGCTCGCCGTTTTCTTTATAGTGATGCCTGGCGGCCTCGCCGGCCCTCAAGAATCTTCCAATTTCGTAAACGCCTCCTTTCTCTTCGAGCTTCGCGAACGAGGGAGAATCTGTTTGCCTGGCGACAATATCTCTCTTTCGTGGTTCGACGGACAATGATGCGGATTCATCATTTTTTTGATTCGGATGATTTACCTTCTGATGCGTGCAGGACGGTAATGAACCACCTTCATTTCCGATGAGGTTATCCGAGTGTTGCTCAGAGAACTCAAAACGATAATAGACAGCACGGCGGACGCGGCCTTCGCCGTGGACGGCGCCGGACTGATTGTGGCCTGGAATACGGCTGCGGCGGCGCTGTTTGGCGTGCAAGCGGGCGAGGCCATCGGCAGAGCTTGCGGCGAAATTCTCCGGGGATCGGACGAATGTGGCGTTGTATGCTCCGAGAATTGCAGTATTCGCCAGGCCGTTCATGGTCGGCGCCCCGTCGGCAATTTCGACATGATGGCGCAAACCGACCAAGGCATAAAATGGCTCAATGTCTCTGTAATGACAGCTGAGGTGAATAACACAACCCTCCCGTACTCGATTCACATCGCCCGCGCAATCGATACGCCTAAGAAGCTGGAATTGCTCCTTCGCGATTTCGTCGTTAGCGAAACCACATTGCCGGCCGAAGAAGTCAAATCCATCATATCATCCGCTCGTTCCCCATCTAGCCAGGTTGAATTGACTGACCGGGAGCGGGATGTGCTTCGCTTATTGGCGAAAGGCGTGACGACCGCGGCCATCGCTGAGCGACTGGGCATCAGCCGCACAACAGTCAACAACCACGTCCAACACATTCTGCATAAACTCAACGCTCATTCGCGGCTGGAAGCCATTCGCCGCGCCGAACATGCGGGACTGATTTAACGTCTAGGAAGTAGTCATTTACGATAAGCGCAGGCGATGTTGAGACCGGTCAATCGGCGCAACACCGCATCGATTCTCCTTGCCGCCGCCTGACCAATCGCCCTCAGCCGGACAGCAGGACAAGGGAGCGATTGGTCGTTTCACCGCGCTTCGACGGCCCATTCTCGCGGGACGGGACGCAATCGCGAGCAGGCCAATGCGTGCGGGCTTTTACCCACCGACTAGGGAATTTTACTCAGCGTTTCGGTCTCCACGGTCAGAATACGGCGAAATTCCGCGTGGCATTTCTTTTGCCCTTCTGCTCGGCGTCTTCAGAAAGATGCGCGAATGGCTGAGCGAGATGATATGACCAATCATCCGTATAGTTGCCGATAATCACTGAAGCAAATTAACCCTCGTGGCTTTCGCAAAGCAAAAGGAGAACAAATGAAACGGCTGTGGATTATCTTCATCGCAATCTTTGTGTTTTCGTTCGCGGTGTTGGGCTGGGTCGGCGCGGAGATTTTCCGCCAGGCGCCGCCTATCCCGAAAGAAGTTGTGACAACTGATGGGCGGACGGTGGTCGCCGCAGGCGATATTTCCAACGGACAGAACGTCTGGCAGGCTATGGGGGGAATGCAGGTGGGTTCCATTTGGGGACATGGCAGCTATGTGGCGCCGGATTGGACGGCTGATTACCTGCACCGCGAGGCGTTGTACATTCTGGAGAAATGGGCGAAGGCTGAATTCGCTAAAGACTACGGCTCGCTCAACTCCGAACAACAGGCCGTATTGCGTCAGCGATTGCAGGATACGCTGCGCAAAAACAATTACGACGCGCAAACCAGCAGGATCACCATCGAACCGATTCGCGCCGAAGCCTTTGAAGAAAATCTGAAGCATTACACCGACGTCTTTACCAATGGCGAGAAGAATTACGCGATCCAGCGCAATGCACAATCAGACCCGACGAAACTGCGCCAATTGAACAGCTTCTTTTTCTGGACGTCCTGGGCTTCGGTCACCAACCGCCCGAATCAAACGATCTCTTATACCAGCAATTTTCCTTCCGAGCCGCTGGTGGCCAATGCGCCCACCAGTAGCGCCATCGTTTGGACGGGCGTTAGCGTAATTATGCTGCTGGCCGGCATCGGCGCGATGGTCTGGTTTTTGGCCGGGCGGAAGAAAGAAGAAGAGCGCGACGCGCCCGCAAGCGATCCGCTGATCGGGATGGAGTTGACGCCTTCGCAGAAAGCGACCGTCAAATATTTCCTGGTGGTGACGCTGCTCTTCCTGTTACAAATTTTAATGGGCGTATTGACGGCGCATTACGGCGTCGAAGGCGGAGGGCTTTATGGTTTTCCGCTTGCTGACTATCTGCCCTACGCCGTGACGCGCACCTGGCATACGCAACTGGGCGTTTTCTGGATCGCGACTGCCTGGCTGGCTTCGGGACTGTTCATCGGCCCGATCATTTGCGGCTACGAACCGAAACATCAGAAGCTCGGCGTTGACGCGCTGTTCGCCGCTCTGCTGGTCGTGACGCTGGGATCGATGGCGGGGCAGTGGTTGAGCATAGCGCACAAGTTGACGGGCGAGGCTTCGTTTTACTTCGGGCATCAGGGCTACGAATACATCGATCTGGGGCGCGTCTGGCAGGCGGCCTTGTTCGTTGGACTGTTGCTGTGGCTCTTCCTGGTGGCGCGGACGGCGGTCCCGCCGCTGCGGAAAAATGACAACCGGAAATCGCTGCTGGTTCTTTACCTGATCACGACGGCGGGCATTGCGCTGTTTTACAGCCCCGGCTTGTTCTGGGGTATGAAATCGCACCTTTCCGTCGTCGAGTATTGGCGCTGGTGGGTGGTGCATCTGTGGGTGGAAGGATTCTTTGAGGTCTTCGCCACGGTGGTGATCGCGTTCCTGTTCGCGCGGCTGGGCGTCATTAACGCCGAACGAGCAGCGCAGGCGTCCTTGCTGTCGGGCGCCGTTTATCTCTCCGGCGGCATCATCGGCACGCTGCATCACCTTTACTTTGCGGGGACGCCGACCGTGGCGTTGGCGTTCGGGGCGGTCTTCAGCGCGCTGGAGATCGTGCCGCTGACCATGGTCGGTTTCGAGGCCTGGGACAACATCAACCACACGCGGGCGCGCGATTGGCTGCTACAATACAAATGGGTGGTCTACTTTTTCGTGGCCGTCGCCTTCTGGAACCTGGTCGGCGCGGGCATCTTCGGATTTATGATCAACCCGCCGATCGCGCTTTACTACATGCAGGGATTGAACACGACCGCCGTCCACGCGCATGGGGCGCTTTACGGCGTGTATGGCACACTGGGGCTTGCTCTGACACTCTTCTGCCTGCGCGCGATGAAGCCGGAGGCGCTTTGGAAAGAAGGGCCGATTAAGTTCGCCTTCTGGACGATCAACATCGGCATGCTGATGGAGATTGTACTGAGCCTTCTGCCAATCGGTTTGCTGCAAACGTACCAATCGGTCGCCGTAGGGTACTGGTCGGCGCGCAGCCCCGAATTCATGCAAACCGGCGTAATGCAGTCGCTGCGGTGGATGCGAATCATCGGTGACATGGTTTTCGCCGTCGGCGCCGTAGTCTTTGTCTACTTCACCCTCGATCTCATCTTCAGAAGGCGGAAGTCACGAGAAGCCGTTGTCACGGAGTTGCCTGAAACGGCATAGTCACATGTTGAAATGCGCTTGCTATAAGTGAACTATGGAAATGGCTGAAAGAACCTACATATTGGCGCCTATTGGGATCATACACTCCGATCTAACGAATCGCGAAGCTGCGCCCCGCCAGGGCTACGAAGGCGCTCCGGAGGCATGGGTCGAAATATACTCGGATGTTGCCGACGGGCTGCTCGGCATCAGGTCTGGGGCCGAAATCATAGTGATCACATGGCTTGACAGAACGCACCGCGACGTACTTCAGGCGCCACCCGGACGGAATCCAAACGCTCCGCTGACCGGCGTCTTCGCAACGCGTTCGCCAGATCGCCCCAATCCTATCGGGCTTCACCGGGTGACCGTATTGGAAATCGCCGGGCTGCGATTGAAAGTCGGGCCGATTGAGGCGATTGATGGAACACCGGTCATTGATATCAAGCCGATTCTGTCGCGGTCAGATGACAGGTGAAGAGGTACAAGCGCAACTTCAACATGCCCGGCGCCTGCGTCAGGGCGCCGGTGAAGGACGGATGGCTCACATTCGAGGGCAAAGTGGGCTGAGGATACTAGAAAGAAACCGCCGGGCACGCCGTGACTTTGTCGGCCATCGTACGGTCGTGGGCTGAGATAAGTAAGGCTGATAGCGCGGCCTGAGGCGCGCCCGGCGAGAAGAACGTTTTTGAATCTAATTGAGATCGTCTCGTAACTTCCGGCGCGGTCCGGCCTGCGCAAATGTAACCTTCACGGCAGGCCGGACCGATATAAGATTCGGGCGACACCGTGAATCGGATCGTCCGTATCCGCGCTGGAGTTACGAAACGTACATTCCACCGATCAAAGAATCGGCCTGAGGCGGCTTTGATCGCGCGAGAGGCCGTCGGACCGCCGCCGATTTTTAGTTGCAAACACCCCCGGCATCGAAACCATCGGTAATGAAATCGGCGGCGGTCCGACGGCCTCCCGCGCTTTGCGCGATTCGCAATTCAGGCCGCCGCCCGACGAGTCGAGCGGTGTTCACAGATCGCTTTGAACGTGCCCATGGCGCCCTCGTAGGTGAGGTCCGGATGACGTCGTCCTTCCTCCTCTTCGGCGCGGAGGGCGATGTCATTGAAAGACAAAATCCCCTGAAGCATTCCGTCACGATTGACGACCGGCAACCGCCGTATCTTTCCGTGGCGCATTGTCTTGAGCGCCATGTGTATGTCTTCGTCCAACGTAGCGGAAAAGACTTTCCGCGATATGACTTCGCCGACCAGTATTTCCGAAGCGAGGCGCCCTTTTGTAGCGGCGGCGATGGCGATGTCGCGGTCGGTAATTATGCCGATCACCTTGTTTTCGTTGTTCACCACAGGCAGCGCTCCGCAGTCATAGTCCAGCATCATTACCGCCGCCGCCGCCAGATTGGTTTCCGGACGGCATGATTTCACTTCACTGGTCATCACATCTTGAACTTTCATTGTTCCCCCTTTCTATCGGCGGTTTGGCAATGAATCAGGCGAGAAATGGGGCGCGCCTGCTCGAACTGCAACCACGCCCCATTCTGCTTTTTGAGCCGGGCAGGCGACTTTCATCGCACTCGGCTCATCAGAGGCCGGGTATCTTCCAGTCGCAAACCTCTCATATTCACGAAGACAGACTCAACGAGACGGTGATGGCGCCGGTTTACTCGAATCATCGGCAACCGTTCGCTCATTCCATCTTCGCGCATCGTGGCGCATTCAAAGGCCAATAGTTTCGTTTTTTACCTCCGTTCTGCGCTGATCATTTCAGCAAGCATTGTGCCGCGAGGCTTGACCATCGTTTTATTGAACTTAGTGAGATAGGGAGCGTCCGAAAGGGTGAATTCACGATGCTGAGCGCAAAAGCGCCCATTGCGCCGTGTGATTACGCGCAGTTCTAGGTCTGCGATATAAGTTGTTGATTGAAAGTTACGCTTCCGGTAGACGATTATCGGCAGGCGACAAATATGCCGTCGGTATAGAAGTCTGTATCAATCGGTTCTTCATCGAAAGCGCCTATCGGCGTTGAATAAATTCACCGCCTTGCGGCGCAATGTTCCTCACACAATGCGCAAAATCTCGTATCTACGACCTCAAGCTCAGCTTGACGGCTTATCTTCCAGCAACATCCGCTGAATCACCATCGCGATTTGCTCTTTCTTTTTCGCCGATTCCTCGAAGCGCGTCGCGGCATCTGCCCGATCGCGGTCGCGCTCCGACTTTGCGATCCGCCTGGCTAAAGCGGCGCCCTCTTCAAGGACGCGGAACGTCTCCCAAAGCATATCTTCCTCTGTTTCCGACTGCTCCTCGTGCAAATTCTCAGCCAGGTAGGCATGGCCCACTCGGCAGCGAAACCGAAGTAGGTCCTTATCGTTCAACTCCCACAATACTCCGTGGCATTCCGGGCATGTGAATTCGGAAGGCCTCCCCAATTTTTCTACGGCCACAGGCGCGTTAGTTTCGCTGGTGGCGATTTCGATCTCCGTCTCCATTTCCGAAGGGGCCGGGTGATCTTCATCTGCGGCGTCACTCGCTAAAGTTGAAAGAAGTGGCGCAATGCCCGAAAGCGGCAGGCAGTAATCAATCCGTGCGCTCTCCACCGCGCTCCTGGGCATCGATGGGTAGGAAGCTGCGGAAACTCCGATAGTGATAACGTTGTGTCCAGACATAAGTACCTCCAGTTTGTAAGGCGAGGCACAATGCTTGAAAACCACCAGTAGAAAATATTTCGCCCATTGAAGTCGCCATCAAGCTTTGGGCGCGGCTAATTGACAGTTGCAATATTGATGCCGCGCCGGAAACCTCGGATTTCGATTTCAATCGCTTCAAGGCGCATAAGGACTACTGAGACGATAACTGAACAAAGCTCCCCGGGCCAATGAAGGGCTAATGGGCCTTCGGAGAGAGCTATTGAGGCTTTAGGCTCAACGCGTTGGGGAAAGTTTCGTGTTGACGTGTAGAAACACAGGTATCTCGCCACCGGCACGCCGGTTGCTCTTTTATCAATGGGCAAAGCTGTATAAGGAGTGAGGGATGAAAAGGCTGAAAATACAATTGGGAATCTTGATCGTAGCGCTGGCCGGCCTGAGCGCCTCCTATGGACTTTCAGGCGCTACGGGACAGGGCGCCGGCGACAATGTCGTCGTTAATCAGGTTACGGAAGATGACTTGTTGATCGTTGGCCGAAATCTGCAAGTGCAGGCGGAAGTCAAGGGAGACGTCACAGCCGCAGGCTCCGATGTAACCATCGCGGGCCCCGTCGCCGGATACGTGATGGTCGCGGGCGCGAGAGTTAATGTCACTGGGCCGGTGGGGAATGATCTCTGGGCGGCGGGCGCAAATGTCAACGTCAACGCCCCCATAGCCGACAACGCGATGATGGCGGGTAGTGAGGTAAAACTGCTGCCCGGCGCCGTAGTGAAGCATAACGCCAAGATTGCCGGCGGCGCTGTTTCGGTGCAAGGGCGCGTCGAGCGCAACCTGAAACTCGCGGCGCGGGACGCGCAGATCGCCTCGGAAATAGGCGGATCGGTGGACGCGCGCGTCGAGAGTTTGAAATTGCTTCCCGGCGCCGTGGTTCGCGGCGACCTGGTGGTTTACGGGCCTAAGGAACCGGAAATCTCGCCGCAGGCGCAAGTGCTGGGCCGCGTCGAATATCACAAACGGGAATGGGAGAGAGCAGGTTTTTGGGAATGGTTATGGCGTTGGGTGTGGATGAGTCTGGCGATGCTGATCGTAGGATTCGTCGCCATAGCGGTGTCGCCGTTGTGGGCGAATCGCGTTAGCGCGATGATCACCGGGAAGCCGTGGTCATCCATCCTCACGGGGCTGGTGTGCTTGCTGCTCGCGCCGCTGGCTGTGGCGCTGTTGCTGGTCACAGTGGTCGGCATTCCACTTGCGCTGATCATACTCGCCCTTTACATAGTGGCGTTGCTGCTCTCCGGAGTTTTTGTGGCGTATCTTGTCGGCGGATGGTTACTCGACCGATTTAAGCGTACACAGTCAACGCCATACATGCGAATGGCTGTAGGGGCGCTCGTCGTTGGCATCTGTGTGTCGTTGCCGTGGGTCGGGTGGCTCGTCCAGTTGCTGGCGCTATTGATCGGTTTCGGCGCGGTAGTGTTGGATCAGCGCGATTTCGCGCTGCGGCTGCGCGCTCAGGGGCTGGCCTGAAACAATATGAAAGAGTTCTCCATAACCGTAGCTGTCCTCGCGCTTGCGCTGGGTGGCCTGCCCTTGTTCCGGATCAGGTCTCGCGCCAGTCTCTGGCTCATATTCCCCAAGTTCCTCGGGACAGCGTTGGCGCCCTATGTCGCGCTCGCCGGCGCGCTCGGGGCCGCCCTCGGCCTTGTACATGGCTCCAGCCTGGCGATCGGCGCTGGAGCCGTTGGCGCGGCGCTCGCCGCGGACTACGTGCGCCGCGTCACTGCTCCGCACGACGGCTTCAAGCGAGCCTTCGGCGCCAATTGGGCACAACGAATCCCGTCAAAATCACGGCAACGGATGCTCCAGCGACGGTGGACTTGGTTAGCGCCGAACGCGCCCGATCCTCGCTGGACACGCGACGTCGCTTTCTGGACCATCCCCGGCGGCGACCGCAAGCTCATCGCCGACATTTGGCAGCCGCCGGCAGGTGTGGAACCATCAGGCACGGCGATCGTCTACCTACACGGCAGCGCTTGGTATCTGTGGGATAAGGACTGCGGGACGCGCCCATTCTTCCGGCGCCTCGCCGCGCAGGGACACGTCATCATGGACGTCGCCTATCGCCTCTGTCCGGAGGTGGATGTCGTCGGAATGGTCGGCGACGCGAAGCGAGCGGTCGCGTGGATGAAGTCGAACGCGGCCAGGTTCGGGGCCAATTCCCAACGAGTGGTCCTGATGGGAGCGTCCGCAGGAGGGCACATTGCGCTCCTTGCGGCCTACGGCTCCAACCATCCTCGGTTGACGCCCGAGGAGCTACGTGATGTTGATACGTCGGCGTGTGCGGTGGTCTCTTATTACGGCGTCCCCGACCTGCGTGACTATTGGGAGTACGCAGTGTCTCACTTTGTGGATCGTCTGGAGCAACCACCCGCGGCAGCCGAGCGGCGCCAGCCAGGTCGAATGGACGCGTTGACCACCCGAATCATTTGTGGGCGATGGCTGCTGACTGGACAGCTGCCGCCCACTCCCTCTCATTACCGTATGATGCTGGATTTGGTTGGCGGCCAGCCGGATGAGGCGCCTGAGATGTATGACCTGGCTTCTCCAATCTGTCATATAAGCGTCGCCAGCCCGCCCACTCTCCTATTCCAGGGCGAGCACGATTGGATCGTACCGGTCGCATCGGCCCGCCGCCTCTATCATGCGCTGGCTGCGGCCGGGGCGCCGGTTGTGTACGTCGAATTCCCGCTGACCGTGCATGGATTCGACCTTCTGTTTCCGCGGCTGGCGCCTGCCGGGCAGGCGGCGCTCTACGATCTGGAGCGCTTCCTTGCGTGTGTGGTAATGGAAGACGGCCAGCGCATGCCACCTCCCCAGCGCGCCGATTCGCAGTACCGATAACGAATCAGAAACTCAGCGTTCGCGGATTTGTCTTGCAGGAGTGATTCAAAGATCGCGCAGGCGCCGCTTGCGCGACCCGGCCGATTCAGTGTTGAAGCCATTTCCAGTTCGTCGTTAGAGATGCTTTCACTGTCATTATTCTTCTTTTGATCCGGACTCGCTTCACCCTTGCGTAATCAGATAACCGCCGGGTTCGGCGAAAGGAAAACTCATGCCAATGCGCAAATGCCTATGTAGAGCGTAGGTGAGGCGCCGCAGCGGAATTTTGCGCTCGTGAGTGCGCGATATTCCCCACACTTTTATCGTCCTTGGCTGCCCCTATCTCGAAAAACGCTTTGGCGGTTGACTCAGGAAGGAAACAAAGCGCGGCACGGTGATTGCCCTCCTCCCTCTCGTACTTCTCGATTACAAGGAGACCGACATGAAGAACGCCAGGTTAATCAAACGCAATCCACTATCTGAGCAGACCCTTACTGAAGATCATCGGAAGGCTGATTCTCAACCCATCATCGACTTCAGAAAGTCAACGATGAAATGGGTTCGCGAGTGGCAAGAGATGCGACAGATCGATCCTCGCAGGCAATTCGCAGCGCTGTTTAGAACTGCCGGTTGAACGGACATTG